>ERZ1292632.237-Hain-H43-01um-R2-237-length-58253-cov-9_pt2 | contig 29241 bp, 31 predicted proteins | sample MGYA00564407_ERZ1292632 | MGnify/ENA primary metagenome ERZ1292632 (study PRJEB36523, sample SAMEA6512637) | groundwater metagenome | collected 2019-01-08 | study: AquaDiva: Metagenomics assemblies of 32 groundwater samples | reverse complement strand
CCGCAACACGCGCCAGGGCTGTACTTCCGCTCGGCGCCTTGTCCGTCCTTCGCCTACGGCATGCACCGCTTGACTACGCATCACGTCCGTGCTACGTTCGTAGCACCAAGGAGATCACGTGCCGCAGATCACACCAGGGATCGTGATCAATCTCCCTGATGCGATCCTCAGTCGCCTCGATACTCTCGTAGAGCGGCTCGCGAACGACGACTACATCCAGGCCCTCGTCCCTGGCGCCCTGGACCGTGCCACCATCATCCGCATTGCCATCGTGGAGGGTCTGCGCGTCCTGGAGAGTCGAGTCGCCATCGCCATCGACAAGACGATCCCGCAGACGCTGGCTGCGACCCAGCGCGGCGGGATTCTCGACTGACGACGGGATATCCAGACCACGAGAGGTTCCGATGCCCACGGCCCCACCCCCGCCGCCGCCGCCGCCGCCGCGGAGACCGCCTGTCCCCGAGGCTAGGCCCGCGGCCAGCCTCCTGCTGCCGCTCGACGCGGACCTCGAAGTGGCCCTTGATCGGCTCGTGACGCACCTGTCCTCGAAGCCGGATGTCGCGAAGTTGGGCTTGGTCGTCACTCGACTGGCAGCGGCCCGTGCCGCACTCCTGAGCGGCGTGGAGGCGCTGCTGTCTCCGGCTGCGGTTCCAGTGGCCGTGGCAGCCTCGGTGGCCGTGGCGAATCCTACGTCTCCCGCGGCCGTGGTCCCATCGGCCCTGTCCATGGATCTCGTATCGAGTGCGACTACGGCTACGCAGGCAGGACAGGCGCCATGCCCGAACTGGATGCCGGCCCAAGCACCGGTGGGCGCCGAGGCCGAGCTGCACTTGTGGTACACGTCCCGAGGCTGGCAGAGGTTCGTGGCGACGACGCCGCGCGGGCCGATGATCATCTATTGGGCCCCTGTAGAGATCCACCGGCCGCTGTGCGCGGACTCGTTCGATGCCTACATCCAAGCCGTGGCCGTAGAAGGCTACGGGCTGGTCCATGTCATCCCGAGGGATTGGGCCGCCACGAGATCCGGGGCCGACACCGCGGAGGCCAAGGAAGCCGGGACCACGCCGGAGCTGAGGCAAGCCATGGGACCGGGCCAGCCCGGCAAGGCTACGGTGCTCGGTTGAGCCTACGGAGACACCCGTCTCCCACCAGGGATCACGGTGGCACCGGCAGCCCGCCACTGAGCATCGGACGCGGCTAGGGCGGCCTTCTCTACGTCGTCCTGCTCCTTGGCCGCGATGAGTCGGTGGGCGTCGTCGTAGAGGCTTGACGCTAGGATGCCGCCCTCCCACAGCTTCTCCAGCGTTCCGGGGTCCTCCGAGAGCTTGGCTGATATGTCGGGTTGAACGTCATCCAGCTCCACGGGCCGTTGGAGGCCCGTCAGCGCCAGGTAGCGGAGGGTACCCGACGTGGTATCGGCAGACTGGGTGAGGTCGAATCCGGCTCCGAGGACACCGACGGACAGTCCCACGGCAGGGGCTACCTTCATCGCAGCCATGATGCCCTTCCCCGCGGCTCGGGCTGCTGCGTAGAGCTTCGCGTCGCGCATGGTCGAGGACGCGAGCTTCTTGGCCAGCTCGGTGCTCGCGACAGCCTTCTCCCACAACTGCTGGGCTCGCTTGCCGTACAGGGCGGCGTCGTCCTCCTCGGCGGCGGCGACGACGCGAGCGGCCTCGTCGTGTTTGGTGAGGTGTGCAAACATCTCGTCCAGGCTCATCCCCTGGCCCTCTGCGTTGAATCCGCCCTCGCGGAGGTCGTTCAAGAACTTCTTGCGCAGGCCCGGTGTGATGTCTTGGCGATGCTGCGAGATCCGCTTGCGTATCCGAGCCATCCGCCACGCGTCCAGCGCGGCTTCCTCGGCTTCCAGCGCGGCCAGTTTGGCTTGGGCTGTTTTCATCTCTGCCGAGACGAACTCACCCCCAGGAACATGGCGCAGCGCTTCGTCGGCCTCGCGGGCTCTGGCGGCGCTGGTTGCGGCAGCGGTCTCGCGGGCGGCTTGGGCCTTCTGGCCTGCCTCGATGAACGTCGCGCGGGCGCCCGGCTCACGGGCCTCCCACGTCTTCATGGCCAGCTCGTAGGCGCTGCGCATCCCCTCAGCGGCCTTGCGCACCGCGTCTCGTTCCGCTTGGCTGGCCCGTGGGTCAGATGCCGCTGCGGCGGCCTTGGCTTCGAGGTCTTCGACCGTGTTCCAGAGGTTACCGATCTGCTGGGGAGGGACGCTCAGGTCCGCGGACTTGATGCGCTCAGCCGCGAGCACTCCGTAGGGTGGCTTGTCCAGGTTTGCCTGTGGGCTCACGGCCAGGACGGACTCGGTGCGGGCCGCCTGAACCTCGGGTGCCGTCCGTCTCGGGCCCATGGCCTGGATACCGGCCAAGGGGGGCTCGAACGTAACGGGGATGCCCAGCCCCATCGTGAGGGCGTTGAGTCCCTTCGCTGTCTGGGCCTCCTGGGATTTCTTGAAGCGGGTCGCGACTTCCTGGGCTCGCTCATCGGAGGCTGGCGGCTTGACGAACGGAACTGGAGTGGGTCGGGGCGTGAGTTTCTCCACGATTTTCTGCTTCGCTGCCTTGTACTCCTCCCAGCCTCGGGACAGGAGACCTTTGGGCTCGATGGTATCGGGCTTGACGTCGGTATCGTGCGACATCTTCGGCCTCCCTCACGGCCGTCGCGGCATCGTGAGTCCCGCAGCCAGCACTCGGCTCTCGGCGTCCGAGTAGCGTCGGCCCACATCCTCGGTCACCCCTTCGTGGTGGGCCGTGGCCGCGTCATACACGGAGGGGCCGATGATCCCGGAGTTCCACAGATCGGCGGTGCCTTCCGTGTCCAGCTTAAGCGCCTGTATGACCTCCGGTCGGAGGTCTGACGTCTCCAAAGGCCGCGGTCCGTTCTGCACGTTGTCGGCGAGGAAGCGGAGCTGACCCTGGAGTGTCTGGCTCCCCTCGAACTCATGCCAGAATGCTTCTCCGAAGGCTATGACGGGGCCTACCCACTTTCCGATGGACAGGAGCGCGGCCTTCCGTGCAGCCGCAGCTCCCGCCGCGGGGATTCTCGCCATCGCCGCCTTGGCGGCCTTGGTCTCGTTCTGCGCGATGCGCTCGATGTTCTTGGCTTCCTCGCTAAGCTCTCGCGAGCTGAGAGGGAACTTGGGTTCTTTCCCGGGGCGCGCACGGTAGCCGATCTCCTCGGAAACCGCCGCACGCTCGGCTTGGGCGCGGGTGCTGGCTGCCCGGCTGGCAGCGTCGCTGGCCTCACGTTCGGCGGTCTCGGCAGCCCCCACATCGCTCCACGCCTCCGCCACGTGCCGCGCCTTGGGGTCAGAATGAAGCGCGGCCCGCTCCGCCTTCACCTGCGCGGGACCGTAGCCCCCCTTCGCTGCCCGCTTCACGGCGCCGGCCTCCGCAGCCTCCTTCGCGTACCTCGCGGGGTCACCACGTTTCTCCGCTGCCGCCTTCTCCTTGAGCAGCCTCTCGCGCAGCCTGCCTTGGACCTCCGGGTCTCTGAGGAGGGTATTGAGGGAGGCCCCGGCACGGATGTTTCCTCGTGCAACTCCGAGGGCCTCACGGGCTTCACCGACGTCCGCAGCACGGGCCGCTGCTGCGGCTTCGGGTGGGGGCCCCGTATACCCTGGCTCAGATGAGAATGGCAGATCGAGCGCCATCGCTGCGATCATCAAGCCTTCTTCGTCTTCGCGCCGCCGTGTTGCCGCGAGGCGAGCCTGCTGCTGCTGTAGCCGGCTCACGGTGGGTGCCTCGGGGGTCCCGGAAGGAGACAGAAGCGTGGTCCCGGGTGCGTCCTTGGTGAGGGCGGCGTAGCCCTGCATCACCCGTTCCTTGGCCTTCTGGTAGAGGCGGCCAGCGGACGTCGAGGTCGGAGAAGCCGGCTTCGCGTACTCCTTCGTGATGTCGACATCGCGTGGCATCCTCGGCCTCCTTCTACTGAGGGTATCACCCCGGCGCCTTGGCGGCGCCGCTGGCGTAGGTACGACTCAGGATCATACACCACGCGGCCACGAGCGATGACGCCTCGGTCGGCGGGGCGTCTCCGAGTTGTGCCACTCCCCTGGGCTCGAACGCGGTATCGGAGCAGGCGTGGATGTAGTCCGCGAGCAGGACGCCCTGCCTGAGTCCTACGCTCACCGCGATGGCCCACGCACGGGCGAAGCCTGAGAGGGTAGAGCCCTCCTTCGCGATCTTGACGAACACCTCGCGGGGCCTGCCCTGTCCGTCCTCGACGACGGTGAGGTAGCCGTCGTACCCGGCGACGTCGAACTTGATGACGCGGGATGGGTAGGTGGTCGTCATGTTACCGACACGGTTTGGGCCTGTCGTCGGCAGTTCGGGTGAGGTAGTCGCCGCACTTGTTGCCCGAGAACAATCCGCGCTGGAGCCGGACACGATCGATCTCGACGGGGATGTATTCGGTACCTACCATCGAGATGCACAAGAGCACTTCGCGGATGTCGGCTGGGCTGAACCCGTCCATGGACAGCACGAAGCCCGCATCGTAGGAGACGCCGAACCGCTTGCAGTAGTGGAGGATGATTGCGTCCCTCCACGCTTCGTCCGGCTCCTTCGTCTCCATGACTTGATCGAACCGCCCGGGGCGGAGTAGGGCAGGATCGAGTGTGCTGAGCGTGTTGACCGTACCAACTACGATCATTCTACGATCCAGACGCTCAAGCGCGTGCATGAGCGCAGTTGTGCTCCCTGCCGTGCGGTCCATGTCGTCGAGCATGAGCACGGTCGGGCACATGAAATCGAGGATGGCGACGATCGTGTCTCCTCCCATTTGTTCGACCATGCTCGGATCCACGCGCAGCGTGCGATGCTCCCCTATGCCCTCTGCGAGCGTGCGAGCGAGACTCGACTTGCCCGTGCCGGGTGGGCCGTAGAACAGCACGCGCCTGGAGTAGCCGGCTGCGAGGAAAGCCTGACACCGTCGCGTAGTTGCTGCGAGTTGCGCCATCCCGTTCGTCGCATCCACGTAGACATCCGACGGTGGCAGGGGACTGAGCGAGAACGTGTCTGGGCCGTAGTTGTTTCTCATGTAGATGAGCTGCAACGTGCTGCACCGCTCGGCCTGCCACACGAGATCGCCGAGCGCGGTCATGACCGCAGACGCTGCGGATGGCGCCGTGTAGGGCCCCTTGATCCATGCGCTCCGCGCGTCGTCCGTCGTGTACTGAACGGTCGCGACCTTGACGTCGGCAACGTCGTAGACTGCGATCCGCCTTGCCTCGTCTAGGAACTGCTTGTGCTCACAGGGCAGATCAGAGAGGTAAGCCCTCGCGATATGGTTCACGCAGGGCGGGACATTCACCGGCTTCATGTCGGTGGCCGCGAGCCAATCTGCGATGCGGTCCTTTCCCACCTTAGCCCACGCTGGATCCCTGTCGCGACGCCAGTTCCTGTAGACCGCCGCTGTGTCGAAGCAGCGGCGGGCGAAGCGCAGCGCCGGATGGCTGTCGAGCACATCCGGCGCCCATACGCCGAGGATGCCCTGTAGGAGTCCCCAGCGGCCAGGCAATAGATCCGCGTTGGCTGGGTTCGATGACGGGACGTCCATTCCCATGCCGGCTTCAAATACACGCATTAAGGCTTCTCTCCCTCGGTGCCCGATGACGAGATGGACTCACGACTCATGAGCCGCCTCCTCGCGGTCCCTGGAAGTGTCGTACCCGCAGCACAGAAGCTCGTAGCCGGTGGAGATGCCGCATAGCTTGATGCGAAGGACGTGTACTCCGGTTGGAGAGCGGTAGGAGGCGTAGACCCGGTCCTCCGGCACCACGCGGAGGCAGACGAAGCAGATGGCCTCTCCGTCCGGTCCCCTGGCTGCGGACCCCATGAGGTACAAGGCGGTCCTGCTACGTCTCTGATCGCAGATCGCAGCCCACGCTGGACCGCGCGAGCAGATGCCGCACGTCTCAGCGGTGCCGTGGGCTTTGCTCATTGTGCTACCTCCAGTGCTGCGACCCAGCTCGATATCGCCTCTCGGACCACCTCCGGTGGTTCCTTCGCTACCAGGACGCCGAAGTCCCGGATGAGGATCGTGGAGCCGTTGGGGGTGCCGGCCACGACCATGATGTGCTCCGGATGCGGGATGTGGAAGGGAAGGCCGGTCTGCGGATTCGTGAGCCGGAGACATCTGCTCTCGTCGATTCCGAGCGTCTCCAGGACGAGCGAAGCGCTCATCCCGATCGGTATCTGACCGCCGAGGTGGAGCCCGAGGATGCAGGTCTCGGTGCCGACGACGAGCGTGGGAGGGCCGTCTACGACGAGCACGATGGCGTCCAGGTCGTAGACCTGGACGGTGCCCCCTGACACGCCGCGGAAGTCGATGAAGGGCACTCGGGTCGCCTCGGTGGTCGCCATGGGGAAGTCTCCTCGATGTACTACAGATGTAGCACACCGATGGGTGTCCCGCCACTACCGGTGGTAGCCGCCGTGCGGTCCGAGTTTCCCTCGTCGTGCCATCGAGAAGGCGATCGCTGCGGCCTGCTTCTCGCTCTTGCCCTCCCGGCGCAGCTTCGCGATTTTCGTAGAGACTCGCTTGTGGACGGACTTCCGGAGCCTCTTTCGCTTGTCCTGCTCCATCAGCTCTTCGCGGCTTCCCGCAGCCTCTGCTTCGCCACACGGTAGTCCATCTCGCCGTCGGTGACGGCGTCGGGTCGAGTCCCGCCCATGTGCATGAGCTTCACGGCGGCCTCGACAGGCTCCGGCTTCTTCGACACGAGATTCGGGAACTTGTGGTAGACGGCACCGACGGCGTCGTCGATGTCGGTCTCAGCGGCGATGAGCTTGTTGAAGTAGTCGAACGCCTCGTTGTTGGCGACGATGGGAGCGTGCTCGCCCTCCATCCAGTCGAACAGCTCGTCACCCGCCGCGTTCGCGGCGGCCTGGAGAGCATTCGCCTCGGTCTCGTCCCGGGTCTTGACGTCGCCTTGGAGCCGGAGCACCTCGGCCTGGGCCGTCTCCAGTTCCTTCCGCACCGCCGCCACGTCCCCCGAGGAGGCGTCCCCCGTCGCCTTGGTGGCCTTCGCTTCTGTGAGTTCCCCATCCAGGCGCTTCATCTCGTCGTGCGCCTTCGTGAGCATCTCCGACAGCGACTTCTTCTCCGTCTCGAAGGACGCCACCTTGGCGTCGAGATCGGCCTTGATGGCGGCGGTGGGATCTTCCTCCCCGCGCACGGTCTTCCACCATCGCTTTTCGTCAGATACGAGGCGGTCCTGCCACGCCTTGAGTTCCTTCTCCTGCTTGGCGTTCGCCTCGTACTTCGGTCTCCATCCCTTGTCCCAGTTCTCGTGCTTCGTCTGGAGCCCAACCGTGACGCCATCGCGGGTTTGGGTGAGGGCCTGCTTCACCTTCTCCTGCGTCTCCGAGGGAAGCGTGGCGAGCCACTCGACCTTGTCAGGGTCGAGGGCTGTGTACCATGATGCTTCCGAGATCGAGGTCAGCTCGCCGTCCCAGGAGGGATCGGCCTCTACGGTCTCCGGGCTTCCTGGATTCCCGTTCTCGATGGCTTCCGGCGCTGCGACTTCGGTCGGCATCACATCACCTTCTCGGCTTCGGGTTCGATCTCAGGCCCGCCGGACTCGCTCTTGGTCGTCTCCTTGGGAGCCTCTGCGGGCTTCGTCTCGCTTCCACCGAGCAGACTCCGGAGGAGGCCGAAGTCGCGCTGGAGGCGAACCGCGAGGTCTTCCGCGCTCACGCCCTGGAGGTCGTCCCGGGTTTGCGCCGCGTCCCAGACCTTCTGGGCCGTCTCAGGCGGCAGCTCGGTCGCCTTGGCGATGATGTCCGCTTCGGGGCTGACCGCCGACCCAGGCTCCAGGATGCTCTGGGCTCCCGGCGTCTCGGGTGGGATGTCGAGGTCGGACATGACGCCCTCCGCTTCGTTCATCGCCTTCTCCATCCCAGGGGGGACTTTGGGCGACGCCACGTCTCGGGCCTCCCGGCGCGCGGCGACGCTCTTCTTCCATGCGTCGATCGCGTAGCCCGTGTCACCTGGGAGCTTGGGGGGAGCCTTCTTGCTCGCCTTGTCGGCCATGTCGTTCATGATGTCACCTCACGGGTGTAGTCTACTCGGTGGCGGTCTTGGCTGCACGCCCAGGTCTACCTCACTGCCCCGGCCAGCTCCGCCGCCGACGGCACACTCGCCGCCGCGGCGTCTCCAGCCGCCTTCGGTTCCTGGTTCTTCGAGAGTGCCACCTTCTCGGCGCTGGCACGCACAGCTTCTGCGATCTCGGCCTGTTCTTTCGGTGCGTCCTCTCCGATGCCCATGCGCTGCCGTTCCGCCCATCCGATGTGCCGCGCCTCGTCGGCCCGCTGCTTCTGGGCGACCTTGGAGTCGGGCTCGTAGTGGACTTCCGTCGTGCCAGGGAACCGGGCCCTGATCTTCGCCGTGAGCAGCTCCTCCTCCCGCTTGGAGGTGATGACCAGCTTGTCGCTGTGGACCCTCGGCGTGAAGGCGTTGTAGGTGAAGGGCCGGCCATGGGCGAACGAGACGGAGGTAGACCCACCACAAGCCGAGCACGGCGGCGTCGTGAGCTTCCAGCCGTCCTCGCGGCTGCCGCGGGTACAGGCGATATCCTCGTCGATGTGCCCACAGCAGCGACAGACGAGATCGTTCGCGATGAGCATCTACGCCTCTTCTCCAGCCGGAATCCCTGGGGGTACTGCCGCGCCCCGCATCGTCTCGGCCTCCGTGACCGGCGCGGCTCCGACGGCCTCGACTCTAGGCTGGCTCCTCGGTTGCACCTGCCCAAGCAGGCTCTTGGTCTGCGCCCACCCCTGGGCCTGGGCCTGGGCCTGAGCAGCCTCTTGGGCCATGGCCTCCATCTGCTCCTGCGAGAGGAGGAACCGCTCGCTAGGCAGGGCGAGGAGATCGGATATCGTCTCGATGAGCGCCGGTATCACCACGTTCGGCGCATTCGCGAACACCGGAAGCATCTGGACCAGCGTGTCGAGCACGACAGCCGGGTTCCTCCGGAGCGCGTTGTAGGCCACCATCTCGAAGTCCATGTCGACGTCCGCGAGGGTGGCTACGCTGATGGGGGCGAAGCGGCCCCCGGAGACGCGGACCAGCTTCTCGGCCGGCAGGCTCCGCTTGCACAAGTAGAACGCCTTCCTGGCCGCGTCCTCGATGGCCTCGTTCATGTTGCTCGTGCGCGCCGACAGTCGGGTCTGGGTCCAGGCATCCACGATGGCCATCTCGGTAGCGGTCCTGGCGCCGGTGATGCGTCCCCGGGCGGCCTCGACGAGCCCGGAGGTGAAGGCCATGTCGTCTTCGGTCTTGGCGATCATCTCCTTCACGCCGATGGGCACTTCGGGGACGGGCGCTGCGAAGAAGAGGTTCGAGAACCTCGCATCCGGTGACATCGAGGCTCTCGGGTGCAGCGGGATGTACGCCCCCACGTTGGCCCGCACCATGTCGTTGATGCTGTCCTCCGCGATGCGCCCGGCGTCGAAGAACGTCTTCGGGACCTGGAGGTAGGCGATCCGCTTCCACAGCGTGAGCAGGTCGTCAACGGTCCGCTGCGAGTTGAGCAGGAGCTGGACCTCGCTGATGCCGGAGCAGTCCACGCCGCTCGGATTGAGCGAGTACATCGAGTACGGCATGTAGGAGATGCTGTCCTCGAACAGCGTGACGTCGTTCCGCTCCGCGTAGTGCACCGCTCGGCCACGCTCGACGTCGTAGTACTCCCAGATCACTACGTATCGCTGTGCGTCGAGTACGCCGGTCTGCTGCTGCGTCCAGTTCGAGTCGAGCAGCCACCGAGGATACCGGTCCGGCTTCACATCGCCGATCTTGTCGCTGCTATAGACGCCCCTGTCCCTCAGATCCACAAACCGCTTCCATGGGATGACGGTGGCTTCGAGCCAGTAGCTGATGTCGTCCGGGTCCCGCACGGTGAGGTCGAAGAAGAGCGTCGTAGGATCGATGGCTCGGATGACCGGTTGGCCCTTCGCGTCGTCGAAGGATGTCTTGAAGCATCCACGCTTCGCCAAGATGGCGTCGATGAGGCTCGTCGAGATGCGCCTGCGCATCCGGTTCGCCCGGAAGACCCAGTCCATGAGTCCGCCCACGGCGGAGACGGCCGCGTTCGCCTTGGGGTTCGTAGGCATCGGAGCCACACGCGGGGTCGGTCCCACGAGCGAGGACATTGCCGTGTCGGCGATAGCGTAGATGATCGCCTTGCTGGCGAACATCCTCCGGTCGGAGTCCGTCGTCTGTCCGCCCACGACACCGCGTCCCCACGAGTCTCCGAGGTAAAGGCGTCTGGCGGTCTCGACGCCCTCTCGCTCGGTCTTCTCGTAGTGGCGTCGATGCTGGTCTACCAGGGTCCGGAGTCGCGGCACGTCAGGCTCCCGGTCGGAGTGTAGCGCGCGCGACGCCGTGGGTCGAGGCTACCACCGAGGAGGCGGCATCGTGGGGTCGAGCCGCCTACGTATGTCGCTCTCTCGCGTCCGGTCGAGGTCTGCGATGCACAGGCTCCCCGGTATCCTCACCACTTCCTTGTCCGTCTTCACCGCGGCGAAGTAGCGGCGACCCAGGACGTCTGCGGCCATGATGACGCATCGCGCCAAGTCGAAGTGGTGGCGGATGCCGTCTGGGCCGGTGGCGCGTCGCTCGTGGCTGCCGTCGTACTTCAGGAGTTGATGCAGCGTGGGCCGGTTTCGGACGGTGAGACTCCGCTCGCGTAGCATGCGTACGAACAGACCCTCGGCCTCCTGTGTTCTCACCATGGTCGCGTACCAGCCTGGATGGTCCTTGCTCGTCCACAGGAGGTTCTGGGCTCCTGATTCCCGAAGGACCGCGATGCACGCCGAGGCGTTCGACTCGACGGAGATGAGCGCGGGGCCGGCCTGCGTAGTGAAGAGCTTCTGGGTCCGGAGCAGCCTGCCTGCGAACCTTGCCGGGTCCTCGCGTCCCGTCCACATGGCGACGTCCTTCTTGTCGAGGGCGTCCCAGACGATGAGGCTAGACGGGTCACCGGAGGCGCCGAAGCCGGCTGGGTCGGCGGTGATGACGTAGGGATGCGTGGGATCGATGACGAGCCCGGTCCCGATGGCCATCACGGGGCCAGCCGGTACGGTGCCCACGGCCAAGGCGAGCGCCGCCTTCAGCTCTTCCTCGGGCAGGATGGGCTCCGAGGCCCCCAGCCAGCCGTCGTAGGGGTCTGATGGGTACTTCGACGCGAACAGGCGGCTGTCCCGGTTGAAGACGGTGGCGAGCATCGTGCGGCGGAAGGCGAGGGCTCTGGGGCTGATTTTCTCATGTGCAGCGAGGTAGGCGGCTTCCTCCAGGGACATCTCTGGCGATGCCACCGCGGGCCCATCGTCGGTGCAGCTCGGGTCCTCCCACCATCTGAGGAAGAGAGGAGCGAACTTGGACGCGCTCGACTCGTCCAGCGCCTCGTGCCACATCTTCTCGGAGTAGCTGTCAGCGGATCCCGGCGTCGTCTCGATGATGACCCGCGCCTTCTTGCGCTTGGCCACCGTCGGCAAGATGTTCGTGGCGGCCCGGCGCTGCCACATCGCCTCGCCGAACTCGGTGATGTGGAGCCAACCGAGACCACGGCCGATGGCGGGGCTCTTGCCTCCCGACGTCTGGATCTTGATGGAGCCGCCGTGCCAGAACCGGAGCTGGGTGACGCCACCCGTCGTTTTCTCCGCGAGCGGAGCTTGCAGCTCTGGAGGCAGGTTCCGGTACGAGAACAGGATGCCCTCGAAGATGTCGCGGGCCGTGTCGTCCCGCTCAGCGACGAGCAGGCCCTTCATGCCGCGGATGAACATGCAGTCGCGCAGCATGATGCGGCTCACGATCGTAGTGATCTTGGCCTGCCTGAACTTGACGATGTAGGCCCACAGGTTCCGGTGGATGAAGTCGAGCGTGACGTACTGCATCGAGGTCGGGTCGAGGAGGTTGACGCTCTCGTCCGCCTCGTAGACGACCTCGCACATCCGGGGGAAGGCCCAGGGAGAGCTGTAGGCTGCCGCGACCGCCTCGGGGTCCATGGCGCCTGCCGTGACGAGCGATCCCGGTGGGTCGAGCAACGGCCAGCGTTCGAGCACCTGGGCTCGGGAGAGCACACCTTCGGGTGCGGTCTGTGGCGTATCCTGCACCGACTACACTCCGAGTACGTTCTGTCAATCCTTACTGGATGGTGGCGGCGCCTTCCCACCAGCGTCGGAAGAACGCCGGCCGGTCCGAGCAGCTCGGCAGCCTGCGCTTGCGAGCCTTTCCCGTCCCGGGCTCCGGGAGGCTGCCGCAGAGAACCTTCGCGCGGCACGAGCGGCACAGGGGGATGGAGCCCAAGTGCATGACGACCTGCGAATCGCTCCCGCAGGCTTTGCACCGGCGCGCGCTACCGCCCACGCTTCGATCTCTCCATCCCGATGCGCTTCACTGCGGCCTCCTGGGCCCGATGCTCCATGATGTTGATGCCGACGTCGAGCGCGAGCCTGGCGGTGTCTGAGCGCGTGACGTGGCCCTTCGTCGTCCCGATGTCGGTCTCGGTCTCGACGTAGACGATGAGGCTGTCAAGGCGCGTGAGCGTATCGTCGTGGACCCGAATCTGGAACGGCGACATCGACATCCTCGGGTCTATGTAGCACAGACGCCCTACGTACGCAAGACGCTCCGCTGGACGAGACCCTGGCAGCCGCCGTAGGGTCTACGCGACAGGAGGAACCCATGGGAATGCTCCGCAAGTACTACCAGGAAGAGGTGTTCGCAGCCGTTGAGATCCCGTGGGCGTCCGGCATCGACGCCATCGCCGGGGCGGGCATCACGGTCGGCGACATCGTCGTCGTGAACGGACTCAACACCGGCAAGCTCCAGGTCATCCGGGCCGATGCGGATGCCGTGCTCACGTCGCGTGGGCTCCTCTACGTCGCGACGGGCACCGTAGCGGTCGACGTGGAAGTCACCTGCGTTCCCTGGGCCCTGCTCGAAGGTGGCAGGGTGAACGCCGTCAACCCGACCGGGGCGGCCATCAACACCGCCGCGGCGGCCGTGGGCGACCCCGTCTACCTCTCCGGTGCCGCCGGGGGCTGGGCACTCGCTCCGGGAGCCTTCGCCGTGCAGGTCGGCGAGGTCATCGTCTCGAATGCGACGACCGGCGCCATCAAGTTCTACCCGCAGTCCTCCTTCGGAGGTGGCGCCGCTCTCGCTGGCTTCTCGGCGCTCACGCTCACGGTGAACGACGATGCCGCGGCGGCCACCGACGAGGATCCCGGCCTCCGCCTGTTTGGCGGCGACGGTGTCGTGGCGCCCAACGACGACCTCGTACGCTCGACGTGGCGGCAGGACACGACGGCGGAACAGTCCTGGATCGAGACGGAGCGCAGCCGCGCCGCTGCGGCCTACGTCCGTGTCTCGTCCGACTTCGGCATCGGTCGACAGGGTGACGTGACGGCATCGCTTGATGCCTCCCTCCGGTTCAACGCTGGGAACGACGCGGCTGCGGCCAGGCGCTACACGCTCCGGCACATGGGTCAGGAGGGCATCTTCGACGTCTCCTACGACCAAGCCGGCGTGCAGACGAGTCCGGTCTTCGCCATCGGCCGAGACCAGGAGGCCACGGCCAGCCTCGACGCTACGCTCCGCTTCGAGGGCGGGACCGATGCTGCGGTCAACCGCACCTTCGATGTCGTCTTCCTCGCCCAGGAGAACCTCCTGGAGTTCGGCGCCGGGGGTGTTGGCGACCTCCACCTGCTCGACAACGTGGAGCTAGAACTCGGCGGTGTGTCTGCCGCGGCCGGCGACATCATCTTCGTGCCCAACGGCACCGACGTCGTGGTCTCGAATACGGGCGCCGCGGAACTCCAGTTCCACGACGACTTGTTCCGCATCGTAGACGACGCGGATGCGACCCGCCAGATCGTCGTCAGCGCAGGCTCCATCACGACCGGCAACGAGCGCACGCTCACGATGGCCGACAGGAACGTGGACCTCGACTTCGCGCTCCAGCGTCAGATCACGACCATTACGACGGTACAGCTCTTGGATCTTGAAGGCACCCCGATCACCATCGTGACGGCTCCCGGTGCCAATCGCATCGCGGTCCTCTCGTACATCATCTTCGAGGCGAACTTCACGGCCGCGGCGCTCGGTGACGCCGCAGCGCAGGGCAATCTGCTCGTCCGCTACGATGGCGCTGGGGCCGATACGAACATCGGAATCCAGGAGGCAGATGGTCTCATCGACGCTGGAGCAGACCGTGTCGCCATCCTGTGGCTGGGCACCGGTGCCGGCACCACATCGAACGTGCAGGCCGCGGCAACCAATCTCGTCAACACCGAGATCGAGCTGCTCAACGATGGGGGCACGTTCACTGACCCTGGCGCCGCCGACACCACGCTCGTCGTCCATGCCTTCTACTACACCGTGCCGGCGCCTGTGTAGTAATCCTCACGGCGTGATACGCTTCCTGGTAGTGGAGGCTGCATGGCGCTCGAACTCGACCTCAACGACCTCAAGATATGCCAGACGGCTCTCGCCGGCCTGCACCGTGCAGTCGCGGTGCCTACCGACGTGATGCCGCAGGTCGTCAGCACGAAGCGGAAGGTGGACATCCTGGTCCAGCTCGGAGCTGAGGCCGAGGCCGGCAACGGCGACGTCGAGGCCAAGCCGAAGCTCGTCGCACACGAGGCTGGGGGAGCCGAAGGAGACGGCCCGTGAGCGCCGTCGACCTCCGTCTCTCGCTCGCCATCCGCCCGAGGCGGCAGGGGCCAGCGATGGCCGAGATGAACACGAGGAAGCTCAAGGATGGCCTCGACTACCTCGCCTCGAAGGCGTCTCCGTCGATCCGATGCGACGTCATCGAGACGGATGAAGCGGGGCTCACGGCGAAGGTGAGGCTCACCCCGGCGAAGGCCGCTGACGTGGCGGCGCTCGTAGCCGGGACGGGACTCACGGTGCTGGGGGCAACCGAGTCCGAGGTCGAGGTGCCGCAGGAGCGAGTGGTGCCGCGACGCAGCAGGAGGGCATGATGGCCGACAAGCCCAACAAGTGGATGCAGGATCTGAAGCTCGCCAAGGGGTCGCTTCGGGAGAAGCTCGGCATCAAGGAAGGCGAGACCATCTCGGACGCGAAGCTCGACTCGACCATCGCCGGCCTGAAGAAGGAGGGCGAGGGTGACAAGAAGCTGTCAGCGGAGAAGCGCAAGCTGTCCCGGCAGGCGGTGCTCGCCCGGACGTTCAAGCGAGCGAAGAGGGCGAAGGCGTCGCAATGATCTCGAAGCCCGTCTCCCTTCGGGCACTGTAGTGAGGAGTGGTGGAAGGGAGACAGGACAGAGAAGCCGTTTGCCGTATCACTGTTGATCGTCAGTTTGGCTTACCCCTCGGTGGCGTCGCTTACGCGTGTCGCTCGGGGGCTTTGCGCCGAAGGTGACGTGCAAATACGACTCCGGTTCCAGGGCCGCTAGGCCACAAAGGTGTAGATCACCCTTCCATTCGCCTTGCGACGAACACCCGACGCACAGGGCGACGGGGCCAGTTCCTCTACTCCTTCCCCTCGATTTCGCAGGTTGCCTCGAAGGCTGCGGGATTGATCCCGATTTCCACCTCGGTCGCGTTGCCGACTTGGATGGCCTCGCGGAGCGCCGCCGCGAAGCGTCCGGCTCCGGTGGCCCGCTTCACGGCCTCGTCCGTGGGCGTCGTGCGCTGGGCGTGAGTCTCACCGGTGCTGCGCTTTCGATCGAGTTCTCGCTCGTACCTGTCCTTTTTCCCCCCGGTCGCGGCCATCCGCCACATCTTCTCCGCGCGTCCCGCGCCTCCCACGCGCTTGACGGCCTCGCAGAGGGTCATGGGCGCACCCTGGACCTGCACCGTGACGGCTAGGTTGTAGCGCGCGAGCCCAACCTGGAGGGCACACAAGCGGTGCTCGTGGAACAGGTAGAGGCCCATGACGCCTGCCGGCGTGGGCTTGTGCTCATCCTCGAAGGCGTAGAGCACACCGTCCCACTGGCTCGCGGCGAGGTCGCGCAGGGCCATGGCCTCGCGGATTGCGTGCTGTAGCTTGTAGCCAGTGATCTTCATGCCTTCCTCCTCTGTCCTACGTGACGACTACGGATGTAGCACATTGGGGGTCGTCGGTCAAGCACACTGCTGGGAGCAGACTTGACATCCGAGCGTGACCTAGGATAGCCTCACTTCATCAGGCATCACCAGCGACTGCGCCGGTAGCTCCAGAAGGAAGCCGGCGAGGGGAACTGGGGACAGGCCGAGACCGAGAACGAAGTCTCCCAGCGAGTGCCCATCGGGCTCTCCTGGTTCCACGCCTCTCCACCAGTCGAGGACGAAATGGCCCTCACCACAGAGACCCTGAACACGGTGCTGGCCGGCCTGATGGGTCCGCTCCACATGTCCTTCCGGCGCAAGACCGTGCTCTGGGACTCCCTGTACACGAAGAGCAAGGTCAAGCAGGTCACGGGCTCGATGATCGAGCGCGTCTTCACCGGGGGGTCGCCGGCCATCGGTGTGGCCGTCAACGACGGCTTCGAGCTGCTCAACATGACCCGTCCGCAGCGCACGAGGCGCTACCGGGTGGAGCCGGCCCGTCTCGTCGTGGCCTCGAACATCCCGAAGCGCGAACTCGCCATGGCCCAGGGAGACCACGCCGTCGTCGACATCGTCGAGGCGTATCCCGAGGCCGTCGTCCTGGGAATGAAGGCGGACATCGACGCCTACATCCTCCAGGGTGTGAGCCGTGGTCTCGTCTTCGCGACGAACGAGCTGCGCGGTCTGCTCTCGCTCAACGGGCAGGTCACGACCGGCACGCTCACTGGCGTGACCGACGGACTGCTCGACTTCCTGGCTCCCGCGGCGCAGACCCAGACCGTCCAGTCCGTCGCGAAGTCGCAGGCGGACTCCCACTTCAACCAGTTCGGTGACATCCCGGTCTGGGCTGGCCAGGGGATGCGGACGCTGCGCAACGTGCTCCGGTTGTGTTCCTCCTACGACGATGACGGTCCCGATCTCTGCTACATGGACCCCGACGTCTTCGCGAACTTCGAGGAGTCGAAGCTGTCGCAGGTCCGCGTCACCCTGGTCGAGGACAAGACCGAGAGGACCGACACGATGGAGCTGACGCTCGGAACGGCCAAGGTCTACTACGGACCTTCGCTGCTCCGCGCGAACTTCGCGGCGCCGGCCAACGACGGGGTCACCTACTTCGTCAACTCGAACCACATGCAGTTGTCGATCCTGGAAGACATCAACATGTCGAAGTACACCGACAGGGTCTCCGACCAGGACACCATCACCGCCACCGCCGTGTGGCATGGCAACATGCTCGCCACGAAGCTGCCGCCGCATGGCTGCGTCTCGGGCGGCGCCGCGTAGCGATTCCACCCACTTCACCCGGAGACATCAAGATGGCACTCGGAAACCAGGCGTGGGGCGATCGTGTCGACGAACCGACCAACGGCTACACCGACCAGCGGCACCGGGTTGGCACCCGGCGTCAGCAGCTCCCGTCGGAGGTCATCACGCCGTACCCCGCGTTCGCGGGGACGGCCGTGGTGGCCATGGCCAACGGCGCGGCCGACTACACCCCCGAGGGGGATCGCACGTGGGTCTTCGTCTTCAACGACGAAGCCGCGACCGCGTTCGCCGCAGGCCACTCCGTCCAGCGGGACACGGCCGACTACGCGGACTGGGACGGCATCCTCACGACCACCGCCATCACGCACGACCTGTTTCTTGGCATCGCGCAGCATGGCATCACCGCCGGCCGCTGGGGCTTCATCGGCAGGTGTGGCACCTTCCTCGCCCGCTCGGACGCCGGTGGCAGCGGCGCTGGCACGGCGATGGCCGCTGGTGCTGCCGCTGGCTCCGGGCGTACCAGCGCCTCGGGGGCCGACGAGGATGCGAACATCGGTCACGTGGGGGGCTTCGCTACCGGCGCCGTGGTCGACAGCGTCTACCCCATCGTGCTCGACGTCGCCCCGTAGCGGACTAGGAGAGGCCGCAGAGCTGCTAGCACGGGGCCGTCTGCTTCCCAGACGGCTTCGTGCTGTTCCTCCGACTGCGGTGCCCACCCGGGGTCCCCTTCTTTGTCCCTGGACACGTTCCGCGGTGGCACGAGACCGTCTGGAATCTCTACGTCGATCTCGGCGAGGTCTTCCGCGAGGGAGTCGGTCCGGAGGAACCCATCGACGGCCCAGCCACCGCGGCCGTCCCCATAGGCGTATCGTGTGAGGCGGCTCCAGAGCCCTCCCGGGCCGTCTCCGGTCTCCTCCAGGATGGCCCCTCGCCAGTGGATGCCTGGGGGCTCCGGACCGAGCACGGCCTTGAGGAAGACGCCGAAGGTGGCTTCTTCGCTTCCAGTCCACTCCAGGAGCGCCCTGCGCCCCGCATGGCCCGAGGCGTGCAGGTGCCGCCAGAGGCTCACGTACCAGGGGCTGGGGTCTCTCACGGTGCCGTAGTGCCTCGTCCCGCCCGGCAGCGCGAGCTTCGACTTGTTCGAGGCCGGCGCATGCTGGCTGTCCACGCGCGCACCGCCCGCTAGACCGAGGGCAACCTCTACCCAAGCGGAGCCCGTCTTCGGCATCGTCCAGACGACGAGGGGACCGCACGGTGGTGGAACGAAGACGGCCATCTGGTCTACTCCGTTCGAGTCCCACCTGTTCGCATCGTGCCTAGGTGGATGACGCGGGAGACCGACAGGAACGCGGGCTTGAAGGGGGCGTCGTACTGCATGAGCGAGACGAGTGGGCGGTCGGCCTGCGCGATCCACTCCAGCATCTTGCCGTCGAAGGATCCCTGGAGGATGAGCGGCGGCGGTCTAGGTTCGAGGCTGGCCGGCTTCGATAGAAGGTGGTCGATCACGATGCCAGGAGCGTTGGCATCGAGCAGGAGGTCCACGGCCCAGAAGGGGCTGTACTGTGGATCCTTCCACTCCCGCTTCCTGCCATAGTGGAACAGGATCGTGAACCCGCATAGCCCGAGGCTGGAGGCCAAGAGTCCCTGCCATCCTCCATCCTCGTCCGGCTCCCAGATGACACCCAGTGGCCGAGGGATTTCGATGAGCTTCTCAGGATGTGTCATGCCCCAGATGACGTCCCGGATGTGGAGGCTTCCGCGTCCCCAGGCCCTGAGCGCCTGCTTCGCTCTGGGCCCTCCTTGCATCCCGAGGATGTAGAGCCTCGTGTACCAGGACCATGGGTCTGAGACGAGACCGACGCGGAGGAGTTGGGGCATCCTCCGGACTGGTTGCAGCTCGATCCTGTCGTCGATGAACCATGCCGGGGTGTGCATGCTGGCTACGGCCGAGGCACCATGTTTCTCGATGGCCCTCCGGACTCGTTCAGCTCCCACCGCTGGGGCATGCGAGAACAAGATGGGAGGATTCCTGGAGAGGAGCATGGCGATGCGGCTACGAGCGTAACACGCTGGCACCCCAGGCAGCCCTCGGAGCCTGTTAGACTCACCCCATGGACACCAGCCTCGGGCGCATCCGCAGCCTCGCCCTCAGCCTGCGGGCGTGGAACTCCAGCGGCACCACGTTCGACGGTCGCGTCCGGGACGCCGTCAACGCGGCGCTCCAGCATCTGGCGAAGGACGTGCCCACCGCCTTCGTGCCGAGCGAGGAGCGCGTCGTACTCCTGGCGCCGGTCGACACCGAGGCTACCACTGTCAACGCCCTGTTCCAGGCCACCGCCGATCAGTGGGTCTTGCGGATCACGGATTCGGCTGGCGGAGCGCTTGGGGCTTCAATTCTCACGACGTGGCGGCCCGTCGTAGACGGCTCCTGGGACGGCCTCATGCACCTCGAAGTGGCGTTGCCGAACGCGGCGAACAGCGAGGAGGGCCGTCGCCAGTCTCGCGAGTGGTGGCTGGCAGACGGATTCAGCTACTTCGTCTCGCTCGATCGGCGCTGGCGGAACACGACTGATGCCAACATGCTCGGCCGCATCTACATGAAGGACTTCTTCACCCGGGCCGACATCACGAAGATCCTAGATCCCGTCAACATCTGGGATGCGGGTCGGAACCAGGCGTGGTCGCTCTCGGCCGGCACCGTCCACCGCCAGCGGCGCCAGGACTTCCAGCGCCAGTCTACGGGTCCCCCCGAGGACTGGTGGCGTTCTGGGCAGTTCCAGATGCCTACGCCGACCGAGCCCCCTATGGCAACGGCGAACCCGGACTTCCTGTGGCTCGGGCCACTCCCCGAAGGCGACTTCAACTTCGTCTACACCTACGTCTGGGGCCGCCGCGACGTGGAGTGGCAGGAAGGTGGCAACTCCGGCATCCGGGATCCGGTCTGGGAGTCGGCACCGAGTCCGGAGATGACGGCCGTCTTCAGCCATTCTGCGGGCTCGAACGCGGGCAGGGCCATCATCCTCCAGGCGCCGAACATCGACGCCATGCAGAACTTCTTCACGTCGGGTGGTGCGCTCGGCGACACGCGGCATGGCCGGTCCGGGCTCCGCATCCGGTTCTACGTGCGCCGCGCTACCATTCGGGCAGGCACTGGCGCTGCGGAGTTCCGCAACATCGAGACGAACGAGCGGTACTACCTGCTCGCTGAGATCGATCCGACTGACACCCTCGTCGTAGGGGCCACGACCTACTACACGGCGCTCGCGTGGCGCGGAGTCGAAATCCCAGACATCACCCGCCAGCTCATCCGGTCCCAGGGCTACTACGCGTGGCAGGTCTCGCCGCATCAGGACCGCCGGTACGAGCTTGACATGCGCGTGCTGCGGCGGCCCACCGACCTCATCGACGACCAGGACACGCCGCCGGTCCAGCCGGACGCCTGGACCGTGTTCCTCGAACTTGTCCTCTACTACCTGTGCCTCATGGACGGCGTGGACGTCGTGAACGCGCAGATGCACCTGAAGACGTACACCGACGGCCTCCTCGACGTCCGAGACACCTACGGACAGACGGGCAAGGTCGTGGAGGCGGTGCCGTTCGGTGGCGACTGGTCAACTTCGCAGTACAACTACGGGCGGGCTACCGACGTACCGTGATAGGCTTCTGCCTGTAACCACCGGAGACCGCATGGATTCCTTCGACGCCGTGGCCGTGAGCTACCCGATGCCGGAGCTGGGAGACGTCTTCGTCAGGGAGACGGAACCGGGCCGGCCGGAGAGGGCGCTCATCATCAGCATCTACGGTTCCGATCAGGACTGGGCGGCCACCATGTACGGCCGCACCGGGCGAGAAGCCATCAACGGGACTCGCGAGCGGAAGACGATCGCCTCCTGGCGTCCCGAGAGCTGGGTCTGGGACGACAAGCTCTCGACGTTCAAGCCTCCGGGCTCCGCGTGGGACGTGAAGTCCCGCTGCTTCAAGCGCCCGGACGAGATCCTCCCGGAGCTGGAGGACATCCCGAGTCCCGCAGGCAACGAGAAGAAGGGCCAGTGGCGGGGCAGGATCAAGCGTGAGTTCCCCATCCTGTGCGACCACGTAGACGCCGAGAACGTGCTGGAGGCGGCGTGGGCCGCGCACGAGGCTCGCCTCGCTGCCGTGCTGGCGTCCGTGACCTCCGGGCAGCTCGGGCGCGAACTCACGGGGGGGTAGTCACCCGTGGGTGGACCCGCACAACAGGAGGTTCTGTCCTTCGTCGTGCCGCCTGGAGAGGCGCAGCGCGTCTACTCGCCGCAGGCGCTCGCGTGGCTGGTTCAGAACTTCTACATCCATCCGGATGGCTACTTGGCCAGCGTGCGGGGCCCGTGCCCATACGAGCCGAACCGGGCGCAGGGCTACCCGGTGTTGGACGGGCGGCCCTGGGGGCTGTTCCACGCCGGGTTGAAGGCGGGAGTGGGGGACAGCCTACTGCTTCGGGCTGGGACTCGCCTGTACCGGCACATGGGGTACAACCGCAACTATCAGGATCTCATCGCTCTGAACTCGATGCCCCCGTTGTCGTCGGAAGATCGCCCCAGATACCCAGACCAGTTCCTGACGCTCAGTGATCGCGTCATCTGGACCAATGGGATAGACGCTCCTCTGGTGTTCGATTCCTCCGGCATCGTCATCCCGCTCGGGTTCTCGTCGACTCCAGGAGCACCGCAGGTCAAGTCGCCGTCGAATACGGCACAGGAGGATCGCGGCCTCTTCTATCCGAACGCGCACGGGTACTCATGGCCTGGCGAGATCGGTACGGTGGGCGATGTTCTGGACGGCAGGTCCGGTGCGCTGCTGGCGGGTTCCTGGTACTACTTTGTGCAGTGGGAGGACCTGTTCGGGAACCTGTCAGCGCTCTCACCTCCGTCCAGACCTGCCACGCTGGCATCTCAGAACGCTGCGACAGCTTACGGAGAGAACTCGGATGCAGAGCTGGACGACCTGACGCGGCAGTTCTTCATCACCTTGTCAGGTTCGGCTCCGAGCCATGCCGTGGCGATCCGGATCGGGCGCACGATGGACACGGTCCGGCATGGAGTCGAGCCGAGGCTGCTGGTGAGGATCCCAGGGTCTGTTGCAGCCTCATTCCCGGATGCCATGGCCGACAACCGCTTGGGCCCTCCCATGACCGCCGTGGCTGCGGTCCACACCTTCCGTGTGATGACGGCGCATCAGGGGCAGTTCATCGCCGGGAACTTCGACGGTGCTCCCGGCCTCGTGCAGCGTGCCATGGCTGGATTCCCAGGCACGTTCCCGGAGAACGACTGGACATATCCAGACTCGGGCGGCGCCGAGGTGACGGGGCTCGTCAGCCACGGGGACGATCTGCTGGCGTTCACTGAGGCGTCCACCTACGATATCCGGAACTTCTCTGATCCTCGTGTCGTGGCCCGTGGCATCGGTGGTACAGCTCCAAGGTCGATGGTTGCGATGCCAGATGGATCTCTTCTCTGGCTCAGTCGGGACGGATTCTACGTCAAGATGCCGGGACAGTCCCCCGTTCGCGCGAGCGACCCCATACACCGTTCGATCATGAACAGCATCAACCGGGCCAGGATGCGTATGGCCGTGGCTGCCTACGACCCGAACTCCGGGGAGTATCTGTGCGCTGTGTGCCCGGCTGGGCGCAGTTCGCAGACGCTCGTGTTCCGGTACAACGGCATGACGTGGCGCAGGATGGACCTCGGCATCACCGTGGACGACATCTGCGTCACGGACGACTACCGTCAGCTCGTCCTGTTCTGCGGCAGGGATCTCTCTGCCGGCGTCAACGGCGTGTGGGTGCTGAACCGTGAGGTGCCTCCGGCTGTGTACACACCACCCGCGAGGACCAACATCTACAGGTCGGGATGGCTACGGGCCACGGAATCAGCGCTGGACCCGATCCATGTGAGGGCGATCTTCGTCGGCCTCGTGGATGGCAGCGATGCGAACGCGACTGTCCGGCTGTTCGCGGATGGCTCGTGGGCTCCAAGGGCCACGTTCACGAACCTCCGCCTGCTGGGCTTGGATGAGTCGAGTCGTGTGGTGACGGATATCGCGAACGTCGCCGTCATCGGCACGTCCAGGGTGCATGAGAGGCGCGTGAAGTGGCGGTGGATTCCGTGCGCGCCGCACCTGGATGGCGTCCAGACGTGGGCATTCGAGCTTAGCTCCACGACGGACACGCGCATCGCTGCGTTCGCATTCGATCTGAGCCAAGCCAGCTCCGGGAGTCCGCGCGGTAGGATTCCACGACAGGGGGACGTCTGATGCCCTACGAGTTTCCCACACGTGGCCTCGTCAACACGGACGTCCTGGACACGGTCGAGATGAACGGGGATGTCATCCGCGCCGCGGAGAAGTACTCGGGTCGGCTCAACCAGCACGATTTCAGGGCCAGCACCATCGCGTCCGCAGCCCTCGCTGCCGGCGCGTACCATACCGTCCGTCAGAACCTGTTTGCGTCGGTAGACCCTGGATGGCGGCACGCCTTGGGTAGCACCCCAGATACGGCCCCCGCGGACGGGTTCCGATTGCAGAACGACGGCTCGTGGCAGGTGTTGGACACGATGACGTCCACGTTCTCTACTGGCACGGGGATACTGTGGATCGTAGGCTGGCTCAACTACGTAAGTCACACCTGGGACGGCAGCTATGGGGACTGGCCAGCCAGCATACTGAGGGATCCCAGTGGGGCAGACGTGCAGTTCGCCATTCTCCTCGATGGAAGAATCGTGGGGATGGCTCGAACCGGCGCGTTGAACGAGACGCTTCGCACGTTCATCCCAGCTACAGCGGACGTCCAGAGGAGTGGGACCAACAGGCCCGGCCCAGCGGCCATGCGCCGTGACTGGGCGCACTCGATGGGGCCCCCGTTGTGCCCCGTCCGGTTTGGTGCTGTCATACCGGTTGTCACTGGGTCCCATACGGTAGAGGTCGTGGCCCGGAGGTCTACCGCTCTTCTCTACCGTTCAGTCCGGTACGTTTCGGACTTCATCGTCGTGCTGAGCAGGAAGCTCTTCACGCTGGAGATCCCGTCGATGCCGCCAGCTACATCTGCGGCTGCGGCCGTGGACGTGTCGACGTTCGAGCCAGAGGATGTCTTCAGCGCTGCGGCCATCGGCGCTAACCGTGTGAACGTCATCCGCAACGCGTACAACGACGTGCAGAGTGGAGCTGTGTCCCGCGGCGGGTTCAACCACTTCCATCTACCGACGGCGCTTCTGGATCGGGCCCGGTCTGACATCATACCTGCTGCGTTGCAGACATCGAACGACATCTATCCTGGGTACAATACGCCCACAGTCGCAGCAGCCAAGACGAATGGCACAGGCTGGTGGCCGCTCGACGATGGGGCAGGAGCGGATCTGAGCACGCTCGCCAACCATCCAACAGTGTTCAACACGACGACCTTGTCCAGCTACCTGCTGATCTTCGCTAATGTGCATGTCCAGACTGTACGTGCGACTGGGGCTGGTGGCGGCAACCACAGCAGGTTCGGCGCGCTCGCGCTCGGGTATCGGAGGAGTGATACGGGTGCGCAGGTCATCTTCGGGAACACCGAGGCTCACTTCAACTCGTTCAACCCCGATCTCCAATCGTTGACCACGGACCGCAACATCGATCTGGACGTGCCGATGTTCCAGGTCATCGATGCGACAGCCCCATTGGTCTTCAACGTGGACTACATCCGGGTCTACGGAAGCTCGGGGGATGCTATCGTTGCGGCCAATCCGAGTACGACGGAGATCGGCTGGCTTCGGGGAAACATCGTCGTATTGCAGATTCGAGCGTGATCCATGGCTGACATTCCTGTCTCCTACGTCTACACCGACGGCAACGTGTTGGTGCCGGCCAGCCACGGTGAGAACATCTACTCGGTGACGGGGAACAACGGCATCTACTCGGAGCCCAATGGGGGCCTGTTTGCGGACAACCTCGTGGCTGGATTCACGGCTGGGTCCGAGCACGTGGGGCCGGAAGAGGCTGTACTCGGGCGTCAGGACGGGTACACCGGGGACAACGACTACGTCAACGGCGCGGTGGGAAGCGATGGATCTACGTCGTTCCATCCCGTCGCAGGATGCGCACTCCGCGTCAACCTGCCGTTCGCGATGGACGCCGTGTTCTGGATGTGGTCCTACTACATCTCCGTGTGGCGGCCCTTGCTCGATGATGGGGAGGGTTCGACGCTGACGGGGGCCCTTCGCACGTACTTGGACGGAGCTTTCATCGGTCACACCCAGAGGCTTGTATGGCCTACCGGTCATCTTCGCACGGTTGACGACGGGCTGTTCTCGTCGGAGGGCGTGACTGCCAGATTCGCAGATCAGTGCCACCTACAGTTGACTGCCTCTGCTGGATTCCACGAGCTTTACCTTGCTCTTACGATGCAGGAGGGAAACTTCTCGGATGTCATCTCCCGTACAGCGGGGGGCTCCAGTTTGGCCGTCACTCATCACATCGGAGCGCGGATGTCGTTCGGCGTGAGGAACGCCAGGTGCATCGCGTGGCTATAGTGACGACCAGCGTCGCCTCCTGTTAGACTCCCCCCATGGCCTACACCTACGCCCTCCCGGGTGGGAGCCCCACGCTCGGCCCCATGCCGGCCCCCATCGTTCCGGTGCCGGCAGCGACCCCTGCGGTTTCTCCACAGGCTGCGCAGCTCGCCGCGTCGCTCGGGCAGGCGGGAATGGAAGGACTCGCGAGTGGGGGTACGCTCCTCGGCGCGGGCATCGGCGCCGGCATCGCGGGGCTCTCCTGGTCCGGCAAGAAGCACCGCGAGCTGCTCAAGAAAGACGTCGCGAAGCTGGAGGCCGGCAAGCTCGGCTGGTCGAAGAGTAAGAAGAGGCAGTACCTCGGTGAGGCCATGCTGGCTGCCGAGGCCCAGGCAGCGCCAGTGGAGGCGGAGCTGACGCGCGCGCGGAACGCTGTGGGCTTCGGTCGCGCCGGCGTTCAGACCGATCAGTTCGGCGTCGTCCAGCAGACCAAGCAGACCGGCGCGGCGCAGGCAGTCGTAGGTGCCGAGGCGCTCTCGCAGCAGCAGGTGCTTGCGAGCGCGGCCGACATCAAGGCCCGCGTCGCGGCGCAGCGGAAAAAGGTCGCTAAGGACTGGCGCCCGGTCATGGGTGGCGTGGCTGGCATCGCTGGGACAGTCGCAGGCATCGGCATCGGCAACAAAGCGATCCAGAACCTCACGCCGACGGTGGAGACGCCCGACAAGATCCCAGACCTGCCGGAAATCGGGGTGGCCTGATGGGCTGGCTCATGAACCTCATGCTGAAGTCGGCGGAGTCCCCGGCCATGGAGGGGATGGAGGCCGAGCACATCCTCGCCACGTACCGCTCCGTCGAGACGACGCTCGAACGGATGAAGCGGGGGATGGCGGAATCCGACGTGAAGCAGGAGATGGAGGCCATCAAGGCGCGACTGAAGTTCCACGCCGACCTTGCCGTGTCAAGAGACCGCCTCCGCGAGTCCGCGGGCAAGGACCGTCGTACTCAGCTACAAGCGATGGCCCAAGTCGAGTCTGCGCTCGTCCGGTCGATGTCCGACTTGGCTCAGAAGGGCTGGCAGAAGAACGGCCGCGCGGTCCAGCGGTTCCTCGAAGGACGCGGTGGCGGGAGCAGCCCGGAGGACTACCGCGCGGGGCTCGCCGCCCTCTACGGCAGCTACTTCGAGGGCGGCGGCGATCTCTCCTCGACCGACCCCGGTCTCGTGGCGACGATGCGCGAGGTGAAGCGGCTCATCGCCGAACAAGTGGGCCAGACCGACGAGGACAAGAAGGCCATCCTGGAGTCCGAGTGGGTCGTGCGCGACGCCGAGGGCAAGATCGTAGACGGCGTGCTGCACCGCATCGGGGTCACGGACGATGCGACCATCGGCAACATCACGGGTCTGGCCGACAATGCCGCCTCGCAGGAGAGCGAGCGGACCCGGGCGCAGGTGGAGATCGACAAGGAACTGGACACCATCCGGGATCTCCGGTCGCAGGTGGAGGCACTGCCCGAGGATGCGGACGCGAGCGGACTGCTCGCAGATGCCCAGGGCCGCTACAAGAAGATCTCCGAGGGCCTTGCCGACGACCTCTCCGGTGACACACAACCTGCCATGCTCACCCGCTACGCCGAGTACGAGGGACAGGAGAAGGCGGTCCAGCGGATGGAGAAGCTCGCCGATTCTCTCGCCATGCAGGTCATGGGCGGCGCTCCGTCCGCCCGCGAGCAGGCGGCGAAGATCATTATGGACCCGAACTTCCGCAGGTGGGCGGGGGAGAACGGCTACACCGAACTCGGTCTGGGGACGTGGGACGAAGCCGGGCGCTTCATCGGATACGCCCCCGGCAGGGACGACGCCCGGGCGATGCTCCTCGCCAACTGGCAGATGAAGCACCCGAGCCCGCACATCTGGCCGAAGACCGGGAAGCTCGTCGAGGTCACGGTCCAGGAACCCGACCCGACGGCGGCTCCCTACATCGATCCTGAGACCGGCCTCGTCGCCTACATCGAGACCGAGCAGGGGCGCCAGAGGCTCATGCCTGCGGAGGCTCTGGAGCGCAAGACGGAGCGCCGCGATCTCGCCGAGATGGCCTTTGCGGCTGGCACCTCCTATCTCCGCGAGGGTACCCGAACGCTCGTGTACGACGGATCTGGATGGAAGGACTTCGAGGGCGTGCTCCCCGAGGGCCTCCAGTGGATGCCGGCTGGTATCCAGGACCAAGATGGAATCAGGACGGCCCCCATGTCCGAAGTCGCGGCGGCTCCGCCCGAGAACGCCTACATGTTCACGCCAGAGGACGCGGCCCTCTGGGATGTGAAGTCCGAAGCTCCGTCGACGATCGCGAAGGTCTACCGGGGCGAGATGACGAAGTCCCGGTGGTCTCCACAGGGCTACAAGCCAGGTGCTCTCCTCACCGATGTCGAGGGTGGGATGCTCGACGTCGAGGGTCTCAGGGCCAAGGGGATCGCTGTCAATGTCGTCGAGAAGGGCGAGGTCCCGCGGCGGGCCAAGGCCCCTGGGCCCGCGCCCCTCGGCGGTCGAATGGCTGCGAGACGGTACGAGCGTCTGGCAGGCGAGGGTGAGAAGCCGAAGGCGGAGGAAGGGACGGCCGCGTACCTTCCTCCCGAAGCCACAGCGCCAGAGGCCGAGGAGCCGAAGCTCACCGATGTGGAGGCCCGCAAGAAGGCGGTGAAGGAGAGGCAGCAGGCGGAGAGGAGAGGCCGCAAGGACGAGGCTGAGGCTCGGGTAGCTGCGGCCGGGCGCGAAGCTCGCCGGCAGGAGATCGGGGCAGCGGGGCTCATGCCTGGGATTCTCGGGGCCCCTGTAGGTGGGGTCGGGGCACCGTCGGTCGCTGCGGTCGGGGCTCCGGGGGTGGCGCCTGCACTGCCCCCGTCGGCCACGCAGACGCCCGAGACGGCCGTGGGAGCGCGGACCACGCCGCCTGTCGTGAAGAATCGTCCACCGCAGCGTCTCCCTGGCGTCACGGGTGGAGGGAAGAAGCAGGAGGGCGAGCTTCCGACCGCTGGCGTCGCGAAGCCTGAGAAGACGCCCGAGCAGATTCAAGCGAAGCCGCCGGTCGGACTTGTATCGACGCCCGAGATGGAGGCTCGCCTCAAGGCGATGCAGGAGAAGAGGGAGAAGTTGAAGGGGGCGATGCAGACGCTTGAAGGGGGCATAGCCCCGGTGGAGACACGCTGATGCCAACCGTCGCTGAACTCAGAGCACAGGCGGCCTCTCCGGTGGCAGCTCCTGCGGCCCCTGTGGCTCCCACGACCAAGGCGGTCCCTGCGGCAGCCCCTGCGGCAGCCCCTGCGGCAGCCCCTGCGGCAGCCCCTGCGGCAGCCCCGGCGGTGACTCCTGCGAGGGCGGTGCGTCCTGCGAAGCCGGCTCCCGTGGC
>ERZ1292632.1026-Hain-H43-01um-R2-1026-length-29272-cov-5_pt1 | contig 29272 bp, 41 predicted proteins | sample MGYA00564407_ERZ1292632 | MGnify/ENA primary metagenome ERZ1292632 (study PRJEB36523, sample SAMEA6512637) | groundwater metagenome | collected 2019-01-08 | study: AquaDiva: Metagenomics assemblies of 32 groundwater samples | reverse complement strand
AGTCTAGGCGCTGGCCCGCAAGGGCCCGGGGCACCTCTTCAGGATGGCTTATGCTCACTCGTGACGATCTGAAATCGTTGTGGGGAGTACCGGCCGTCCGGGCCTTCGCGATGGTGGTGCGCGCGAAGGAGTCCAGCCTCACCGATGGCGCGTACTTCATGCGCTATCCGGGCAAGGCGTTCACCGATCTCTCGCGCCACCCGCGCATCATGGAGCCCACGACGGGCGGCAGGCTATCGAGCGCGGCTGGGGCGTACCAGATCACATGGACGACCTACAAGGAATTCTCTTCCCGGTACGGGCTCTCGGGCTTCAGCCGGGAGACACAGGATCTCCTGTACGTCGCGCTCATCGCGGAGCGCGGGGGGCTTGCGAGGCTCAAGGAAGACGACTTTGAAGGCGCGGTCGAGGCGATGCGCCCGACGTGGACATCGCTTCCCGGCGCGGCCGAGAGTCGATCGAGCTGGACGATGCAAAGGGCCCGTGAGCTGTTCGAGGCGCAAGGCCAGCAATTCAGAGGGGAGCAGGGCCCCGCGTTCGCGAGCGACCCAGAAACCGTGGTGGTCGGAGAAGCGCAGCCCCCGGATGTTCCAGTTGAAGAGGAGAGGACGATGGCGTTCCCGATTCTGGCAGTGCTCAATGCGTTCGGCGGCATCCTCGCGGAAATGCTTCCGCAGGCAGCCTCCATCCTGAATCCCAAGCCCTCCGAAGTTGCATCACGCAACGTCGCGAGCGCGAAGCTCATCCTCGATACGGTCGTGAAGGCCACGGGCGAGCCCAACGTGCAGAGCGCCATCGAGGCGATGCAGGAAGATCCAGAGACCATGCGCAAGGCGCAGCATGCGGTAGCGGACGTGTGGCCGCAGATTGTCGAGGTGGGCGGCGGGATCAAGGCGGCGCGCGAAAGCGCCGAGAAGTATCTTGTGTCCGGAGCCCCCGGCTTCTGGTTGGTGCCGCACTTCTACATCGCGATCGTCCTGCTCGGCTTCGTGGGGCTTGCTTTGGGCTCCATCGTGGGCCTTTGGGGCTGGACGGAATGGAGCGAACAGACGCGCTCAAACGTCGTGTTTGGCGTCATTGGGTCCGCCCTCGGCGGGGTGATCGGGTTCTACTTCGGGCAATCCGCCACGACCGGCGGAATGCGCAAGACCGATTTCAAGCCCGATGAGAGGCTGTAGGCCGTGGACTATCAGGCCGCCTTCAACATCGCGTTCCTCGGATTCTGCGCTGCTGTCTCGATGATTATCGCCAACATCAACAAGCGGATCGACGAGGCGAAGACTGCCGGCGTTGAGGCGAGCAAGAGCGCAAAAGACGAGGGGCTTTCCATGTCGCTCATGGCAAAGGCCGCCGCCTCGGAGGCAGAAGCCCTCGCGATCAGGGCGCTCGATACCATCAACCAGCACAAGCTCCATGTCGCGGAAAACTACACCAGCCTGAAGCGGCTGGAGGCGCTCGAAGCCGCTCTATTCAAGAAGTTGGACACGATCGAGGGCAAACTCGATATGAAGGCCGACAAACCCAACCATCCTGCGGGGCATGATTGATGCTCCCGCTGACTCGCGCCCATGACCTCGGGCTCTGGAATCCGTTTATAGGGGCGCAGCACCGACGCAGGTATCGCAGGGTCAAGCTGGTTCGCGGCGTGCGTCGCACGCTCCACTGAGGAGGCGACATGAAGAAGGTTTGCGTGGTGCAGCGCGAGGACGGTTCACTGGCCGTGGGCATCGAGCCGGCGCGAGAGGAGATGGCAGAAGGGGGAATGCCCGACGAGGCGATGGGTGGCGAGATGGACATGGAGCCTCCCGAGGACGACCTGAGCTATCTTGAGCCGGCCGGCGATTTGGAGGAAGCTCTCCAGATGGTGCGCGACCTGCTCGCGCAGGAAGAGAACCCGGAAGCCGATGCCGCGTTCGGAGATGGCTTCGGCCGGGTGTCCGGGACCGAGGAACTCGACACGAAGGGGATGCGATGATGCTGAGGAAAGCCCATCTGGCGATCCTGAAGAGCGCCGACGGCGAAGAGCCGTGGGAGCCGCAGATGAAGAATGAGCTTCCGGCGTGGGTGAAGGCGCCCGATGTCATCGCGAATCTCATGGCCGGCGAGATGGCGACCAAGGAGGGCGAGGCATGGTACAGGGCCGAGATGGGCGTCGAGTCGAGAATCCGGCGAAACGCGCCCCCCGGGCTGGCATCGACGCATTAGGGGTGCAGGGGATGTACCTCCTCGACGAGATCGAGCGCGATGCGGCTGCGGTGTTCATCGGGATCGTGCTGGGTGTTGCGGCCGTGGCGGTGGTCGGTTTGTGGCTCCTGCTTCAATGAGCGCGGATGCCTTCGTTGCCGACCTTCAGTACGTGACACTGAGGCACCTGCGCGGGCCTGACGCATGCGGGATGCCCGCTTTTCAATACAACCTGTCGGAGATGGCGCCCGGACGAGTCATTCAGGCGCGTTTCGCGCGGCACATGGACGGCGGGCAGATCGAGATGGACGAAAGGCTGGTCTGTGATTCCTGTGGGGCGGCAATCGACCCCCAGCAGTGCGCGGCCATCATCGAGGTGTAGATGTACGGCAGTCCGAATTTCAATCGAGGAGGAACCATGACCATCAACGTCACCGCACTTCGCGCCGCCATCGCCGCGCTCGAAACCGTCATCGCCGAATCCACCACCACGGACATCGAGGAAATGTTCGAGGGGGTGCCGGTGAGTGAGATTTCCCGCAACCGGACGCAGATCGAGAAAGAGCATCCCGGCATCGGCTGGCGCCTGTACCTGCGCGATGTGGCAGCGCAGACCGGCCAGCACGAGGTGGACACCTCACTTCGCGCCGGCATCATGGGCACCTCGGGCGCTCCTCCCGCCCCGCGCTCATGGGGCACCCACGGCCGCGTCCTCAACGCAGCCGAGCGCGGCGAGTTGAACAACGACATCGGCTGGCCCTGCCCGGACGGACGCCCCTTCTGCCGCTGGGACTACATCCCCGCCAGTACCGCCGACAAGCACGCGGTGCTCGTCTACCTGTGGACCTCGACGTTGGGCCTCGCGTGGCGCGCGCACCCGGCCAACCTCCCCGTGCTGCCGAAGGGCGATCCGCAGCTATGAGCCCCGACGAGCGCTGTGCCGAGCTGGAGAAGCGGCTCGCTGCGGTGGAGGCGCTGCTGGCAGGGGTGAAGATGCGGCACCTTGCCGAGGAGTACGCCCTCGTCTGGAGGGGCGGCTTCCCAGCCCTATCGAGATCGTCGTCGGGAAGGCGACAGAGGCATTGCAGAAGGCATTCCCCCAGTAAGGATGGGCCGTGACCAAGGCCTTCCAGCCCAAGGCTCGACCCATCGCGAAGGCGATCTTCGAGCTGTACGGTGAGTTCCTGCCCTCGCACCTCTGCCCGTGGGAATGCCAGCTCACCGGCCTGCCGTTCGGGACAGGCTACGTCCTGCACCCCCGCTACGAGAGGCCGGAGTGAGTCAGCCCTTCGCGTGGAAGCCGAGATGGCAGGCTCGGCAGAACCACCGCACTTCAAGGGGTTTGGAGTAATCGTCGTGGTGCTTCTGCACATCCTCCGAGCCGCATTTCTCGCACGGCTTCGGCAGGAGCAGACCGCGACGCTGGTAGACGTTGGCGTAAGCACGGGCGTTTGCCCGCTGTCTCGCGTCCGGGGGAAGGGCGGAGTGCTTTGGACGGTGCTCGCGCATGTACGCGGCATGGCAGGCCTTGCAATAGCGCTGCCTCGGGCGATCTCGCGGGCCATGGCACGCCGAGCACGTAGCCGATCCCTTCTTTTCCCGTTGGCGCATGACGCCTCCAAATATTGTTTCCGTGGCGCCTATGGTGCGCCGTGGAACCATAAGTTTCAAGGAAACAAATGACGCCCTCCCGCCCCCTCAATAAGTGGCAGCTCCGTTTCTGTGAGGAGTACGTGATTGACCTCAATGCCACGGATGCCTACACGAGGGCTGGGTACAAGTCGAAGAACAAGAAAAGCGCTGGCGCCGCCTCGGCGCGGCTGTTAGCCGATGGTAGGATTTCGGCCCGGATAGCCGAGCTTCAGAAGCTCCGGGGCGAGCGCACCGAGACCGATGCCGACATGGTGGTCAAGCAGTGGCGCGCAATCGCCCTCGCTGACCCCAACGATCTCATGGAGTTTCGCCGGGTGTGCTGCCGGCACTGCTATGGTGAGGGGCACCGCTACCAGCGCACCCCAGCCGAGCGCGAGGCGGCGTTTGCCGCTCATGTGGCGAAGCACGAGAAGAAGGACGAGTTGCCGCTCTTCGACGAGATGGGCGGCGTCGGTTTCAACGCCACCCTGCCACCCGTCCCACAGTGCCCCGAATGCTTCGGCGAGGGTGAGGGCAAGGCGTACTTCAAGGACACCCGTGAACTGCCCATCCCGGCCCGCCTGCTCTATGGCGGGGTCAAGGTCACGAAGGAGGGTATCGAGGTGCGGATCAACTCCAAGGAAAAGGCGCTGGAGATGCTGGCCCGGCACAACGGCATGCTCGTGGACAGGGGTGAGGTCTCCGGGCCCGGCGGAGCGCCCATCGCAGTGCAGCACTCCGGGGAGCTGAAGCTCACGCCCTCGGAGGCGTACATGGCGATGCTGGGGGGCAAGTGAGTCCTGATGAGCGCCGCGAGCTGCTGGAGCTTCTGGCGATCGCCGAGCAGCTTGGGCGCCTGCTGTCCCGGCACTACAACCCGCCGTTCTCGGTGGGCGCCGAGATGGACAGGCTGAGAGGCTGGAAGGAGCGTAACGCCGTTGACCTCGCCTGACATCCCGCTCGCGATTCCCGAGGGGTTCGACTGGAAGAACCCGGAATACGAGCGGGTGATGCTGGATCGCGCGGAGCGGCTGACGCGGCTGCGCGAAGACCCGAGGCTGGTCGTGAAGGCGAAGGAGTTCTACAAGGACCACCCGGCGCACTTCATCCACGACTGGGGCTTCACGGTGGACCCTCGTAATGCCGAGATCGGTCGGGCGACGGTGATGCCGTTCCTCCTCTTCCCGAAGCAGCAGGACTTCGTTGACTGGCTCCTCGCGGGCTGGAAAGAGCGAGACGACGGGCTGGCCGAGAAGAGCCGGGACATGGGCGTGACGTGGCTCTGCGTGGGCTTCGCGGTGTGGATGTTCCTTTTCTATCCGGGCTCGGTGGTGGGCTTCGGCTCGCGCAAGGAAGAGTACGTAGACAAGATCGGCGATCCGAAGTCGATTTTCTGGAAGGCGCGTGAGTTCATCCGTCTCCTGCCGGCGGAGTTCAAGCCCGCCGGGTGGAACACGAGTAAGCACTGCGCGTTCATGCGCATCGTGAATCCGGAGAATGGCGCCTCGATCGTCGGCGAGGCTGGCGACAACATCGGCCGGGGCAACCGGACCTCGATCTACTTCGTGGACGAGAGCGCGTTCATCGAGCATCAGGAAGAGGTGGACAACGCGCTCTCGCAGACGACGAACTGCCGAGTGGATGTCTCGACGCCCAACGGGGCGGGGAATCTCTTCTACCGCAAGCGTCACGGGGGCAAGATCCCGGTCTTCATCTTCGCGTGGCAGGAAGACCCCCGGAAGGATCAGGCGTGGTACGACGCTCAAGTGGCGAAGGCCGACAGCCCGGTCACCGTCGCGCAGGAGATCGACCGCGACTATGAAGCCTCGGTCTCGGACTCGTGGATTCCCGGCGAGCTGGTGAACGCAGCGCAGGCGCGTGGGCCTGCGGACGTGCAGGCAATCGGCAAGCTCATGGTCGGGGTGGACCCCGCGCGCTTCGGCGACGACGAGACGGTCATCACCTTCCGTCGAGGGCGGGTGCTCATCAGGCAAGTCGCGCTGCGCAAGCTCGATGTCGAGGCCGTTGCGGGCCGGGTGAAGCTGGAGATTCAGGCCTTCAAGGAAGCGCCGGGGCAGATCGCGGTGGACACGATAGGCATCGGCTCCGGGGTAGCGGACATCTTGCGTGGCAAGGGGAACTACCCGGACGTGATCGTGGGCACGACCGTCGTCAAGACCGTCGTGGACGTGAGCTCGGCGCTCCAGTTGGGGAACGGTCTCAGCTACAACCTGCGTGCCCAGATGGCGCGCGACGTGAAGGAGTGGCTCAAGGGCGCCTCAATCCCGAAAGACCCGAAGCTGCGCAGCGACTTGACGGCGCTGCGCTACGGGTTCCGTGCTGGTGAGTTGCTGATGGAGTCGAAAGAGCAGGCGAAGAAACGCGGCGTGAAGAGCCCGGACAGGTTCGATTCTCTCGCGCTCACCTTCGCCTATCCGCTGATCGAAGCCCCTGAGATGCCGGTGCTGCCGGGGTATGAGCCGGCGGTCGATGGAGTGATGTAGAGCCTGTGGCCCGGCCTTGCGGGTGCAACAAGCCGTTCGCTCCGGTTACCTCCTTTCCCGTGGCGGAGAAGCCCGCAACCTATTCGTAGCCCCGCCCCGAGCGGGGCGTTTCATTTGGAGATCCCATCATGGCCGAACGCGCATTCACCATCACCTACCCGGACTCGAACACGCACTCGGTCGTGAAGTACGCGGCCACCGGACTCACGCAGGCGAGTCTGGACACGACGCCGGGGATCGGCTCGGTGCAATTCGCCGATCGCTCCGTGCAGGTGATCGGGACGTTCGGTGCGGCTGGCAACCTGCGCATCGAAGGCTCGATCGACGGTGGGACGACGTGGGCCGTGCTCACCGACCCACAAGGCAACGCGCTCGACTTCACGGCCGCGAAGATCGAGGCCATCACCGAGCTGGTGGAGCTGGTCCGGGCGAGAGTCACGGCCGGGGATGGCACCACGAGCCTGAGCGTCTACTTCATCATGCGGCGGGCGACTCCGCCGAGGAGCTAACATGGAAAACCTGCTGAATATCGCCGACCAACTCGAAACGTGGCTGCTGCGCAACGAGGCTGTGAGCAAGGCTGCGCTCGCGCTGCGCGAGATCGGGAGCATCGAGCAGGCCACGGCCGAGGCGAAGGGCCGGCTGGCCGAGGCGCTCACGAAAGAGCGCGAGGCGCAGGAGGGGTTGTCCTCCGCGAAGGGGCGGCTCGATGGCGTGGTGGCCCAATGCGAGGACATCGAGCGCGCCGCGAGCCTGCGGGCCGAGAAGCTCCTCGCCGACGCAGAAGAACAGACGAAGGCCATCACGGACAAAGCCGTTGCCGAGGGTGCCGACATCGTTGCCCGCGCGCAGTCGAGCGCATCGAGCATCCTGTCCGATGCTAACGCCCATGCGGCCAAGCGCCACGGCGAGGCGCAAGCCTTCTCGGCAGAGGCTCAGGCGGCGAAGGCCGACCGTGATGCGTCCATGCGCGCTCTCGCGGAGTTGAACGCGAAGATCGACGCTGCGAAGGCCGCGATTGCCTCGATGCTTGGCAGGTAGCCATGGCTCGCTGGCTCTGCATCCTGCTCGTGGCTTCACTCTCCGGGCCCGTACTGGCCGGCAGTGCCGTGTCCCTGCGCCTCAAAACGGCGACGTTCGCCGTGACACAGGAGCGCATCATCAACGGCGTGAAATCGACTGTGACGCTCGGCCGATACGCCGGATTCGTCGAGGCCGTGAACGCGCTCAAGGCGATGCCGCACGGCAGCTACCGCATCACCGTGCCCTCGCCCTATGTCGAGGTTGTCCCCTGCCACCCGCAGGCCGTGATCTGCGCTGGCACGCTTGACCCGAGGCTCGTCGCGCCATAGGTCAGCTTACTCAACCCTTCATCCACAAGGAGAATCTCATGCACTACAAAAACGGACGTGAAGCGAAGAATGGCGACAAGGTTGTGCTGATTCCGAGCTACGGCTCGCCTGTGATTGGCATCCTGTACGACGCGAAGGTCGGCAACGACTACTGCAACGGGAGCATTGCGCCAATCAAACCCGGTGACCTATGCCCGAATCTCGCGGAATGCTTGCATCTGGACGACGTGCTCAAGGCGCTTCCCGCAGAAGTGCCGGACAGTTCGAAAGCGTGAGGAGGATCGTGCGCGGCAACGCAGGCGGCGCGCAGCAGCGCCACCCGAAGCGCGGGCCGCTGTGTCCACTAGCGCTCGCGGATTTCGTCATGCTCTGCAACCGGTTCCGATAGCACCCATGCCGGCCCGCTACTACATCTGCCCGGTCGTCAACGTCGAGATCGCGCCCGGCAGCGGGGAGTTCGCGCGCGTGCCGAAGGTGATGACATTCCCGACTGCTCGCACCGGGGCGGCCGTTGCGGATAGCGCGACGTGGGCTCTAGTGGCGGTCGAGGCGAGCGCGGCGCAGCACGCCGTCATCGAAGCGGACCCGCAGTGCGTTGACGTGTTCGAGCGGCTGTCCGATCTGGCAGGCGAGACGAATCGCGCTGGCTTGGTGGCGTGGCTCAAGTCGCGCACGATCGGCAGCGTGAGCGCAGCGGTGCGCACCCGCATTCGTAACCGGCTCACGGCGGCAGGGATCAGCATCACCGGGTTGACGAACGCCTCGACGTTCTATGAAGTTGTCCGCCGCGTGCTCGCCTTTCACGAGCCCGCCGCGATGCTAGAGAACTTGGGTTGACATGACCACCTTCTCCGATAGCTTTACCGGCACGGACGGCGACAACCTAGAGACGCGCTCGGGCTGGACGAAGTGCACTGGTGGCTCGGGCGATACGCTGGGGATCAACTCCAACCACGTCGTCGCGGAAGCGAGGAACGGGTTCCAAGCGTACTACAACAGTGCAGCGGCGACCGTTGATCAGGATGTGCAGAAGGTTACGCAGGTTGTTAGTTCGGGGAAAGATTCGCTCAGTCCTTGCGCTCGACTGAATACCGCTGGTAGCAACTGCTATTTCTTCCGATTTTCCGGCGGGGTGTGGACGCTCTATAAGCGTGTGGGCGGCACCATAACCGGCATTGGCACCTACACCGGAGATGTTCCCACAGGGGCCGGGCGGGTGGGCTTACTCCGCGTAACCGATGCTGCGAAGAAATTGCTTGTTGATGGCGTGGAGCGTATTTCAAGCGCTGACAATGCGGTTACGGCAGCAGGGAATTTCGGTCTTGCTACCTATTATGGCGAACTCGCCGCGAATGCTTATTCCGACGATTACTCCGCGACGGACGCGGCCGCAGCTTCGGTAGTTGGTCCGCTGATTCATGATGCGCGCCTTATCGGCGGCGGAATTCTGGTCAAGGGGAGGCTTGCAGCATGATTAACTTCGGCCCCGTTCCGATTGGCGCTGTGCTGCCGATCCCCTTTGCCTCCTACGCCGGGGCAACGGGAGCGAGTATTACCCTGACCGGCTTGGCCGTGACTGACATCGAGGTCTACAAGGGGACCTCGATGACGCAGCGCGCGAGCGATGCCGGGTATGCCCTGATGGACACGGACGGCATCGACATCGATGCTCTGACGGGCATCCACGGATTCAGCATCGACACCGGCGACAACACCGATGCCGGGTTCTATGCGTCCGGTTCCTACTACTGGGTGGTCGTGAGTGCAGTCACCATCGACGGCCAGACGGTGAACTTCATCGCGGCGACGTTCCGCTGCGTGACGGCCGAGGGCGTGGCTGGGCAGCCGAAAGTGGACACAGCCGCGTTCGCTGGAGCCGCCGCCACCGCTGCCGCCGGAATCCCGGAGGTCAAGGTCGCCTCGCTTGCCGCCGGCGCGATCACTGCGGCGAGCATTGCTGCCACAGCACTCAATGGCAAGGGTGACTGGAACATCGGTAAGACGGGATATAGCCTTACTCAAGCATTCCCGACGAACTTCTCCGCGCTGGCGATTACCGCAGGCGGCGCGGTGACTGCCGGGACTGTATCGGACAAGACCGGGTATAGCCTGACGCAGACGTTCCCGACGAATTTTGCAGACTTGGCGATCACGGTAACGACGGGCAGGGTAACGGTCGGCACGAACGCCGACAAGACGGGATACGCGCTCACAACCGCCAATTGGGCGACGGTTGCAGACATCCCGAGCGAGGCCACGATCTCGTCAACCGTGTGGGGCGAGGCCGTTCGAGTATTGACGGCCGGGACGAACATCGCTCTTGCCAAGGGCACCGGAGTCACTGGATTCACGGACCTATCTGCCGCTCAGGTCAATGCGGAGGTTGTGGATGCACTGGCGACCGACGCCTACGCGGAGCCAACGCAGGGAGCGCCAGCCGCGACAACCACGCTCGCAGCGAAGGTGAACTACCTCTACAAGGCGTGGCGCAATCGCACGACGCAGAGCGCGACGACGTATAGCCTGTACGCGGACGACGCGGTGACGGTTGACCAAAAGGCGACCGTGAGCGATTCGGGCACCGTGTTCGACCGTGGCGAAGTCGCCACAGGCCCGTAATGGACACAGCTCTCAAGCGGGCAAGCGCAATCAATATCGCCTGTCCGTGGAGGGGTATTTTGCCCTTGCCGGATGGGGCGGTTGACCAAGCCGACAGGCAGGTCGTCCCGTTCATGTATTCCGGCGTTACGGCCTCTGGCGGGGCTACTCCCTCTGTTGACGAATGGCTCATCCGCGCACGACGGCGCGGCAGACGATAGGAACCGCGAATGGATAGAGCCAAGGTGCTGAAGGGCGGCAAGCAGAAAGCGGAGGCGGAGAAGCTATCTCGTCTTCTCGCTCTCGGCCAGTCCCTTTCCAAGCTGCGAACGAACGCCATCAACGGGCGGCTTGCGTTCGGCGTCGATCAGATGATGAAGGAGGATGAGGAGCACTACGAGGGCATTGACGACGCCAATCGCAACCAGAGTGCGAGCGCGTGGCACACGAAGCCTCCGGGGAGGGCGAATCCGAAGTCGGAGTCCAATCGCTCCGTGGAGTTCGTGAATATCACGCGCCCCTACGTGGACGCGGCGGCTGCGCAGGTTGGCGAGATCCTCGTGCCAACGGACGAGCCAACGTGGTCGCTCGACGTGACTCCGCTACCGGAGATGCTCGACAAGAGCAAGGGCAAGCTGCCGGCGCCGGTCGTCGATCTCATGGCCGAGGTTGGGGTAGCTCCAGAGGTACAGCAGCAGGCGATCGCGGCAGAGGCGCAAGCCGCTTCAGCACAGATCGCAGAGATGAAGGAGCGTGCCAAGAAGGCCTCGAAGCGCATCGAGGACTGGCACATCGAGGGGCAATGGCACGCGGAGCTGCGCAAGGTCATCGACGACTGCTGCCGCGTTGGGACTGGAGTCCTGAAAGGCCCCATCCCGGAGAACAAGACCACGACCGCGTGGATGGACGGGAAGTTGGTCTCTCGCACCGAGATCAAGCCGGTGTCTCGGCGTGTGAATCCGTTCAACTTCTTTCCGGACCCCGGGTGCGGCGAGAACATGCACGACGGGTCGTTCGTTTTCGAGCGCGACTACATCACCCGCAAGGTGCTCGAAGGCCTGAGGGAGGAGTTGGACGAGGACGACGATCCGGTTTACGTCACCTCCCAGATCAACGAGTGCCTTCAGGAGGGGCCGCAGAACGCGGCGAACCGGACGACGGCCGACGGGAAGACGGTTCCGAACGCCGACCTATTCGAGATTTGGTATTTCCAAGGCAACCTCGGGAAGGACGAGCTGGAGGTCGCTGGATGCGAGTGTCCGGACGGCGTCCCGGTGTCCGTGCCGGCGATGATTACCTTGGTGAACGATCGCGTCATCAAGGCGAGGCTCTCCCATCTGGACGATGGCGGCTTTACCTACGACATGATCCCGTGGCAACGGCTCGCGAATATGCCGTGGGGTGCGGGCGTCGGAAGGCAGATTCGAACCCCGCAGCGAGTCGTGGTCGCGGCCTCGCGCACGATGTTTACCAACGCGGGGCGTGCGGCTGGCCCGATGTTCGTCATCCGCTCTGGTGTGGTGACGCCGAGCGATGGGGTGTGGTCGATCGCCCCATGGAAGATTTTCTACGCGAAGGAAACGGCGGACTCGAACGATGTCCGCTCCGCCTTCACGACGATCGACATCGAGGACATGCAGGAGCCGCTCAACCGGATCATCCAATTCGGCCTGAAGATGGCCGAGGACGTGACTGGTCTTCCACTCCTGTTGCAAGGTCAAGCCGGAAGTGCTCCCGAGACCCTCGGCGGTCAACAACTCGTGCAGAAGAACGCTTCCAGCGTGCTGCGTCGCATCGGAAGGACGTTCGACGACTACATCACCGAGCCCCACCTTCGACGGTACTACTCGTACCTCCTGAAACACGGCCCCGATGACAACGAGAAGGGCGACTTCGTGTTGGATGCTCGCGGCTCGACCGCGTTGGTGGAGCGTGAAATCTACAAGAGCGAGGTGACCCAGCTTCTCCAAGCCTCTCTCAACCCAGCCTTCGGGATCAGTCCCGAGAAGGCGATGGCCGAGCATCTCCGAACGACGAAGAAAGACCCGGCCAAGTTCCAGCTCACGGACGAGGAGAAGAAGCAGCAAGCCGCGAGCCAGCAAGGTCAACAGCAACCCAAGGACACCTCGATCGAGGTCGCCACCATTCGGGCGAACACCGAGAAGGAAAAGGCCGCCGCGAATCAGGCTGCCGACAAAGAGGAGCTGGCGTTCAAGTCCGCCGAGGCGGACAAGCAGCGTGCTCACGATCGCGAGATGGCGAACCTCCAGTATCAGACCGAGATCCTCAAGTTCGCGCAGCAGAGGAACATCGGCATCGACAAAGTGAAGGGCCAGCTCGCGAAGACCGTCATGGAACTTCGTACCCAGAAAGAGCTGTCCGGGACTGAAGCCGCCACGCCGCCCATCGAGCCTCGCGGGCGAGCGCCTGAAGGCCAGAGCTACCAGAAATGATGGACAAGCTCACCCCAGCGGAGATCAACACTCCGCTGTGGGAGAAACTTGCCGCGCATTTCGCGGAGGAGCTGTTGCGCCTTCGCGAAATGAACGACTCCATCCAGCCCGAGCAGAAGACGGCCCATACGCGCGGGCGAATCGAGCAACTGAAGGAACTGCTGGAGCTGGCGAAGCCGCTCACAGCCGTGGATGGTGGCGACGGCGAATAGCCGTCCCTGCCTCGTGCCCGTACCAGCGGGCTCATCAGAAAGTGGAGGAAGACGTGCCTGACGAACCCGTTGTAACCGAGCAGAAAGAGCAGACGCAAGAGCAGGTGGAGTCCGGTGCCGCCTTCGAGGCGAGCTTCAAGGATGCGCGCGGAGATGAGCCCGCGCCCGCCAAGGTCGAGACGCCGCAGCCTACCGAGACGAAAGTCGAGGAATCCAAGGTTGCCGCGCCCGAAGAGAAGCCTGACCCGTGGGTTGGTGTTTCGCCTGCGGTGAAGGCGCAACTGGAGTCCATCAGCACGCAGCTCGGTGCCGTTGCACAGATCGACCATCGGCTGAAAAGCGCCGAGGGCCGGTGGGCATCCGTCACGAAGTCGCTCGACGAACTCAAGACCGCCGCGAAAGCCGCCGCCACGAGTGTCGCCGATGCGCCGACGCAGGCACAGATCGACAAGGCCGCTCTGGACACCGAGCGTTGGAAGACCATCCGGGAGCAATTCCCCGAATGGGCCGAAGCGATGGACGAGCGCAACACCATCAGCGAGAAGCGCTTCGAGGACAAGATCGCCGCAGTGCGCGCTGCCCAGCAGCCCGTGGACGTGGCGAAGATCCGTGGCGAAGTCGTCGCCGAGATGCAGGCCCACACCGACGTACTCGTGGAGGAAGCGCGCCAGAAGGCCCGCCTCGACGCGAAGTACGAAGACTGGGAAGGCATGTGCGCAACTGCGCAATTCAAGACGTGGCTCGCCAAGCAGCCCGCCGAAGCGAAAGCTCTGGCCGACTCTCCGCGAGCGAAGGACGCAATGAAGCTCCTCGACTCATTCGTGGCCGCAGATGCCGCCGCGAAGAAGCGAGAGCAGGAAGAAAACCAGAAGCGGCTGAAGGGCGCCATCCAGCCGAAAGGCACAGCGACCCCGCCGCTTTCCACCGACGAAAACGACGCATTCGAGAGCAGCTTCAAGGAAGCCCGCGCTTGATGCGCAAGGAGACCTGAATCATGGCAATGCACACCTACTCGACCCCCGCCGGCCGGATCAACAGCCTGAAGGGGGAGATCCTCGCTCACGCCGTCCCGGCCGAAGTCCTCGGCATGACCGGCATGAACAAGAAGATGCCGAAGAACGTGGGCGACAACGTGATCTACCGCCGCTACCTGCCCTACGGTGGCGCGACCACGAACGCCAACACCATCAACCGCTGGTCCGTCACCGCGAGCGCGCACGTCACGCAGGAGGGCGTCACGCCTCCGGCGGAGTCGCTCACGCCGCAAGACGTGACCGTGGTGCTCCAGCAATACTCCTGCCTCTATATGTACTCCGACAAGACCGCCGACCTCTACGAGGACGACGTTCCGGCGGAGATGAAGGAGCAGTGCGGCGAACGCATGGGCCTCGTGCGCGAGATGATCCGCTACGGCGAACTGAAGAGCTGCACGAACATCTACTATGCGGGCGGAACCACGCGCGCCACGGTGGACGAGTCGATCAGCAAGAACCTCTGCCGCAAGATCGCGCGCAACCTGCTCGCCAACCACGCGAAGAACATCACGCGCGTCTTGGCGCCGTCGGCCTACTTCAACACGACCTCGGTGCAAGCCGGCTACCTCGTGTTCTGCCACACCGACTGCGAGCACGACGTTCTGGAGCTGCCGGGCTTCACGGAGACGAAGGACTACGGGCAGCGCAAGCCCATCCACGAGAACGAGATCGGCTCCTCGGGCCGGTTCCGCTTCGTGGTCTCCCCGGACCTGCCGAGCATCGCGGACTCCGGTGCCGCCATCGGCACCACGGGCCTGTACTCGACGACCGGCACGAGCATCGACGTGTACCCGATGATCTTCGTCGCGGAGGACGCATGGGGCGAAGTCGCCCTGCGCGGCTCGGAGTCGTTCGACGTGACCGACCTCAAGCCCGGCGAGAAGACCAAGGACGACCCGCTCGGCCAGCGCGGCTACATCGGCGCGAAGTTCTATTCGGCCGCGAAGGTTCTCAACAACGGCTGGATGGCGGTCGCCGAAATCGGCGTGACTTCCCTGTAATCTCAGGGAGTTACAGCGCAAACATGATGCAGATTTGAAGGGCCCCTCGGGCCCTTTCCGTTCAATTCGAAGCCGGGAAACCGGCAATCAAGGAGACATGAACCATGTCCGCAGATCGCAAGATGTACGGCAGCACCATCAACCTCGTCAACGCCGGGCTCGTGGCCGGAACGACGAGCACCTACACGACCACCGCGACGACGGTGTGCTCGATCAACGGCAAGTTCGCCACGGGACTCACCGCCCAGACGAACACCGCGACCCCGACGACGGATGCCAACACCGCAGCCGCTTTCGTGGCCCAGACCGACAACACGGCCTGCGCCTACGTCTTCGGTGTCACGGCTGCCGGGGCCATCGCGGTTGCCCAAGGCCCGATCGAGGCGACCGAGGTCGGCATCACGACCACGGCCGGAGCCTTCAAGAGCCCTCCGCAGTTCCCGACGCTGCCCGACAACTTCTGCCCGATCGGCTACATCCTCGTGCGGACGGCGCCGTCGGCGGCGGACTTCACCTTCGGAACTTCGAACTGGACCGCGACCGGCATCACGGCCGCGACCGCCGTCAACGTGGTCGTGCTTCCGGATCGCCCGCAGGTCAGCTAGGGCGCGATGAAGGTTTGTCGCGTCTAACAGCCCGGCGGTTTGCGGGCTTCACGTCGAAGCCAATCTTCGAGTCATTTCAAAGGTCGAGAACCTTCGCAAGGGCAACAAGCATTGGCCTGACATGCCGTAAAGGTGACCAATAGCCGGGGCGCCTGACCCGCCCCTCCAACTTGAACCTGTGAAATCAGGAGGCAGCGAATATGGATCTGCACAAGCGTATCTTCAACAAGGAAATCGAGGGAACGAACCGAGTCAAGAATGGCGGCTCGATCGACTTCCTCACCGGGTCGGCACTCAAGATCGCCGGCACGCAAGTCACGTCGAGTGCTGCGGAGCTGAACGCGCTCGATGGCATCCTCGCCACGGTGGACGAGCTGAACCGGGTCGCGGATTCCTCGACCCGCATCGTCGATACCACGGCCACCACGCTCACCGTCACGGCGGCTGCTCACGGCAGCAAGGTGGTCACCATCAGCTCAACGGCCGCGATTGCCGTGACCCTGCCGGCCGCCACGGGGTCGGGGGAGGTCTACACCTTCGTCGTGGCTGTCGATGCAACAGCGACCGCGCACACGATCAAGGTCGCGGACACGACCGACGCCATGACCGGGGTATCCGTGCTCGCGACAACCGCGACGGGAGAGGTCACTGGATTCGCCACCACGGCGACCGACGACACGATCACGCTCAACGGAACCACGAAGGGCGGCACGAAGGGCGACAAGATCACGCTGATCGACGTGGCAACGAACCTGTACCAAGTCTCCATCATCGGCCGCGCTACTGGCACGGTCGTCACGCCCTTCTCGGCGTCGGTGTAAGGACTCGACCGCTCCCAAGGCGGCTGTCAGCCCGGCCAAAGGCCGCCCCCCGGGGAGTGCAGGGGCGCCACCTATTCCACTCTCCTGACAGGAGGCAATATGCAACGAAGCCTACTCATCGGCTGTGGAAACAGCCGCCTGAAGAAGGTGTACTACGCGGAAAACGAAGACTGGACCGGGAGGCTCACCACGCTCGACATGGACCCGGACTGTGGGGCGGATGTGATCTTCGACATGTCGGTCCTCTCGGGGTTGGACATGAACCGAGGTGAGGCGTACCCGGGGTTTCCGTGGGACAACAACACCTTCGACGAGATCGGCGCCTACGACGTGCTGGAGCATTTCGGCAAGCAGGGAGACTGGCGGGGCTGGTTCAACGAGATGGCGGAATTCCATCGCATCCTCAAGCCCGGCGGGCTCTTCGGCATCATCGTGCCCATCGGGCAGGACGCTCTCGCAGATCCGGGGCACACGCGCTTCATTCACGCGAACTACTTCGGGTTCCTGTCGCAGAAGTTCTACGAGGAGAACCTCGCGAAGGGGGCGCAGGTGACGGACTATAGGTGGTACTACAAAAAGAACTTCGAGATCCTCTACTGCGAGAAACAGGGCGACCATCACCTGTCCGTCATCCTGAGAAAGCCGGCATGACCGACATCTCGCTTGCCGGGACGCGGGTGATGCTCGCGATTCCCTGTGGGCCGACTCACCCGTGGCAGCTTACGCAGTCGGTGATCGACTCACTTCTCGCCATGGAGCGCCGAGGAATTGCTTTCGACTTTCGCATGGTGGCGAATTGCTCGATCGTGACACACGCGCGCACGAAGGTCGCCTACGAGTTTCTCCAGAGCAAGGCGGACACGCTCTTCATGGTGGACTCCGACATCGCGTGGGAAGCGGATGACTTCCTGCGCCTGTTGGCGCTGGCGCAGCGCCTTCCGATCGTGTGCGGGGCCTACCCGGCCAAGAGAGATTCGCCGACGTTTCAGTTGCGATGGGGCTCCGAGGTTCTTGCGTGCAACGAGTTCGGGTGCTTGCCCATCGGCGGGATAGGGTTGGGCTTCACGGCGGTCACGAGGGGCGTGATCGAGGCCCTTGCCGACAAAGCGCCGAAGCTCCGGTTTCCGTGGAGCGAAGAAGAACGAGTGCCGCACATCTTCAGGCTGGGCGAGACGGACGACTTTTCCGCCGAAGGGGAAGACATGGCGTTTTTCGCGGACGCGAAGGCGCTGGGGTTTCAGGCGTGGCTAGACCCATCCGTGAAGCTGCGGCACGTAGGCACGAAAGAGTACGCGGGCTCCATCATGGACGCCATGCGCAAGGTTCAATGACCGCCTGACATCGGTCGGGCACAACACGGAGGCACCATGGCAAAGGGACGCAAGATGCTGGACACGCGGGATCACGAGATCGGCCAGAACCGAGTGGCAATCATGCCCGTCACGGGCGACGCCGAGATGGATCAGGGGGAGATCGAGGTCATCGAGCGCCCGCAGCCGAAGGCGAAGCTCGATCTGCTTTGCTTCATGGACGAGATGGTGGTCGTGATGGTCCACACCTCGCCGGAGAAGTTCGCCGAGCCGCTGGTGCAGGTGTGGAACGACGGGCGTCACCAGCTCTTCCCGCGCGGGCAGGAAGTCACCTGCAAACGCAAGTTCGTCGAGGTGCTCGCGCGAGCGAAGCCGACGAACTTCCGCAACGAGGAGTACATCGACGCCGACGGCAACAAGAGCGTGCGCTGGCCGTCGAGCCAGTCGCTCAAGTACCCGTTCACCGTCATTCGCGACGACAACCCGAACGGGGCGGCGTGGCTGAAGGCGTTGCTCGCCGAGGGCGAATGACGTGAGCAGCTTCCTCGCCCTGTGCCAAGACGTTCACCGGGAATGCGGCGCCTCCGGCACCGCGCCCACGGGCGTTACGTCGCAGACGGGTGAGGCCAATCGCATCGTGAGCTGGGTGAAGCAATCGTGGATCGAGATCCAGAACAGCAAGAACAACTGGCGGTGGATGCGCTCCCGGTTCACGGTCAACACGGTCGCTGACGACGACACCTACGCCTACGCCGACTGCACCGACACGATCGACTCAGCCGTCATCTCGCGGTTCGCGCGGTGGTATCCGAGCGAGTTCAAGTGTTACCTCACCTCGGCCGGGGTGGGGAGCGAAATATGGCTCACGGAGAAACAGTGGGACGACTTCCGTCCGCTGTGGAAGATCGGCACCCAGACATCCTCTCATCCGGCGGATGTTGCGATCGACCCGCAGGAAAACTTCGTGCTTGGTCCGAAACCCAGCGCCGTCTACACGGTGACGGGCGACTACCAGAAGGGGCCTCAGAGTCTCACGGCCGACGCGGACATCCCCGAGATGCCCACCCGCTTCCACGCGCTCATCCAGTATGAGGCGATGAGAAAGTACGCCGTCTTCAATGCCGCGCCCGAGGTGTGGGCCGAGGTGCAAGATCAGGCCGCGATGATGGTGCGCGATCTGGAGGCCAGTCAGCTTCCGCCGCTCAACTTCGGAGATCCGCTGTGCTGAGAGAGCTTCCGGCCGTCGAGGTGCGCACGGAGTTCATCGCATTCTCCGGCGGGCTGGATGTCGTCTCTCCGCCCCTGAGCATCCCCCCCGGGTACTGCCGGGATGCGCAGAACTACGAGGTGGACATCAACGGCGGCTATGCGCGCATCAGCGGGTACGAGCGCTACAGCGGGATGGAGAAGCCGTCAGCGGCGACCTACGGTGTGTTGACGGTCGTCATTACGGGGACTGTCGCTGTGGGAGATGTGCTGACCGACGACGCGGCGACTTCCTACGGGACGGTCATCGCACTCCCGAGCGGGCAGGCGATCCTTACCCTCATAACGGGGGTCTTCGCTACGGGGAACATCAAGGTGGGCGTCACCGTCGTCGGAACTTGCACGGGCCCGATACTCCTCGGTGGCGCATCGACTACGCTCTTGAATGCGCAGTACACGAATCTCGCTGCTGATGTGTATCGCGCGCTCATCCGCGAGGCTGGCATGGCCGTGGTCACGATGACGAGCGCCAACCCCGGGGTGGTGACGTGGACGGGTCATGGACTCAGGAAGGCGAGCCCGGTCAAGTTCGCTACCACGGGGGCCTTGCCCACGAACATCGTGGCAGGGACGACCTACTACGTCTTCGGCGGGACCGACTCCGCGATAGGCGGGGCGAACATCGCGGCGAACACCTTCAAGGTGACGACCGATTCGGCTGGCGGCGGAACGGCGATCAACACCACGGCCGGAACGCAGTCCGGGACGCACACCTGCACGGCGGCCACGGGAACGGTGCTCGGCGTGTGGGTCTACAACGACGTGCTCTACGCGGCGAAGAATCTCGTGGGCTCTGCGAACGCGGGGCTCTTCAAGGCGACTGCTCTTGGGTGGGTGGGTGTTCCGCTGTACCGGGAGGTCTCGTTCACGGCCGGCAGTGGAAGCATCGTGGATGGGCAGACCGTAACGGAGACGACCGGCACCGAGGTCTCGACCATCATGCGGGTCGTGGTGGAAAGCGGCTCTCTCTCCGATGGCGATGCGGCGGGCAGGCTCATCGTGACCCAGCCGCAATCTCCGGCTGGAACGGACAATGAATTCGAGGGCGGGGCTGCAACGACCAGTGGAGGCGGAACGCTCACCCTCTCGGGGGTTTCGTCGGCGATCAGCTTCCAGCCCAACGGCAGGTTCGAATTCGAGAACGCGAATTTCGGCGGGTCTTCCGCCTCGCTCAAGATGTACGGCTGCGATGGAGCGAGCAAGGCTTTCGAGTTCGATGGAACGACGCTTGTTCCCATCGCAACCGGAATGACATCCGACGCACCTCTGCACCTGTGCGCGCACATGGGGCACCTGTTCCTGTCGTTCGCTGCCTCCGTGCAGCATTCGAGACCCGGCTTCCCCTACGAATGGAGCGTCGTGGTAGGAGCCGGGGAAATTGCGGTGAGCGACAACGTGACCGGCTTCAAGAGCCAGCCGGGCGGGGCTCAGGCTGGGACGCTCGCGGTGTTTTCGCGCAACTCGACCTCGATGCTCTACGGGACCAGCGCGCTTAACTGGAACCTCGTGCAGTTCAAGAACGAGGCTGGGGCTTTCCCGTACACGGTCCAGACGGTAGGACACACGATCCTCTACGACGATCGCGGCATCGGGACACTCGCTACGAGCCAAGCCTACGGTAATTTCGAGGACTCGACGTTGAGTAAGCTCGTGAAGCGCTGGCTCACCTCGCGCGTGAACTCGACGACCGCATCGTGCATCATGCGCGACAAGAATCAATATCGCCTCTTCTTCTCCGACGGGTCCGCTCTATTCGCGACGCTCTCGGGCGGGAAGGTGGTCGGTATGATGCCGATTCTCTACGCGAACCCGGTGAAGTGCGCCTGCTCTGCGGAGTTGAGCGACGGGTCAGAGGCCGCATACTTCGGCGCCGCCGATGGCTACGTCTACCAGATGGACAAGGGCACCAGCATCGACGGGGCGAACATCGAGGCGTTCCTGTATCTCGCTTTCGATCACTCCAGATCCCCGCGACTTCTGAAGCGCTACCGCCACGCGACATTCGAAATCGCTGGCGATGGTTACTCGGAATTCTCTTTCAGCTACGAGCTTGGTTATGCGACGACCCTACTCTCGCAGCCCGGTTCGCAAACCGTATCGGCCTCGCTGTCCCCGAGCAGGTGGGATGAGTTCACATGGGACAACTTCTACTGGGATGGAGTGCAACTTCTTCCGGCAGAGGTGGACATGACAGGCACGGCCGAGAACGTCTCCATCATCATTCGCTCCAACTCCGACTATTTCGCGCCGCACAAGATCAGCGGCGCGATCATCCATTATTCCCCACGCAGGCAGATGAGATGAAGAAATGCAATCTTAAGGAGTCGAACGCATGAACGATTATTACAGCGAAACGGCAGCCCCAGCGACCAGTTCTTTCGGCACATCTGCCACGATTCGCGCCGAGTTCATCGCCATCGGAGACGGATTCGACAAGCTGCCGACGCTCTCCGGCAACGGCTCGAAGATCATCGCGGTCAATTCCGGCGCGACGGCATTGGAGGCGATCACAACGACGGGGACGGGAAGTGGCGTCAGAGCCACGAGTCCGACCCTCGTCACGCCGCTTCTCGGCACGCCGACTTCGGGAGTGCTCACGAATTGCACGGGGCTGCCCGTGACGACAGGGGTCTCTGGCTTGGGCTCGAATGTTGCCGCGTTCCTCGCAACTCCATCGAGCGCGAACCTCATTGCCGCGCTCACCGACGAAACGGGAAGCGGCGCAGCGGTGTTCGCCACCAACCCGACCTTGGTGACGCCTATTCTTGGTGCCGCGACAGCGAGCAGCATCAACCGTGTGGCCCTCACCAATCCGGGGACGGCAGCCACGCTCACCATCGCGGACGGCAAGACGCTGACGGTCAGCAAGACGTTTACCCTGACTGGAGGCGATGGAGCGACGGTCTCTGTAGCCGCCAATAAGACGCTGACGGCTAGCAACTCCGTCACGATCACCGCGACAGATGGGGCAACGATCGCCGCCGCAGGAGGCATCGTAAGCGGCACCTACACGCCAACCCTGACTGCCGGCACCAATGTCACAAGCGTACTCGTCTCGTTCGACGCGAACTACATGCGAGTCGGCAACACGGTCACGGTCGGTGCGCTGATACGGTTTAGAACGACTGGCGCTGGCGCGGCGCAACTGCGGATGTCATTGCCAGTCGCTTCCGCATTCGCGCTCGATGGGCAGTGCGGCGGGGACGGGACTTACAATTCGAGCATACCTTGCATGATCTATGCAGACGCGACGAATGACGAGGCGCTCATAACCGTCGTGGCTACGGGTGATCCGCTCACGAACGCCTACTGCTCGGTGCATTTCACCTACAGGATCATCTGATGAGACATTTCATTCTCGCGCTTCTCGTTACCATTGGCGTTGCCCTTCCGTGCAGCGCGCAATCTCCGCAGTTGGTTTCCGAGTTCGTCTCCGGCTGGATCAACGGTTCCGTGTGGAGCGCCCCGGCGACGTACTACAAGGACGGTGGCCGCGTGTACCTCTCCGGGATGATTATCAAGTGGCCGGAATCCGGGTACTTCAACGACTACGCCTTCGTGCTTCCTGTTGGGTTCCGTCCCCAGTACGATGAGCGGTACTTGGCCGTTGCTGCTGGGGGAAGCGGGATCATCACCGTGATGGCGACGGGGAATGTCCGGGTAACATCCAATTCCTCGCTCTGGCTCTCCCTGTCCGGGATCAATTTCCTAGCGGCCCCGTGATCCGCCTCGACTCAACGACTCGCGTCCTGAAGGCGAACCTGCTTGCAGGTATTGCCACCACGAACCCGGATGTCGTGGTGTGTTTCGTGGACAAGCGCAATGCTTCCAAGCCCGGAGAGGAGAAGGGCATTCTCGCGCGGCCGATGGCAGGAACGTCGGATGTCGTGATCTGCACGGCGCCGGAGAATCTTGTCGTGCGGGACATCGACTCGATCTGCGTGCGCAACAATGACACGGCCGCCGTGACGTGGCGGCTGTCGTACTACGATGGCGCGACTCAGTATCGGCTCGTGACGGTCACGATTCCGACCCTTGAGACGTTGCAGTACGAAAGCGGGCTGGGCTGGCGCGTCATCACGGCGAGCGGGCAGGTGCGACAGTGATCCGCCTCGATCGTCGCACGAAAAAGTTGCAAGCCTTCCTCGGCGGCGCTGTCGCGGCGACGCAGCCAACGGTGGTCGTGTGCTACTCCGACAGGGCGAACCCCTACGGGCCAGCCTCGAAATGGGCGACCAAGCTCACGACGATGGCGAACACGACAGTCGTGGACATCTGCCCTTCGCCGAACGCGGTCACGGTTCGCGAAGTCGATTCCGTCAACATACGGAATAACGATTCAGCCACGGCGACGGTCACGGTGCGGCTCTACGATGGCGGTGCAACCTACAGGCTGGTTGTCGCTGCGCTGGCTACCGGAGAGATGCTGTGTTATGAACACGGGGTAGGGTGGTATGTGCTCCTCGTGGCGGGCGGGCTGAAGACCCTCATATCCTCTGCGGCGATTCCGTGGGATTCGCCGGGCGCGATCGGGTCCGTGACTCCGGCGGCCGGCACGTTCACGTCGCTCGCGCATGGCTCTGCAACTCTCGTGACAACGACTGTAGCGCTTACGAATGGAGCGGCGGCTGCGGCTGGGACGCTGCTCAATGCACCAGCAGCGGGGAACCCGACGAAATGGGTGCCGATTAACGACAACGGGACGACGCGCTACATTCCGGCGTGGTGAGAGACATGGACAACCGAAACGATCTGGTCATCAACATTCTCGCGGAGCAGCGCAACGAAGCCCTCGACCGCCTCGTAGCCGTGCGCGCGGAAGCGCTCATGTTGCAAGCGAGAGTGAAAGAGCTGGAAGCGGAAGTCGCACAGCTCAACAGCGAACTCGCGGCGAAGGCCGACTAAAGGAACGCCCATGGCAGGACTCATTGCAGGCGCCATCAAGCCGAAGAAGATCAAGCCGCCGATCCCGTTGGAGCCGATGATCGGTGACGACCCGAATCTGGCGCCCGAGCCTCCGCCGCCGACTGCCGGGCCGGTGGCGATCAACGACCCTGACCTTGCGCGCGAGCCTCCGCCTCCCACCTCGGAGCCGAGAGTCGTCAACGATCCAAACTTGGCGCCGGAACCCCCGCCGCCTGTCGCCTCGATGAACAAGCCCCTGCTCGCTCCCTTGCTGGGAGAGCCACTGAGAGCGGAGGGAGGTGCCGGTCCCGGTAACGAGCCCATGACCGACACGAACCCTGCGACGCCAGCCCCGGCGGGGCCAAGCACCAACCCCCTCAATGTAGCGCCCCAACCCCCAAATCCGGGGCTGCCGGCGACTGGCGCTCCTGCCGCGCCGAGCGCCAACCCACTCAACGTGGCTCCCCAGCTTCCGGGGGCGCCAGCGGTCGGCACTCCCGCCGCGCCTCCCAACGCGCCGACGACCGGCACGCCCCCTGCAACACCTCCCGTCACTCCCACGACTGTCGTCGGAAATCAACCTCCGCAAACCGCGCCCGCGACGCCGGCTGGCGCCGACGGAACGCCAACGTGGACGCCGGCCGACAACCTCGACGAGAACATCGAGGGCATCACGCCCGACACGGTGACGGCAGCGACGTATGATCCCGCCGCTGTCGCGGCGGCAGAGAGGGCCACGGCAACGGGCTACGAGGCTACGGGCTATGAAGCCACCCTCGCCCCCGATGCGGTCGGCTACGATCCGACGCTTTCGAATGAAAACCTGAGCGGGGCTGTGGACCGGATCACCGCGAAGGGTGGCCCGCTCATGCAGCGCGAGCGCGCGATGGCGCAGGCGCAAGCTGCAAGCAGGGGCCTCCTGAATTCCTCAATGGCCGCTTCGGCCGGAGAAGCGGCGGTGCTCGACAAGGCCGTTACGATCGGGCAGGGCGACGTGCAGAACTCGCAGTTCAATGCGCTGGCCTCGAACGAGGCCAAGAAGTTCTACGCCGACGCGAAGAACGTCACGGGCCGATTCAACGCCGAGCAACAGAACCGGGCCAAGGAATTCTCGGCCGACGCGAAGAACAAGGCTGCCGCCCTTCTGGCCGATGCAGAAAACCGGGCCAGCATGTTCAATGCCGGTGAGGCGAATGTGCAGGCTCGCTTCGCGGTCGAGCAGGCGAACCTTGCAGCGCGTTTCGCGGCCGAAGCCGAGAATGCGGCGAATCAGTTTAACGCCTCCGCGCACAACGCGGCGATGCAGCGCTACGCCGATGCGGTGAATGCCGCGCGTGCGGCGGAGTTCGACGCCAGAAACCTCGCGGCCCGTGATCGTGCGGCGTTCGCGCAGCAGTCGAGGGAAGGTGAGGCTGACCGGGCCAACCGGCTTGCGACTGCCGGCATGAGTGCCGGAGCTTCCGTGGAGTCCGCGCGAATCAACGCCGCCGCGAGGGCTTCCGAGCTTGCCGCGAGTCGCGAGGAAAGGTCCGCAGACCGTGAAGCGGCTCGGCAGGCCCAGCGTGAGAATCTCGGGGCTGCCGCAATGGAGCGATTCACGGCCCTGCACACTCAGATCGACATGGCCGACATGACGCCAGAGGCTCGCGCGGCTGCGCACGCGAATCTCGATGCGCTCGGCGCCGGGAATCCGTACCTGCCGATCGACATCGGCGTGGACGATTTCCCGGATGAGGGAGGGCCCTGACCATGTTCGACTTCATCACCGACATCGACTTGGACTCCATCTTCGGCGAGGGCTGGCAGGATTCGCTCGCACAGACCTTCTCGCTCGATCTGGATTCTCCCGCCACATCGAATACCGATCTGGCGCCCACCCAAATACCGGAGGCGCCGCAGACCTTCTCCGCTGGTGACGCCGTAGACATGGGCGCCGATGTCGAGCTGCCACCCGAGCTGAAGCAGCAAGTGGTCGAGGTCATGCGCACGCAGGGGCGTGAAGGGTTCATGGAGTTCTTCAAGGGGCTCGACCAGCCGACGCAGAGAGCGCTGATGAGCGCGGGAGCGATGGGCGCGAGGTCGCTACTCTCAGGGGTGCAGCAGCGCAATGCACAGGAGTTCACGACCGAGCAGTCGCAACAACAACGCGATTTCGCTCGTGGGCAGGAAGATCGCGCTCGCGCAGAGCGGGAGTCGTTGCACGCCGAGGCCCCAAGGGCTGTGCAGTACAAGCCGCGCGGGCTCATTCGCGGAGCGGTGGGAGGCTGACCATGGCACGCAGAGAAAAAGACGAGCTGTGGGTTCTCGGTCTCGCTAATGCGATTGGCGGCGAAGACCTTACCTACTCATTCATCGCGGCGAAAGCGGCGAAAAGCGGGGCGGCCGATCCGGACACCTCGAACGTCAACCCCACCCCCGCGCCCGCACCGGGAAGTCCTCCCGCTTCTTCCCATTACCAGCCCTCCTATCGTGACTACCTGCGAAACAACGAACTGAGCAACAGTTACAACTACAGCGGAGAAGACGAAGCCGGGAACAGGCGGGATTCCGGTCGCGGCCCGATTTCGCAGTCCGAATGGGACGCCCTGACAGACGGGCAGCGTCTTAATCTTCTTCAGCAGATTCCCGGGTATACGGGAGGAGGGGAGGGGTTCGAAGGATGGGGCAGGGACAATGCGGGAAATTCTTGGGTTCCTCTAGCGGAGGATGACCCATTGGCACAGCGGTTCCGTCAGCAGTTTGGGGCGGGGCAGTTTGATTCGTTCGAGTTGGAAAATGCTCCGCAGACCGGCCTTAGAATGGGCTACGACACGGGGCGGAACGGCGTTGCCGGTCCACAGTTCGACCGTGCCGACTGGGAGCAACTTGCGCAAGACCCGAGCCGCATCACGTGGCTCGACCCGGAGGGAACCGAGAACCGGCGCTACATCTATGAGGCCGAGAATCAGCGTGGCGATACCGTTGCCGGAGAACAAAGTCGTCACGCAGATGCAAGGCATCGCCGAGCGGCAATTGCGGCAGCCGTCATTGCTGCGGCTGCTGGTGGAGCAGCTCTTCTTGGGCCGGCCACGGCTGGCGAGGGGATTGCTATTGGCGGAGGCGCCACCGGAGGTGCTGGCATTGGCGTAGACGCTGCTGGCGGTATCGCCGCCCCGGCTTCTACGATTCCGGAGATGTTGCCCGCCACGCAACTCAGCACAGGATGGAGCAGCCTCACCCCTTTCACGCAGCGTGCGATCCTACAAGCCGCCGGGACTGGAGCGAGCGCTGTGTTCCAAGGCATTCAGCAGGACAATGCGCAAGACTTCGCGGCCGATCAAGCAAACCAGAATCGACGGGAGGCGCGAGAGCGTGAAGATCGTGCCGCCGCAGAGCGTGCCAACCTGCGCACGGTTGCTCCAAGAACCGTTACCTACACTCCTCGCCGGCCTCGCCCGGGCCTTGTAGGGGCCGTGGTGAACCGACCGAAACCTCCCGGGGGCTGAAGATGGAACCTCAAGCGAAAACGAAGGCCGATCCGCAGCAGCAGAAGATGTACGACATCGTCATGCTGCAAGCCCGCGAGATGATCTTCAACGATGTCGGCATGAAGAGCGTTGTCGAGCAGATCGGCTCGGCCGAGAAGGGGCCGGCGAGCGGCATCGGCTACACGGCCGCGATGCTGATGAAGAGCGTGCAGGGTGGACTGAAAGAGAAAGGCAAGCGCGTTCCTCCCGAGGTGCTCACTGGCGCTTACGCCGAGACCGTCGCCGACCTCACGGAGGTCGCGGTGGCAGCGAAGCTCGTGCCCGAGGAGCAGAAGAGCGTGGTGGCAAAGCAGGCCCTCGCCGAGGGTGGCGCGGCCTTCAGGGGCGCCGGCAAGCCGCAACCAGCGCAGCCGCATGGTGCGGCACCCCCGGCCGCACAGCCCGCCCCTCCGCCCGCTCGACAACCCGGCCTGCCCTCCGTCGGTGGGCTGGTCAAGCAAGCGATGGGAGCCTGACATGGGGATCTCGTGGGGAAACATCGCGGCACAAGGGCTCATCGGCGGCGTGATGGGTGGCGCGCAGTCCTACGTCACCGACATCGACCGCGAGCAGAAGAAGAAGGACGAGCTGGAGATGGAGGAGCGCAAGCAGGAAATGCTGAAAAAGCGCGATGCCTATCTGTCGAAGCTGCGCCAAGAAGAGCATGCCGCCAACGCGCAGACCGACATCAAGAACATCGGCACCAAGGGGGAAGCGGAAACCGACGTGCTCGTGAAGCGTCGCGGGCAGACCGACCCGCTCGACATCGAGAAGCGCGGCAAGGAGCGGCAGCAGGACGTGGACATCGAAGTGAAGAACGCACCGGAAGTCGCGAAGGCGAAAGGCCTGATCGCCGGGGCGGAGTCGAGCGCTCGCACCCCTGCGGAGCTTGCGCGCATCCAAGCTACCGCCGAGGAGCAGCGCAAGAGCGATCTGGCGCGCGCAGCCACCGAAAGCTATACGGACGCTGATGGGAACATCCACCGCAAGAGCGACGACTCGATTCGCACGACCGACATTCGCGAGGGCGGACGGAAGCTCGGCGAGAAGCCCGTGAAGGCTCGCGAGGCTCGGGAGTACGAAGACCCGAAAGAGCGAGCCCTTCGTGAGGAGCGCAACAAGCTCATCGAAAAGAGCTTCCGTACCGAGGACGAGGACAAGCGCCTGAAGGAGATCAGCCGAATTCTCGGGTTGACGGAATCCAAGGGTGGCGCCAGCGCAGGCCCGTGGACTCGCTTCAAGGCTCAGTAATGGCCGTGCCGCGCATCGGCGAGATCATCGACGGGTATCGCTTCCGTGGAGGCGACCCGGCCGACGAGAACTCGTGGGAGAAATTCGACGACGTTCCGAAGGCCGGCGACATCCTCGACGGCTACGTCTTCAAGGGCGGTGACCCGGGCGTAGAGGCGTCGTGGGAGAAGCCGCAGTCGTCGGGGATTCTGCGCCGCGCGGTCGCGGACCCGGCCATTTCGCTCCTGAAGGGAGCCGTCGGAGTTCCTGAAGCCGTCGTCGGTGGGCTTGACATCATCTCTGGAGGGCGGGCTGGCAAAGAACTCGAAGAGGTCGGCTTCCGTCCGAAAGAGGCGAAGGCCACGCTCGATACGCTCCTCACGCCGGAGCAGCAGGAAGTCAGCCGCCGTGTGCAGGAGACGAAGGGATTCTTCCCAACGATCGGTGCGGCCGTCCAGAATCCGTCCACGATCGTTCATTCGGCCATCGAGTCCCTGCCTTCCATGGGGGCCGGAGGTGTTATTGGCCGTGGCCTGCTTGCTGTCGCCCCGCGCGTGGCTCCGTTTGCTGCCGCCGCCGTTGGCGAGGGCGCGGTGTCCGCCGGACAGTCGGCAGAGCAGATCCGGCAGGCCACGGATGGCGGGCTACTCACGCCCGGT
>ERZ1292632.35-Hain-H43-01um-R2-35-length-128669-cov-7_pt1 | contig 29280 bp, 27 predicted proteins | sample MGYA00564407_ERZ1292632 | MGnify/ENA primary metagenome ERZ1292632 (study PRJEB36523, sample SAMEA6512637) | groundwater metagenome | collected 2019-01-08 | study: AquaDiva: Metagenomics assemblies of 32 groundwater samples | reverse complement strand
TGGGCGGGGCCGGAACGGGACGAGCATTTCGGTGCAGCCCCCTTGCTCTACGCAAGGACCGAAGGCTCGACCCCGTTCCGGTTTTCCCTTCACGTCGGCGATGTCGGCCACACGCTGATCGTCGGCCCGACCGGCGCCGGCAAATCGGTGCTGCTCGCGCTGATGGCGATGCAGTTCCGCCGCTACGAGAACAGCCAGGTCTTTGCCTTCGACTTCGGCGGCAGCATCCGTGCCGCCGCGATCGGCATGGGCGGCGACTGGCAAGATCTCGGCGGAATGCTTGCCGACGAAACCGGCGACGGGGTGCAGCTCCAACCGCTCGCCCGCATCGACCATCCGGCCGAACGAGCGTGGGCGGCGGAATGGCTGGCGGCGATCCTCGCGTCCGAAGGCGTCGCGGTCGATCCGCAGGCCAAGGAGCATATCTGGTCGGCGCTCAATTCACTGGCGTCGGCGCCGGTCAGCGAACGCACGCTGACCGGCCTTGCCGTGCTGTTGCAGAACCAGCAGCTCAAACAAGCGCTCGCCTCGTATTGCATCGGCGGGCCGTGGGGCCGGCTTCTCGACGCCGAGGACGAGCGCCTGGGCGAAGCCGCCGTGCAGGCGTTCGAGACCGAAGGACTGGTCGGCGCCGGCTCCGCCGCCGCCGTTTTGTCCTACCTGTTCCACCGGATCGGCGGGCGGCTGGACGGCTCGCCGACGCTCATCATCATCGACGAGGGCTGGCTGGTTCTCGACAGCCCGGACTTCGCAGCGCAGCTCCGCGAGTGGCTGAAGACCCTTCGCAAGAAGAACGCCAGCGTCGTCTTTGCCACGCAGAGTCTCGCGGACATCGAAACGTCGAGCATCGCCCCGGCCATCATCGAAAGCTGCCCGACGCGCATCCTCCTGCCGAACGAGCGCGCCGCCGAGCCGCAGATCGCCGCCATCTACGAGCGGTTCGGGCTTAACGCCCGCCAGGTCGAAATCCTCAGCCGGGCGACACCCAAGCGCGACTATTATTGCCAGTCCCGGCGCGGCAACCGGCTGTTCGAGCTGGGGCTGGGCGAGGTCGCGCTGGCCTTCTCAGCCGCGTCGGCCAAGGCCGATCAGCTCCGCATCGCCGACATCATCGAAACCCACGGCCAAGCTGCTTTCGCGGCCGAATGGCTGCGCCATCGCGGCTGCGCGTGGGCGATCGAGCTTCTTCCCCCCAGCCAGCAGGAGGTACCGCTATGACCCGACTTCCCCTGCGCCGTGCCATTCTGGCCGGCGTCCTCGCCACAGCGACCATCGCGCCGATCGCGGCGCCCGTGCCGGCCTACGCGCAGCTCGGCGGGATCGTCTATGACCCGACCAACTACGCGCAGAACGTGCTGACCGCGGCGCGCACGCTGGAGCAGATCAACAATCAGATTCGCCAGATTCAGAATCAGGCGACTTCCCTGCTCAACGAGGCCCGCAATCTGGCGAGCCTCCCGCAATCCTCGCTCGCCGAGTTGCAGGGTCAAGTGCGCCAGACCCAGCAGTTGCTCGGTCAGGCGCAGCGCATCGCCTATGACGTGGGCCAGATCGACCAGGCTTTCACCAGCCGATACACCGCCGGCGCCATGTCGGTCCCGCAACGGCAGCTCGTCGCAAATGCGCGCGAGCGGTGGGAGACCAGCGTAGGCGCGTTTCAGGACGCGCTCCGCGTTCAAGCCGGAGTGGTCGGGAATATCGACGGCTCGCGCGCGACGATGGACCGCCTCGTGTCGGCGAGCCAATCATCTCAAGGCGCGCTCCAAGCGGCTCAGGCCGGCAACCAGCTTCTCGCGCTCCAATCGCAGCAGCTCGCCGACATCGCGGCGCTGCTGGCGGCCCAAGGCCGGGCGCAGTCGCTGGAGGCGGCGCGAAACGCAGCGGCCGAAGCCGAGGGGCGCGAGCGCCTCCGCCGCTTCCTCGGCAACTGAGCCGATGTCGGCTGCCGCCAAGATTGCCGGCGTCGCCACGCTGGCCGGGTTCATGATGACGGTGGCGGTCATCGCCGCCGTCACCGAGCCGCGCGTGCCGGAGGCGGTCAACGCCGCAGCGACACGCGCCGAGCGCGACCCGTTGGCGGCGGAGTTGGCGCGTTGCCGCGCGCTCACCATGCCGGACTCAGGCTGCGAGGCGGCATGGGCGGCGCACCAGCGCCGGTTCTTCGGAAAAGAAGGCACTCAGCCGTGAACGACACCGGCGTCATTGACAACTTCCTAGAGGTTTTCACGACATACATCGACAGCGGGTTCGGGCTGCTCGGCGGCGAGATCGCGTTCCTCTCAACCACGCTGATCGCCATCGACCTGACGATTGCCGGCCTGTTCTGGGCGTGGGGCGCCGATGAGGACGTGCTTCAACGCCTTATCAAAAAGACGCTCTACATCGGCGTCTTTGCCTTCATCATCGGTAATTTCTCGACGCTGGCGACGATCGTGTTCCAGTCTTTCGCAGGGCTGGGCTTGAAGGCGACGGGCGATGCCATGAGCATCGCCGACTTCATGCGGCCCGGTTTCATCGCCGCGACCGGCTTGGATGCGGGTGAGCCGCTGGTCGTTGCCGCGGGCGAGCTGGTCGGTCCAATCTCATTCTTCACCAACTTCGTGCAGATCGTCGTGTTGCTGCTCGCTTGGGCGCTTGTCGTCATCGCCTTCTTCATTCTGGCGATCCAGATTTTCGTGACGCTGATCGAGTTCAAGCTGGTGACGCTCGCCGGCTTCGTGCTGTTGCCGTTCGCCTTCTTCAACAAGACCGCCTTCATGGCCGAGAAGGTGTTAGGCCATGTCGTCTCCACCGGCATCAAAGTTCTCGTGCTCGCCGTCATCACCGGCATCGGCACGACGTTGTTCAGTCAATTCACCGCCGCCGCTGGCCCTGAGCCCACGCTGGAGCAAGCGATGTCGATCGCGCTCGGCGCGCTGTCGCTGCTTGGCCTGGCGATCTTCGGCCCCGGCGTAGCGAACGGCATCGTTTCAGGCGGGCCGGCCCTGGGCGCGGGCGCAGCCGCCGGGACCGCGCTTGCCGCAGGCGGCGCGCTGGTCGGTGGTGCAGCCGCCGCACGCCTCGGTACCGGTGCGGCCGCAGGCGCGATCGGCGGCGCGGCACGAGGGAGCGCCTTTGCGTCCGGCGCCGCCAGCAGCGCCTATGCGCTCGGCTCGGCAGGCAAGACCGGCGCATCCGCCGTCGCGGGTGGCGCGGTCGGCGTCGGTCAAGCAGCGGCGGGTGCGGCGATGTCCCCGCTTCGGAAAGCCGCCGCGTCCCTGAAAGACAGCTATCGCTCCGGCGGTCGCGCCGCAGTCACGGCGACGGGAGGCACGATTTCAGGCGGCGCTTCGCCATCGGCACCAGTCTCCGACGACAGGCCCGCTTGGGCATCGGCCATGAAGCGCCGCCAGACCATGACCCACGGCGCGACGATCGCCGCCCACACCCTGCGTTCCGGCGACGGCGGGGGAAGCGGCTCGTCCGTCGATCTCCATCAGAAGGACTAGCTGCCATGTTCCGACGACCGACCATCCGCTACGGCCAGACCCCCGAACCGACCACGCCCTATCAGCGGGCCGCCCAAGCCTGGGACGACAGGATCGGTTCGGCGCGCGTGCAGGCCAAGAACTGGCGTCTCGCATTTTTCGGCACGCTCGCCCTTTCGGGCGGCCTGGCTGGTGGCCTCGTCTGGCAATCGGCCCGTGGCCATATCGTCCCTTGGGTGGTGCAGGTCGATCGGCTCGGTGAGGCGCAGGCGGTCGCGCCGGTCGAGGCCGGCTATCGCCCGAGCGACCCGCAGATCGCGTTCCATCTCGCCCGCTTCATCGAGCAAGTCAGGAGCGTGCCGGCCGATCCGGTCATCGTTCGTCAGAACTGGCTTCGCGCGTATGACTTCACCACCGATCGGGGCGCGGTCGCGCTCAACGATTACGCTCGCGCCAACGACCCGTTCGCCAACGTCGGGCGGGTGCAGGTGGCGGTGGACGTGTCCAGCGTCATCCGCGCGTCACCGGATAGCTTCCGCGTCGCCTGGACGGAGCGCCGCTATCAGGACGGCAGCCTCACCACCACCGAACGCTGGTCGGCGATCCTCACCATCGTCGTGCAGCCGCCTCGCACGCCAGACGCACTTCGCAAGAATCCGCTCGGCGTATTCGTCAATGCCCTCAACTGGTCAAAGGAGCTGTCGCAATGACCGGCATTCCCTTCCGGCGCGCCGTCACAGCCGCGCTGCTCGTTTCCACCTCCACACTCGCCGGCTGCGCCACTACATCCGCCCGGCCGCCCGCCATCGCATACGACGATCCGCCGCGCGAAGTGGCCGCGACGCCGGCCGCGGAGCCGCCGCGCCCGGTGGAGATCGTTACTATTCCCGAACCGCTCCCGCTTCCCGGTCAGCTCAAGCCAATGCCGGATGCGCCTCGCGGGTCGGAGCCTACCGATCCCCGTAGGCGCGTCGGCGACGCAAACGCCGCCGCGCGGGTGCAGCCGGCGCGTGACGGCTTCCTCAATGCCATCCAGCAATATCCCTGGGCGGATGGTGCGCTCTATCAGGTCTATACTGCCCCCGGCCAAGTGACGGACATCGCCTTGCAGGAGGGCGAGCAGCTCGTTGGACCCGGGCCAGTCGCGGCCGGTGACACCGTTCGTTGGATCATCGGCGACACGATCAGCGGCGCGGGCGCGACCGCGCGCGTCCACATCCTCGTCAAGCCGACACGGGCGGACCTCGCCACCAACCTCGTCATCAACACCGATCGGCGCACCTATCATCTGGAGCTGCGTGCGACGCCCGCGACCTACATGGCCTCAGTGTCGTGGACCTACCCGCAAGATCAGCTCATCGCGCTACGCGGCGGCAACATCGCCGCTGCGGCGGTCGCGCCGGCCGCGACCGGCGTGGATGTGACTTCGCTCAATTTCCGTTATCGCATCGAGGGCGACCGCGCCCCGTGGCGTCCCGTTCGTGCGTTCGACGACTCCGGGCAGGTGTTCATCGAGTTTCCGGCGGGGATCTCGCAGGGCGAGATGCCGCCGCTGTTCGTTACCGGCGCGGCCGGGGACGCCGAGCTAGTCAATTATCGCGTGCAGGGCCGCTACATGGTGGTGGACCGGCTGTTCGCCGCCGCCGAGCTGCGCCTGGGCGATCGGCGCAATGAACAGCGCGTCCGCATCGTGCGCGACGATGGACGGGAGCGGCGGCCGTGAACGATCGCACCGACATTCCCTCCACCGAGCCGGCCGCGCCGCAGCCGCTTCCCGCCGATCCAAAGCCATTCCAGCTTCGAGGCGATCCGCCCCGCGTCATGCGTCTGTCCCGAAAGGCGCTGACAGTCATAGGCGTGGCCGCCGGCCTCGGTATCGGCGGCTCGCTGATCTACGCGCTCAAACCGGCTGGTGAACGGCAGGCGGAAGAACTCTACAACACCGAGAGCCGCGCCACGGCCGAGACCATCACCTCGGGACCGAGGGACTATGCTCAAGCGCCGCGCCTTGGGCCGCCACTTCCCGGCGACCTCGGCAGCCCGATCGTGTCCGCCCAGCAGCGCGGCGAGAACGTGCCCGTGCCGCCGATCGGCACGCAGCCGGCGCAACCTGATCCGCGCGTGCAGGCCGAGGAGGCTGCGCGTCAGCGCGCCCAGCAGGAACGCGACGCTGCCCGCATGAGTGGCGTATTCCTCGGCGGCAACGCGGGCAACGCTGGAACGGCGCCGGCCCCATCGCTGATCTTGCCCGACCAAGCCGCTCAGCCATCGCAGCAGGCGAGCGCAGCGCAGGGCGATCAAGCTGGCCGGCGCGCTTTCATGGCGCAAGCCTCGAACCAGCGAACGGTGAGCGCGGAGCGGCTGACCGCACCCCCGTCGCCCAACATCGTGCAGGCCGGAAGCATCATCCCGGCGGCGCTCATCACCGGGATCAGGTCCGATCTGCCCGGCCAGATAACGGCGCAGGTGACGCAGAACGTCTATGATAGCCCGACAGGCCGCATCTTGCTCATCCCGCAAGGTGCCCGGCTGATCGGCGAATACGACAGCGAGATCACCGCCGGGCAGACCCGTGTTCTCCTCGCCTGGGACCGGCTCATCATGCCGGACGGGCGCTCGATCGTTCTCGAGCGCCAGCCCGGCGCGGACGGCGCTGGGTTCGCGGGCCTACAGGACCGCGTGAATCAGCATTGGGGCAATCTGCTCAGGGCCGCGGCCGTCTCGACGCTGCTCGGCGTCGGCGCCGAGCTGGGAGCCGACAGCGAGGATGATTTGACCCGCGCGCTTCGGCGCGGCTCGCAGGACACGATCAATCAGACCGGCCAGCAGATCGTTCGGCGGCAGCTCAACGTGCAGCCGACCCTTACCATCCGGCCGGGCCATCCGCTGCGCGTGGTCATCACCCGCGACCTAGTGCTCGAACCTTTGGGAGCGACACGATGACAAAATTGAAGCTGGGGCCATTGGTGGACGATCGGCCTGTCAAACTAGCTGTGGAGCTGCCCGCCGGGGTCCACCGCGATCTTGTCGCCTACGCCGCCGCGCTCGCGGCGGAGACCGGCCAGCAACCTATGCCGCCGGAAAAGCTGATCGCGCCTATGCTTGCACGCTTCATGGACACCGACCGCGGCTTTCGTCGCAACCGCGCGCAAGGCAGTTAAGGGATTCCCGGCCTTCAGTTACCGGTGAAACGCTTGAAGCGATCCCGGCTATCGGCCTCGATAACTGCCTGCTCGGCATTGGCGCATTCATCACCGCGCACCGAGCCGTCACGACACCCTGCTACGATCTGCCGAGCCTCGTCGAGATTGGCCGCAAAATACTGAGTGCCGCGCGCTGCGGTCGGCTGAGGCGCGGCGGCAGCCGGACTGACGGCGACCGCTGTTTGACGAAGGGGGGCGAGGACCGGCCGCAAGAAAAAACCGCCTGTGAAGCCGATGACTAAAGTAACAAGAACGATGATTATGGTCCTGCCTTGTGACATCGAAACTAACTCCACCAACTGGATGTCTAGTTTACCGAAATCTTCTCGAGAAATCAAAAGACAGAGCATAGCGGGTCTTGATGAATCCAAGAAAGCGCCGCAACGCTGGATTGCGATTGTCGTCTCGCCAGCAACCCGAATATCCTGTCAGTGCCGGCCCTTGTTCGCCATGAATCGGCCGATAGACGACACTAGGATAGATCGCTCCGGTCGATCCCTCGCAGACAATGGTGACGCCCGAGTTGGCGCCGAGGATGCTCAGCACGGTCTCACGGCTCGCCCGCGACATCCGAATGTCAGGCTTACCGCCTGAGATCGGAAGTCTGCCAAGCAGCATGTCGCGGATTTCCGGGCCGGGATCGGCCGCAGGTAGAAGGAAGTGCTCGCCCCGAAGATCCGTCCAGTGAATGATGTCACGTTGAGCCAACGGATGTGAGGCGGGCAACGCGGCTAGCATCCGCTCGCTCCATAGCGGCTCGCAGCGAAACCCGTTGTGGCTGGGCGTCCCCACCAGGATCGCTATGTCGATTTCGCCCGTGTCGAGCCCAGCGAGCAGAACGCTGCGATCCGCCTCGACGCATTCCAGTTCGACGTCAGGATGCGCTTCGCGCCAGCTAATGAGGGTCGCTCGGAGATTGCCGGCGGAGACCGAACTATTATACCCGAGCAGTAAACCGCCAGCGCGGCCCTGGCCGGCTGCAAGCATCATGGTGACTAGCTTATCTGCCGTTGCCACCATTGGTCGCGCGCCACGAATAAACGCGGCTCCGGCGAGCGTCGTTTTGACCCCAGCCCGCGACCGCTCGAAGATAGACATTCCTATCGAGCGCTCCAATTTCGAAATGGAGCGACTGAGGGTCGATTGTTCAATATCAAGTGCCCGCGCGGCTCTGTAAAAACTACCATGATCCGCAGCGGCGATAGCATAACGAAGCTGGCGGATTTCAAAGGGCAAGCGGAACTCCTTACTCCGTTCAGTGATATCAGATACCTGCCAGAAACAACCCTATCTGAGCGCCGCTGCGGAGCGATTGGGAATGACGCAACTTCCTCCTATCGTCGTGGCGAGCAAGGCCAAGCTTCAGCCAATGCTTGTTCGGCGCCAGCGACCATGTGAACGTCCATGAAGTAGGTATTGTCTTCTGCCCAGCGCAGATAGGCTGAACGCAATCTATTCCGATCGTAACGCGGCGCCCCACACTCGCTACCCCGCGCCACTATCATCATGTCCAGCACGCCTTGAAGGTACGCGCCGCACGCTGGGTTGTTGGCGCGGCAACTTGCAACAAGTTCAGAGCCGTTCGTGTGAGTCGGTTGTTCCTGCGCATAACTAGAAGCAGCGAGCACGACGGATGATAGACACGCTCCGATGCTATAACCGATAGTCCTAAACATACTTGATCCTCGGATGTTGTTGTCAAGGAATGGGCCTTACCCTCATTCAGGCCCATTCAGGCGAGTGAGAGTTCAGTCGCCATCCTCATCGCTGTCGTTTTCATTCCCGAGGATTTGGCCTGTCGGCGTTACGAACAGCTCCACGTTCTTGCCAGTTTGGTCCTTGCCTTCGATCTCGTAGAGCGTGCTGCCGTCCGCCTTTCTGGTCACCAGCTCGGCTTCGCGGACGGACGCGAGTCGTGTGCGTGCGGCGTTCATCGCGGCCGCCGGCACCTGGTCGAGTGCGACTTCTTCCTCGCTATGCTCGCCGATAATGCGGTTTTCGTTCGCCTCATGGTTCTGCTGCGCCGCGAGCGCCACGCCTGCCACCGCCAACACAGCAGCGCTGGCTCCGATGACGAGAGTTCGTTTGCTAGCCATGTTCCGTTCCACTTCCTTCGGGGCCGGGGGATGAACGGGCGGCGGTCGCGGCCCGACTGGCCGTCGTCCGATCTTAATTTTGTCGATTGTTCATTGTGTCGAGTGCCGAGCGGAGACCGCGTGCGAGCTTTGCCGCGTCGTCATTGGCCCAGAAGTGCAGGAAGAACAGGCGCGGCTCGTCGTTCAACATATGATTGTGAAGCGCGGTGACTTCGATCCCGTTCGCTCGAAGCGCTCGAAGGACGGGGTCTACTTCGCTCGCGATGAGGACGAAATCGCCCGTGATCGCCGCCTTGCCGCCGCCGGTAGGCTGAAAATTGATTGCGGTCGCGGTTCCCATTGATTGAGGCGTCACCATGCCGCCATCCATGAGCCGCTCCGCACGGGGAATACTGTATTGCAGAACGCCGCCATTGACCCTGCCTTCGGCTCCCATCAGCTCGTCCAAAGCATCGGAGTTGAGATCGAGGCGGGAGGGTGCTCCCGCGCCAGGAGACGGTGGAGACATTGGGGTGCGGCTTGCGGCAATGGCTTGGCGCAGCGCCGCCGCCAGCCTTACCGGATCGCCATGCGCAGCTATGTGCATGTACATGGTGCCGGGCGCAGACCGCAGCAGGTGGTTGTGGAGCGCGGTGATGGTGAATCCGCCTTGCAAAAGGCGGGTCATCACGGGGTTCACTTCCTCGTGCGTGAGCACAAGATCGCCCATTACCATCACGTCGTCGCCCATCGGCTGAAACGCGGCCCAGGAGCCGAGCGCCAGCGAAGGCTCTATCGAGACGCCATCCAAGACAACGCGCAGGTCGGAGCGAGGAAATCCGTAGCGACGAACTCCGTCGGCCTGCTCGACGCCGACGCGCCCCAGCGCGGCGTCAACCTTCGTCCATTCCGGTGCCGCCCAAGCAGGCGCGGCTAGCAGCAGCGTGGCCAACCCCGATAACAACACCGTTCGCATAGTTTTGCTTCAACTCCTGATGCATAATGACATGCTGGTCGATGCTTCTTCGGGCACGCCAAGGCTGCGAGACTCATGCATCGGCGCGGACCGCAAGGCACCTTGTAGATTCACAAGGTCCGCTGGCGGCATTTTGCACTACAACGCGCAAACATACCCTTGTGCGAAAGCGGCCGGCGGCAAACGACACTGGCGTGCATTGTCGATGCTGCTCGCACAAGGCTATGGTTCTCCAACAACGCAGAGGAGATGCCTCCGCACTATGCGCCTGCTACTGATCGAGGATGACGAGGATACGGGGAGCGCTGTCGTTGAAGCGCTGCGTGCTCGTGGTCACGCCGTGGATTGGGAGGAGGATGGGAAAAGCGGACTTGATCGCGCCGCGAGCGGCGCCCACGCGTTGCTGATCGTTGACCGAATGCTGCCAGAGATGGATGGGCTATCGGTCGTCACCGAGCTGCGCCGTCGGCAAGTCGTAGCACCCGTGCTGATGCTTACGGCGCTAGGCTCAGTGGGCCAACGAGTCGAAGGTCTTGAAGGTGGCGCCGACGACTATCTTGTCAAACCGTTCGCAATCGCCGAACTCGTCGCGCGCGTTGAAGCGCTGCAGCGCCGCGCAGCCGGCCCGCCCAGCATCCTCTCGCTGGGCGACTTGACGCTCGACCGCCTCGCTCGGACGGTGCGGAGAGGCGACACGCCGATCGAACTAATACCGCGCGAGTTCCAGCTTCTCGAACTACTGATGCTGAACTCGCCGGCCGTGCTCACGCGGTTGATGCTGCTGGAGACCGTGTGGAAGTTCCGTTTCGATCCTGGCAGGAACCTCGTCGAAAGCCATATCAGTCGGCTGCGGGCCAAGATCGATCGCGGTGACGATCCCCCCCTGATCCATACCGTGCGTGGGGAAGGCTATGCCGCTTGGAGTGATTAGCCGGCTGTTGCGCTCGACGGTGTCGCGTCTTGTTGCCCTCAACGCGCTTCTGCTCGTCATCAGCATGGTCGCCGGCGCGCTCGGCGGCTGGATCGCAACGCGTGGGGTCGTTGAACGCGAGGCTCGAAACCGCATCGAGCTGGAGTCGCATGTCATCGCCGTCGAGGCGGACCGGGGAGGGCTTGATCGCGCACTGGCCATGATCCGGACGAAGGCCGAACGGCCGGGTTCGCCTGAGTATTATCTCATTGGTCCAGATGGACGCACGTTGATCGGCGACCTTCAGGTGGTGCCGCGAGAGACCGGTTGGCATTTCGCCGATCAGCCTTCGCCGCGACCTGGCATCGAGGGCGTTCATTTACTGGCGCTGACGCAACGCCTTCCCGATGGCTCCCTTCTAATCGTCGGGGAGGACATGGAGCGAAGCGAAGCGATCCGCGACGCTGTTTTCGGGGCCACTCTGATCGCCGGCGGAATCGCGTTGGTCTTTGGCATCGTCGCAGGCCTCTTTGCCACACGGCAAACGCTCCGCCAGATGAAGCGGATCAACGTCACTGTCCGCGCGGTCGAGGGCGGAGATCTCTCTGCGCGGACTGGAGCTCCAGTTCACGCGCGCACCGATCTTGATCAACTCGCGTTGGCGATCGATCGAATGCTCGACCAAATCGACACGCTCGTCGCCACGATCCGCCGCGTGTCGGCGGAGGTCGCGCATGACCTGCGCACGCCGCTGACACGCGTGAGGCACGCGGTCGAAACGGCGCTCGCGCAGCCCGATGGCGAGAAACGGACCGCGGCGCTGGGACGGGCGATGGCGGGGCTCGACGAGGCGCTCCGTCTGTTCAGCGCGGTGCTGGAGCTGGCGGAGATCGATGCCGGTAATGCTCGCGCGCGATTTGAGCCGATCGATCTGGCGGAGATCGTGGACCGGGTGGTGGATGCCTACCGTGCGGAGATTGAGGCTTCCGGCCGCCACATCTCGGTCCGCTCGGTTCGCACGGCGGTCGCCGGTGACGCCGACTTGCTGGCGCGCGCGCTCGCCAACCTGATCGAGAACGCGCTCAAATACTCCCGTGAGCACGCTCGGATCGATGTTTCGGTCACCGAGCACGCGGGCACGGTGACGATGGCGGTCGTGGACGACGGTCCTGGCGTAACCGATGGCGAGGTCGAGGAGATGTTGCGCCCGTTCGGGCGCTTGGACCGAGCGCGGCGTAAATCCGGCAACGGTCTCGGCCTCGCGATCGCCGACGCCGTGGCTCGGCTGCACCGCGGAACACTGACCTTTGCACGGCTCCAGCCGGGCCTGGCCGTCGAAATCAGACTACCGCGGGAATTGGCGGAGACGGCCGCCTTGAACGCGCATCGCTGACTAAGCGCGACCGAAAACGCTCCGCTAGTCCAGAGACCGACTAGCGTGTCCCGGAACGCGCGAACGCTTATGCCGGCGAAGCGGCGGTTCCTCGGCCGGCGACACGGCGCTCCCGCGCGGCAACCGCGCGCCGATACGCGGCCTCGGCTACCGTCCGCACGGCGCTGGGCGGAAACGGCGCTACCGAGCTGACGTTGATCTCGCACAAGACATAGCTGTCCGAGCCGCGATCATCCTTTGGCCCGTAGAGGAAGTCAGCATCCCAGAGCAGCGGGAGCTCGTCACGCTCGACGGCGAGGATGTGCTGCAAACCAGGTATCCACGACTGTTCCATATTGTCTCTGAGCGACTGAAAAGCGCCCGCATCGGCGGGGTGCATGACCCGTGGACCTGGCTGCGCCTCCGGCGAGTCGATCCCTTCGGAGGGTGGCGGCAACAGCGCGCGGATCAGTTGATGCCCGAAACCGACGACCTTGTCCGCGCTGACATAGCAGCGAATCATGCCGTCTCCGAGCCGCGGCTGGAAGGGTTGGTCGATAAGGCATTCGCCCCGCTCGAAATAGGGTGCGAACCGATCGATCAGGGCATCGAGGGGCATCTCAAGCGGAACGCTGCCCCGCGCGGCGTGAAGGACCGAAACGTTGGGTTGGGCGCCGCGCCCCCGGTCAACAACTTCGACCCGCCACACGCCCCGGCCGCCATTGCTCCGGTTTTCCTTGAGCACACGCGCCCCGGAAGCGAGGCGTTCGGGGAGCAGCGCGCGCAGTTCCTCTAGATCGGCGTAGCGGTGGGTGTCCGTGCCCCAGCCTAGCGCGCGCGTGGAATGAAGCACGTTTTTCACGCCCATCTTCGCGATGACATCGGGATGCGCACTGATCGAGACGCCCGCCCCCGCCGCCTCGTGCAAAATCGGATCGATCCTTGAGCGGTCACCGGCGTCGCTGATCGGGTCGGCCCAGACCATCACGCCGTCGCAAGTCAGCAGACGGTCGCGCGCTGTACCAGCCGTCTCGTCGGCATATCCAATCGCCTCGACCTCGCCGCCCAGCTCACGCAGGGCTGCCATGATCGGCCACTGGCGCGCGCTGTGCGCGTCCGCGGGGCTGGTAGGGACGTCGGTTCGCCACAGCAGGCCGATCTTGGGGCAAGCGGCCAAGGCTGACTTCGCTCGCTTCCCGTTCATCGCCGCTTTCCAACTCAGGCGCTGGCCGCGGCGATCGCATGCGCATAGCGGCGGTCGACTGCTTCCCAGTCGAGGTTCTTGAACCAGGCATCGATATATCTGGCTGCCTGGGTGCCATAGTCCATGTGGAAGCTGTGCTCGTACATATCGAGGACGAGCACCGGCACGCCAGCCGCCGCGCCGTGCATATGGTCCCAAGCCCAGTGATTGTTGAGCGAGCGGGTGTGGAGGTTGTAACCCAGGATCGTCCAGCCCGACCCTCCCGCCAGGCTCATGCCGGTGCGCCGGAACTCGGCCTCCCAGTTCGCGAACGAGCCGAAGGCGGCGTCGATCGCGTCGCGGACCGAACCGGCCGCCTGACCGTCGCCGCCCAACCCGTCGAAGTAGATTTCATGCAGCACCACCGAGCCGGTACGGTGCAGTTCCTCGCGCTTGAGGCCGCCGTAGATGGCAGGCGGCGCTTCGGTATCGGCGAGCGCGGCGGCCAGCCGTGGCCGCAATGCGTTCAGCGTCCTGACCGAGCCGGCATAGTTGTTCTCGTGATGCGACGTGATCAATCGCTCGGACAGGCCCTCGAGCTTGGCCGGATCGAACTTGAGCGGCTTGATCTGATGGTTGCTGGCAAAGGCGGGTACAGTCGGCGGCGCGGCGGCCGGCGTCTGGGCGGAGGCTTCGTTGATCGTCATGGCGGCGGCTCCTATGCCTATGGTTGCGATTGCACTGCGTCGGGAGAGATTGTCGATCGCCACGTTCGGTCCTTTCCAACATGATTGATTAGGCTGCGTAAGAGTGATGGTGCGTCGCGATCATCCGAACAGGGCAAGGCCCGTCCCCGCCGCGGCGAGAACAACCCACAGGATCGTCGTTTTGGCCTTGAACACATAAAGGAGCGCGAGGGCGACGGCGAAGATTGCGAGCGGGATCACCACGCCGGGCACGTTCACGAGAGTCTTTTGCCCTAGTTCCAGCGTCGTGGCGGCGATCAGCCCGACGACCGCTGCGGATATTCCCTCTAGGAAGGTCTTGATCTTTTCGTTGTCTACCAACCGTTCAAGCTGGTCATGAAAGAACAGAGAAAAGCTGAATGCCGGCAGGAAGATGCCGATCGTCATGACGATCGCTCCGAGTGGGCCGCCGCCGAAATATCCGATGAACGTCGAGAAGATGATCAGGGGCGCCGGCAGAATTCCCGATAAGGCGAGCCCGTCGAGGAACTGCGCATCCGTCATCCATCCATTGCCGACCGCATCTGCACGCAGGAACGGGATGACTGTGTAGGCCCCGCCAAAGGTGAGGAGCCCGGCCTTGAGGCCCGAGATGAAAAGCTCCAGCAGCGACGGCTTTTGGTTTGCGATGGCTTGCGCCGAGACCGCATCCCCACCGACCGTACTGCCGAAAGTGACCCAGGCGAAGTAGAGGCCGACCCCGACGAGCACGGCCATGAGCAGGCCGGCCATCACCCGCTGATGGCGCGCCGCGAACATATAGACGAGGCCCGCGATCGGCAGGGTGAGCCAGAACGGAGTGCCGACGAGGGCCGCCAGGCCGGCGACGCCCGCGATACCCCAAAGCCAGCGGTCGAGCAGGATGTGACCGCCAATCCGGTGCACGGCGCGCACGATCAGGGCGATGACGGCGGGTTGCACTCCGAGAAATGCTGCGGTCGCGGCGGCAGTCTGCATGATCCCGGTGGAGAGATACAGCCACGACAGCGCGAACATTAGGACGAAGCCCGGCATCATGAATCCCAGACCCGCAAGAAGGCCGCCGAGCTTTCCCTTGGGAAGCGTGCCGAAGAAGACGCACAGCTCGTGCGCCTCCGGACCAGGGAGCACCTGATAGACGGCGAGGATGCGGTTGAACCTGGCGCTGGAGACCCAGTGTTCCTCATCGACCAGCTCACGGCGGATCATCGCGATCTGGGCGATCGGGCCACCCCAGGCCAGGAAGCCGAACCGCAGGAACTTCGCGAAAATCTGCGCATAAGAAAGGTCGGGCAATGTGCCTCCGTTCTCAGGATCCAATGCCCCACCCGCCACCTTTGTGCTCATTCGCTACGTTCCTCAGATCATGATCGTCATCCCTCGACCGATGGTCGAACGCGCTGCGCTGACTGCCGATCGAGTGGACTGCCCAGAGTGAAATGCGTGTAGAAGCCGTCCAGCGCGTCGCTTGCGTTGGCGATCCGCTTGAGATCGTCATCTGTGGACGCGCATACGCCTGCAAGCATGGCACCAAGGCCTGGCGTCTCGGAGCGCCCGAACTTGCCGTCCGCTATGTCCAGGTCATGGATAATCTCGCCGATCGCGACGAGTGCGGGATCATCTTCGAGCCTAGCGCGCCTCACGATCGTCTCGAAGCTGCACCGGTCTTGTTCGTGGGTGAACTCGGCATCGGCCATGTCGAAGCGCAGCTCGCCCGCATCGGGCGTGTAGCTCCTGCCATCGACGAACTTGAAGCTGGCGTGGGGGTCGACGAATCGTCGGATCAGCCAAGCGCAGGCGATGCGATCGACATGGACGCCGCGCCGCGTCACCCAGACACGATTCTTGAGGTCGGCGGGCGAAAACGCAGCCGCTTCGCCCGTGCGGCCGACATCGGGATGGGCATAGCGCTTTTCGCCCAACTCCCGCAGCGCCGCCTCCGCACCTTGACGGCCGTGAGCGCCAAAGAAGTCTAGCCGGACAATCTCGGAAAGCCGTCTCTGGAGTTTCGCAATCTCGGCCCCCGACGTCGGCCCGGTGTCGAGCAGCCTGTGTGCGGCCAGGGCCACCTCGTCATAGTCGGCGTCACGCGCAGCGTCGAAAAGCCCTCGTAGCTCCGCGTCGCTTTGGCCTTCGATCATCTGCGCGTTGATCAGCACCGCCTCGCCGCCGCTGTTCGTGATCTCTCCCAGCAGGTCGCGGAATGCGGCTTCGTTTTCCTCGCGACGGGGGAGCACATGAACCGCGTTTTTGAGCGGCACCGCGCCAATCGCTTGTAAGCGACGCCAAATCTTCACGCGCATGTAGGGTGGCTTCGCGGGTAGTTGGTGCAGCAGTGCTAACCAATGTTCCGGGTCGGGCGAGGATTCCATAGCACATGCGTATCACCAAGAATGTTAAAATGAAACACATATATCTCAGTTCCAAGCGGAGATAAGCCGCCGGCGCGCAATCGGTTCAAAAATGGCAAGGCTGGCGGTTGGACGGCGCGCCCGTCTCGAAAGGGCAGTCGGTCAGGGACGGGTCCGCTGCGTGCGAGATCAATGGACCCGCTACGATGGTTCAACTTAGGAAGCGGGCTACTTCCCCCCGCTTTTCGTCCGTCAATACAACCATCCTGCAGGCTCGGCGGAGTAGTATTAGTGGCTGGCTATATCGGGGAAGGGCGGCACGTTGCGCAGATTGGCGCTTCTAGCGTAGCGTTAACGGCGATACGTATTCGTTACCTTTATCCTGCGCGGGGCGCCAAATGCCGCCGATTGTCGCCGTCTTCTACGCAGGGACCGCAGCGGCTACGACCAATCAAACCGCTGGGCGTTCAAAGTAGTAGGGGCGGCGGAGCGCTTCGGTAATTTCGTTCGAATCGCTCCGGGTGAAGTAGCGGATTCTGATTTCACATCCGTCGGCGGACAGACTTTCTCAAAATCCTGAAGCGGGCATCATTCTGGTCCGGCCATCCGCCAGCTCTCTTCATCGCGCTTGACTGCATCGTCAAAAATGGCGATGAGTGCGCGCATGGGATATGCGGGCGGAAAAGGGCGGCTCTGGCAGGACATCGTGTCCCTGATGCCGCCGCACGACACTTATATCGAAACGCACCTAGGCGGCGGCGCGGTCATGCGCAACAAGCGCCCGGCGCGGGTCAGCATCGGCGTGGATATCGACCCGCAGGTCGTCCGCGCGGCGAGCGCCTGGAACGTGCCGGGACTCGTGCTGCATACCGGCGACGCACTCGCATTTCTCGCCGGCTACGCCTTCGACGGCGGCGAACTGCTCTACGTCGACCCGCCCTATGTCGCGGCCACCAAGAAGAACCGCCGCTACTACCGGCACGAATATACCGACGAGGATCATTGCAGGCTCCTCGACGCCCTCCTGAAGCTCGACTGCCGGGTCATGATCTCCGGCTATCCCTCGGCGCTCTACGAGCAGGCGCTTCAGGGATGGGAGGTCAAGGAACTCGTCAACGTCAGCCATGCCGGGCCGCGCCACGAACGGCTATGGGCGAACTTCGAATTCTCGCCCGACCTCCACGACTATGCGCCGATCGGGGGCAGCTTCCGCGAGCGGGAACGCATTCGCCGCAAGACCAGCCGATGGGTGCACAAGCTCGCCCGGCTGCCCGACCTCGAGCGCCGCGCGGTGCTCGCCGCGCTGATCCAGTCGTCAGACATCGAGCCTGGCTTCGCCGAGCGCCTGCTTACCGGCCGGAGCCGAGGACGCGCGGCATGACGGAATTCTGGCGCGCGCCCCTGGCGGAGACGGTTCGGACCTCGCAGCGCCTGGCGCGCCGCCGAGTCGCACTGAGCGATGTCGGCAACTGGCTCGAATGCTATGCCGAAGCCGCGCCGACCTCATCGAACCAGGGCGCGGCCAACATTCCCTTCCAACGGTGGTTCCACTTCAAGGAAGCCTTTTCCCCCAAGTTCGTCGCCGACACCCTGGGCGCGCTGCCCTACAAGGTCGATCGATGCCTCGATCCGTTCGGAGGCAGCGGCACGACCGCCGTGACCTGCCGCATGCTCGGCATCTCGTCGGACGTCATCGAGGTCAATCCGTTCCTGGCGGATCTCATCGAAGCCAAGCTTACGCCCGTGCCGGCCGCCAGCTTCTGCGCTTCCTATGATCGCCTGCTGTCGGACCTGGAGAGCGAGCCCGGCGACTGCCTTCCCATCGAGGGCATGCCGCCGACGATGGCCGAACCCGGCGTCAAAGGACGCTTCGTCTTCGCCGCCGACGTCTATGCGACAGTCCGCGCGATCGTTCGGGCATCGGCCGCCCTGCCGCCCGACGAGGCACGACTGCTCAGGGTGCTGCTGGGGTCCGTGCTCGTCCCCAACAGCAACGTGACCATCAATGGCAAAGGCCGGCGCTACCGCCGCGGCTGGGAAACGCGGCCTCGCTCGGCCGCCGACCTCATCGCCAGCCTCGACGATGCGGTCGACATGGCCGCCGCCGACCTCACCTCCTATGCCGGACCGCGCCGAGGCCGCCATGTGGTCCATCGCGGCGATGCCCGGAGCACGCTGGCGAACGTCGACAAGGCGGACGTCGCGGTCTTCTCGCCGCCTTACCCCAACTCCTTCGACTATACTGACGTCTATAATCTCGAATTGTGGATGCTCGGCTATCTGAAGTCCGGCCCCGATAATCGCACGTTGCGCCATCAGACCCTGCGCTCGCACGTGCAGATGAAATGGCGCGAGACGCAGCGCGTAGCCGCCTCGGCCGCGCTTGAGGATACGCTCGGCGCGCTGCGCCGCGCCAGGCGCGACCTCTGGAATCCCCACATTCCCGAGATGATCGGCTTCTATTTCGACGATCTCGCCATGATCTTCGCGCAGCTCCGTAGAATTCTTGCGCCCGGCCGGCACGCCGTCGTCGCGATCGGCGACAGCCAATATGGCGGCATCCACGTCGATGTCGCCTCCATTCTCGTCGAATGCGTGCAGCCTCTGGGCTTTCGCCTGACCGAGAGCGGCGCTATCCGATCAATGCGCAACAGCTCGCAGCACGGAGGGGGATTCGAGTTGTCCGAACACTGCCTGGTATTCGAGCGCGTGTGACGCGGAGTTGGGGGGAGACGCCAGGTGCCTGACATTGCCGATCGAAAGATCTCCCTGCCGACGATCGCGCGGGTCGCGCTTGCGAACTTCGACCTCTATTCCAACGAGCCGAATGCCCGTGCCGAGATCGAACGTCCGGTCTTCTGCCTCATCGGCGCCAATGGCCTCGGCAAGTCCACCTTCCTGAACACCATCAATTTCGCGATCACCGGCGCGATCCCCGATCCCAGCCGCAAGTTCCAGTCGGCCCACGACTATCTCCGCAACGCCGGGCGCGCCGACCGCGCCGACGACTATTTCAGCGGCCGCATCAGCGAGCATGCCCGCCCGATCGCAAGCGTCACCGTCGACCTTGCCTGGCCGACGACCACCGTGAGCGTCACCCGCGACCTGTTCGGCACCGCTGGAGTCACGCGCCTGGCAATCGCCGACCTGGCCTCCGGCGCTACCGACGTTCACCAATCGAGCGACGATGACGGCAGCGACCTGACTGGCCTCTATCAGGCCAAGGTTCTCGCGCTGGCCGGCCTCGAGGATTTCGCACAGTTCGTCTTCCTCATGCATTTTGTAGCCACCTTCGACGAAGGCCGGCATCTCTTGATGTGGGACGACGCGGCGCTCACCAATGCGCTGTATCTTGCGTTCGGTGCCGATCCCGTCGCGGCAAAGGCCGCGGATAAGCTCCAGCGCGACATGGACCGGGAAAGCTCGCGCGGCCGCAACGTCCGCTTTTCCGCGCGGCACGTCGCCGATCGCATCAAGCAGCTCGCCGATCTGCTCAAGGGCACCGAAACCGACGACCATACGACCGGCGCCGAGCTTCAGGCCCAGCACGACGCGCTTGTCAGCCGGCAGGCCGAGGCCGAGCAGCGCATGCGCCGCAAGCAAGCCGAGTTGCGCGACGCCGACCTCAAATGGACCGACCTCAGCGCCTCGCTCACCGAAACCCAGCTCGAATATCGCCGCCTGTTCTCGAGCCGGCTGCAGCAATCCTCCTCGGTCGACCATCATCCGATCGTCCGCGCTACTCTGTCGGAGGATCGCTGTGCGCTTTGCGGCACCGTCCATGTCGCCGCGAAGATTCAGGCCGCCCTCGACAAGGGCGATTGCCCCTTGTGCGACAGCGTTCTCGACCGATCAGGCGCCGATGCGGACGCCATCGCCCAACTGCAGCGTCTCGATCGCGAGATCGCCCAAATCCGCGACGACCTCGCCACGATCCTGAACAGCCGCGCGCGCATCAGCGACGAATTCGCCGCCGCCCAGGCGAGCGAGGAGGCGGCAGCCGAGGAGCTTAGGCAGTTCGAGGAGAAGGAGGCGGCGGGCCTCGCCAAGGTGCAGAGCGGCTCCAGCTTCTCCGCGATCCAGCAGGAAATCGACAAGCTCGAGAAGGAACGCCAGGAATTTCTTGCTCAGAGCGAGGCGCACTACAAAAAGCGCGACGAGCTGCGCGATCAGCTTCGCGTCCACGAAAAGGCGCTCAAGGCGCAGTATGAGGCGGGTTCCGAGCGCTTCGTCCCCAGGTTCCGCGAGCTCGCCGAGGACTTCATCGGACTGCCGATCGACGTCGAGTTGGAGCATCGTCAGGGTGCCAACGATTCCGGCTTCGGCCTGCGGATGCGCATGGACGACCAGTTGCGCGCGCAGCCCGATACCGTGTCGGAAAGCCAGCGCTTCTTCATCGACATCGCGCTGCGCATGGCGCTGTCGGAATATATGGCGGACGGCGCCGCCACGCTCCTGGTCGACACGCCCGAAGGCTCGCTCGACATCGCCTATGAGGCGCGCGCGGGCTCGATGTTCTCGAAGTTCGTCGCCGAAGGCAATCGCGTGCTGATGACCGCCAACTTGCGCAGCTCGCAGCTCGTGCTGCGTCTCGCCGGGCTTCAGAAAAGCGCGGGGATGCAGATCGTGCGCATGACCGACTGGACCGACCTGAGCGAGGTGCAGCAGACCGAGGAAGTGTTGTTCACCCAAGCCTATGACGCGATCGACGCGGCGCTCACTTGACCAGCGCGGCCGACATCATTCCCGAAGCGTATTTCGACGCCGTGGCGATCGCCGCCGATGCGCCGGCGTCGGTCATGCCGATGACGGTCATCGAAGCCCATCTCTATGCCTATCTCGGCTGCATCCTCGGCCTCTTCAAAGGCCAGGCGGTTGGCGATTGGGGCTATCCGTTCGCGGTCACGTCCGAAGGATTCCCGTTCAGCGTCCAGTTTGAGACGGCACGGTCGATGGTCGTCGCGCGCGGCTTAGTCGACGAGGATGGAGCGGGCTTGATGAGCGCGCGCCACGACGAGCTGGCGGCGGAGATCGGCAGCCTTCTGACCCTGGGTTCCTGGGTCGACCGGCGCCAGTGGCTGCGCGCGGCGACGCAATGCGCTCTCGCGCTTCCGGTCGGCTCGATCCGCCATGCGATCGGCCAGACGCCGGGCTTAGCCGCCTCGGTCCGGCTAGGCCAGCGGCGCCTCCTGCTCCAGGCCGACGACATCGAGCTGCTCTACGAGGAATATGGCATCGTCAGTTCGGTGCTCGGTGCCGACGTGAAGGATCTGCTCTCGCCCGCAGTCATCTGGCTGTCCGCGCGGATCCTGCGGACGGAGGACGCGCCCGTTGATTAACCTCGAAAACGTCCAGGCGCTGGTGCGCATGGCCTATCTCCCGCACGCGAGCGAGGCGTTCGGCGAGCCGGGCGCGCGCGCGATCACCGCGCTCCTCGATGCCGTCAAGCTGATCTATCAGCGCTATCCGCCCGAAAGTCTGGGCGGGACGCTGACGGTCATGATCGGCATGAGCGCGACGCCGGCGGCGCCTATGGTCGCCGCCTGGGGCGCACCGTCAGCGTTTCAGACTTATGAGGAACTCGGCACCGCGCTCGCCGGCGCGGATGACGGCGCGCACTGCCTGATCGAACTGGTGCCGGATGGCACTTTCCGTTTCCTTCAGCTCGGATCGGATATCGACCTCAAGGCGGCCGCCGCCGACGCGCTAGTCTATCGCTACGACAGTGGCGTCGACCGGATTCTCGCCAAACACCACGACGACTATGTCCAGAAGGTCTCACCGATCCTCGCCAGCAATTTCGCCAATGCGACGCTGAACAGCCTTGAGGAGGCGCTTTCGCGCTACAGCGAATTCGCTCGGGAAACGAAATGCCGCATCCTGGCGGATGTCTGGGAAGGCGGCGTCGATGGTCCGCGGCTGGTCCTGGTTAACCGGCCCGAATCGATCATGCGGGACTCGCTTATCCAGGCACTGCAACTGGTCCTGCGCGACGCCAATGCACGGCCCGAGCACAACACCGACGAGACCAAGCCGGTCGATGTCCGCGTCGAATGGTTCGCCTCCGGCGCCGCCGCGCTGATCGAGGTCAAATGGCTCGGACGGTCCACCGCGCGGTCCCGCAACCCTGCGCCGGAGCCCACTTATACCGACTATGGGCCGCCCCGCGCCCAGGAAGGGGCCGACCAGTTGGCCGACTACCTCGACCGCGAAGTGCGGCACACCGCCAGCACCGCAACGCGCGGCTATCTTGTGGTCTTCGATGCGCGCCGCCGAAACATCCGCAGCGCGGCCGATCCGCTCGTCGAGGCGGACGCGATGCACTTCGCGAACGACGTCCTTCGCTATGATCCAGATCATTCGCAATCGCGCGACGATTTCGCGCCGCCGGTGCGATTCTTCCTAAATCCGAGAAGGTCGCACTTTGCGCCTGTCTGAATTCGAGACCAATTATTGCGCAGTAGGACTAATGGCTTCGCAGTACGGCGTAGGGCGATAGCCGGCATCTGGCGGCAGTCCTATAGTAGTATAAACGGCGACTCATATTCGTCAGGTTTATCCTGCGCGGGGCGGCGCGCCCGGAAGGATTCGAACGTCGCCTTCGCAGAACCATGAAAAGCCAGCTACTGAGGTAGCGTAATAGGCTGCAGCGCTATTTCTGGACTTCTGCGATGGCGCTGGTGAGGTGATCGTTCCACATTGCCAGCGCCTCGCGCTTTTCAGGCTTCCAATCGTGACGTTGATAGATGCCCGCAACGCCGGAACGCGAGCCTCCAACGTGATTGAGGACGGCTTCGGTTACCTCGAAGCGCACGCCGAGCCGTTGAAACCCGGTCGCCAGTGTTCGCCTAAGGTCATGGAGGCGCCACGGCGGCATCGAGCTGCCGCCGTCCTTCGAAATCAGCTTATCGAGCTTCGTCTTGCCCTTGTGATAAGCCGTGAACGCGGCACCGGTCGCTGTTGGAAACACCCTTCCACGAACTGGCCACTTTTCGCTCCCCGCCACTTTGTCGAGTTCGGACACCGCGAGGTCATTGAGCGGGATGGTGGTCGGCTCGCCGTTCTTCGTCCGATCGCCGGACAGCCGCATCTCACGTTCAGCGCGATCCAACTCCTGCCAGTGAAGCCCGCCGATCTCTTCACGACGCTGGCCGGTAGCAATCAGGAGTCGCACGATCGACCCAAAGCACCGATGGCATTCCGGGGCATGAATCCAGACCCTCGCCAACTCGCTGTCGCTCAGCCAGCGCTCGCGAGGTTTAACGGCTTTCGGCGTTTCCATGCCTTCCATTGGGCTTCTGTCGATGTCGCCACGGCTCACAGCCCATCGAAATAGGCGCCTCAGGACCGCGAACACGTTGCGACGATTGGCGGCCTGATTTTGCGGCATGCTATCGAACACGGCCACCACATCAATGCGCGTGATTGCGGGAAGCGCCTTGTCCCGCAAGACGGGTTTGACGTGTCGCCGAAGTGATCGTGTTACGAGTGTCGACCAACCTTTCCCTTTGCAGTCGGCCGCAAAGCGGTCGGCGTAGTTGGAAAAGGCAAGGTCGACAGCTTCGCGCCGTCGCTGCTTGTCCGATTCGACGGGGTCGATCCCTTGGGCGACGAGGCGGAGGAGTCTCGTCGCCTCCTCGCGAGCGGTGAAGGGCGTCCATGGCGAGCCATGACCGCCGATGGTGAAGCGACGCGTCTTCGCCTCGCGGCCACCCATCCGATACTGGACGACATAGGACGCAGAGCCGCCTGCAGTAATCTTGAGTCCGAACCCCTTCAGTTCGTCATCCCAAAGGAAGCCGGTAACAGCCCCCGCCTGGAGAGCATCAAGGGTTCGCTTGGTGATTTTTCCGGTGGCCATGACGAACCTCATGTACCAAAAAAGTAATCACCCAGCAATCACCGAAACGGAAACGGGCGGCGGCAGGCGGCGGTGCGTTTCGGCTTAAGCTACTGATAACACTTAGAACGACAGGCTAAGTCGTTGACCTAAATCCGCCGGTATCGGAAGTACCACACCTCATGCCCCAGCCGGCGGGCCTTGGCCTCGTAACGGGTTTCGGGCCAGCCGCCGGGACGGTTCTGGAAGTCGCTGGGTTCGTTCGCCAGCCACTCAAAATCGGGATGACCATTCATCACCATCAGCGCCCAGCGCAGATAGACCGGATGGTCGGTGCCGAACCGGAACTCGCCACCGGGCTTCAGCTTCCGTGCGATCATCGCCACCGGGCCGGGGTTCATCATCCGCCGCTTGGCATGGCGGGCCTTAGGCCAGGGGTCGGGGTGGAGCAGATAGACGAAGCTCAGCGCCCCGTCGGGGATGCGGGTGAGCACCTGTAGCGCGTCGCCCATATGCAGCCGCACATTGCCCAGATGCCGGTCGCGGACATGGCCCAGCGCCTGGACGACGCCGTTCAGGAACGGCTCCGCGCCGATGAAGCCATGGTCGGGCAGCAGGTCGGCGCGCGAGGCGAGATGCTCGCCGCCGCCGAAGCCGATCTCGAAATGGAGCGGGCGATCATAACCGAACAGTCCGGCGGCGGTGACCTCGCCCTCCTCGGGCACCGAAATGGCGGGGAGAAGCGTATCGACCAGTTCCTGCTGCCCCTTGCGCAGCTTCGCCCCAGACTGGCGGCCATAGAGGCGGTTGAGCGTGGTTGGGTCGCCGGATTTATGCGCAGTCATGGCTGGGCGACCTAGCGGGCGAGGGCGGGGTGGGCAAGCCGCGGCGCTCATCCGATAGCGTCTATTTAAGGGCGTCGGAGGCGATGGTGATCTGGCTGCCCTTGCCCAGCATGCTGGTGGTGGAAAGCGGGGTTTCGCTTTGCACGATCTGCACCGCCTGCATTGGGGCCGGCATGGTGGCGTAATTGGGATATTGCTCCCAGCGGTCATGCTTCATGACCGTGACCCCGAACGGGGTCGGCTTGCCCGCGCCGGCTTCCTTAGCCAGCAGGCCGACCACCGGATCGCGAGTGATATCGATCAGCACGCCGGAGTCGCCCAGCGGGATGATATACCCCCCGTCTTCACCCATATGCTGATACAGGGGCAGGCGGCCCATGATGCGATCAGGGTGGATGCACAAGGTGGGCGGAGCCGGCGCCCGCTTCTCCTTCGCTGCCTTCTCGGCGTCATCCCGGGCCACCCTGCCGCGTATCGCCGCCAGCAGCAGCGTCGCGCCATCTTGGGGTGCTTTCTCGGCCAGCGGACCGAACTGCAGCGGCGCAGCACAGGGCGTCAGCGGTTCGGCGAGCGCGAGCGGCGGCAGCTTGGCAGGCCATGCGATCCCGTCCATGATCCGGGCGATCAGCGCGTCCGTCTGCGCGGCATCATGTGTCGGCGAGGTCAGGCGCAGCTTCACCACCCATTCGCCGACCCCGATCAGCGCGACCCCGCTCGACCGGCCGATCTTCGTAATGGTGAAGGACTGGCGCAGCCCTGCCGCCACCGGGTGGCCGGGCAAGGCGAAAGTCGCCGGCACGCCTGCGGGCGTAACCGTGCCGAAACCCTCATTGGTGGCGATCATCGTCGCGGCGACATCGAACCAGAGCGCCGTGGTCGGCATCGCCGCATGATAGACATAGATGTTCACATGCGCGCGGCTGAGCGGATCGTCATAGGCGATCGACATGTCGAGTTGCGGGCCGCCGCTCAGATCCTGCACGGCGCTTCGGGCAAATCCCGCTATGGCGGGCGGAAAGCCGATCCGGCTGGCTTTATGCGTCCAGCTCCGGTCGAGCCTGACAGCGACATCCTTGATCTTCGGCGGCTGGCTGAAGGCCGGCGCTGTAGCGAGGAAGAGAGCGGCAGCCAGCTGTACGATGCGCATCATATCGGCTTCTCCCTCCCTTAACTCTTGTGCAAGACCAACGGTAGCGAGCTTGGTAAAGAAAGCAAGTCATCGGGCTGACAGCGGTGGAATGCGACCAATTAATCGAAGAAGACCTGTAAAGGCGCGCAACGCCTGCAGTACCGACCCGCGACAAAGTAGAAATTCTCGGGCTGCCTTCATCATCGGCGGCAGATGCCGGCGGCCGGATCATCTATGACAACGCGAGCGGTGCGCTGTTCTTCGATGCGGATGGGTCGGGCGGCGGTGCGGCGGTGCAGTTCGCCACGCTGACGCAGGGACTTGCGCTGAGCGCTGCCGATTTCTTGGTGATTTGAAGCGCGGCGGCACCCGGGCCGCTCGCCATGCGCTGAATTGTCATGTAAAAGCGGTAGGATGGTAGCAGGTCGCACTGTGTTGATGCCCATTGCCTTGCCGGCAGTGCGGACTGGGTGGAGAGTGGATGATGACGGACTATGTCGGCGGGCCTGAGGATAATGTGTTCCACATCACCCACAGGGATGGCGCTTCCGATATAGACGGTGGCGCCGGGTTCGACATATTGAATGTCGATTATTCCGCTTATCCGGCGCTGTATCCAATCGGTGTCGCTTTGAAGCCGGATCAGATCACGTTTAATACGAAGTACAATGTCTTCACTTCATATTTCTCCAATATCGAGCATATAAACATCAAGCATTACTGGGGTGGCGTCAGTGTCAGTTCGATCCTTATCAACGCCACAGTCGATGGTAGTGGACGAGCATCAGTTTTGCTAAATGTTTCCGACGAAACAGCAGGTCGGATTTTTACATATGATCGCGATGGCATAAATAAAATCGGGAACGTGACTTTTTATAACACAGGCGGCCTGAGCTTAAGGGGAGGTTCAGGAAACGACGTTTTTTCTGATGATCCTGAAAGTCGCGGTGGAGCGACATTCTACGGTGGCGGCGGTAACGACATATTGCGCGGCAGCAATCTTTATGGCGAAGATGGCGACGACATTCTGTATGGCGGTTCGGGCGGGACAATGTTTGGGGGCGCCGGAAATGATGTGCTCCATATTACGCAGGGCGCGAACTACTTGTTGACCGTGTCCGGCGGGGCCGGAGACGATGTCTTCATCGTCGAGGGAGAGGCTGGAGAAGACTTCTGGATCGAATTCGAAGATGATGCAGGCATCGACGAAGTTCGGACCAGCCTGACCAGCTATGAGCTACCTTTGTGGGGCGATATTGAGATACTGACTGGCACGTCCGATGCGGGGCAGACGCTGACCGGCAGTATCGGGCGCAACGTCATTCGGGGCGGAGCCGGAGACGATAGGCTATATGGTCGGTCTGGCGACGACACCATCGACGGCGGCCTGGGCAACGACATGCTCGACGGGGGGCACGGTGTCGACAGCGTCATTTACGAACATGCGGTCGCCGGGGTGGTGGTCTCGCTCCAAGCCGGGACGGCCAGCGGCGCGGCGGGCCGCGACCTGCTGACAGGTTTCGAGAATGTGCGTGGGTCAGCGTTTGACGATGTGCTGACCGGCGACGATGGCGCCAACGTGCTGACGGGGCTCAGCGGTGCGGATGTGATACGCGGATTGGCCGGCGACGATCTGATCGACGGTGGCCCAGGTGATGACCAACTCGACGGCGGTGACGGTTTCGACGTCGTCAATTATGAACTCGCAGGCGCCGGGGTTGTGGTGTCGCTTGCGACCGGGGTGGCGAGCGGCGGGGCTGGCAATGATCTGCTGTCGGGGTTCGAGAATATCCGGGGATCGGCGTTCGACGATGTGCTGACCGGCGACAATGGCGCCAATGTGCTGACGGGGCTGGGCGGCGCGGATGCGTTGATCGGTTTGGGCGGCAACGACGATTATTGGATCGACAATGTCGGCGACACCATCGTCGAAGCGGCGGGCGGCGGCTATGACCGGGTGTTCGCCAAGGTCGATTATACACTCGCAGACAATGTCGAAGCGCTGACGCTGCTGGGGCGCGGCAATATCGATGCGACCGGCAATAACAGCGACAATGTGCTGACCGGCAATAGCGGCGACAATCGCTTTATCGGGCGCGGTGGCGAGGACGTGATGATCGGTGGGGCGGGCGACGACATCTACCACGTCAACAGCAAGGGCGATCAGGTGGTCGAAGGTGCCAAGGGCGGCATCGACCTGATGATTAGTTCCATCTCCATCAAGCTCGCGGTGCTGTCCGAGATCGAGAATGTGCGGCTGGTGGGCAGCAGGGACTTGAGTTTGACGGGCAGCGCGTTGGACAACGAGTTAAGCGGCAATGCCGGAGACAACATCATCCGAGGGCGCGACGGCAACGATGTTCTGACCGGTGGGGCCGGAAGTGATCGTTTCGTGTTCGATACATGGTCTTCCTATTACAACGTTGACCGGATTACAGATTTTGTCGTGGGGGAGGATAGCATCTGGCTTGCCCGCACCGTGTTCCGCGGGACAAAGGGCGCGCTGCCGGCCGATGCCTTCGTCGTCGGCAGCGCGGCGGTGGATGCCAGCGACCGCATCATCTATGACAGCACAAGCGGCGCGCTGTTCTTCGACGAGGATGGATCGGGGAGCGGGGGGGCGGTGCAGTTCGCCACGCTGACGCCGGGGCTGGCGCTGAGCGCGGCCGACTTCCTGATCGTCTGACGTGCAAAAAGGGCGCCGGATGATGCCGGCGCCCTTTTGCTTTCGACGGCGTGGCGCTCGTTACAGCGCGGCCTTGAGGTCGTCGATCAGGTCGAGCCGTTCCCAGGGGAAATAGTCGCCTTCCGGCGTGCGGCCGAAATGGCCGTAGGCGGCGGTCTTGCGGTAGATCGGCTTGTTGAGGCCGAGATGGGTGCGGATGCCTCGCGGGGTCATGCCGCCCAGTTTCTCGATCTTGCCGATCGCTTCCTCGATCTTGTCGTCGCCGACCGTCCCGGTGCCATGGGTGTCGACATAGAGCGACAGCGGCTTGGCGACGCCGATGGCGTAGGCGAGTTGGATCGTGCAGCGCTGGGCGAGGCCGGCGGCGACGATGTTCTTGGCGAGGTAGCGGGTGATATAGGCGGCCGAGCGGTCGACCTTGGTCGGGTCTTTGCCCGAGAATGCGCCGCCGCCATGGGGCGAAGCGCCGCCATAGGTGTCGACGATGATCTTGCGGCCGGTGAGGCCGGCGTCGCCGT
>ERZ1292632.1024-Hain-H43-01um-R2-1024-length-29281-cov-5_pt1 | contig 29281 bp, 76 predicted proteins | sample MGYA00564407_ERZ1292632 | MGnify/ENA primary metagenome ERZ1292632 (study PRJEB36523, sample SAMEA6512637) | groundwater metagenome | collected 2019-01-08 | study: AquaDiva: Metagenomics assemblies of 32 groundwater samples | reverse complement strand
AGATGAATCTATTAAGGAGTTGGTGATACCTTGTCATAGCGGAAACCACGCCAGAATAACACATGATAGAAGAATTTCTACAGAAACGGGGAACAGTTTAGAATATTTTATATACCATCAGTTAGCTAATCATTTTAAAAATGAAAAAAGAGTTAAATTTATTATAGCCAAAGGATATCATTCTTACATAAATGTGTATGACAAAGTTGTAAGATTTTGTCATGGGCACAATCTTTTATTTTATGGCGGCGCATCGGGGTTGTTTTTACCCGCGTCGAAATCTATCGCGCAGTATAATAAATTGAAAAAAGCTGATTACGATTGCTTCGGACATTTTCACCAAAGGTTGGATGGCGGAAATTTTGTGTCCAACGGATCAAACATAGGATATAATGCTTTTGCCTTATCCATTAAGGCCAGTTTCGAACAGCCGCAGCAGTCGTTTTTCTTAATAGATAAGAAGAGAGGTAAGACAATAGTAGCCCCAATACTTTACGATATATAGGAGACATAGTGTCCAAACATAGAATGTGCCAAGATAATATACCAGATCCAATGCAGGATATAGATATTGACGCTGTACGAGAAGAGCTATTTGAGGATAGAAAGATACTACTTAATGAGCCTATAACAGACCATATTTTATATACTGTGTTTCATCCTATGCAAAAACTAATAACTTTGGATGATAAACTGCCTATAACATTGTATATTAATTCCACTGGGGGTGATGCCTATGCTGCACTATGTATCGCTAGTGCTATTATGTCGTCTAAAACACCAATAACAACAATATGCCTCGGATCAGCCCAGAGCGGTGCGGCTTTAATATTGGCCGCAGGTCATATCCGCGCGGCATTTAGATACAGTACTATAATGCTACATCTACCCAAAGCTACATCAGACGTGTCCACTTCCAAAGAATTAGCATCGCAAACCAAAGGCATCGAAATGTTAGACGAAGATATATATGACTTATTAGAAAAAAAGACTACGATGACCAAAAGAGTAATTAAAAATAAATTAATATCCGACTGGTTCTTAGGACCAACAGAAGCTCTTAAGTATGGGATAATAGATACTATATTATAGCTAGTGGTCACAGCCGCACGAGTCTTTAAAAAATCTTTTGTACAGTTTATCTACTTTATTTTTTAGTTGTGTGGTTTGATTTACTATAGAAGGCAACTCCATAGTAATAGTATTCCTGGCAGACCTAATCCACTTCACAATTTCGTCGTTACATATATCTTTACCATTGTTGCAGGTAGGTACTATACTCCTGAGTATGTCTACTATTTCATCAAAACTTTTAGCTTTATCTTCTATCTCATTAGACATTCTTAGTTTCCCCCATTTCGGTTTTTGAGATATTTGATTTACTATAATCTCTAAATAACTCTGCTATAATAGCTTCTTTGTTTTGGCTAAAGAATGTTATCATATATTGTTTTCCTACTTTAAATCCAAAAGCAAACCCATAGTATAACCCAACTACCAAGGTTATCGCAACTACAAATATTTCGAAAGCTATTCTTAAGCCATCCATTTTAGTTTCTCCCTGAGCTAGACATAGTAGTACGCTTAGTTTTTATCATCATAGCTATTTTGTTTAATGTTAACCCAAAGTATACTACCGTCGCCTTGTACTTTTAGTCTATATTTTATTTTACCATTGTAGTAATCAATTTGACCTTGTTTATACCCAGACACATAATACACATTATCATCCTGCAACGTAGCGAGTATTCCTAATATACATATTAAGCCAACAGCCACCCCAATACAAAATGATGATACAGCGTCTCCTTTAACCATAACTACTCACCCCCCATCTAGTATAAAATTAATCCCTTTGTTAGTTATATTGTTTTTGGTACCGGCTACTATGCACCCCAATGAGTCTGCCATAATCTCCTCAAACGATCCCCTAATGATAGCCTTATCTATACGCTTGTATGTTTTATCTTTTAAATAGTCTAGCGCATATTTACTAATATAAGATTTTCCCCAATCCCTTACATAGTACTTATCTACCTTATTATAAAGTTCGTCTGTTAAACTATCTATAAAATTAACATGTTCTACAATAGCTAATTGATTAACTTTGTTTTTATTTAAATCAGAGTAGGCATGCCAGTACTCGTGACCTATCGTATGCATTAACCAACTAGTACCCCCTTGTTGCATAAATTTACTAATATATTGCTCGGACAGTATTATTGATTTTCCATTCCATTTACCATTACATGTTTTTAACTTTTTGGATATTTTTATAGGTATATCTTTTATAGCGGTGTAAATATAATAGGGTAAATTATATTTAACTACGGATAAAATTATATCTAAAAATTGATCTATTGTTGCAGATAGATTGTTTTGCTTTTCAATATAATAATTATAATTTGTTTCTGCGAGTATATATTTATTTATGTCATTGATAGAGAGGCCGCACAAGGCTAGTATTTTATTGACATTAGCTTTATCTATTACAATAATGTCGTTAGTTTGATTAGCTCCTATTATATTAATATATTTTAGACATTGCGAAATTATATTGGTTTTCATATATTTTTATCAAAACATACATAGGTATTTGTTACTGCTTTTATATGATTAGAGAGATGGCCTAATGTAGTATGATTGTTGAGCAGAATCCTGGCTAAATCAGATCTATGCACGACTGCGCACCCGTCCTCTATCTTAGATACTTTAGATATCTCTTTTAATATCGTTTTAATTTTTATCATTATTGTCTCCTATAATCTTGGGTCTATTTCTTCATATGGACATAAAGGCAATGTTCCACTTAGTATAGCATTACCACAAGTAATCCTCCCCAGGTCTTCATATTCTGAAGCAATAAAAACTAATACGTCGTAACCAGCCTTTTTAAGATTTTCTTCGTCTCTCTTATACGGGTAGTATGTAGTGTAGTCTCCTTTAGTTACTATATTATTATCAATACACCTGCTAGTTTTATGCATTGGGGTGAGTTTAATAATGTAATCATCCGGGTCAAAATACTTAAGTAAAATACATGGGTCTATTTCGTAGTCAGCTATAGCAAAATTTAAAGTTATTTTTCTACCATTAGGAATTATACCATCCATAATTTTAGATATTTCTTCTAAAGAAGAAGCATTATTATTAAACATAATATTGCGTTCATTTTCATTTGTAGAGTTAATACTTAGTTGCAATCCAGCTTCCCCATGAAGCAGTCTATTTTTCATTCGCATCCATGTATGAATAAATGTCTTTAACCATTCATTGCGTTTTGGCATCATAGTTGAAACTACTGGATGTATTTTATACTCAGGATCTATGTGTGTCTTTAACCATTTGGTAGCATCCAAAATATTCGGGTTCCATGTAGGTTCTCCCATTCTTGCGAAATGTACGTTTAATCTTTTAGTAGATTCAATTTCAGGATGCAATTTTATGCCGGTTAGAACTTGCTTAATTAAGTCATTAAACGAAGCATTCTTTCCGGGGCCAACCTTTGGCACGTCACAAAAAGTGCAGCCCATTGAACATCCGTATTGTGTACTTACAGTTAGCACCCATTTTTCTTCTAATGGAAGCAGGCCGCCATGATTTACCTTAGCAATACTCCGGTGTAATCCCATAGCGTCACATTTAACATTAACCTCTTTGCCATAATCCCCAAGAGATAGCATCTCAAGATTGCCTTTATCTCCGTTTACAATTAGAATGTTACCTGTAGGGACTTTTATATTTTTAAGTATTTTCATAGTGCCTCCTATAATCTTGGGTCTATCTCCTTAGCTCCGTACTCCACCGCCATATGCGCAATTATATATTTATGCCATTTCTCGAACTCATCTCCTTTTAAGTAGGACCTAAGTGCATTATCACTAAGTATAGTTTCATAGTAAGCCACTTTCATTTTTTTAGCCCCTCTTCTACTTCCTGTTTAAGTTTTTCTTTTAATTCTTTACGTTTCTGCTTATTAGATTTAATGTCCATAGCGCCCGCAGAATTTCTGAACTTAGCTACTTCTACCAATGGATTTCTTATTTTAATTTTCTTATGTTTCATATGCGATAGTCTCTTCTATGGGAAATGAATTAATTATATCATTTCTAAATTTGCCTGTAAAGTTATTTGTTATTTTAACTAACTGTACTTTATTATATGGGTAATAACAGTTTTCAACTATGTCCAACCAACACCCAAATTTAAAATCCCACTCATCCTCTAATTCTATTAATTTATATTTATGCCTCATTTCGTTTTCATGTAATTCTTTATCTAACCCAAATGCACTTAAAGCTGATTTCACACTACTGATATATTTAAGTTCACGTAAAACTTCGTCTTTTAAATTTTCCCACCGTGTTAGTAATTCCTCAGTTATTTTCATTTGATCCCCCATTTATAAATTTTTCTTGAATATTTTTACACTTTAATATATTTAAATAATCTTGCGGTTGTATGTTTTCGTGTGTGCTCAAGACAAAGTCAAATGCTTCTAACAGGCTGGGCGCGCTATTATTACCGCAATTAAGGAAATTAACCCTAAAGTCTTTTGATATACAGAATGGATTTATTTTAAAGTCTTGTCCATCTATAGGATAGCTCTTATTCGGTAAATAATTAACATTAACTTTTCCAAATAGATCTGCATATTTCCGGAGCACATTTTTGACAATTACTCCACTGTTTTATATGTTTCATAGTTTCTCCACTTTATACCCAGGGTAACACGACGTAGTGTACACTACTTGTTTTATCTTATACTCTTGTATAGCTTTCATACAGTAGTCACAAGGCTTGCACATAGCTAAATTACCATTTTTGGTTTCACGATAAATATACATTGTTGCTTTTTTAGTTTGCTCTGGAGTTAACTTATACAATGCATGTACTTCTGCGTGTAAACTATTAGACCATTTAGAAAACTCTTTTAAATTAATTCTACGCATTTGATTGTGCCCACGCCCGATTGTTTTTCCATTCTTTATAATTATTACACCTATACGTACACGAGGGTGTGTAGCTTTGAAAGACTCCTTACGCGCTTTCATTAAATAATAAAATATATCGTCATTGTTATTCATATTCTCCCGTGTATTGTATCATGACATTTTTCACATACTACTATTCCTATATTATTGTTATGCTGATATTGTAGCACATCTACCATTACGGTTTTTCTAAACTCTTTATTGGGTAAAGCCAAAGTCTTAACTTTATTTATAACAGTTTTAATTAGTACAGCCAATGGAGTAGTATGATGTATCTGTTTATCTTCTAACTTAAGATATTTATTGCATACTTCACAATTATCCTGTTTATCTTTTATTTCCATCTTCCATTTTTTATATGCTTTATTATCTTTTATTTTCTGTCTTAAAGACATTATCCATTTCCTTTAAAAGTTTTAAATAACTTTCACAACATAGTTCTATGCTGTTATCCATAACTGCATTATATAAAAAATTAATAGCTGTCTTGTATGTTTTAAACTCCCCATAAGATAAAAGTATTAAAGAATCTCTAATCAGCCAGACACCGTCATATGTTTTTACGATAGTAATTTCTGGAGTTACAAATCTCCATGTGGCTTTGCCCCAAGAACTATTTAGTATCGTATCTGTTGGCATTTATTTATTTCCTTTAAAAGTTTTAGGTAGCTCTCACAGCATAGCTCTATTTCATTACCCATTACCCTGTTGTATACATAGTCTAGCCCTTCTTCGTATGTATCAAACCTTTCTTTATCACAGTCATATGTATCACCATACCACAAAATGTATTTACAGATATTAGGGTAATAGTACAACTCCACCTCAGGCAAGTCCAATGCAACTTTGACTTCATCAGTAGGATTATACTTAGATTCAAAACTAATAAGATCACTTTGCTCTAATACCATACTATACTCCTATTTCATAACGTTTAATTTCTTTAATTAAAGCTAAGTAAGATTCTAAGGATAGTTCTATTTCATTATTCTGAACTTTATTATAAATGTAGCCTATCCCTTCTTCATAAGTGTCAAATCCTTGAGGATAGTACGGAAGCGGTTGCTTACGCATATAAAAACTAAGAACATATTTTGCTGGGTACGGAGGACTCCCAGTCCACCATAATTCCAACTCCCTAATTTTAAAATGATCTATCATCACAACCTCAAGGTAATATTATTTCCGTTATGGTCTTCCACTTCAATAATATTTGTATCTAGCAATTCCTGAATAGTCAGTTCCACATTTTGCTTAGCTTCAAACAAATCAGGCTTGCTATCATCGTATATTTGTTTTGCTTTTACTTGTACTACTGTTTTTTCTGGCCAGCTATACGCACTCAGGTTTCCTCCGAACACACAACCAGTGTCAATATTGACAGCGTGTTTATACTGCTGCGGAGCGATTCCACAAACAGCGTGGCCAAATACTGTAAATGGTCCCTTGTAAGAGTTTGCCCAATCTATACGTAACGGCATACCATTCTCATCGTTACCGTTGGTGGGACCATACATACAGTACTCGTCTATGTCTCTATGGGACTTTCCTATAAACTCTTTCTTAAATGCCCCATGAGTTACCACAACATCTTCTCCGCTAGTATGCTTAAAATGATAATACGATTTAAGATTCTTATACATAAATTGTTTTAAACTGTCGTATTCACTCTCCGGTATCTGCGCAATAGTCTTATCTAAACCATGTGAAATATTTACTTTGCGCCCATTTAAATATCGCATGAGTTTATTGTCGTGGTTGCTCATGCACCACCAACCCATATTGTTTTCTACAATATACTTAGCTAACTCTATACATTTATAATTCTCATCTCCTCTGTCGGCGATGTCCCCAACAAATGCTATCTTACGTCCATCAGGGTGCCCTATATTCTGCTCGTCTATAATATATCCTAGCTTACCCAGTAATTCGTATAGCTCTTCGCTGCAACCATGTACGTCCGAAATTATATCTATACCATGATCTATATCTATACCGTGGTCTATGTCTATGGTATTTTTTGTAGAGACCAATTCAACAGAAACTTCATCATCAGTATTTACAATAAATACATTATTGTTTTTCTTAAGAAAATTATACGTACTTCTGAATTTACTATGCTGTTTTCTAACTACACTCTCTCCTATTTTAGTATACTCATCTCGTGAGTTGTCTCTAGCAATGCAAGTTTCTAACGGAGTATTTAAAACAATATAGTATATAGGAGCATAGTGTGCTTTAGCTATTTGTTCTATCTTTTGTCTAGACTCTGGATTAAGATTAGTGGCATCAGCAACCGCTAATTGATTATGCATTAGCTTAGCTTCTAATGTAGCATGAAAAATATTAAAAGCCCCATCAGAATATTTCTGCAATTCTTTTTGTGTAATACCGTGTGGTTCTGCTTGCAGATATAATCTACACTTGTCTGAGGATACAATTGGATTGGGGGTGGTATTAAAATACTTATGTGCAAAACTAGATTTTCCACTACCCGATACTCCCACCATTGCTACTAAAGAATTACTGGGAATTTTTATTAGCATTTAGTTTCTCCATTTCCTTTTGTTATCCTTAGTAATTGTAAGTAAGATACTAAAGGTATATCATAATTTTCTAATATGTTTTCTATAGTGCTACTACCACAACGATCTCCATGACTATCCTTATCAATGAAAACCTCCTTTGTTTTTACCCATGTTCTAATAACTAAGTCATAACTATTATAAGAAAATATATTTTTAGTAGTAATATTGTATATTACTACATTACTGTATTTCATTCTTCACCTTTATAATTTGTAATGTGTCCTCTAATGATATACTATTTATTTGCAAAAGTAAATCTAAATTTTCATTAATGTTTATTTCTGGGCAATCTTCTTTATTATGTAGTATAAATTTACGGGCGTATGTTCCACAAGGAGGGTACAACGTCCAGTCTCCATTATCATGTATTAACGTATATTTTATAAATATATTACATAATTTTTCATTACAGTGTTCAGGATAGCATTGTATAGACGGATGTATACCGCTTTGGGTTTGAATATTAAATGGTTCATTACTCCACATCGTATCATTTGCATTTACATTAATAGCACACCCAATTTCATACATGTCACTATTTATGATGGCTCTAACTACACGTTGATCATTAACGTACCAATGGATTACTTTTGACAACCCACAAGGTTTTGTAGTAACTATTTTATAAATAGTATCTTGTCTATTAAATTTTATTATATTTTTCATAGTTTTAAAATTTTAGCTATTGAGAGGATTCGAACCTCTATTACCCATTTGGATGCCTACTCCACCGTCAGGTGTCTCGGAACTTGGCGTTCTACCATTTAAACTACACTAGCTATTTAGGTTACTTCCAGTTACAAGCTATAGAAATAGCATTACTACCTGAGATAATTGCAACACATTTAGTATTATCCTTGAGTCTTAACTCTTTAACATAGGGCCCGAAACCACCTAAGCTATACTCAGCTTCGACATTAGCCTCAATGTAGGACTCTGATAAGTCTGTCTTTTTTTTGCACCCAATGAATAATATAGCTAAACACAGTAGTATAATTAATTTTTTCATATGTCTCCTAATTATGCAAATTAATAAATGGGACAGTTGACCCAGGTATCATCTGACCGGGCAGCTCTCCGTTCCACTTTTCTATAGCCTTAAGCTGAACATAGTCTTTTCCGCCCTGCTGTGTTACAGCTTGAGCTTGTATCCTAATAGACTCTGCTTCTGCTCTAGCTTGAGTTACCTGTTGCTCTGCTTCATACTTAACCTGTTCTAATTTATTTTTAGCACCTAACGCAGTCTGCTCTGCAGTAACCTTGGCCTCAATTGCTTTGTTGAATTCATCTGAGAAGTTGAAGTCGGTTATAAATATATCACTTACTATAATATGATTCTTTGCCAAGTTTTCAACCAGAGCATTTTTAAGATCTGTTTTGACAGACTCCCTTTTAGTAATTAGTTCCTCTGCTGTATACTGCGCTGTAGTTTTCTTTACAAACTCCTCTATAGCAGGAGATATAATTCTTGAGCTAAAGTCCTGTCTAAGATTTTGATATATGTTATTTACTTTTAATTTGTCTAACTCATAATTAATAGTTACCTTAGTGGATACTAGCTGAAGATCTTTAGATGATGCGGAAGCCTGCCTTTCTTCCTTCTGTATAGTAACATCCATTTCTACCACTGAATTTACTATTGGCGTTACCCAATGTATACCCTCGTCCAGCACAACATCAGTAACAGCCCCCCATCTAAGCACAACCCCACGATGTCCGGCGTCAATCTGCACCATAGGGTTTAGTACTATAAAAAGTACAAGACAAAATACTATTGTTCCTATTGCTATTATTCCTTTAATATTCATTTATTTCTCCTGTTATTTACGCTATAGTTTAATTACTCCTTTTAATCATTCTTCCAAGAATCCCATAGAAATTCTATAGTATCAAGTAGTGCGTCTGGGGCGGCATCGTCTTGTATTTTTCCATCAAAGTCACCCGGTTGATTATTGTCTATTATGTCTTCATCAAGTATTATATTGTGCCTAGTATACAGTTCAGCTAATTCCTCTTCGGTCTCTACTGTAATATGCAATGTTATTGGTGTAAACTTCTTTACTTCTTTTCCTGGTGTGTAAGTTACTTTCATTTTTAATTCTCCTTTGTGTTATTGGTTTTATTTGTTGTTAACCAGTCGAAAGCTTTATACACTGCCATAATCAATACAGACATACATAGCACTTCAAACAATATGCGCAATTATCTACTCGCCTCCTTTTATCAAGTCTTGAATAATATCTAGCAATCCAGATATAAACATATCCTCTTCCTCTAGTTTGTACTTTTCTAGCAACGCCCAAAGACGTTGGACCGCTTCTTCATTATACGATAAATTATGTGCACGTATTCTTAATTCATCATCCATTTTTTAATCACCCCCTTTCTTAATTGTGTACTCTGTATTATCTTCTATAAACTTTTTAAATCCGCCCCATATCTTAAGGGCATCTTCTTTATTAGTTACATCGAAATTGCAATTAGTTATCTTTACATTAAACTCCTCTCTACGAAATGTTACTTCTATACTTGGGTAGTTCCACTTGTCTATTGAATTATTAAATTCCATCTTCACCCAGTTGCCCTGCCATTCCTTATTTTTTTCTTCTCTCCATGAATATTCTTTACTAGTAACTTCGTCTTTAACTTCTTGATAAAACTCCACGGCATTTGTAGCATTTTTATTTTCTACCTTTTTGCATTCTACATAGTTCGTATTAGCTTTCTCGATAGCTTCTTGAATAGTTAGCTCTTCTGGCTTAAACAAAGAGTTAGCCCCGTATCTCGCGACGTGTTGGCTTGTGCTTAAATCATACCCCACATAAAAATCCACACTCCATATACTCACTCCTGGCCGTATGTATATAGCGCATCCTCCAGAAGTTACATACTTATTCTCGTCATCAAATACAAAACCTTCTTGCGCAAGTATTTCTTTAGCTTGTGCTGCTACAAGTTTCTCTATTTCCTCTACTACTCTATTTTGTTGTACTTCTACTGCTTTGTAGTCTTTCTTACGACGATCCCATATTTTTGTTCTTTCGCTATCTAACTCTTTCCACTTAGCACGTAGTGCTTGTACTTCTGGTGTGATCGGTAGCTCTTTCATTTATTCCTCCTTTAGTTCATTGTACATTTTAAATAGGCGCAAAGTATTTTCTAAAGATGTGTATATTAGATTTTCTTTTAGTAGTATATAGGCCAAGCTTATGATTTCTTTTTTTTTATCAGTAATTATAAAGTCACAATGTTTATTATCTTTGTACTTATCCGAATAACATGTTCGTGTATCTTTTACATACTTTAGAATTTTTTTAACATTGGAATTTGTCGTATGATATATTTCTAATGTCAGCTCTCCAATGTTAGAGTGTAATTGATAGTCTTTTATATTAAAATTATTTTCTTTCAAATATAACTCCAAATGTAGGGTAGTCTAATACTCCGGTCTTAATTACTTCTTTGCCTTCTCCTATAGGAACAGCCTCCTCTGTCATTATATCAACTACTTTAAATGCTATTACTCTATCTTCATAATCATTAGTGAAAAATATTTTATCTTTTAGAAAATCATACAAAGTGTCTACTACAGATTCATAATCTAGCCTAGTATTACTACCAATAGGATGAACTATTATTTTCATTTCTCTTCTCCTTCTAATTTAGGCCAGCCTTCAAATATAAAATGCATACCACCCATATATTTATCTTGCCTAATAAGTGAATCTAAATTCCTAGTTTCTACTCTGTCCATCTGTTGTAGGTAACAATTATTACCCACGTATACAGAATAAATTATTGTGTATTTCATTTTTGCCCCCTATAAATTTTTGACTAATTTTTTCTGCTCATCTGTGTTTAAAATTGTTATTCTTAGATTATTAGCATCTGTTAAAAATTCATCTATAATTAATGTTTCATCCTCGATAGTAATACTGAGTTCATTATTATCTACATCAAATACTAAAGAACAATCTTTATTCCTCTTCGGAGTCCTCCTTCATATACTCTGTATGCTCTTGCTCACCCTCTGCCCACAACTTCTCATCTAACTCTTTGAGTTTATCCCATGTTATTTCTATACGCTTTGTATTAGTTTTCCTAAAGCAGTAGTATGTTATAGGGGCGCATACAAATACATGAAATAGGCAATTTAAATCACCGTAGTATTCATACACAGTATATACTTCTTTATCTCGTGTAACTTTTATTCTGTCTGTGAACGGGATATAAATATGAGGTACTAAACTACATAACTTGAATGTGAAGTTTTCTAATGCAAAGGTATACCAAGGCGCATCTTCTAAATGTATAGACGCTGTTTTGTGATAACTATTAGCTCCTATGTGCCATCGTTGCATAACTTCTCCTTTAGTTTAATTAATGCTAAACAATCTTCTAATGGTAAGTATTTATGATATTCAATAGTATTGTTTATTGCACTTTTTAAAGACATATATGATTCATAGTTGGAGGAACTAAAGCGGTATACTCTGAAACTTCCAAAGCCACCCCCACTGCAAGGGGTCCACAAAAGCAGTAGTCGGCTTGTATATATGTCATCGCGTTTCTGATGGTCACATATTTTTTGAGAACATATTTTACAATAATCCCCCATTCCAAACCAGCGCACTTTCATTTCCCAAACCCAAAGCTAACAGACTTCTCACCAGCTACGCTGAAGTTATTACCCACTATATCTACTGCATCATTAAATACATCCACAATATCAGCCCCCCTTTTCTTAGACAGTAACATAGATGTCCTTTGCAATTCTTTAATATGAGATCCCGTTAAACCTTTACCGTAGCATAATTTCTTTAGGCTTTCACTGAGTATACCCTCACCGAAGTATAAGTCAAGCATTTTATTTACTTCACTGTTAGTGGGCAGCTTAAATTCATACTTACGATTAAATCTACAAGGTCTATTTGAAATCGCGGAATCTAAATGCTCTATATAATTTGTTGTAGCCACAACCACTATTTTATCATCCCGCTCATATAGGCCGGACATAAATTGTAGAAAGTCAGCCAGCCCACCGTTGTCTGGCATATCTCGTCTGTCCTGACCAAAGCTGTCTATGTCCTCAAATATAAGTATACAAGGCGCCAAGAAATTATTTATAAATTCTGACAATGCGGTGTAATATACACGAGATACTATAAAGCAAGTAGAGTACTTTTTCTTTATAGCTTCATTAATGATAGCTTGGCATATAGCTGATTTACCTGTGCCCGGAATTCCGTATAATATAATACCGTTATTATCATCTAAATTTTCTAAATGGAATATTGTGTTATCATATATGTCCTCCTTAATTTTATCGTCCATTATAATATTATCAAATGTAACTGCGGGAGGATTTTTAAATATGTAATTTAATCCATCACTTCCCGGCACTATTTGCAGATGTTTATTGCGTATTGGATTTCTGTACTTAATCTCTTCTTTAATACTCTCTACTAATACGGATATATCATTGTTGCTATTTAGTGTAACAGTTTGCGCCTCACAGTTTATGTTTAATAGATAAAGTTTATTTTGATATGTGAATATAAGCTGACCATATATCACAGTTAGTTCCTGTTGTTTATAACTATACTCAAACTCTTCTGTAATTTTTACTTCGTAGTTTAAAACCTCATCCGCAATAGTTTTAATATATTTTTGTATTGTATAAGCATTAATAAGGAATGTTGCTCTTGACTGCCCCGACCAAGTATACATATTGTAGTCTTGTTTTATGTTTCTTTTTTCATTACCCGCAGCTTCTATAGGGCGTGGCACTTCTCCGACAAATTTTGGATAATAAATCTCATTAGTATCATTCATTTTATCTCCTTTATATATTATATGTATTTTTAAATTTTAATATCTTAAGTGTATCTTCTAAGGTTATAGACTGATTTAGTAACCACGCCAAAGCTTCTATTAAAGTAGTACTTTTTACATACTCCGAACTTGTGCCCCCACTAGGATGTCTTTGTTGTTTTGTACTATGGCATACATCTTCTATATACGCTATATCTAATTTATATTGGTCTAACTCAATAGTGTGATAGCAATACCTACACAATACTAATTTACTGCGACACGCCCTACACTGCTCTTTAAATATCGCTCTTATTTTTTCTTGCATATTTCGCTCTTTAGTTTTATTGTTTTTAATGTGTCCTCTAAATCTAAATAATTTATATTTAATAAGTAGTCTAATGCATCATATAGATTATTAGTTTTATACATCGTGCTGACATTGTTCTTTACATATACGTTAGCCGTAGCACACGCAAAATCTATAGCCGTAATATTATTAATAGTTATTTCTCCACCGTATGTTTTACATGAGTACTTATTAACACAGGCACTAAACCACACAGAGTCTCCATTACAATAAGGCATTACTTCTCTGTAACTTCCCATAGTCTATCACAATGAGGACATTTATATATCAGGTTATTCTCCTTGTCTTTTATTTTATATAATGAGGGATGCGCTGTGCATTCTTTACAATGCAGGCATAACATTATACCTTCCTTATCTAACCTATTTGTCAGTGAGGATAATTCATTTATTTCTTTTTTGTTTATCATTTTTAATCTCCTGTTGTAGTTTTAGTAAAGCCAATGTACTTTCTAAAGGTAACCCTTTAAAGTTATTTATAATATGATTAATACATGAAGTAAGAGATGAACTACTTTTAGCAAAGAGGTGCTTATTTATATGTTTCTCTTCCTCTGCACAAAATCCTTTGCAATCCTTAGCTTCGTTAGCCCAACATGGAGGATGTATGTGTACATACTTACCCACGTATAAGTAGCATATTTCATCACGTAAGTCTACTATTTTATTTGTGCATACTTTTTCTGGGCATTTTTTACAGTCTTCCCATCGTGGGCTACTCCAGCTCATTTTTTATCCTCATTAAATTTAAGTGATCTTCTAGTGATATATCCATAGCTAATGCTTTGGTGATTACATCCTTTAAAGTTAAACTTTCGGTATCTTTATCTAGGGTATAACCAACGATATCGGCAGTGGCTATTATAAATTTTCCGATATAGGGGGTAGCATGGAGGAAGTATTAATAACTTTTGTCCTACATATACATAACCAGTTATACCCTCCTTGGATTGGCATAATTGTTTGGGACATTTATCGCATGGTTTACCCCACCAAGTTAAATTTAGCATCACTACTCCTTTTTACTGTAGCCGTCTGCATACCACCCACCGCCCTTAAGAGTAAACACAGGAGGAGTATCTATAATTTTAACTAATACTCCGCCGCATTTTTTACATACAGTGTGCGGGTTTTCTGTAAAGCTGTGTACAGCGTCAAACTTGTCTTGGCATGATGTGCACTCGTATGTATAGCTAGGCATACTATTCCTCCTCATAATCTTCTAAATCTATTCTGGTTTTGTCTGTTATTCTAAACACATCGAATATAGTGGCGGATGAATTAGGATCTCTCTGTACGGCTAACGCTTGCCTAGCAGCATCCACCTCATCTTTTGCGTCTATGTCAATTTCCCACTTTACTAAATACTGTTTTAGCATGATACCTCCTTTTAAAATTCTTTTATTAATTTTATATATTCTATACTTAAAGCTACTGTTTCATTAATTTCTGATAGACCGCCTTGTTTTATTTCTACCTTTATCCCATTCTTTCTGGCCACAGCAAATAATTTATTTAAATCATCTATAGTATTTCTAATTTCTTTTGCTACTCGTTCTGGTGGGAAGTCATCATACATATTTTATCCTCCTATATACTCATTTTTAAATTTCAAAATACATAGTGTGTCTTCTAATGTCAAATCCATATGCTCATTTAAGTAGTCAAAAATTGTGCCCCAATTACGGCTAGTGTAAACAGTACTTCTTTCTTTGCTGCGAAGTGTTATCACGTATGTATTACAATCCAGTATAATATTAAATTTAGCTAACTGTAGTAGCGCATCATTTGATTTACAGTATGGTCTATGGGGGCAATTATTACAGCTAGACATCACACCTCCTATTAGTCTGGAAATAATTCAGTAATGGTACACCGCTCCAGTTAGTTCTATTGCTGCTTCTGCTTGTAGGTGAGTACGCCTGTTCAACTGCGTCGATATACACAGAGAAAGAAAAGTCATCACCCATATAGAATCTATCCCAGCCGCTCTCTGTAAATAGTCTTTTGATACTTAGTTGTTCTATAGCTAAATTATCAAAGGATAATAAACACTTCCCGGTATATTTAGATATATATCTATACCATTCAGACATATTGTCCTCTATACTCTGCGTGTAATAATTAACCCCCCGACCAAATTTTTTATATCCTAATACTAATATTTTGCAATCATTACCTATGCTAATTAGAGAGTCAATGATGCACACATCATGCACTCCAGCTATGATATGATAAACTACATTGTTTGTCAATGCTTTTATTTTATCAACATAAGTAAAATTATTATGTGTTATAGAAATACCTATACCTGTTACTAACTCTGATTTAATCAACCCCTCTAATAGTGAATAGTATTGTTTTAAATGGTTTTGGTTAATTGTAATATTAGCTATAATGCCTTTATCCTTTAGCATTAACAAAAACCACACTAAATCAGGGTGTGCTAATGGGTTACCTCCACCCAAAGCCACCTCCACTCCAGCAGGCAAATCTTTTATTACCTCATACAGACTACGCAGATCTCCGTGTTTACCTTGCAGAGTAGATTGCTCATGGCAGTATGAACAACCTAAATCACAATAGTTAGTTATTTTGATATCTATTGATTCGGGAAACATAGGCTGTGGAGTACCCTCGTACTGTCTTATCTTTGTCCCGTCCTCTTTAATAGTAACTTCGGTATTTCCGTTAGCGTAAGTTATCAAGGTATCTCCTAGTGATTGTCGTTGTCTGTATATAATATAGAATTTTTATTAAAAATAAATTGTCTTAGTATTTCTTTAGAGGCGAAAGCATCGTACGATGTCTGTATGCTATTGTGGTCAATACCGTAATCAGTATCGTCAAAAGTTATCAGTACGTCTTTAGCTCCTGTTTGCTCTTTGACAACCTCCTTGAGCATCTCTAACTTATCATCATTATTTCTGTTATCTACTGCACAGTAATTAGCTTTAGTCCAGGCATCATTATAAGATTCTATCTCCCACCCAAAATCCCCACCCCCAAGAACTATATTGCCGTCCTCATCAGGAATCATTGTGTACATAAGGCAATCGCTGTCTAAGGATATACTAATACTGTGGGAACTAGATGAGTTAGTTTCGAATACCCCATGTCTAATTTTTGTAATCATTGTTATCCTCCTATTATTTCATCATATATTTTATTAAATTCATACCTTAATTTATTTCTATTTATTCTAATAGATAAATCTAAACTATTAGTAAACTCTATTAAATAGTCATTATCCTCACGCCCATTCCATACTTTAATATAATGTCCTTTAGCATAACCTCTATCCTGTCTAAATTGATTTAAAATATTCTTGCCTATGTACAAAGTATAAAGTTTATCTATAGATATATCTAAGGCATTACATAGATCAATAAAAAATGTTAAGTTAAAATTCTTATTGTTTATTGTGGACTCTACTAAGTCTTCTATTGTAGATGGAATATCTCTTTTTATATTATCTGTACAATTAAAGATGTTATTTATTATAGTTGCTGTAGTATCTATTTCTTTAAAGTTAACTAACATATCGCTCATACCAAAATGCCATATGTCCACTAACTCTAATATAGTATGATTAATATTCTCATCTTTATGCTTCCACCATTTCCAATCGGTTTGCTCTAACATTTCGGCGCACTCTAACCATACAGCTCTATACCAAGGAGTATCTAAATTTTTCCAATTATCCCCTAATACAGATATATTAAATTCGTCTTGCATCTGTAACATTTCAGTTATTTTTTCTAACTGTGTCATTGTGCCTCCTTTTAATTAGTGTAAACTTAATACCGTGTGCTTCCGCAATTATTACGGGCCAGACTAATGCACTTATTAATATAATAGGAGTATTTATTAAATCCAAATCTACATCTTTTATCCACTCACGCACAGACACAATGATGCCTATTATGTAGTATACTATTCCCAATAACCACCAACTCATCTATTCCTCCCTTTTGCTTATCCAAATATTATAAGCAAGCCAACCCCAATAATACCAGCCAAAGCAAATAGCATCATAAGTCTTGTCCCGTCAACCTCATCTGCTCTATAATGCTCTACTCTTTTAATTTTCTTAAATTTTTCAGTAGGATATTCTATAGTTATACTCTTTATAACACATAGTTTTCTAAAAAAGTATACCCACAAAGACAGTAGAGTAATTAACAAACTAATACCTACCATAATATGTATAAGGTCTCTTCCTATAACTTTATAAATAATTAGCCCCATAGTTATTTTTCCAGTAGTGGTATTCATAAAAGAGTCCACTGCTACCCCAAGCTCCTTGGCAACAGAAGTAATAGCCATCCCTATATTCTTACCAACATCTACCCATTGGTTAACTTGTTCGGTTGTACCTACAGATTTTTTCATTTGCTCAGCTTGTATAATAAGTTGGGCTTCCATTTCTTTGGTCAATCCAGCTGTGCTTATTTCAGCAAAGCAAATACCTGTAAAAAATAATACCATTGATAATGCAATAATTACTTTATTCATTTTAGTCTCCTTTTATATGTTAAGGTCTCCTGGATCTTGTGCAATTAATACACCATCAATAACCCAAATGTCTGTGTCACAATCACGACACATATACTGCCTCTGTACAACATCACCAAGCTCTATAGTATCTGCTTCATCATAATTAGATTCGCCTGTATTCTCTACTCTAACACCTTCTTGTGATGTCCACTCTAAGCACACCTCAACAAATGTATCGTTGCCACAGTTAGGGCATTTCTGAAATTCCCCACGTTAATCCTCCTCTATATAAACATAAGCAGGTATTAAAGCATCACTAAGAGCTTCTGTTACAGCGTCTAATATGTCACCATCCTCTGGTGCGTAATCATCCTCTACTTCAACTATTAGTTTCATTTTACCCCCTCTACAAATAGTCCATCACCTTCGTAAGTTATCCCAGGCCCATCTACATATTTATTATATATGTCTGCTAAGTCATCCCCATCTATTCTTTGAAATACATCGCCTAGCCTATTAAGTATATCCCCAATATCTAATACCCTGTCACTCATCTTTAGTTTCCTCCATCTTTTTTAAAATCTCCAATCCTTCGTAATCGATCTCCAGAGAGTCTTCGATGTAGTCGCCGTCAGGTACCCCCCAAGACAGAGCTTTCTCAATAGCCTCTCGCTCGGTTTCTGCCTCCACAATGTGTGTACCAGCTTCCGTCCATACTACTGGAATATGAAATGTTTTCATATCTCCTCCCAATTTAACTCAGGAAATTTCATTCCATGTACATGACAAAAGGTACCCTGCCCCTCTACGGCTTTAGCCCATTTAAGAGCATCATCTCCCGATACTCTTATTGCATGTCTATTGCCGTCTTCATCCTCCTTCACAAGTGTAACCATTATTGTTTTCATTTGCAAGATACTATTATCCATTGCCCACCCCCACATAATATTTTTCAAACTCTTCTTTAGACATTACCTTTCTATTATAAGTATCTAATATTACTACATAATCTCCGTCATTAATTTCAGTATTAGTCGTAGTGCAGCTAGTCCTAAAATTAAGAGGGTCGTCTGTGTAGTGTACCCCCGCCAAGTCTTTACCTCGCCAATTTTTGTATATCTCTTTGTTATCATATTCTTTATTCTTGTCGTATTGAAACGCCAGTACTGTTTGGGGGCGTAGCTTATACTCTTTGCTGTACTCCATTTATACCTCCGTATAATCCACACAAGGATCTTCCTTACGTTCATTTTCCAAGAATGTGCCGCAGCAACTACAGTGATATATTATATTTATATAAGAAGTTCTTTCACCGTCTTCATGCACAGTGTATTCTGTACTACAATCCACTATGGTATTTTGTAATGCTCCGCAAGCTGGGCAAAATATTTGTTTCATTGTTTACTCCTTTGCTTTGCTTTGTCATATTTATTAATACCCCATACCATTGCATAGCAACACCATAGATATCTGAACGTGTATGTTTCTACACTAATTTCCTGGAAGTCTGTGAATAGATGCTCATCTTCGTACTCGAACTCCATTGCAGCCTTTATTGCTTCTTCCGGGCCATCTTCGGCATATGCCAATATATTATCTTCGATCTCTTCTTGAAGTTCTGTGGACGCCTCGTTCTCATTCATCCACTCCACAAAGTAGTCCCTAAATTTATCGGAGCTATATTCCCTAAGACCATCTGCACGATCTACAGCTGCTAACTTCTCTGCCCAATATGAAGGATTAATACTGAGCTGCGTATCTTCTTCTGGCTGGCATGGATGCGATGACCTAAAGAATTGGAACATATCCTCAAGTCTGCAAAATACATACGTTCCCATATCCCCCGTATAACAAAGATGTCCTGGCCAAGTGATTAGATCGAAACTCATGTTTATGGTATTAGGTCGCTTAAAACGAATGTGTCGATACAACCCCTCGTGTCTTAGTATAATCATTTGGTGCTCTGCAACGTCCTTTAAAAATATTTTCTCCGTGCAAATGTCTTTCATTATTTACTCCTGTTTATTTCACAATTAGGTTCGGCACAATGCGTACCATTACTACTGTAACTTAGTACATGAAACCTAGCGCCCTCACAGAGTATATGTTTTTCTGTACCATCTTCGTTATACTCAGGCGATACATCCATATCATACGGAATCATACTACCTCCTCTACTTTCTCATATAATCTTAAAAATGTTGGTATTCTGGCTGTCTGACTTTCTATCTGACCTTTGAAGAGACTCATATCATATTTCACCCACCCATTTTTAATGTCTACAATTGTAACAGGGTCATGTGGTTTAGCCCAAGGATCATCCGTATGTAATTTTAATCTCCACTCTTGTCCTATAGCCAAAACATTCTTTTTAAGTTTAAACCAACTAAGCATTTTACTACCTCCTTTTTTAACTCCTTATCCAATACTCTACGCCGTCAAAGTCTACGCTGGTGTAATCCATTTGCAATTCCCTACAAGCTTGCTCCCAATCAATACAATTACACGGCCACTGCATATCGTTTTTAATTGCGCCAATATCACTAGCAAACTCTTGTGCATAGTCCTCAAAATAACTATCTCTTATCAACTGCTCACCGTATGCCCAGTCACCACAACCATCGCATTGATCTGCTAAATTTTGGAGTATACCTAGTTCCTCTTCGGCTTCTGTTATAGCATCCGCATCAGGCTCCGGCTTGTTATCATCTGTACGGTCTTCTAGCTCCATTTCATTCCACTCTTCAAGTTCTGTTTCATACCCCTCTTTAAGCCTGGCTATCTCATCTTCTAGCTCTTCGATACGCTCTATGACATCCCTACTATCGATACTATCATCACGGTTAGATATTGTTTTACTCATCGTGTCCTCCTTTGCGAACAATTATTTTGCATACCTAGGGCAAAACAAATTAGTTAGTTTGCCAGTTTTCCTATCGATATTATTTATAATTCCAGATATATCATGCATAAAATTAAAATCATCTGCATCCAAAAGTTCAGCCAACCTTAGCGGACGATCATTTAGATGTACCGATATTATATCCATTTGTAAAGATAAAAAATCTATTTTATGATTGTGTTTTTCAAACCATACGTATGTTCTATCTGTAATTACATCTATTATGCTAGCATCTTTTTTTGTTGTTTTAAAGTTAATATTATTCATTTTCCACCCCCACTGCTGCATTTTTAAATTTAATAAATTCTAAGTGTTCTTCTAATGATAGCTCTACAAAATCATCTACTGCATTTAAACAATTAATAAAACTTTTATATGTTTCCATACTGCGATGATCGTAAGACTCCAATCTAAACTTCATTTTGTCAGCATGAATATGTAACTTATTATTCTTGAATAGGTAGCTCATTACATCTCCTCTATGCATAATACTTCTACGTCGTCATAATTATTGAATGGATCAAACTCACTTATAGCCTTATCCTCAGCATCTTCTTCGCTAAGAGCGGCCACAGTTATTGTAGTTATTGTTATACCTGATATTTCCACACTGTATGTTTTAAACTGGCCTTCTTCTTTGGCTAGCCTATGTTCTTCTTCCTTTTCATACTGTGCATGTTGTTTATGTAATTCTTTTATTTGGTCTTCGTCACCAAATGTTAATGGCTTACCGCAGAGTGTTTGCATTGCAGTCTCCTTTTATTTTTAATAAATTAAGATAATCTTCTAGATTTAAATTAGGCCATTGCAAACACCCATCAATACAGGTATGAAAATATCTGAAATTTGTTTTAAACATATGATCCTTACTATGCACCTCAAATGTATCGTCACGATTACACGGAGGATGTATATGTATATATTTACTTTTGTACAACATCGGGCCTTTGCTTTGGCATAACGACTCAGGACATCTGTCACACATAAAGCTCCTTGCAATTCTTTCTATTTAATATAACCCGTAATCTATTTTTAACATTGTCTTCTATCTGTCTAACTCGTTCTCTACTAATACCGTATTTATTCCCTATCTCCTGCATAGTCATATCGTCCTCTATTAACCTATGCTCGATGATAAATAATTCCCTATCATTAAATTTTTCTTTTAGTATCTTAGATATTACTTTATTTTTATTAGATAGATCTAACTTAGTAGCAACTTCTTCTTCTGGTGTGGCTGCGTCGCATGCCTCACTAGTCCTATCTAAATCTATACTACCTACAGGTTTATCCTTACCCCCCTCCCATGTATCTATATAGAGTTCTGTTCTACACAGACTATCTAAAATAACATCGAATCTATTCTCTGTAATACCTAATCTCTCTGTGATGTCCTCCTTAGCTTGCCCATCATTTAAGGCCGCACACACCTGTCTACCGACATAGTCATTTTCACCAAAGCGTTTTACTATTGTGGCATTGTGATAAAGGAATTGATTTATCTTGGCCTTAACCCACCAAGCAGCGTAAGAAATAAATCTTACTCCCCTGGTGGGGTCAAACTTATCTAGCGCTGTTATTAGCCCTATGATTCCTTCTTGTATTAAGTCTATCGCAAATCTTTGATACTTACTATACTTATGCGTTACTGTGTAATGCACAAACTTTAAATTATGCACTACTAATTTATGAGCTGATTCTTTAGATCTATTAGTGTAATAATCCATAGTCAGGGCGTACTCCTCTTCTTTTGACAATACAGGAATATTAGCTATCTTGGTTTTAAAAGCGGATAAAGAATCTACTTTACATAAATCAAGCATGTACTTCTCCTATCTCTTTTTTAAATTCCGAGTAGCTTTTAAATGAATAAAGTATTCTATTGTATAAACTTTTGTTTATCTTTTGCAACTGTGTCGTATTTGGAAAATAATTTAGTTCTTGCTGTAGTTTATTAAATGCGGCTTTAACTCTTTGCTTAGTCTTATTTCTTCTTATGGTATCTAATGTTGCCTTGCTAATGTCCACATGGTTTCTTAAAGTCATTACTGATATATTTAGCTTACTGTCTTTTATATAGTCATTAATATTATTATACTTAATTAGCTGCTTCTCTATATCATCTTTCTTGTTCTCCATTATTTTAATTACTTCATTCTTAGGCACGTAGTCTGTGTGGTATTTAGTATACGCCAATAACCTTTGCCTTACTCTTTCTCTAGATATATCTAATATCTTACCTACTGTTTCCATATTATGATGTTCATCATATAATTTTTTTGTTTCTTCTAGTACAAATATATTTTGCTTTGGCCCGCGCAGTCCCATTACTTATCCTCCTTTAAAATCATAATAGCTTTTTCTAAACCGTTAATATATCCTATGTCGTATGAGAATCCTTCTTCTGGACTGTTAATATCCCAGCCGAAGTTTCCATCCAATGCTTCAAATAAATCATAGCCTTCAAAATTATCTCTTATAAATGCTTGTTCATATTGTGTATAAAAATCTACTTGCTCTTCTTTGTACTGGTCTAAAATATTTTCCAACTTGTTTACTATGTCTTTAGTTTTCATTATGTTTTACCTCCACAATGTTCGTTACGTAATTTTATTATAGCTAAACATTTTTCTAAAGACAAATCCCATTCGTATATATTGTTATAGGCTAACTCTATAGCTTGTTGTAAGGGTATGTTGTAAGTAACCTCACCTCGGCCATCCCCCCACCTAATCATATAAGCATTATGATCTGGCCATGAACGAATATGGGGGTAATCACCATAACCACCCAGAGTCATATCGTCTCCCATTTTAGAATTTCTAAAATTAAATAGTACCCTGTCAAGAACTTCCCAGACTGTCTGGGAAGTCTAGTATTACATTTAATAGTTTACAAACAGTGGCCGAAGACGCGACTTACGTCGCTCTGCTTACGCAGCAGCCACAGGTAACATTATGTTACTAAGACACAGGGTATTTATAGTTTACAACTTAGATTTGATTTCGTACACACTTCCTTTATAAACAAACGCTTGCAACTTGATAGCCTCATCTATACGATAATTTAGATATGCGTCTGCTATTTTAAATCCTATTACTGTGCCTATAAGTATACATACTAATGTAAAATTAAGATTTCTAATTACAGCATGATATACTTTAATTACCTTTTCTTTAGGGTTCAAATCATCTATCATTATAAACCTCCATATTTATTCTTAAGCTCGAAGTATAAATCATATACTTCGTTTACTTGCTGTGTAGCTTGTTTTCTTGCTTCTTTATTTCTCCCACCTCCTTTATACAATATTAATGCTTCCTTTAAATCCCCGTCAGCGTATCTAATTTTATCTTCTAATATACGCGCCCCATGTAAAGTATCAACATCAAAGTATTGCATTGTAGCAGTTGGTGTTTGTAGTACTCCTTTGTATCCTTTAGAAGATATTGCGGTTAACTTAAATGTGGACTCTGTTTCCATTAAAGATATTATTAATAACGGAGATATATTTATTCTATCCGATGCTAATATAATCGCTTCAGATAAATCATTTATATTTTTGTTTAATACTCCTCTATCTTTTAGTATACGTTTGACTATATTTATTCTATCATCTTTAATCTTAGTGGGAACGGAAGACCATTTATTAATACTACGAAATTAAATACAGACAATAAAAAAGTAAATAATATTATATACTTATTTGCAAACTGCGATATATTTTTTATTTTTTTATATTTGCTTTTTTGCATTGTAACTCCTTGAATTTTATAAATTGCAGATAGGTACTTAAGTCTAATGTAATATCCCGTTGTCTATTAAAGTCTGTATAAATTGTACTGTGACTGATTTAGTCTTAAAATCATTAAATAAATCCCAACCATCCTCTCCGTTCTTTTTATAACTTATAGTATACTCATAGACAGAATGTTTTTCACAAATCAAATTACTCCCACTAATGTAAACCATTTATTTTCTCCATTTCCTTTTTATATTTTAAAATTTTACCGTAGCTTTCTAAATCTAAATCTTTGTGAGTTAGCATTTTATTAAATACAACCTCTATATTTTTTAAATATGTATGTCGCGGTATGTCATTTCCATCTTCATAGTAAAGCCAGAATGTTTTTCTAGATGTAGGTGCGGCGCACGGGGGGCCGGTGCTAAATAGCTTCGCGTCGATGTCCATCAATAATTCTTCTGCGCATATGGTGCCGAATTTCCCCATAACCCCATGTACATCTGCGCATAATACTTTGGGGCATTTTAGACAAGCTTTCCATTTAGATAAGTAAAGTTTCATTCTCCTACATCTACTTCTTAAACTTCATATACTTTAATGTATCTTCTAGTGTAGACTTCTCACTGTTTAGTATATATGCGCATACCTCTAAGAAAGTATCACACCTATGTATTACACAATCTTTTTCTGGGTCTCCTATTTTAAAATAACCAATGGCAGTTACACACTTAGGAGTTACTACAAAGTTGTTTGTATCGCATACTAAATAGTCGGGGTTGAACTCAGTATCTTCTTCTTTATACTTACTCCACACATCCTCACATACCTCTTTGGGGCAAGACTTACAGTCATCATACATTAGCTACCTCACAATGTTCCTTGTATAGTTTACATAATTGTAAATGTTCTTCTAATGTTAAATCAATTTCAGACCTTAAATCATAGGCGTGTTTTATGGCTAAGGGGGTACTTATAAAATCCCCGTCCCTAGTGTCACCATTAGCAGCATCTATATACACTCTAACATCCTTATCTGTGTTCACGTAAATTATAGCATACCTAGTGTCAAATAATCTTTTCATTTCACATCTCTCCTAAACGGCAGAGACTCCCACACTTTATTTATTTTCTTTTTAAATGTAATTGTGTGCCCTTGTGGTAGTTCATTTGTCTTTATTTCCGGAGGTGCTTTCTACTCTTTATTTATCTTTACCTTCTTGTCTTTGGGTTTAGCAGCCCCTACTTTTGTACCACTCCTTGTCAACAATCCTGCGCTAAAGAATAAGAACGATGGAGCAAATGCAGTAACTAAAGATATTAATATTGTGAATATAGTTATAGCACGTTCCTGGGATGTTGTCAAGATATTTGACAACACATTTGCAATTATTCCTAACTCAGTTACTTTGGCTTGCTCTTGTATAGTCTGCTCTTGCTTTTGCAATCTATCCACTAATGCTATTGTTGACTTAGATGACATACCTCTTTCAGATAATGACTTAAGACTATTTTGTATTATTTGCTGTGTCTGCTTACTACTATCTATTAGCTGACTATTGGTGACCATTGTGTATATTTCTTTTTGCACACTTTGAATATATATGCTAGATATAGTTAGCAACGACACAATAGTAATTATAATAATGAATACCCCAGACACAACTTGATGCCATCTGGATATTTTATATCCTATAAGAAATGACACAATAATAAGTAAGGGCTCTATTGCTATTGCTCCAAATGGATTAACCCCAATGCTACCTAAGAATTTAGCTCGCAATGTAGTCGTCCATACCGCGAGAGCAACACCCATTAATACACACACTATAGATATTATATGTTTCATCATTACTCCGTCTTTAATTTTAATAAATAAAGATGCTCTCCTAAGGTGTGATCTAAATTATTATCTAAACAATATTGCGCGGCTCGTGGCATAGATTTGTGTGTTGTTACTCCCCTACTGTTTCTATAATCGTATACCTTAATACATTTATCGGTTACATAATCATATATCTCAAAGTCTTTGCCTCTATACTTATGATACATACTATTCATTTACTTACCCTCTAAATGTAGCACCACCCATTTAGGCATTAACGCTCCGAATACATCGGTATCGTCTTCTCTATTAAAGTATTTTTCTATGGCGCTTCTTATACGGTCTATTGTACGGATACTCTCTGCCCTTGCTATAGTAGATATTAAACCTTTCTTTATTATTTGTTTGTGATCAATGTTTAGTGGTAATTTAAATAATATAGCTAACAACAACTCCGTACCCCAATAATCTCTTACTAATCTAGTCACTAGCTTAGTTACTACTGTACTAGGTACTTCTATATCAAAATGCTTGCAGCAATTAATCATATGGCGTGCTTTGTATAAGTTACGTACTTTATTTACTTTGCTAAGCACATACTTACTATCTAGGACATTCTTAATTTTTAAAGTTTTTCTGTCTATAACTAATGGGCCGGAGAATATAGTAGCACTACCGTAGCCATAACCCCAACTAGCATCGTTATATATAAAAGGATATTGATTATCTTCTGACCATGGGGAGCTGTCTTTATTTGTTTCTAAACGCAAGAAACTATGCATTAATGCTTCGGCATGCCTACCGCCCCACGCGCCACGTGGCCAGCATCTATTATTGGGATTTATGATTAACTCAGTATCTGTAAGCTCTGCTAAACAGTTTTCTTTGTAATAATATCTGTTCTCTTTTACTTTATGATTACCAGACTTTACTACACCACTTGTGGTAGTAGACTTAAAGAAAGCATTACGTACATCTTGCATTAATAATCTAGCCATTTTATTCTCCTTTAAATGTGATACCACTTTTTATTAATTCTAAATGTTCTTCTAAAGAGACAGGCAAAGCATCAGTATAATGCACTTCTACATGTTTAGCTGTTTTGTCCCTGGTGTTATTGTAAATAAGTTTACATTTATATAGGTAAGTTATTTCGTATATTTCATAAATATTGCCTGTAAATTTTCCTTTTATCATCGCACCTACTTTAAATTTATTCATTGGATTCTCCATTAGATATTAGACCATGCTTAAGGCAGTACAGATATTGCTCCAAAGATAAAGCGATTAAACTACTGATCTTTACACTACTGTATTTAGGCTGGTCATCTATGGCCCGCAGCCCTTCGTGGATGTGCCCTATATACCTAACTGCGTAAGAGATATCGGTTACCTTTGTTATTATATATAACTTATTGTTTTGATTTATAGAAGTAACTATATCACTTACTTTAAACTTTTTCATAATCTATTATCCATTCTTGCACAAAGTATTTTAGCTTTTACTTTGTTATCAATTAACTCAGGATTAAATAAATCATCAAGCTCCTTACATTTTAAATTAAATCTTTCTTTACATTTACGCCAATACGATTCTATACACGCTAATTTTTCTACATAATATTTTACATAAAGTCTAGCACGCAACAATTTTTTATATGTTTCTTTAGTCTCAGACATTAACCATTCAGGTATATTATCTGTGTCACACTTAGGGCATTCCCACACTGGGGGACTCTTGAGTTCATAGTGGCCATTAGTAGGAATACCTACTAGAGCAGCACCTCTTATAGCTTTCCTTACTATTAGTTGATGCTTGCATGTAGACACAGAATATTTACTAGCATTAACTATATATTCTGTATAACCTTTTTCATTTATTCTTTTAGCTATAGCAAAGTGTTTACCGTAACTGTATATAGTATCACCATCTATAAACATGTTGTTACCTTTATACTTTGTTGCCCCCACTACAAATTTACGTGCTAAGTCTTTATGTGACATTGACATTACGTACTCCTTACGTAGTATTAGAATCTATTATGCCACTACTGTTTCGTAGTGTAAACAACTTTTTCTCTTCTTGCCGATAACAACAAGGTCATAGGTATTTATCTAGAATCTATCTATGACATGACCATAATAGTTTGATACTTTTAAATCACTGTGCAGGCAATCCTCCGTGGTTGTAGTGGTTTTGTTTTGTTTTGTTTTCTTCTTGACGAAGCGTCAAGTTCCATAAGGCTCTATATTAAGACAGTGCGTTTCACGTGCCACCTTACGTAATGACCACAGTTATTTTATTTATTACACATTATACTTTGTACGCAACTCATCAAATATCTTAGTAACTTCTTGCCTAGCTTCATCAGTAGTCTCACCATAAGCTTTGACCTTAAAGCTTACATCACCTTTAGCGCCTAGTGTAAGTTCCACACTGTTGGGATTTAAATCCTTTGTAGCTTCTACGTGGTCCACAATTATTTTACCTTCTGTGTTTGTTAAGTATGCTGCTTCCATTTTACTATCATTTTAATATTTTATTTT
>ERZ1292632.1023-Hain-H43-01um-R2-1023-length-29289-cov-23_pt1 | contig 29289 bp, 65 predicted proteins | sample MGYA00564407_ERZ1292632 | MGnify/ENA primary metagenome ERZ1292632 (study PRJEB36523, sample SAMEA6512637) | groundwater metagenome | collected 2019-01-08 | study: AquaDiva: Metagenomics assemblies of 32 groundwater samples | reverse complement strand
GTCGGGTGTTTTGTGAATGCCCCCCAGCGTTGCCCCCGTATGCTGGCCACATATCAGGAGTGTGTATGCTGGGGCAAAGGTTCCTCCCCTGACCACTTTTCGGGGAGGTCGCCATCCGTCGGTGTGGCGGGACACGCTGCCTCAACTGCGGGGAATATTCGGGCAGGGGGGCCAACGCATAGGCATGGTATATGCGTCTGCGGGTGGGATTAAGCCATCGGGACCCAGACCCCTACTCCGTTCGACTCGGAGCGGATGGCTTGGATTATGAGAAACCTTAAAGTTTGTGCAAAACACTAAATTGGGGCTTGACGGTCTACCTATCTATGGTATAATTAGTTGGAGGCAAAATGAAAAGGGTAGTGATGTCAGGCAAGGTATACCCCTCGCTGGTTCAGCGGCTAAGAATAGAGGTTGAAGAGGGACGCTTCCGCTCGGAAAGTAATGGAGTTGAGGCGTCCCTTATCATTTTCTTCGCACTCAGAGATACCCTCTGGGGCCGCTGGTTGATATCCCGAATCCTTTCCCAGAACGGCACCAGAACCGCCAGGAAACCCCGGGACGGGCGATTAAGGTCTCTAGGTAATAAGTGGCACTAGGGACTTAGTAGGGGCAATAAAGGAGGAGTGAGATGGCACTAGTAAGGCATGGTAGAGGATTTACCACCACAAAGCCCCGCCCGGAGTTGGAAAGAATCCACCGACAGTATTCAATGAGTGTGCCGCTGGACGAGACCTGCCCCAAGTGCGATACCCAACTATGGGATGGGTCCTCACGAATCAGGGAGCATTACTACCGCTGGGTGAAATACTGCCCCAGTTGTGGATGGCAGGGGGAACCAAGGGAAGTTAGACCTCCCGGGGAGAACCAATGAAGCGGTTGGTAGTTTATCGGGAGAAGATAAATCGGGTCGCCATTTTCGGGGGCCACCATGTTGTAAAAACATATACCCCGACACCATCAAGTGTGGGTCGCATTATGAAGGCCTGTGAGTCTTGGCGACGGTTCTGCGACGTAGATGACAATATCTGTTTTGAGGAGGAGAGGAATGGTTCGCAGGACAAGGTTTGGCCGGTGGGAAGTGAAGTGCCCGAAGTGTAGTCGGCCCCGTATCGTGAGGGAGGCAAGGTTCACGGTGATCGAATGCGTATGCGGGTTGACCTATCGGGCGGAAGTCAACGGGGAGACGGCCCCGCTAAGGGAAAGGGAGGAGAGATGCTAGACGAAAGGGCAGTCGGCGTGATAAATCGGGGGATACAGAGCACCAGTTACGGCCAGGTCATTGCTCAGGGAGTAGTCGTGCGGATAGGTCGTTGTCTGTTCATCAATACGCCAAGCGGTCGCTTCCCGCTGGACTTCGACCGATTTCAAGACTATGTCGGGGCGGAGATCACGATATGCGCACGGAAGTCCCAGGTTAGTTTGCCTTGGGACGATTCGGAGTTCGAGAGCAAGGAGGACATATGACCAAGACATTCGAGCCCAAGGATCACATCCGCAAGGTCGAGTATAGACGGAAGGACGGAACCCTTTTGACAAGGGAGATTCTGGATACCGGCCCCCGTTTGGCCTGGTTCCGTTCCGACCATCCCGTTGACGAAGGGTGGGGTGTAATAACCGAATGTGTGAACCTTGACGAAAGCGGGGCATTTTATCGAGCCCAAATCCTGGATGCCCAAGGCAGGGTTGTCGCCGTTGGCCACCGCTTCGTGAGTAGCAAGGATTTCGGGAACTACAACGAGAAGGCCGAAACCCAGGCGATAGGACGGGCTTTAGGTGCTGCGGGTTATGGTGCGCTCTTGGCTTTGGAGCCAGAGCCAGATGAGGGGGAAGGCAAGGAAGACGAGCCAGGCGGAGCCATAGTTTCCGAACGGCCCCCCTCGTCCCACGGGGCACTTAGCACTACCACGCCCGCAAAAGGCAAGACCGGCCTCGATATGCTCCTAGAGGAGACCAACGCCCAACTCGTGGCGGAAGGATTGCCCGCTCATTATAAGGACCGCGCGCATCTTCTCGGTGCGCTCAAGGCCATAGGATACAAGTTCCAGAACGATAGGCAACTTCAGAAGGATTTGCCCGACCTCGTAGCCCAATTGGTGGATAGGGTGCGGGCAGAGAAGGCGCTAGGTGGCACGGTAGCAGGGCAGACGGAAGGGGAAATCCCATTCTAGCCCCTTCTTCTCTTTCCTCCTTATGGGCCGGGGGGATGTCAACCGGGCCGACATTCCCCCTGGCCCTACTACCGAGGAAATAAGTGAAACAAGACGGTTTTATCAGAAAGGAATGGCGCAACGGGAACCCGGAGGTATGGGTGCGCTATACCAAAAACGAACACAAATTGATACTCAAACAAAACATGGAAGAGTTGCGGCTATTGGATCACTGGAAGAAGCAACCCCAACCCATTAGCAGGGCATTCTCAGGAGACAGGGGCGAGGTGCGGTTGCGAAAATCCATAGTCGAGAAGACCAAGGAGGCATTGAGATGAAATGGTCTGGTAACGAAAAAAGATATAGGCTCCTGGGCGATCCAGGCCCATGGACGCAGTTGGCATGGAGTGTCGAAGACTGGTGGCTTGCCTTGGAACGTTCCGAGCGGGAGAAGATAGCCCTCCTGGCCTTCGTATGGGTGATATGCGCACTATTTATCCTGACTCGGTAGGTAACGTGTTACCTAAGCCCAGAATGGCCCTGAGAGGCCTTCGGCGGGAGATTTGGAAGAGAAGATATCAGGGGAAAAGTTGGAGAGAGTTAGGGACGCTCTTCGGAAGAAGCCCAGCCTGGGCCTGGAGGGTAGCGAAGGGGAATCATATCCCACCGGTATCAGTAATGGAGGAAGCGATGAGAATATTACCCCGTCAACTTTGGCAGACAACCAAAGAACTAGAGGCAACGGTTCTGGCGGAAATCCGAGACAACCATGTGGGCCTTCAGAACGCCATCCAGATGCCTTTGTTAGGCAAGATCGTTGGAGTGGACGAAAGAAGGGCACGTGCTGCGGTCGAGGCTCTCCGCAATAGACGTTATCCGATCTGTACTTCGATCGGGAGACCCGCAGGAGCGTTTTGGCCTGCCAATCCAAAAGAGTTTTGGGAGTTCATTCACGGGAATTATCGGCCCCGCAGGCTGAGTATGGAAACCACCGAAGGTGCGATGATCGAGGGTTATGCTCGGTGGCAACGGGGGGAATCAATAGAGGTGCAACTACAGCCAGAGTTGATACCGCAGGCAGGGAGGCAAGATTGAACAGGCTTGGCCCCTTCGAGGAGAACACCATAATCAGCCATAGGCAATTAGTTGACTTAGCACTCCAGACATTGCGCCATAGATATGACCTCGTGGCTACCGAATTCCCTCCTTACAAGCAAGGTGTAGTCTTCGATTTCATAGGGTTCTCTCGATTGCGCAAAGAAATACGCATCATCGAATGTAAGACGAATCGTGCCGATTTCTTAGCAGATGATAAGTGGAAAGGATATATGCCCTATTGTACCCACCTTGCCTTCCTGGGACCAAAAGAGGTCTTTTTCAAGGAAGAATTGCCCAAAGAAATAGGTGTCATTAGGCCACGCCTAGCCAAGTTGCGCAATGGCACGCTAAAGATGCAATGGTATTACGAGCGGGGGTGTAAGCGTTTGGGCAATGTATCTGCGAATGAATATCTAGCAATTTTGGAAGGATTTGCAGGCCAATATGCGCTTTGTTCTTGGAATTGCCAAAAACGGGGCCAAAAACCGAGATATCGTTATGATTAAAAAGAGACTAGAGAAGGACAGGGCGGCAAGACAATTGGAGTTGCTATGAATTAGGAATCATCCCCGTCGTTCTTCCTGGGGCATGGGCTTGCCCTGGATGTGGTGAAAGCCACCCGGTGGGCTAGAAATTACGCCGACTGGACGCAGAATGGCGGGTAGCTCGTGGGTGGAGGAATGGCGGGTGGGTAAAGCGGAAGAAGTTAGTATCCTGAGAGAACTATACTGTAAGGGATGTAAGCAGGTTACGATGCACAAGACGATTGGGTGGTACGAGCAGTTTAGTCGTTGGGTATGTCTTCATTGCGGAAGAAGGAAATCTGCAGCGACACCGGAGAGGCTGGATAGAAAAAGGTGGCCGAGGAATCAGTTGAGGATGTTTTGAAAGGGAGGGAATGGTGGAATGGATAAGGTTTATGATAGCCGATTTACTCGATAGGAAGCCCGATACTTGTTGGATGAACCTCGTATTATGGGCGTTGGGGATTCATACGTTGCGGGAAACCTTTGGGCGAGACGGCAATTGGAAAGACCAGACTTGCAGGAAGGATGCCGACGAGCCCTATGACTATTGTGGGAAATGTGAAAAGACGGGACGATTTTATCAATGATGGCTAAGATAGAAGAAAAGAGTTACTGGAGGATTAGAAAGAAAGCAAGGATGCCGGCGGCAAGTAGGCTCACTATTCCCTGCGATATGAGAGGGGCCAGCGTCCAGTTGAAAGCGATAGCATATTCTGGAGAATGGGATCGAAAAAAGGATTACGAACTGGGGCGGTATTTCGGCTGGTTCCTCTATGCGCACTCTACGGCAGCGTTTGTAGACGGCCTTCGGGATTTCGTGGTGGCACCGGCGGAAGAGCAGTTCAGGAGACCGGAGAGGGAATGATGCAACCCTTCTTCTCCGACGACCACACCACCCTTCTTTGGGTTTTGGACAGGCAGGGAATGGGGGCTGGCCCCGCCATCGCCATCATCCTGCCGTTGAAGGAGGAATGATGAGAACAAAAAGGCTTGCAACTCGGCACTTGCTCAACCTCTGGCTCATTAAAGACTGGAAGCATCTATGGGGATTGGGTTTGTTATTCTGGACCGACAAGGGGCAATTTGGGCGTTGGTTCGAGGCGGCCTTGCAAATTGGCCCGCTTACCTTTGGGTTGGATTGGAATAAATGATACGGCGAAGGCGCAAGAGAACGATCAATAACCGAGAGGAACAATTGAAAGCCAACCCCGAACTCAAAGACTTGGATGCCCTGAACTGGGAAAAATGCAAGGTTCTAGTCTTGGCACGGGCTTCCGGAGAACAGGGGGTTCCCCTGTCAGAGATAACGGGCGAACCCGCAGAGGTTGTGCATCACATAGACGGGCGCACATCGCCGAGGAAGGACTGGCCAGACAGGGAAGACTGGCCCCACAGTCCATTGAATTGTATCGTTCTTACTGTAGCACAGCATACCTGGGCTCACGCCAACACCAAGGCATCCAGGGTTGCTTTGTGGAATAGATTGTTCATCATCTATGGCGATTTGGTGTGGAGGGGCAAAACCTATCGGACCTGGCTGGAAGGGCCAGGTCCTTGGAGGAGATGATGGAGCAGGTTGAAAAGCAAGGCATCCGATGCTCCAGGTTCTCCTGTGTTCACCACCGCTTTCGCAAGGAAGGGAATAACGAGATCCCCGGACGATGCACGATACGCAAGGAGGTGCATCCCAAGGGCAAGCCACAGGATCCTACAACCTGCACGATGGCGGACGATCTAGGAGGGAAAAATGGGGCTTAAGGAGGAGATTAAGAAGCGGAGTTGGCAAGAGGACCCCAAGGGCAAAACGTATGTGGCCCTTGACGATGTCCTTGCCCTCCTTGATCGGTATGAATTGGTGGCGGAGTATGAAAATGGGGAGGTGGCCTTCGTCAGATTGTGGTTGAAATCGGATGGCCCCCAGGATATAACTCAGGATATATGCGTTGAAGATGCTGGGTGTGTTTATGTTTACACAAAGGAGGCCAGCGATGAATTGGGATGAGCACAAAATCATTTATGTAGAATGTCGATGGTTCAATCATCGGGGGCACGAACATGCTTGTCGCAAACAGGATAAATGCCCAGAATGTGGAAGCGAAATCAAATGGAAACATACCCATCTGTGGGATATTGGTTGCGTTGTTGATTGTGAAGATTTTGAAATGGCGAAGGAGGCCAGCGATGAAGAATGAGAAAAGGGTTGACCATTTAGACATTGTTCTTAAGTCGAAATATCCGTCTGGTTACAAACCCGATGAGGAGGAGTATAAAGATGCGCTTGCCTTTATGCAAAGGCACATCCCCCCAGAATTGGGTTGGAAGGTTGAGGGAGAGATAGTCTATGAGGAGGCCAGCGATGAGCGATGAGGTAGAGAAGAGTAATATAAGGGCGGCGGCACACGAGGAGTTTGGGCATCACCTGATATGTGGGCACGCCACCCTTATTACCACTATACCATATTGGGGGCTGATTGTCAAACATTAAGGGGCGAGGACGGGGGAATCAATGAAAAAAAGTATTGGGTTTATTGTGGGGCCGTTCGTCGTAGCAATTAGCCTGATATGGCATAACCGCAAGGGCGGGCATAAGCATATCGGGATAGGCTTAACTTGGGAGAGGAGGAAACGATGACAGGCTGGAGTTCCTTAATCAACTGGTATGGGTATTGTTATCTACTAGGCGATGGCAAGTGTTTCGGCCGGGTGATTTGGACAGAGTTATTTGGATGGATAGGTTACAAAAGATACCGTGAGTTACGGAGAACGGGTTATAGGTTATGACAAGGAGGAACGATGAATCTGCGGAAAGAGATCGAGAAGTTGCCTGGCTTGGACGGGAGCAGAGTCTGTCCTAGTGCATGGGTTTATAGGATCGATGTCCTTGCCCTCCTCGACCGATATGAATTAGTGGCGGAGTATGAAAATGGGGAGGTGGCCTTCGTCAGATTGTGGCTGAAATCGGACGGTCCCCAGGACGGAACTCAAGATATATGCACCGAGGATGCCAAATGTGTTTATGTTTACAAGAGAGGAGGCCCAAGGTGAGCGAGAAGGATGAGTTGTTTGAGGCGTTGAGGAAAAAGAGTAAGGACATTGCATTCAAAGAGCCAAGGAAGTTCACCAACGAATTAGTGTCGGTTCATTGGATGGATGCTGGGGTGCATGAAGGTATCGACGCTACCATCGAAGCCCTCAAGGAGATGATGGTGGGGGAACCGATGGAGGGCAAGATACGGCATACGGGCGAAGAGGGCGGGTTGGCAACGTGGACGATAATCCAGGGCGAAGACTTCGAGATGGAAATCTACAGTGGTCATCACGGCACCGATGGTGAGAAGGTAGCCGTCTGCGTGCTGAGAAAGGAGGCCAGCGATGAGCGATGAGGTAGAGATAAGCGAGGAGTTAGCAGAGGAGATAAGAAAATCCTGGTGTAAAGATTGCAGAGATGCGGTGATCGATGGCGACACAATGGAACTCCTCGACGGGTGCGAAACGGATAGCGAGGCCATTTGCGCCGAGAGAGTGCGCCAGAATATCCGCCTCATCCTCTCCGCCGTCCATAAGGGAGACTTAGACGAAGCCTTGGGAGTGGTGGGGCGGGGAATCATCGTCAGAGGATTGGCATCTGGCGATCTCAGATATGCAGAATGGGATGGCGAAGAGCCCGTGGGTTCAGGTGGTTGTGATTTCATCGCCCTGCGAGAGGAGGAGAAATGATTCAACTCATTAGATATCTCCTTGACAAATGGGCCAGGGAATTTTGCTGTGCATTAAAAGGGCATCCACATTCCGTTCATTGTGGCCGCCGATATAGGGATGACGGTTTTGATTATGTGCCTATGGAATTGTGTCATTGCGGCAAAGAATATATTAGGTATCCTCTCTGTGGTGGTTATAGAGAATCTGCTGAATTTGAGAAGGATGAAGACACCGAAGACTACAAAGATGCCCAGGAAGCCCTAAAGGATTACAGGGCAGGGAAAGGAATTCCCATTTCGGATATTCATAAGCAGATGAGATAGAGCCATGATTTGTAAGGACTGTGGTCAAGAGAAACTCCATTATGCCAAGGGACTATGCAGGATGTGCTATAGGCATCATTGGCGGAAGGAGAATCCTGAAAAGGTGGCGGCTCAAAATCGCCGCTATCGCAAGGCACACCAAAAAGAGGTATTAGCCTATCGCCAAAAGCACCGAGAAGGGAGAGCGGCCTATAATCACCGTTGGCGAGAGAAAAACCTCGAATACGATGTGGCCCGTAAGCTCTCTTGGCAAAAAGAGAATCCTGAAAAGGTAGCGGCGATGAATGCCCGCCGTAACGCCCGCAAGCGAAATGTAGTCAATACGGCAACACCCGAACAGATAGAATTCGAGAGAATGATAAGCAAAGCGACATACCCAGGAGAGAAATTGGAGTTGCATCATCCAGTCTCTTTCAGCAAGGGCGGAAATCACTCCTGGGGGAATATAATGTTTATCCCTATGTCGCTTAATCGGAGTATCGGGAATAAATTACCAGAAGAAGTCTATCAACAATTAGAACTGGCCGGGATGAGCGGATGAAGGCAAGGGGCTAAAAACCCCAACATCAAATACTTTTATACAATTCGTTATGGCAAACGAACGCTAATGAAAGGAGGTGATGTGCAGTGAGTAGGTCGGACAGACCTCTTAATTTTGGGCATTAGTGGGTGGGGGGTGGCGGGAGTAGGGAATGAAAGGAGAACGAGATGAAACTTAGACAGTATGAATTGGCTTGGTTCTTTTTCCCAGGACTTGGTCGTGAGAATGTCTTGGAAACAAGTGAAAATGAGCGGGTGATAGCAGTGATAGAACACTTTGCGGACAGGGACAACATGCCCGACGGAAGGGCTTTGCTGTGTCTGGTTGAGCGGCTAGTAGAACAGAAAAAGAAAGGAGAATGATGGCCGATAAAAAGACCTACATCTTAGGGTTCAAGTGCAATAACTGTTTCCACAAATTCACCAAGGCAATTCCCTGGGGTAAGGATGTAAAGCACTATCCCCACGGTTGGAGTAGGGAACTCAGAATCATCGAAACAGAGCCCCCTTATAACGGCGACTACATCATCTGTCCCAACTGCGGTTCTGGCGATGTGATGAAGGACAGAGAATGGCGAGAGGAGGAACTATGATACCAGAGAAGTTGGCTGACGATTTATATTTTATGTGGAATCCCTTTGTATCAACCGAACATCACGGGGATAAAATCCACGATCTAGTAGTCAGGAGTATCACCCGCATCGGCCAAGCCTATGCCAAGGGGGAAGCGAAATTGCCTGGGGAAGTGGGGCGGGGCATATTGGAGCATACGTTCAACGAAGACAGGATATGGTGGGAAGCAGAGCGGTATCCCTGGCCCAACGAAGCGGGCAACGAACTTGATTTCATCGCCCTGAAGCCAGAGGAGGAACCATGCCCACCGAAGTAGGTCCTGGAAGGAAAGATACCATAACCCCAAAGGGCAAACCAGATTTTGTCATAGATAGAAAGTGGAATAGCGGGTATGAATGGCTGCCCTACGTGGAAGGCACATTCAGGCTTGTGAGAAGGAGGCAAAGGTCGTGCCTAAAGACACCATAACCCTGAGTAAAGAAGAGGTGCGAAGAATAAAAGAGGAAATGGATGCCGTGGACGAGCCCTCTTGTTTCCTGAGTTATGCGGGCGAAGGCAGTGTCCATCCATGTAGCGTCAATTGCCAACTTTACGAACCTTGCAAGAGACTAGCCGAGTTTGTGGAGGGAAACAAGGATAGGGGAATGTAATTATCAACCACGAAAGGAGTAAAGTGAACGAAGAGGCCATTACATTCAAGGCCACCCTGGCCACAAGCGGCGATCCACTCAAACTACGCCCACACGGAGACTGGCGACTAATCCTTGATATTACTGCCGATGAGACAGAGAGCATAGTCCGAGCACGACGGCTAATAAACAAGGTCTTTTATGTTACACTCATCGAAGAAGGAGCGGTAAGATGGGAAGAGTAATCGCCCCCCCTTGACACTAGGCATATGTTGTGGTAAAATGGATTTATGCCAACGGGAAGGCCAGGCAAACCAATAATTCTTTGTAGGGGTTGCGGCAAGGAAAAGAAGCATAAGGCCAAGGGCTTATGTGGGACTTGTTATAATCGCTGTTGGGCACGGGAGAACCCCGAAAAGTGTGCGGCCAATCAAGCCCGCTATCGGGAGGCGAATCCCGAAAAGGCGACAGCCAGTCAGCGTCGCTGGCGAGAGAAACACCCCAATTATGCACGCCGATATTACCAAGAGAACCGACGAGCGATGTTAATCTACTATTTCCACTATGGCCAGCAACACAAAGTTGAGCGGGCAATCCTTGCCGCCCTTCGTCGAGCCCGCAAGCGGAATCTTCCCGACACCCTAACGCCCGAAGAACTCAACCGACTCCTTGTTATCGGCAAGGCGACCCACTTTGGGGAGAAACTGGCCCTCGACCATTTTATTCCCGTAATCAAGGGGGGCGGAACAACCCTGGCGAACACGCATTACATCCCCGCATGGCTGAATTCTTCAAAGCGGGATAAATTGCCCCAAGAGGTATATAAGCAACTAACATTTGCCTGAAGGAGCGAAAGGATGAAAGACAGGGCGTTTATCGAAATGGAATTTAGGATGCTGACCAAGCACCTCTCCGAAGTTCACGGTATATTATATGGCCTGATTGCAATTCTACAGGACAAAGGGCTTATTACCGAGGAGGAACTGGAGAGAGGTTGGGCTAAAAACAAGTGGGCACCCGCCGAGACACACGCCGACCTACTCGAAGAGGAGGGACAGATTGAATTGGCCACCGAAATGCGCAACGAGACGGCGGCGAGGAAGATGCTTGCCCAGGCGGACTTTGCTGCCTAATCGCTTTCCTTTTTCAACCAGACCCGCAACAGCCTCTCCAAAAGCCACGACATGCTCATATAAGGCTTGCCCTCCTTGCGTAACTCCAAGAGTCTAGTCAATACTGCTAGTTTCAGTTCCTCGTCCAGCCAAATTGAGGTGCGTTTCTTATTAGTCATACCCGTAACTCCCTTTTTATCAACCAAACATCATTCGGGTCATCTGCCATCGTCCTCCACTTATTGTAAACATCTCTTGCCTTGTCTTGTTCGGCATAGACGCACATTTGCTTGAGTAAGCCCCCCCATAACCAGATAACAATCCAGATATCCATCTTACCTCCTATTTCTCTACACGCCTTCCCATTCTCGGCGCAGTCTACGACATCACCGCACCCAGCGCAGTTTGTCATCTTCCTACCACCCTGTTAATCGTTGCGACAATCACATTAAGGATTGCTAGGGCCACGGATGCAACGAAGAAGAATGCCGCAAGACTGAGCGCACACGCAACAATGCTAAAAAGTATTTCAAGAATGTTCATCTTGCCCTCCCCACTCCACTTGATATAGTCTTGCCCCATCCCACGAACAGGACGGCCATATAAGTTACATCTCCATCCGTTGCCTCTCCTGCTCCAACGAAATCATAATGCGGGCTGAGTATGCACCTCTTGTGTGCAGGGCTTTCCATAAAGGCATTGATTAGGTTGGCTATGTCCAAGTTGGTGCGCCCGATTATCTCGCCCCCGTAGTAAGGTGTTGGCCATTGCAACATCCAGAACACAAGATGTCCGTTAGGCATAGTGTGCAGGCTTGGTCCCCAAGGCACGCCCGCTCGCACCAACTCGCACGCCTGCTGGCTCCTCATCCTTGCCAGTTCAGTTAGGTAGTCGCTAGTTTGCAACACAGACAACCCCTGGTCCGCCCGCCTGTAGTTGATAGCCTCAATGAGATACGATTCGCTGGGCGTGAGCAGAAGCGACAGCAGTATCAGCAGTTGAATTATTCTAGCCATGTCCCCAGCAGATACCCAGCCCAAAGCGCAAGCCAGGCTACTACCACCACGCCGATTAGGAATTGGTGATACATTCTTCTATCACCTCCAGTTCGTCTTGGGTGAAGGGAAAATCAAAGGACAATGCATCACCCAGGTTGACGAAATATAGTTCTCCCCTGTAGCCTGGCCCCTTGGCAGTAACCCTCCCCTTTTTACCATAGAGCCTCGGCACATCTATGATTTGGGCTTTCACCCTTACCCTATCTCCTACTTTAAGACTTGCCATCTTGTTCCTCCTCTTCTTGTTTTTCTGGTGGGTTCCATTCACAGTCATTATGTTCAAACCGCTGCCGCCAGATACACTCCCTGCAAGTATCGGCTGGGCATGTCTCCCGTTCTAAGCATTGGATACACTCCAGTTCGCATATCATCTCGCAGACCGTCAACTCATTGGCTATCATCCTCTTTCTCCTTTTCTTGAACTATCTTTATCGCCTCCTGATACAGGGCGGCTTGCAACCGCCTTGTCAGTATTGCCCAATCCCAGACCTTGGCTCCAACTTTATCGAAGCCTTCGGGGATTTCTAGGCCAGCCCTGCCCAGGGCATTCTCGGCACGGGAAAGGTGCTTTTGGGCCTTACGCAAATCTCGCACAAATCCTTCGGCACTTCGTTCCAGTCTCATTTTCCTTCTCCTTTCGCCTCACCGTTAATCGTTCCTCACGATATCGGGCCAATGACGGATATGCTACACCCGACGGAGATGGCACACCATTGCTTTCAAAGTTAAATGTGCATAGGCATCATCAACTCCCACAGCCCTGAACGGAAATCGCTAATCACCAATGGACTCGATGGGCTTACGCCTTGAATTGCCACCCACTCCTTATCGTCCAGGCCCCTGGCCCCCAGGGTGTCTAGGAGATATTTGACATTGAGGGCGAAGGGTTCAGCAAGGTTCTTGACTCCTTCGGCCTCGGCTCTTATTTCCTGGGTAGCCTCAAAGGTTTCACTTTCGCTGGCAGTCAAGACTAGTTTGCCTCTCTTGTATTGCAATCGGAGTATGTCCGCACCAGGGGCTAATTGTTTGAGCAGTTTGGCAGCCTGATAGAGAGGTTGATAGGGCACTCGAATCTCCCAGGCGAAACTACTGGGGGCAATTTGTTTCCAGTCGGGCCAGTTGCCATTATACATCTTGGCCTGAACAAAACTGTCTCCGAACCACACCGCCACCCCATTGCTTTCATAGTTGACAACTGCCTTGGTGGGTCCGTCCTTTTGGCGGGATAGGAACCCCACCAACCCAACGGGCAAATAGATAGGCTTCCCGTTGGGCGTAGGCAGATCAACCTTGGCTAACCTGAAGCCGTCCACTCCTACAATGCAACCCTCATGCCAGCAAGCATAGTTAAGGGCAGGCCGCCCGTCCCCCGTTGATATGGCATGAACTATCAGGCGGCAGGCTTCGGGTAATCGGGCCACATCCTTGAGGGTGTCTCCTTGGACGGGCTTAATGAGCGGGAACTCATCGGCTGTGATAGCCCTAAAATCTACCGACAATGACCCGCAGGAGACGGTGCAAGTTTCTTTTGCGAACTGACCCTTCTTCGTTTGGCTGGTCTTGAACTCCGCCAAATCATCGGGCAACGATTCTACAAGCCTTGCGAACTCCTTGAATGGAATGGTGGTGGCCCCCGTTACGCTGACTTTGCCTCCCGCAAAGGCGGAGACGGCCAGGTCAAGATCGGTCAGGGTTAGCCTTACGCCTTGGTGCTTGGCTTCTATCAGGACATTGCTCAGAACGGGCAAGACTGATCCCTTGGGCGTTCCTGGCTTGAGCCACTTGACGGCACTCTTCAGATTCTCGGATAATACTTTCGCTCTCACGCTTTTCTCCTTTTGTGATAGGATATCCCGCTTCGCTCCGCTCGGTTGGGGCTAAAGCCAGCGTTGCCTTAGAGCATACCCACCACTTCGGTGAGGGTGAGGTTCATAGTTGCGGTCTCCGTTCACATGATCGTTGGACGGGCAACCTTGGCCTATGCACTCAAAGCCATCGGGCCAAAGTGTGTCGGATAGTTCATAAACTAGGTGAAAGCCCATATCCATACCGCAACCCTCCACCTTGATACCTTCTTTGTTTTTGTAAAACATATCGGGCCATTCAAGGGCTTTGGCAGCAAGCGCATCAAGGCCGTATGGTTCGTTATCAGGGCGGAAAAACAAGGCGCTAATATGCCTTGTCATCCCTGATTGGGAGACATGACGGATGACGGTATAGACTGTGTCCCCTGGCTTCAGCACTTCTAGTAATCTCTCTTTTGCTTCTTCCTTGTTCATCACTCCTCCTATTCTCCACCCATCCCACCACTAATTGGCCTATGATGCTATGTAGATATGCCTTGTTCCTAATGCGGCACATAGGGCAGAATAATCTGAGCCAGTATGTCCTTTGCCCAATGCCCAATAAACATCGCTGTGAGACACCCTTCCCTCGAAATAGTATGTCTTGCCGCCCACCTCTACTTGGAAAGGGCAACTATGGCCCCTTGCCAGATCGTCCGCCAGAGTCTCTATATCAATAGTTTTCCTTGCCATCTTTACCTCCTCCCCTTATCCGCCATTGCCCCTTGGAAATAAGTTGACGCCTGCGCTCGACCTCGAGCCAGACTATGAAATTCTTCTCCGTTTCCTTGACCAGCGGAATGTCCTTGATGTGATTAAATCCTCTATTCGGAATTTCGGGTTTAATGCGCTCCAATGTAACCCTTATCATTTTATCCCCCCTCCTTATACCTTGGCTAGTCTCCCCACTATGCCTAACTCTTACCCGTTATGCCCCGCTAGTCCTAACGCCCCATCATCCATCGGGGTATCGGCGGACGGCGTTAGTGTGATAGCGTCGTTTATCTCTGTGCGACAGTTGGGGCAAAGGATTCCCTTGCCCTTCTTAAGTGCATACTTGCGATAGAATCGAGCCCCGCATTTGCACTCTATGATATCCCAGTTCCGCCAGTAACCCCTTGCCATCTTGCCCCCTATATCTCTATGGTGCTCCCGTCATCGAGCCTTATAACTTCCCGATAGACGGGGCTTTCGTATGTTTGCTTGCCAACTAATACCTTGCCTATAATCCAGCCCGCCACTTGCTTTAACCCTTGCCCTGGTATCCATAGTTGCCCCTCTATCCTTTTGGGCTTGTGATATCGGGTGATTTTCCTTGCCATCTTTACCCCTCCTTCTTTACGCCATCCACGGTTATGTTGGCGAAAGCCTTAAACCGCTTGAGCAGTTTGAGCAACGCCTCAACATTCTCTTGGGGGATGGTGATAGTCCAGCCGACGCAACACCATACATCGTCCTTGACGATTTGCCCATCCAGGGCCTCTATGTTGCTCCGCAATCTGCGGAGCCTCATTATCCAGGCCCGGCGCCTGCCCGATGTGTTAAGGTATGGCTGTGAAGGATACCCCCTAACAATTGCCATTGCCATCCCTATATCTCTCCCAATAACTGATATTGTGCTTTGGCTTCCCGTTGTTGCCATTCTAATTGCCTCAAGGCTTGCCTGATAGCGTCCTCTTTACTACTAGCCTTGAATATCAGCCCCGATCCCCACGCACTAACTATGAACCATACGGGATACTTTCCCCACCCCCACCGCCATTCTCCGTCCTTTGCCCGGTATCGGAATACTGAAACCTCAGTTCTTTCCTCGGCCCCTCGATACTCTGTTATATCACGAAAGCAAGAGGCCTTTTGTTTTATCCTTGCATCAGCCCGCTTATCTATCTTGACTCGATTGAAATGCTTGCTTGCCATCTTCCCCCTCCTCTTTACGCTCTGCCCTAATTATACTGAGGCGTAATACCTTGTCAAGTGAGCACCCCTTATATTCTTGACTAGGGCTGGATATCTTCTATAAACTTGCATAAACTCATCTTTGAATACGCAAGACCTTCCAAAATCTATACCAGCGAACCTAAGTATCAAAATCATCAAGCAAGCCTCTATGTTATGATAGGAATGTCCGCACGCTCTTATCCATCCGATCCTTCAGATGCTGAGCATCTTAGGATGCGAACGCAGGAAACAGGGACAGGACTGACAGACTCGCCTGGGTGCCCTTCCGGGGTGGCGCTACTGGGTGGCCAGGCTGGCTGGTGATCCTTGCGGGGTTGTCGTTGAGATTGCGGGTGATAGCCGAGCCTCTACGTTGCCCCAGGGCGCCCACCCCCCCACGCCTAGATCGCCCCTCTAATGATAAATGACCTGGAAGGGGGCAGAACGCTCATCCCAACATAATATGACACCTGCGAGCCATAGTGCGAACTTTCCATAACACACACATAAAACCGCTCTCAAGCCTTCCTGGTGGCTCGGAGCCATCCAGTTGTGCAATTACTTCGTGATAGTAGCGTGTATCTAGGCGTGGGTATTATGTCAATGGATTATTAGCACGGGCGTTCTGTCGCATCAATGGGGCAGGTAGTCGCACTCGTTGGGTATTCCCACAATCTAGGGTGCCACTCCATCCTTGCCCCCCGCTGGCCTGCACCGGTAGAGGAAGGACCGCCCTGTGCGTTATGCCCGCACGCTCTTGGCTTGGGCTTGGCTTGGTCCGCTGTCCTAGTAGTCAGTATCCTAATCACTCTCTCTTGTTATGTTAAGTGGCACCCACCGTTTCACCTTTCCTTTTCCCATTGCCTCACCAGACCCCCCCAGGGATTGCCGTTTCATTCCGCCGCACCTCTGCCCCCCTGCTATGCCAGTTTCCCATATTTGACACCGCCCCCGTTCCATGATATAATGCAATTGTGGCTACAATTACCTGCTCTAATTGTGGACGGGAGAGGCTTCATTGCGCCAAGGGGTTGTGCAGGACTTGCTATAAGCATCATTGGGATGAAACACATCGAGGAGAGCGGGCAACTTATCAGCGCCGCTGGTATGGTGCACATCGGGAAGGGGAATTGTCCCGCAGGCGTCGGCGCAGGGAAGCGACGGCGAAAACTACAATTTGCATTGCTTGCAGTCAGGAGAAGCCCTATTGTGCCAAGGGCTTGTGTAGACGATGTTATGACCGTCAATATAACCAACGGCACCGAACCAAAGAGAAGGCCAGTGCCTCAAATCACAAGAATTACCTCAAGTATCGAACCGAGCGACTCGCCTATAAGAAACGGTGGCGACAACGAAACCCCTTAACCATCGTTGTCCTTTCGGCTCGCCACAATGCAAGAAAGCGAGCCTTGCCAGCACTGCTTTCTACTAGCGAGGCCAAAATTATGATTACACAACAGCCTTGTTTTTATTGTGGGGATAAGACCCAATTACAGATAGACCATTTTGTAGCACTGGGCGATCCAAACAACAAGGCATGCGGAACAACAAGGGCTAACACTGTAGTAGCCTGTGGTAGGTGTAACCGTGAAAAGGGCACAAAAAGCCCAACAACATATCTGGCGCAGTTATCGCTCTGTTGACCTCATAAGTATGGTATAATGCCTCCGAGGTGTTGGTGGTTTGCACTCCTCTCTTCCAAAGCAGAGTTCGACTCTCTCCTGATATAAGGAGGAACGATGGAACAGATTGCGGTCAACATACAACGAATTTCAGATGAATATGATATCTGTTTTGCCCCTGAACATTTAACCGTCATTTGGTGTTATCCAAACACTAATGGCTATCTAATCGCATGGTTGCCGAAAGCCGAATATGAAAATCACAAGGATATAATTCCTGATATCAGGCGACAACTCACTGTAATGTGGCAATCTGGCGAACTTCTCCCCCCCAAAACCATTTATTATGAGGACGATTTGACATAAACTAGAATGTGTGGTAGGATATACTGTAATGGCCAAAGTCAATAAAGCAGCCATAAACCGCAAGATAAAGAAATACCTCGACAAGTGGGTTCCCCGCCTTCTCCACGAGAAGTGGGTCATCATATCAGAATTTGACAACAGGCGTTGCCCCCATTGCACCGTTCCCCCCAAAGTCAAAATCAATGCCCACGTCCGTTCTGATTATGCCAATCGCCTTGCCTGGATGACTTTTCATAACCCCAAACCCAAATATGGGATGGAGAGAACCGTGTTGCACGAAGTTATCCACTGTGCAATGGAACCAATTGATGACAACTTTGATGGTCTGATGCATGTGCTGGAGCAGGAATACCCTGGCGTATGCGCACAATCCAGGGACAAAATGGCGGAGGCCAGGGAAGTTGTGGTTAATTCAGTCGCCGAGGCCTTTATGGGTGCAGATAGCGAAACCCAACGGCTGGAGCGCAAAATCAAGAAATTGGAGGCGAAATGCCGTACGAGTTGAAAAAAGGTTATGGGAAGCCACGAAACTCGAAAGCAGGCCCTTGCCCAAATGCGGGCACTGTATGCAAGGGAGAAATGATGAACGCCGAAGAATTTGCATCGCCAGAATATGAAGGACTAAAGGCTGAACTTGATGCCCTCAAGGGTGGTATGGCCCTGCTCGAAACCCGTCTTGACATAATCCAGCGCCTGGTCGTCTATCTATTACGTCAGAACTGGCAACTATCGAACGAACAACCCATCGTGGATTATATCAATTTATTGGCCCTGCGTGCCCCGAGAAAAAAGACCGAGGAAGGGCATGGCTAGGCCGAAGCGTATAATTATTTGCCCCGATTGTGGCGAGGAAAAACTATATTGGGCCAAGGGGTTATGCGGGGCGTGCTATACCCACCACTGGCGTCAAGCGAACCGAGAAAAATACAATGCTCAGATGCGCTGCTGGAGATCGCAAAATCCAGAAAGGGCGGCGAGAGCCAATGCCGATTCTTACCGAAAACACCGAGAGAAGAGACTGACCCACGATCGCAATTATCGGGATAAACACCAGGGGGAAATATCAGCCCGCAGACGGCGCTGGCGAGAGGGGCACCGAGAACAAGAATTGGCCCGAATGCGGCGCTGGTATGAAGCACACCGAGAAGAAGTCTTAATTCGCCGACGCCAAGATTGCCAAAGGCATCCCGAAAAGGCGGCAAATATGCACGCTCTTCGTAAGGCCCGCAAACGAGGCGTAGCCCACACCGCAACACCAGAAAACATAGAATTTGAGCGGAAGATGGGCATCGCAACTTACGGCCCTGGCGAGGTATTGCAGTTACACCACTGCATCCCTTTCAGCAGGGACGGCAATCACTCTTGGGGCAACATCATGTTTATTCCTGCATGGCTTAATTTGAGCATCAAGGATAAATTACCACGGGAAGTTTATCGGCAGTTGTCATTCGTCGTGGGGAGTCACTGATTGTATGGACAAGGAAATAGCACCGCTCATTCGTGTCATAGATGGGGAGCGGGAAGACCACCTTTACGGACGAATGGCTACAATCGTCCGCAAACTCATCGATGACAAGGAATATATCAAGGCGTGGGCCAAGGGGATCATTGAAATCCACTGGTCAGGAGATAAGGTTCATATCCATGTGCTCAGAAGAACTGACCCAGACTAGAAAACTATCCGACCTTGAACTCCTCATCTTGTGCCATGCCCTATCCTGTTACATCCTAGATGACAGATGAAGAGTTTGCAGAGAGCCTGCATATAGTGCTGGCCAGACTGGAGGAAGATGCCCAAATACAAAAGTAAGTTACATAAGCATCAGCAGAAAAAACTCAAATCCTGGCTGGCTCGTGGCTTTTCCAGGGAATACATCACTGCAAAGGCCAAGGAACTCCACTGGCCCGAATTGACCGAGAAGATGTTCCAGTATTGGACACGGGCCGTGGACAAGGAATATGCTGCCGCCGAGGAGGAGGAATATAAGAACCTCTACACCCGCTCCTTCGCTGATAAGAGGGAGCGAATCCTGACGCTTCTGACAATGGGGGAACAACTATGGGTCAAAGATGCGCTTTCCATGCCAGAGCGGAAGGAACTCCGCAGCACGATGACTGATTTGCGGAACGAAATTGAGGGATTTGGCAAAGCAGAGACTATCAACATCAATTTCGTCCTACAACAAGCCAGTGTCCCATTATTGAGAGGAATGGAGTATGTCATTGTCCAACTTTTCCCCGATAGGGAAGACCAGCGAAGGGCCTTCGGCATTCTCCAGAACTTTATGCGAGAGTTTTTTGCAGAGGCTGGACGGCCTCTCGCTCTCCCGTCGGGAATACATCGAGAGCAAATTCTGGATTCGGGACAAGAACCAAAAACTTACACTCCTCAAGTTGAACCGAGTCCAGGAGACGATACACGAGGCGATTGAACGGGCGCTCCTTACCGATGATTATGTAAGGTTGAATGTCCTTAAATATCGGCAACCTGGCGTTTCTACTTTCATTCTTTCCACCATCTTCGAGAGGGTTCTGAGAGTGCCAGGAACAAGGGCTGCCTCTATCGCTCATAACTATCCCACCGTCAGTCATTTCCGCTCCATCATTCACCGTTTCCTGGAGAATATGCCCGATGCGCCGAGGCCCAAATATGACCGTGAGGGGTTTATGTATTTCCCCGACCTTGATTCCACTTATTATATCTGGGAGATAGGCAAAACAGGCGTGGGGAAGGCTTTTACAGTAGACATTCTTCACCTTTCAGAGGCAAGTGAATATGGCGGCGCCGTATCCGACGCACCGACTGTGGTAGGAATGCTCCAGGATGCCCGAACCCCGCAGGGCTGGGAAATCCACGAATCCACGCCAAAAGGACTGGAACTCTGGTATGATATTTGGAAAAGGGGATACGAACCCAATTCTCTCTACACCAACCTGTTTTTCCCCTGGTGGTGGCAGTTAGAATACCGTATGCCCTACACAGCAGACGAAGATACACTCTCCCAAGAAGAGCGCCAGATGATAGCCAAATACAATCTCGACCTTTACCAGATCGCCTGGCGTAGGCAGATGATTCACGAGAAGGGCACGCTGTTCTTCCAGGAATACCCCGAAGACGAAGAGAGTTGTTGGCTGGGTCGAGAGGACTGCGTTTTCGATGTGGCCAGAGTGAAAGAGGAGTTAGAAAAGACCAAAAGAATCACGCCCGCCATTGATGAGTATAATGGGGCTCTCAAAATCTGGAAAGCCCCTGTCCCTGGTGGCAAATATGTGGCTGCTACAGATTTAGGCTCTGGCGATACATCTGGCTCGGCCTCAGTTACCACCATTATGGAATGGGAAGAAGTGGAAGTTGTCGCTCAGTTGCATTGTTTCTGGCCCATAGACATCTTTATGCAGAGGTCGGCGGCCCTCTGTCGGATATACAACAATGCTTTTTGGGGCATAGAGAGGGCAGGGATAGGCCACGCTGGGGTTCAGGCGGCACTGAGAGACCTGGATTATGGCAACCTTTACAGGCATAAGGATTACGATGGCAAGTTCGAGAAAGTGGGATGGGTAACGTCTGGGAAGAGCCGCCCCCGTATGATTACCCAACTCCAAACTGCTATCCGAGAGGGCTGGCTGAAACATCCTGACCCCGAATTTTGGAGGGAATGTTTGAGTTTCGTGCGGGCCACAAAGAGACCCGACGATATGGGAGAGGCGGCGGCTGGAGCCCAGGATGATAGGGTGATGTCAACTGCCATTGCGCTACAATTGAGATACCACTTTTCTGGGGAAACTCCGAGAGTTGTTATAGAGGATGCTATACCGAGAGTGGGAGGATAATATCTTGACATAAAACCAAAAGTGTGCTACAATGGGGATTGGTTTGAAGCCGAGAGGCCGACCGAGCGTTGGCCTCTTTTTGTTTTCCCGAAGGCGGGGCCAGGTCTAGTTCAGTTAAGGAGGTTAAGTCATGGCATTTCCAGTTTACAAGTTAAGTCAAGTCAAGGCCCAGGGGGGTTCTATTTTTGACGAACTAATATGCGTTCTGGGCGACCAACACATCACAAGAACCAATATGCAGATAGGGGCAGTTCTCACTGCGATAGAGGCAGCCCTGGGGGACGGAGTGCAAGCCGAAGCACTAAAATCGTTAGTTAAAGAGGCGATTTGGCACGCAGCGGTTCAATTCGAGGAGTTTGATTTGCTGGCCTCGGTTATATTTGTTGCCGAAAAACTGGGCCAGAAAGCAAGTCTGTATAGTGCAGATGCACCAAAATACGGTTCCTATCTATTCCAGGAGCCAATAGAGGAATAGGGCGGATTTGGCCCCGCCCCTTATTTGGAGGGAAAATGCAAACCTTCGGCTTGGAGAAGAGCGAAGTTGAACGGATAATTACGGCAGAGGCCGCAGAACGAAAATCCGCCTGTAATCGCCGCAATGAATTTTTCGAAGCCTACGAAAGATTAGTCTATATGGAGCATTACGGCAAAAAAAGTAGCCCCAAGAAACTTCCCAGCGGCAAGTATGCGATGAATGATGCCTTTACTGCGCTGCAAGATGTAAGAGGACTGATAGAGGGCAAGGAGATGCGCTTGTTTGTCCATTCCCTTGCCCCCGCCTCTAAAGAAGAGGGGGAGAGGCAGTCGGAGATAGAGCGGTTTATGTGGGGCATCGTCAACTCCAACGAGGATAGGCAGGAGGCAGACCCCCTGGCCGATGCTAGGTATAACGCCCTTCTTTACGGCTGGGGGGCGATTTATGGCTACTGGAGCCCACTTATCGTTGGTGAAAAGACCCAATTGACGGAATGTCCCATTATCTTGGAATCACTGAATCCCTACTCTATCTATCCAGAAAAGGGAGGCCCCGAAGGGCGCTGGCGCTCCCATCTTATCATTGAACAACAGCCCATTGCGGTAGCAGAAGAGCAATACGGGGTAAAAATCCCTGATTATGTCAATAAAGACCACGCCACCAAGATTAAAGAGAGGGTGGAATGTGTCCATTACTTCGGCTGGGAACAGATAAAAGAACCCGAAGAAGGACTTACCCCTGAAGAAAAACCTATGATGGGGGCGGAACTACCAACCCGTAGGGCGTGGAGAGTGGTAGAGGCGGCTACTGTCGGTGGACATCTTGCCAAAGCACCTAACATTTGGGAGGGATATAACTCTTTACCCATCACTTTATTCTTGGGCCTACCTACGACCAGCCCTGAATGGGAATATATGAGCCTCTCTATCATCTTCCCTCTGAGAATGGCCATATATGCGGGCGATGAACTCATCAACGCCATCGCTGTTCAGGTAGATCGCCAGACTAACTTGCCGATGATTCAGCCCATAACCGCAGGAGAAGTGCCCCCACCGTATAAATCTGGGCCGTTCAACATTATACCCGTGAAACAGGGGGAGCAAATTGGGTTTCCTACTTGGCCAGGCAACCCGCCCGATGTCAACAGATTATCAGCCTTCTTCAAAGACCAAATCTTTGAGGGGTCTATTAGCCCCCCGCTGAACATTGCGGGCCAGGGCGGGGTTAGTGGTATTGCTACCCAGAGGCGGTGGGAGCAGGCATTGACTAAAATCTTGCCCATTCAGAACAGCATCGAGCGGTCTATGAGGAGCGTTTTGAGGAAGTGTCAGCAATTAGCCATCCAATTCGGTAGGGGGCGCACCATCTCGCTAATCAGCCGTTACCCCAAGATTTCGGATATGGTTACTATTAACGGGGAGGAATTGGAGCAATACAGCATCGATGTGAGGCTTATGGGCGACCTGCCGATGGATATGTTCCGCAAGATTAACATTGGTTTGCAGTTAGCAGCCCTGGGGGACCGAGCGCCGATTTCCCAGAAGTGGCAACTAGAAAACTTCTGGGGGATTGACCAGCCCGAAGAGGAACGAAGCATAAAGGTGCAGGAGACGCTAGAGAATAACGCCCTAGTTATTGCCTTGTCCGTGTTTAACCAGATGGTATCGGCTGGGGTGCAGGCAGACCAGGCGATGAATACGATTCAGGGCCTGTTACAACAGCGCACTAGAGAACCGCAAGAAGGCGCACTTCCGCTCCCGCCGTCTCAGATGGGCTCTCCTTATGAGGGTGGGCCGACCACCGCCACCGAGGAGAACTTACAAGAACTGACACCGAGAGGCCCGCAGGGCGAGGCGCTGGGGCCTATTAGACCTGGGGGATTGCCGACATGAAGGGGGAAATTGGAAAGGCCGTAATTACTCTCTCGAACATCATCGGCAAAATCGTGGGTGAGACACCCATAGATTGGAATATGGAACCCAAGAAACTTGAGGCGCTGATGAGACACAAGATGCTTGCTAAAGACCCAGATAGACTTTGGGAACTTTTCAAGGGAGGTGATATGGATGGCCAGAAATGATGAAAGGCGCAGGTATCTGATTCCCGAACCGCCAGAGTTTATGAGGCCAGAGAAACCCAAAGAGCCGAAATTTCCTGGCTGGTATGAGAAGAAACCTGAATTTGGGAAGGGCATACAGAATAAGGACTGGCTAAGGCTCATCAACAGTCTTTTGCCCTATTTCGGGAAGGAAGACTTGCCGATGGTCTCTCGCTGGCTCTATCAGGTAGGTGGAGGGAAGGAAGGCCCCTTCGGGAAGTATCTCAAGGAGCAGTATCCAGGCTTCAAAGAATACAATGAGAGGAGACGCCTGGCCCTGGCCCAGAAAGCCGCTGGAAAAACCAAAGGACTGGGCGAAGAGGAACAGCGGTATCTGCAAAGCATTCTAACAGGAGCGCTCGGTTATACCCAGAAGGGCGGATGGAGGTCTAGGGCGCAGGAGTTGCGTTATCAGACGCAACTACCCCAGCAGTTAAGGGCTGGGCCGAGAGGCGCAAAACCGTATGTGGATTTGCTGTATAGAATGCTGATGCCCACCGAACTCACGCCTGCACCTGGAAGGTTGATGTTGATCCAGGGGCGCCCATATTTGGTTCCCTCCGGGGCATTTATGTAAGGAGGTGTAAATGGACGGCAACAATTACTTAGAAATGTTAAAGGATTTTTTCGAGGATATTATCCGAGGGTTGCAATCGTACTCCAAAGACTATTGGCCTGGCACGAAACGATTTGCGGGTGAACGAACAGAGCAACAGTGGCAACCCTGGGGTGAATTTTTGCGAGGAGTCTGGGGAGAAATCCGAGAGTCACCTCGCTGGCCAGGGCTAAGGCTAACTCCCGAGCCTGGGAACAGGCCCCCAGGGCCAGCCAGCCCAATGCCGACTGGATTGACTATGCCACCGCCACCTATATTTACTGGTGGCCCCTATCGGCAAGAGGTCGAGACACAATTCCAGTATCCCACCGAGCCGCCGCCCAATGCCATTCCCCTGACTGATGAGGACTACCAGGAACTATTGCGCAGGATGGCGGGGCCACAGAAACCAGGGTTCACGCAGTAATCTGTGGTATAATATTTACAATGAATACCTGCATTGATTGCGGGAAGGCGATAAGCAAACGGGCGACTCGGTGTCGTTCTTGCCACAATAAAAGTGTCATAGTCCCTCGAATGAACGGGTTAAAGAAGGCCAATAACCCCAACTGGAAAGGCGGGCTTCCCCATTGTATTGACTGTGGGAAGACAATATCGAGAAACAGAAAGCGGTGTGTGGAATGTATGATAAAATGGAGGGTTAGGGAAAATAATCCCGCCTACAAAGATGGCAGAAGCCTGGCAGATAAATGCTGTCCCGTGTGTGGCAACTCTATAGATTATCGGTCATCCTATTGCAATCGACATTCGCCACATGTTTGGAGGGGTGGCATTAGCAAGGTTGCAAAGTTTTGTGCTGATTGCGGCAAGCCAATATATTACACCTCGACATATTGCAAGGATTGTGTCGCTAAGGGTGAACGAAATAGCCACTGGGAAGGTGGGGTTACAGATGCTTGCAGGGCAGGCAGGGCCACGGGCGAATACAAAGAGTATCGCAGGGCAGTATTAGACGAATACTACTACCTGTGCGCCTCTTGTGGGGAGCCGGGCGCTTCACTTGTCCACCATCTATTTTCCTACGCCGATTTCCCCGAACTTCGCCACGAACCAAGCAATGGCGTGCCGATGCATAGGCAATGTCATAGTAAATATGCCGATGGAAGCGGAAGATAATGGCTGAAAATAGAAAGCCCTACGAAGATTATAAACCCTGGGAACATCCAGCCGAGCCCTGGTGGGGACCGAAGGACTACGCCGAAAAAGTTTTAGGAAGGCGTCTTGAGGGTTACGAATGGTGGGTTTGGTCTGCCGATCCCGACCGCCCGCCTCCAAGTGTGCGCCGTGATTTGGAGCGCAGGCGACAGGAGAGAGAGGCCGTAGTCCCCGCCACGCCATACCTTGCGCCCACGCCACCGCTTACACCCATAGTGGGGCCTGGCGGTATCCCTTACACGAAAGCACCCGCATTGCCGACTGCCCCGCCTGGGATTGGTTTTATAGAGGGCATTATTACACGCCCGCCTACCCCGACAGGCAAGCCCTTAGCCGCACCCGCAATGCCACCAGGGGCTATTACGGCACTCGAATCCATACAACGGGCTTATGAGGCATATCAACGACACTTACCCGTTGCCCCGCCACTCACGCCCATAGTTGGCCCTGGTGGGATTCCCTATACGAAAGCACCCATATTGCCAACCGCACCACCAACAGTTCCCCCAGGCAAAAGAGAGATAACCCCCGAAGAGCGAGGCATCCAATATCCTGGGATACCCACGATATGGAAACCAGAAGTTCCAGCCCCATTGGAAGCAGCGGGGAAGGTTATAGGAGGATGGTTTGATCTCCTGCGGGAGGCAGGCTCGCAATTAACCGAACGACTTATCTTTACTGGCCTCAATCAAGAGGGCCAACGAAAGTTCGAGACCGCCGCATATATTATTGGTCATTTTGATCACGATGGCGCTCTTACACGGGAACTTAAAGCGGCTGCGGTTAGTCCCCTCGATGTTCAAGAACAGATGGAATTGGGCAAGGTGGGTTGGCATTTGCTGAGTCATCCCACCGACTATGCCCAGGCCATAGATGACATAGACAAGGGTGCGTCTATCGGGGATATCGTCGAGAAATACGAAAATACTGGCGCAGAGATAATTGGCGAGTTGATATTCGATTGGATGTGGCTAATTCCAGCCCCCGTTATGGGGAAGATAACAGGTGTTGAATATGCCCTGAAGGGGCTTGGCGGTATCCTCAAGCGCATACCTGGGGCCAGGTGGATAGTTCAAACTACCAAGACGGGCAAATTAAGGTTAGCACAGTATCACTTCAGTGATGTTTTGGATAAGGTCGTTCTAGGGGCAGAAAAAGAGGGCGAATCGGCGGTTTCCCGACTGGCCAGGGTATTGGCGGGAGACCCTGAACTACTTAAACTATACGGGCCTCGTGAGCAGGCAGTCCTTAAAACTGTCGCCACTATGTTTTCCGAGACGAGCGGGCGTTTCAAGAGTGTCCTGGGCCAATATACTCCCGAAGTAATCGCTGGTATGCCGCCCGAAAAGCGCACTAAGGCTTGGGCAAAGATAACTGCGGCGGGCGAGGATGCCATCGAAAAGATGGTGGATAGATACGCCCCCGAAGGCTTAGAGGAGTTGGGCCTAAAAGATGCTCGCATATTGGCCAAATGGATATCCCAATCTGCTACCAATGTCATGCGGCGGGACCTGGGCATGAAGCCACTGGCCGAGAGGGGAGCGCTGTATCGGGGATTTAGATTGATTAGTGCTTTGTGGAAGGAACAAATCCTTCCTCCCAACACCGCCTTCCATCTGATGAACTTGATAGACTCGACTACCCGAATGGCGTTGCGGGGCTTCATGTGGAATCCCCTTGACTTGCCGCTTGTGAATAAGGTGGCGAGGAAAGTTTTGGGGCGTGAGCCCCTTGAAATCAGGGTAATGCGGGATTTGGAAAAATACGGCCTGGTATTGCCCCACGAACTGCAATCAACCTTCGTGCGGGAAATGCTTGGGGCCAGTGAAAGGCAACAAGTATTGACTGCCAAAGTTCCCATCCCCTTAATTGGTAAGCCCAAGGCATTCATTGATGCCACGAAGAAAGCCTTTGGCTGGGATATCGCTTCCTGGGCTGGCGGGAAGGCCAAAAAGAATATTCTGGCTAGGTTGGTCAATGATATCTATAACGAACAAGGCGTGGCTGGAAGGCTGGCCTCGGTATTGAACTGGTCTGCCATTATAGAAAGGGCCGAGGGAATAGAGCCCCTGGTTCGATTGACCGTCTTGTGGGACTCGGCTAGACCCCGCCTTAACCGAACCAGGATGGTTGTTGCTGATTACATAGAGCGGGAATTTGCGGACAGGTGGCCCGATTCCATCGCTGTGGGGCGGGAAATTGCGGAACAAGTCCGCAACCCCAATGTTGTCCTGAATGTATATGACCTGAGACAATTATTGGCCCTTTATGGTTCCGACTTGGTTCCCAAAATGGAAGCCATAAATATGAGATTCACTCACGGCCAGACGGACGATGTTTTGATTGAAGTGGCCCGCCGACTACGGCAATTTGGGAAGAACCCCACCACACAAAATGAACTGCGTTCTATCTGGGCTTGGGCTCGATTCGAGAATACAAAGGCACGGGCCAGGGCACTGATAGAAGTTGCCCCCGACTATCTCAACATAGAGGAATTGCGGATAGCGGGTGCGCCAGGCAGTCTGTTAGATGAATTGCCCGCAGAAATAGCCAGACGGAAGGCAAGGGGCGATGCCCTGATCAGAAATGCAGAGCGCAGATTGCAGGCCACAATAAGTCGCTTGGAGGACATTCAAATCCCGGCGGGATTCCAAAAGGGATATAACTTAGGTAGCAGGTTAAGGTTAGAAGCCAATGAGAAATTCTGGCGTCCGCACTATGCTTGGTATGATGAATTTTTGAAAGCAACCCGCAGCAAATTAGACCGTGCCAAGAATGCGGCAGAGAGAAGCGCCATTTGGGAAGGGTTCTTTGCCGAGACGGTTCCTCGTTTCGAGAAGGTCTATATAGATTCGGTAGAATTTATCGAGAAACACACTGCCGATTTGCTCAAGGAAGTGCCTACCACCAAGTTGATTCGTCTGGCGGGTGTGAGCGACGATTTTATAAGGCGATTTGAGGCCGGTGGCCTAACATCAGAGGAATTGGCCAAACTTACCCCTGATAATATCATAGAGCAGATAGTTTATGGCGAAGCAGAGAAGATAGCCGCCGAAGATGCACTCTTACTAGAGAGGGTCAATGCCCAATTCTCCGCCAGGGAAACCACGCTGAAGGAATGGGAGGATGTTGTCTCTAAAAGATTTGCTCAGGCGGAGGGGATGGGCGAGGCGGTAGCCCCCGAAGTTGCAAAGATACCAGAGGGCTGGCGCACAGAAGTGGGCAAGGTTAGGATCGCAGAGGTAGATTGGGCAAATAAGCGCATTTTATTTCCCAGCCTAGCAGACATGCGAAATCCTGAGATTGCCAACCACGAAATTGCCCACGTGCGATTTGCCGAATTGCCCGATGCTACCAAGCAAGCCTTAATAGATGATTACGTAAAAGTCGCCGACATTACCCCAGCGGAAATTGAGCAACGGACTTGGAATGAATGGCTTCCAATGGATTATGGCGAATATCTCACTGCGCCCTCAAAGACGAAGCCAGAACTTATCGCCGTCTTTGAAAAGTACCTTCCCAAGGCCGAGGCGGTAGCCCCCGAAATTGCAAGGCCGGGTCGCCAGCCGACTCCTCAAACATGGACAGAGTTTGCAGACGGGGCACTTCGTCAGATGGCGACGGGATATGAAGAT
>ERZ1292632.1022-Hain-H43-01um-R2-1022-length-29290-cov-9_pt1 | contig 29290 bp, 30 predicted proteins | sample MGYA00564407_ERZ1292632 | MGnify/ENA primary metagenome ERZ1292632 (study PRJEB36523, sample SAMEA6512637) | groundwater metagenome | collected 2019-01-08 | study: AquaDiva: Metagenomics assemblies of 32 groundwater samples | reverse complement strand
AACCAACCTGAATCAGGCCACTCCGCCAATCCTTCAAAATCAAGGTGACCTGCCTAGGGTTGTTGGCAACATCGTCAAAGCGATGTTGGGGATGCTTGGTGTGATTTTTCTGGCCTTTATCGTCTACGCCGGTTTTTTGTGGGCGATTGCCGAGGGCGACTCCAGTAAAATCCAAAAGGCAAAAACCATTATTGTCTGGTCATTCGCCGGCTTGGTCATCTGTCTTGGCGCTTACGCGATTACGCTTTATATTTTGGGCGCTTTCGGGGTTACTTAAATATTTTTTATAAATATATCTTCAGAATATGAAAATTTCTTTAAAACACATTTTTGTTTCTTTGGTAATTTTATCTGTTTTTTTACCGATGGTAAATTTTGCTTATGCTGAAGATGATATTTTAAGAAATCTTGAGACCGCCGCCGGAGCCGCCAACCTGCAAAGAACCGCCAACCTGCAGCTTTTCATCGGTAGAATCATTCAATTTTTTCTTGGCTTTTTGGGCATTATCTTTGTCGGGATGATTATCTACGGCGGCTTTATGTATCTGACGGCGAGCGGCGATTCCAATAAGGCCGGCAAAGCCAAGAATTTGATCCGGGACGCGATTATCGGCGTGATTATTGTCTTAGCCGCCTATGCCATCGCTTATACCGTAATAAGTCAAATTCAAGCATCAATGACGAGCGGCGGGGGGACTGGCTAGCGCTTAATTCTAAAATTTAATAGGGCAGGTTTCTGAATTTCAGAAACCTGCCCTTTATTATTGAATGTTCACATACCAGTCGACTTTAATAATTCGACCGCCGGCTGGATAGGTGAAGCGTTTGTCCTGTCTCTTTCCGTCAATATAGTAATCTGTCTCAAAAACCACCTCACCTCGACGATTAACCGCCCTAAGGTGATGGTTTTGTTCGCCAGTGAGACGAAGAAAACGATACGACTCTGAACCAACACCCGGCCCAACCGGCTTTAACACGCCAATTGACCGACCGTCCACAAAAACTTCGCAAGAATCATCCGTTTGATTAGTGATTGCTCCTTCTTGCCAATCGGCAAAATTTCCTCGGCCACCATAACCAAAACCATAGCTTCCTCGGCCGCTATATCCCGAACCATAACCGCCGTAAGTGTTCTCGTTGGCCGAAATAATCGCTTCTTTAGCGTCTTTTCTGGCCGCTTCATCAGAAATACCGGCCAGCCCGTATGCCGCCGCGTACGGTCCGTTTGGCCCGTTTATGCCGACCGCCGCTACTTGGCTCGGGTCGGCTGGTTTGGCCGAATCAGCCCATCTCGCCCAGCCGGGACTGCTCCAAAAACCGAATGGGCTGGAAGCGGTAGCGCAGCCGGCCAGAAAAACAACCAAGAGACCAAAAACAGCCAACATTGGCAACCAAAAAACAAACTTTTTTTTGTTCATCTCTTTTCTCCTTTTTCTTTTTGTTTCAGCCAAAATCACTTTTAAATGTCCAATTTTATCCAACACTCTTCAAATACCTTAGAAGCGCTGGATTTTTTGCGCCTATCGCAACACCTGATTATAGATTATAAAAATTAATTTGTCAAGGGTGGGTCCTTGCGGGTATTAACAAACTTTTTAACTTCTCTTCTTAATTTTAAAATCTTTTTTAAATACTCTATGGTCGTCTCAAAAACATTAACCGTGCTTTTGCGTCTGACATCCCTGAATTCCGACCAATTGACCGGCACTTGTTTGACTCTATAACCCGCTTTTTCCGAGTAAATCGTAATTTCCGTATCCAAGAAAAAACCCGGGTCTTTGATATGGGACAAAATATTCTCTTTAATCTTATTGTTGATCGCCTTGAACCCGCACTGAAAATCACTAATTTTGGTATCTAATATAAACCGCACTAAAAAACGATAGACCGACGAAGAGAGATCCCGGAAAAACGAGCGATTGACCACCGAATCTTTTAAAAATCTTGAGCCAACCGCTAAATCATATCCTTCTTTAATGCCGTCAACTAAAAGTTTTGTCCCCGAAAGCTCCACCGCCAAATCAACATCCATCACAATATAAATATCGGCCTCCTCCCGTAAAAAAATCTCGCGCCAAGCCACGCCCTTGCCTTTTTTAGCGGTAAAAAAATAATCAATCTCCGGAAATTCTTCCTTCAAGCGCCGGCCGATTTCCGCCGTCTGGTCGTGGGAATTATTATCGCCGATGACAATTTTAAACTCATCGTCGGTGAAATTTTTCTGACAAAAAGCCAAAACTTGTTTGGCGTTTTTTTCCAAAACCAATTCTTCGTTATAAACCGGTAAAACGATTAATATTTTCATAAATTATAATACTTCGTAAACCACCGCCTCATCATCGGAATAAACTTTTTTGAAATTGAAATTATTATCCAAGTTACTGATTAAATTATTACGATCTGTGGTCACTAAGACATACTTGGCCTTAAAATCATTCTTAATAATAGAATACATTTCCACCACCCTTTTGCCCTTGGTAATGTCAACCCATTTCCAGTACAAATCACGATTGTAAAAATACATAAAGGTCGGGTCTAGACCGATGACATAATAGTTTTTGTCGTTATGGTAAAAAAGAGCCGGAAAATCGTCCCAATCGCTGTGAAAAACCAAATCGCCTTTTTGCGAATGATCTTTTAAAAAGGTTGACGCTTTCATCAAATAATTAAAATTGCTCCCTTTGGCTAAAAATTCCTTGTCTTTTAAGGAATAATTAATAAAAATAAAGGCCAAAGAGGCAACCAGTAGTGAGCTTAAAAATACTTTGGCCAATTTATCCTTAAGGATGAAACGGAAAAGGGCTTGCTTGAATTTAAAAAAGTCGTTTTGAGCGATTTCCAGCCGAGAAAGGGCGGCAAAAACCGTCGCGGCAAAAATAATGCCGAAAGGCGACAAATATTCAATGTTGCGCCTAGCTTTGACCGTGGCCAGAAAGAATAAAACAAAAATGGCCAAAAAATATTTAACCTCAACGGGCAATCGCCGCCGATAGTTAAGAAAAAGAATCATAGCCAGGCCGAAAAAAACCAACGAGACAAAAGTATTGGTAAAAAAATCAAACACGCTGTAAGGATACCATTCGGCGCCCACGCCGATTTGATATTGATAATTGACGATCCCAATCTGTAAAATATGAAGCCAATAAAAATAAAGGTTCTTGGGAAAGTATGGATTGATGATTATCCCTAAAAGCAAGCCGCCGGAAACGGCAAAAACCAATTTCAAATTGGACGCGCTAAAAATATTCTTTAAAAATGAACCAAAAAATAATTTTATTTTTTGTGGCCGCCAAACCGGCAAAATCTTTAAAATTTTTGTCAGCCAACTGCCTTGACTCTCCACTAGGGCCTTGACCAAACCATCAATAAAAACATAAAGCAAGGCAAAAATCAAAAGCAAAAACCAGCCGTCATAAGTCCAGACATAAATGAAGGACAAAAAAAATAAAGGCCAATATTTTTTAGCGACGATGAGATAGCTACCGACAAACAGAATTATTAAGGACAAGGGTTGGGCTTTAACTAAGCTGATGCGAAACAAAAAACCAGCGCAAAGAAACAACGCTAAGGTAAAATAAATCGCGCCTTTAACTTTTAATTTATTCATCAGCCAGTAAAAAGCGACAACTGATAGAGCGGCTAAGACGGCTTGGAAAAGCTTGGCGCCAATCGCCGGCGGCAAGAAAACCACAAAAGGAACCATTAACACATGGTAGAGAAAATGATGATCAATGTAATTATCCTTTAAAACCGTGAATTGGAGGTAAGGGAAGTCGCGGATAACGCCGTTTTGGACAATCAGCTCCGCCATTTTAGTGTGGTAGAAAGAATCCGGGTCGGAAAAAACCGGCGCGTACTGAAGCCAGGCGAAAAAAATCAAGGAAAACAAAAAGAGCAACAGGCCGACCGCTAACTTGTTGCTTTCGATAAAATTATTTATTTTACGAAAAATCGACATAATGGATCTCAAAAACTACTTTTTAAGCTCCTTTTTAAAATAATCCACCCACGGAACCGCCGCCGGTTTTTGTTTGTTTAAAATTGCCAGATAAAAACTAACCCACGAGCTAAAAGCCAATATTGACAAACTCTCTATGAGTTTGTCTTTACCATCCAGTTTAAGATCAATAAAGGCGATTTTTTGTTTGGCTAAAACTTTTTCCGTTACAATGAATCTTTTTGCGATGCGCGGCGAGTAGAGGTTTGAATTTAAAAATATGATTTTTATCTTTTTCCTAAGCCAGCCGGGAAAAGCCAATCCCTCCAGTAAATGATGATTTAACTCTGGAATAAAATAATAAGGGCAGAATGTCTTCGCGCTCTCGTTGAGCTGGTTGGCAAAAATATGGGCGTTCGCTTTGAGGTGATCAGCCGCGATCACAATTGGTAAATATCCTTTCAGTTCCATCGCTAATTTTTTGACGGGATTTTTCCGACTTTCTAAAAGTGGATTTATCCTCTTAGACGCCTCGCTCAACTTTTTTGCGGCTTGAGCGACTTCTCGTTCGCTGATTTTAATTATCTTCAATTGATTAAAAACCGCCAACACGGCGCCAAGCTGGATCCCCAACCCGTATCGCGGCTGACCCGAAGGATTTAGTCTGGTCTTAAATTGGATAAGCGGCAAATTTTTCTCTCTGGCCACGGCCGCCAGCCGGCCGCCCGCGGAAAGGCAAACTATCTTCGCCCGCCTGCCAATCGCCTCCTTCAAACAATTCAACGGCTCCTCCGTATCGCCCGAATAACTGGAGACTATCACTAAACTGTCTTCGGAAGCAAATCCCGGCAGATGATAACCGCGAATCAAAACAAGCGGCTTTTTGATTTTTGCGCCAAAAATCGAACGCACCAGCTCGGAAGCCAAATTCGATCCGCCCATGCCACAAAAAACAATATTTTGAAAATTCCGATAATCGACGGGTAATTTGACTTTGGCCGCGTCTTTGAAGGTTTCGGTCAACTGCCCAGAAAAACTGGCGATGGAAACGGCGACATTAGAGCGATCAATTTTTTTGAGCGCTTTTTGATTGTCTAAGATATTCATAATCAAACTTAGATATTCAATATTATAATATTATCAGAATAAAGACTAAAAAACAATTGCTTTTCGACTTAAATTATAATACAATACCGATGATAATATAATTATTTTTATTTATGTCCGGACACAGCAAGTGGGCGACGACTCATCGCCAAAAATCAGCCGCCGACGCCAAAAAGGGAGCCGCTTTTACCAAGATGAGCAACCTGATCGCGATTGCCGCCAGAGAAGGCGGCGCCGATCAAAATGCCAATTTCAAATTACGCCTGGCAATCGAAAAAGCCCGCGCGGCCAATATGCCCAAAGATAAAATTGAAAAAGCGATCCTCCGCGGCGCGGGAATCGGCGAAAAGGCCAATTTGGAAGAAGCGGTTTACGAAGTTCTCGGTCCGGCGGGGAGCGCTTTTATTATTGAAGTGATAACTGACAATAAAAATCGCGCCATTTCCGAGATAAAAAACGCCCTGATAAAAAACGGCGGCCAATTAGCCGGATCCGGCAACGTCTCTTGGCTTTTTAATAAGATGGGGGTGATTATTATCGCCTTAGGGGATAAAACCGCCGGCCTTGATGAATTAGAACTTTCTTTGATTGATGCCGGCGCCCAAGAGATTGTCAAAAATGGAGAGGAGTGGGAAATCCGCACCATGTCAACTGATTTGCAAAAAGCCGAAAAAAATCTTAGAGACAAAAATATCCAAATTAAAGAATCGTCTTTATCTTATGTCGCCAAAGAGGATTTAAACATATCCGACCCGACCACCCAGGAACAGATTGAAAGACTGTTTTCCGCTTTGTCAAATTTGGATGATGTTTCCAATGTTTATACAAACGCGAATTGGTAACGGAGTTGAAAGTATAAAGTATAAAGTTGAAAGTTTTATTTATATAAAAATATAAATCCAATACTTTTAACTTTCAACTTTCAACTTTATAACTTAAAAACATTTATATCGCGTGGAATTAATTTTAAACAATGAACTCTGAAAAAAAACTAAAGGAATTAATAATCCTTGGCATTGATCCCGGCCTGGCCGATACCGGTTATGGAGTTATTAAAAAAGACGGACAAAAACTGGAGGCGGTCGCTTATGGATCAATTAAAACTAAAAGGGGTTTGCCTTTGGCTGAACGGCTTTTGCAAATTGAAGATAATGTTTCAAAATTAATTAAAAAATACAAACCGAATCGAGTAGTGATAGAAGAATTATTTTTTTGTAAAAACGCCCGCACCGCCTTGGTGGTCGGACAGGCGAGAGGAGTGGTGATCCTTTCCGCCGCTAAAAACGGAATTCCCATTTTAGAATTTACGCCACTTCAAGTCAAGCAGGCGGCCACGGGCTACGGCCAAGCCGATAAACGGCAAGTTCAGGAAATGGTCAAGGTGATTTTGAATTTAAAAAACATTCCCCAGCCGGATGACGCGGCCGACGCTCTGGCGATTGCCATCTGCGGCTCCAACAATTATTACCATGATAATTTATTATAGGATGACTAATTCTTAAAACACCTGGGATCCTCACGCTTCACGGCGGCAAAGCCGCCGCTTCGCTCGGGATGACATGGTTGAAAAGGTGTGGATAAAGATATTGACAAAAAATTTCCCAATCCTTATAATAAAAAGACGCAGTGATAAAAAGGCGGTTTCCGCCAAAAAAATTAATAAATAAGCAAAAATTATGCCAGACGATCAAATCCTCGACGACACCACGACTACTGGTGATGAAGACAACGGTTTGGGTGAAGAAAAAGAAGAAGAGGTTGCGGGAGAAGAGGAGACAAAAGACGACGATGTATTAGGCGAAGAAGAATAAACGAAATCAAAAACCACTCCGCAGGCGGGGTGGTTTTTTTATTGATTAAAAAACTTAAAAATGCTATAATTTCATATGTTATATGCCCATACCTCATTTAAACCGAAAGAATGATTTTCAAGATTGGCGCCGGCCAATTTTTATAAACAATTCCTCGTCAAAGAAACAAAAATCATATTACGGCGGGAAAAAACCAAAAAGGGGAATAATCAGAAAAACATTGGGCAATCTTCTGCCGATTGCGATTTTTTTGATTTTAGTCGGCTCGCTTACGGGACTTGCGGTCGTCGCCTGGGCTTCCCGGGATTTGCCCAGTCCTGACAAAGTCATCAACCGCTCAATGACTTTGAGCACTAAAATTTACGACCGTGAAGGCAAAACCGTCCTTTATGATATTCATGGCAACATAAAAAGGACTCTAATTGATTTGAAAGACATCCCTAACTTCGCCGTTAAGGCGACTTTGGCGGCTGAAGATCGCGACTTCTATAAACATCAGGGTTTCAGTTTGACTGGCATTGCCCGTTCAATTATTAAAAATATCCTCACCGGCAGTAAGGTCGGCGGTTCCACCCTCACTCAACAGTTTGTCAAAAACGCGGTTTTAACCAATGAAAAAACTTACACTCGAAAAATTAAAGAACTGATTGTTTCTTATCAGATTGAAAAAAAATTCAGCAAGGACCAGATCCTCCAAATGTATTTTAACGAGATCCCTTATGGTTCAGTAATCTACGGCATCGAAGCGGCCTCTGAATCCTTTTTTGGCAAGTCAGCTAAAGACTTAACTTTGGCCGAGAGCGCGATCCTAGCCGCTATTCCGAAGGCGCCAACATATTATTCTCCTCATGGCAACAATAAAGACCGGCTCCTAATTCGCCAGAGATATATTATTGATTCAATGGCCGAGCTTGGCTATATCACCAAAAACGAAGCGGAAAACGCCAAGAATGAAAAAATCAGCTTCAAGCCACCCCAAGAGTCAATGACGGCTCCGCACTTTGTGATGTATATTAAAGAAATACTCTCAGAAAAATACGGGGAGGATTTTATTAACCAAGAAGGTTTGAAAGTTTATACCACCCTTGATTTGGAAAAACAAAAAGCGGCCGAGGAAGCAGTCAAGAAGGGTGTTGAGCAAAATGGCCAGAAATACGGGTTTGCCAACGCGTCTTTGGTCGCTCTTGACCCGAAAACGGGACAAATTTTGGCGATGGTCGGCTCCGCTGATTATTTTAATGACGAAATTGACGGCCAGGTCAATGTGGCGCTTCGCCCGCGGCAACCGGGCTCCTCTTTTAAGCCGATTGTTTATACCGCCGCCTTTATTAAAGGTTATACGCCAGACACGATCCTTTACGACGTGGTGACCAATTTTGACGCTACCGGCGCCAAGCCCTACATCCCCCATAATTATGATCTTAAAGAACGCGGCCCCATCACGATCAGGAGCGCCCTAGCCGGCTCACTCAACATTCCCGCGGTAAAAACAACCTATCTCACTGGCATTGATAACATTTTAAACCTCGCTGGAGATCTTGGCTACACCACCTTCAGTGAGAGAAATCGTTTTGGCTTGTCTATCGTCTTGGGCGGCGGCGAGGTAAAACTTCTTGAACACGTCGGCGCCTTCGCCACTCTTGCTCAAGAGGGAACGCGCCACGAAATCACGCCTATCTTAAAAATTGAAGACAAAAACGGCAAGGTGATTGAAGAATTTAAAAATAAAAGTAAAGAAGTAATTAAACCGGAAATCGCGCGTTTAACCACCGACATTCTATCTGATAATGAAGCGAGGGCTTATATCTTTGGCGCCAACAATAAGTTGACTCTGCCCGGCCGGCCAGTCGCCGCTAAAACCGGCACCACCAACAATTACCGCGACGCTTGGACCGTCGGCTATACCCCCAGTTTGGCGGCCGGCGTTTGGGTCGGAAATAGCGATAACAAGGAAATGAAAAAAGGCGCCGACGGTTCGATTATCGCCGCGCCAATTTGGAACAGTTTTATGCTGGAAGCTCTGAAAAACACCTCGCCCGAACAATTTACTAAGCCCGAACCGATTGTTACGGGCAAGCCGGTGCTTGACGGCGACGCCTCCGGCGCCGCAAAAATAAAAATCGATTCCATGTCGGGCAAACTAGCCACCGAATACACTCCCGCCTCCACCATAAAAGAAATTACCGTGGGCGGGCCGCGCAGCATCTTATATTACGTCAATAAAGACGATCCGCGCGGGGCGGCGCCGGGAAATCCAGCTGATGACCCTCAATTTAACAGTTGGGAAACGGCAATCCAAGACTGGGCAATAAAACAAGGCCTCTCCACTGATTATTTCTCGACTCCAACCGAATACGACAACATCCATCTCGCCGAAGACCAGCCGAATTTAATAATTATTTCTCCCTTGCCCAATCAAACCATTAGGGAGAATAATTTATTAATTGAAATTTCGGCCACGGCCAAGCGAGAAATAAAAAAAATTGAATATTATGTTGATGATCGGTTGATCCTAACTAAAAATGACGCCTCGGACGCGAATTTGGAAATCTCCTCTTTTGATAATAGTTATCATACCCTCAAAGTCTTGGCCAAGGACGATCTGGAAAACACCGCCACCCAATCCATAGAATTAAACTTCCTATTAAAATAATTTTTTTTAACAGGAGGTGTAAAAACGCCCCGGCGGGGCGTCTCTGCTATAAATTAATTTTAAATACCGCCCTAAAAGGGGCGGCATTTTTATTTCTATATTTTTATATTCCTGTATTTTTATTATTGCCTAATCGGCATAATAATATAAGTGTACTGTTTGCTCCCGTTTGGTCTAATTAGGCACGGGCTGTTGCTGTCCGTCATTTCAATTTCAACCAATTCGGAATTAATATTTAATAAGCCATCCAATAAATAACGATGGTTTAAAACAATATTATTATCCACGCCGACAATTTCCGCCTCCAAAATGGAGATATTCTCTCCCACCTGGGATGAGGAAGAGGTTAAAACCGCTTCTTTTTCCTTGGTTTTAAATTCTATTTTCACGTCGTAAACCCCGCTTTTAGTAAATAAACTTGAGGTTTTTACCGCTTTAATTAAATCACTATTGTTGGTTTTTATGTCTGTTTGATGGGAGGTGGGAATAATTTGAGTGTAGTCCGGATATTGGCCCTCAATCAACCGAGAGATTAAATCGACGCCATTATAAGAAAACATAATTTGGTTTTCAGTCAAGTAAATTTCAACATTCTCAATATTCTCTAAAGTTAAATCATCTTTAAAAACGCCCAAAATTCGAGAAATTTCTTGAAGGGTTTTAGCGGGAATAATTACTTCTTTTTCCCCTTGGTTATTCTCTTCTGATAGTTTTATTTTCCTTTCCGCCAAACGATAACTATCCGTGGCCGCTAAAATTAACTCCTTTTGATTAATTTTCATATAAACGCCAGAAAATTCCGGTCTGGTTTCCAGACTACTGACGGCAAAAATTACTTCTAAAATCGCTTGTTTAAAATCTTTTGATTTTATTAAATATGGATTTTTCTTTTCAATTTTTGGAATTAAAGGAAAATCGGTTGCAATCTGGCTTTTAATTTTGGTTTTTTGTTTTCCGCATTTTATATTTAAATCGCTGCCGTCAAAATTTAAATCAACCCTTTCCTTTGGCAGAAGTGAAATAAAATCACTAAGTAATTTAGCTTCAACGCTAAATTCTCCCTCTTCTTCAACTTTAGAACGGATATTTACTGAAACCCCAATCTCTAAATTAGTCGCCGATAAAATTAATATTTTATCTTTACTGGTAATTAAAATATTAGCCAGTATCGGCAGGTTGGCGTTTTTATTGGCGATATGAGAACAAATCAACAACCCTTGGTTTAAATTTTCTTGAGTAGAAGATATTTTCATATATATTAATAATTAATTAATTTATAAATAGTAATATTATTAATAATCGGGTGGGAAAAGTGGAAAAATCAATAAAAAATTGTTTTTTAAGGGTTTTTTAATTTTTATAATCGAATTTTTTTAAACCAAAATGTGTATAAGTGGTTTTAAATTGTGAATAAAAGGGTATAAAAGATAAATTTTTTAACAGAAAATTAAAAAAGTTATTTTTTTTAATCTTTATCCTCTTATTTTTATTTTTTATCCTTGTTTTTTAACCAACTTATAAATAGTTTTTACACCGCCGATTAAAGGCAATAATCACATAGTATAAATTTTTTGTTTCAAGGTATTTATATCTTGTCTTAATTTGTCGTCAGTTTTTAAATTTCTAATAATTTTGTCACAAGCGTGGATGACGGTAGTATGATCTCGGCCGCCAAGCTCTTGGCCAATAGTGGGGTAAGAAGTTTTTAATTCTTCTCTGATTAAATACATGGTAATTTGTCTCGGTTCAGTTAGGCTTTTTTTGCGGCAAGGAGAAATGACGTCGTCTATTTTAAGATCAAAATATTCCGCGACCAAACTGACAATATTTTTGGGGGTGAGGGGCTTCTTTTGCGAATTAGTGACGATAGAATCAGTAATTTTTTTTATTTCTTCAAGATTTAATTCTCGGTTTTGGAGCTGGCTGTGGGCAATAATGCGGTTGATGGCTCCTTCAAGCTCTCTAATATTGTGGTGAATAACGCTCGCCAAGTAGCCGGTTATTTCTTTAGTAATGGGAAAATTCTTTTCCTTAGCTTTTGCTTCAATAATCGCCATTTTTGTTTCCAAGTCGGGGGAGGATATATCCGCAATCATACCCCATTCAAAACGGGAAATCAAACGGTGATGTAAAGTGGCAATCGCCTTGGGCGGACGGTCAGAAGAAATCACCACCTGCTTGTTTTGTTGGTGAAGCTCATTAAAAGTATGAAAGAAGGCCTCTTGGGTTTGTTCTTTGCCGGTGATAAATTGGATATCGTCAATTAAGAGGATATCAACCGATCGATATTTCTTTTTAAATTCGTCGGCTTTGCCGATTTGGACGGAAGAAATAAAGTCATTAGTGAATTTTTCGCAGGAAACATAAAGGATTTTTACTTTTTGGTTGTCGGAAAGCAGCCGATTGCCAATGGCTTGAAGGAGGTGGGTCTTGCCTAGACCAACGCCGCCATAAATAAAAAGCGGGTTGTAGGTTTTGCCGGGGTTTTTGGCGACGGCCAAAGCGGCGGCGTGAGCTAATTCATTATTTTTGCCGACAATAAAACTGCCGAAGTTATATTTGCCGTTTAGATTAAAACCATCTATCGTTTGGCTCTTTGTCTGGTTGGAATTGTCTTTTTCCTGACCCAAATCCTCCTTTTTATCGATATTTTTAAACTCTATTGTCATTCCTTTCGGCAAAATTTCAATCTTATAGATAATTTCCTTGATTTTATTATTAGTTACGTTCCGAAAGGCCTTTAAAATAGCGTGGTGGTATTTTTTTTCCAGCCATTCCTTGGTAAAGTTGTTTGGAACCGCGATTACCACCCTTTCACCGTCATAAAGAGAGACGCCGGTGCTTTTAAACCAAGTGGTAAAGTTGGCTTTAGAGATAAGGAGTTCGAGCTCTCCCAATACCGCCTGCCAAAGTTGCTGGGGATTCATAAATTAAAATTGAATTATTTCAAAGGGATAAATTAAGTAGTCTATATTTTAACACAAGCTTTCAAAATAAGAAATAGTCCGGCGCAAGCGATAAAGGGTTATAATCTGTTGATTAATTGTTGATATGTAAAAAAATTGATTTTTAATTGACTAAACAGGATTAAAATGTTATTTTTCTATTATTAGTAATAAATAAAAAACAATGCCAAAAAGAACTTATCAGCCCAAAAGAAGGAAATACGCCAAAACTCATGGGTTTCGGATCAGAATGCGCAGCAAGGGCGGGCGGCGTGTTTTAAAAACCAGAAGGGCGAAAGGGAGAAAAAAGCTATCGGTTAAAAATTAGGATATTTTTTTATGTTGGCAAGAGAATTTCGCTTAACCAAAGAGAGTGATTTTAAAAAAATTTTAAAGACGGGGAAAAAAGATAAAAGCCGTTTTTTCAGAATTTGCTTTTTTAAAAACAACCTTGATTCTAGCCGTTTCGCGGTGGTGGCCTCGCTTAAAATCTCAAAAAAATCCACCAAGCGGAATTATCTAAAAAGGCAGGTGAGGGAGATAATCCGGTTAAAGAGTTCAGAACTTAAGGGTCATTATGATGTGGTCGTCAGTATTCTACCTAATGCTCTGAAAAAAAAATATGCCGATCTAGGTACAGATTTAATAAGTCTTTTTAAGAGGAACGAGTTAATTTCTTAGAAAAATGAGGACACTTCCTTATTTTATTCGTTTTTTGGTTTTAAAAACGATAAAATTTTACCAGAAAACCCTCTCCTTTGACCATGGGTTTTTAAAGATATTCTTTCCGCTCGGCTATTGTCGCTTCAAGCCCACTTGTTCTGAATATTCTTATCGGGCGATTGAGAAGTATGGCGTTATTAAGGGCGGGCTGATGTCAATTTGGCGAGTATTAAGATGTAATCCGTTTTCCAGGGGCGGCGATGACCCGGTAAAATAAAAATATAGAAACATAAAAAAATTTAAAAGAGTTGTTTTTATATTCTTGTATTTTTATATTTTTAAAGTAAAGTTATGATTCAATTATTCAACACTATTTTTTATCAGCCCCTTTTAAACGCTTTGGTTTTTTTATACAATGTTATTCCCGGCCACGACATCGGCATCGCGATTATTGTTATTACTATTTTAATTAAATTGGCGCTTCATCCTTTTTCCATTAAATCGATCAAATCGCAAAAGGCGCTCCAAGAGATTCAGCCCAAAATCGAGGCGCTTAAAAAACAATATCAAAACCAAAAGGATAAGCTGGCGGCGGAAATGATGAAGTTATACAAAGAGGAGAAGGTCAGTCCGTTTTCTTCTTGCTTGCCGCTTTTAATCCAGCTGCCGTTTTTATTCGCGATCTACCAAGTTTTTATAGTTGGCTTGTCTAGCGGAACACTCTCTGGAATTTATCCTTTTATTTATAACCCGGGCAACCTCAACGCGATCGCCTTTGGCTTTATCAACTTATCCAAGCCCCAAATTATTTTAGCGGTTTTGGCCGGTTTGGCTCAATATTGGCAAGGCAAGATGCTGATGAGTAAAAAGCCGGAAGTTAAAGGAACGGCCTCTAAGGATGAAGGGATGATGGCGATCATGAACAAACAGATGATCTTTATGATGCCGGTGATGACGGTGGTCATTGGCGCGACTTTACCTAGCGGGTTGGTGCTCTACTGGCTAGTAATGACGGTGGCGACCGCGATCCAACAATTGATTGCCTTTAAGGGAATTAAAAAGGCTTCTTAAACAATATGCAGTCTAATCAAAAAATAATCGGTTTGGTAGTCAAAACAAAAACTGGTCAATTTCTTGGCCACGTTAAAGATTTGGAAATCCAGACGGAGAGTTTTCAAGTTGCTAAATTTATTATTTCCCCCAGCGCCATCACTAAGAAGATTTTAGGCGACGATTTAATTATTGATTCAAGCCAGGTGATAGAAATTAATGAAAAAGAAATAGTGGTTGAGGATACTTTGGTGGGGGTAAGGGCGGTGAACGAGCCGATTTCTATTTAAAATTTTAAATAAGCGCCTAGTTAAGGCGCTTATTTTAGTTGCCGATTTTTACCGACAATAATTTTTATTTTTTTTGGTATAATCCTGACTTCGGCGGGCGTTTTTATAATCCTTTCTTCGTCTTTAAGCAGGATTGGAACCGAACCTTGACTGGTAATCTTTATTCTTTTAGCGTTAAACCGACTGACCTCGCCCGGTTTCTTGAACCAGCCGCCATTTCCGGTTTTAATAAAGACATCAAACTGCCCGTCTTCCGGTCGGATAATCGAACCATCGTAGACGTCAAGATTACTAATCGTGACTCGGCTGTTTTTTGTCTGCGGCGAGATAAAATAATTATTGTCACACTCTAGAATAACATCCTTGCCGTCGCATTCCAAAGAAGTGATAAAATAATAATTATTAATTTGGCCTAAATCCAACCGTTCAATAATTCTTGACGAGAGGGTGTCGCAAGCGGCTTCGCCAGTTGGTATGCCCAAAAGCTGGGCGATTAAATTTGGCTCGCCAAACGGGATAAAGCCGACGACCAAGCCTAAGTCGGCGACTAAATTGACGATTTTAATGAAAGTTTTGTCATTACCCACCACCACCAAAGTTTCCAGCCCCTTTTTTATTTCCTCGTCCAAGACCTGATAAATGTTTTTTAAAAATGAAAGATAATTTATTTTGCCGTTGATTCCCAGGTCGGTGAGACGAGTTTCAATTTTAGCGACGCTATTGAAGTTTTTTTTATTGGCTAGCAGTGGGTCGTAGATGTAATAATACATGAGAGGATAACCGCGTTTATTTTTTTATTTTGTTTTTTCGGTCAATTTCCTCCAAAGGAGAAAGTTCGATTTTTTCTTGACGAGAAAAATCAATTTTGGGCGACCGGCTCTTTTCATCGCCGACCTGACACTTGCCGGAAAGCATCGCTCCAGCCGCCATCGCTAAAATGCCGGTTTTTATATCGCCAAAAACTTTGGCGCTCGAGGTCAGCTCCAATCGATTGGTTATTCTGACGTTGCCCTGGATCTCGCCGGCAACCAGCGCGTTCTCCGCCGAGACATTGGCAAAAATTTTTGACCCAGCGCCGACTTTGAGATTTCTTGCGGTCTTAATTTCGCCGGAGACGATCCCATCAATGATGATGTTGCCCTCGGTGACGAAGTCGCCTTCCAACTTGACGGAGGGCCCGATAACCGTGTCGGTTTCATGGGAATGACCAGTTGAATTGCTTTTAAACATATGGGTGGGTTAAGGATTATGGCTTTATTTTAAGTCAACAGCCAGACCTTGTCAAAAATAAGTCACTATGCTATACTAATTCTGTTTTATAAAATAAATTTATATTTTTATGCCAATTAAAAAAGCGGCGATGAAGGCAATGCGCCAAAGCGCCAAGCGAGCAGACAAAAATTTAAAAATCAAAAAAACCATCAAAGATTTGGTAAAAAAATCACAAAAGATGATTGACGCCAAAGACCAGAAGGCGGCCGAACAGATTAAATCAGCGATTAAATTGATTGATAAATCCGTCCAGAAAAAGATTCTTAAAAAAAATGCCGGCGCTCGTAAGAAATCGCGATTAATGAAAAAACTAAATCAACTCGGAAAATAATTTTAACCCCGCCCTTCGCGAAGGGCGGGGTTTTTTTAATCCTAACAATATTTAACGATAAACAAATCAAACAAAAGCTCCGGGTTTTTGGCGCCGAATTTGAGTAGGCTTTCCATTTGGATTAATTCATTTTGTGCTTTTAGCAGTCGGTCAAAGGTGAAATTTTTTGCTTGTCGGGACGCTTTCTGGACGACAAAGGGGTGGAGGCCGAGCGCTGAAGCGAGCTCAAGATTATTCAGCCGCTCGTTTCTTTCTTGTCGTTCTTTAATTTTGATCAGGATTTTAAACTGTCGATTGACCATTGATAAGATTGAAAGCGGGTGATTACCGCCGTTTATTTGGTCACTGGCCAGTTTCAGGGCGCGTCTCTTGTTCTTTTCTCCCATCGCGTCCACCAGATTAAAAATATTTTCGTCAAATTTGGCTTTGACGAGAAGTTGGACGTCTTCTTTTTTAATCAAGTCGCCATCTTTATAGGCGGCCAATTTTTCAATTTCCAAAGTGAGGTGACCCAAGTCATTACCGACGGAAATTATCAGTTCTTCCAGCGCTTCTTTATCTGTTTTTATTTTTTTATCCGCCAAATAGCCGTCCAACCATTTTTTCAGTTGGTTTTCCTTTAGCAGGTTGAATTCCCAAGAGTATTTTTGTTTTTTTAGGTAACTAAAAAAAGTTCCGGCCGGCCGGGCCTTTTTTTCATTGGTTAATAGTTCGATAAAAACGAAATTATTTTCCAGTGTTTCGCCTCGCGACTTCAAAAATTCAAAAATCGGCTCCCATCGTTTTTTGGTTTTTAGGACATTTTTGACGATGATCAATTTTTTCTCGCCTAAAAAAGGCACCGTCAGGGCCTCTTGTTTGAAATTTTCAAAATCCAAAGCTTCCCCATCCAAGCGGATCACGTTTAATCCGTTTTTATCCCTCTTTTGGATGAATTGAAGGGTGAGCTCTTTTAATTTTTGTTGGGCGCGGAAATGGTCCGTGCCAGAGATAAAAAATAGCATATGGCGTATGGCTTATGGCATATAGTCTTTGGCGACAAAAATCGTCGACTATAAGCCATATGCTATAAACTATAAGCTGACAATTTCCGTCTCCCCCCAGTTTTTGCCGGCCGAGACCTCGGTTTCAATGGGCGCGCGCAGTTTGTAGACGCCATTCATCGCCCTTTGGATAAACTGGGCGACTTTTTTGACTTCATTTTTTGGCACTTCAAAAACCAGCTCGTCGTGGACTTGCATGATCATTTTAGAGCGGGGAGAAATTTTTGGCAATTCTTTATGGATTTCAATCATCGCCAATTTAATCAAGTCGGCGGCGGTGCCCTGAATCGGCATATTTATCGCCATTCTCTCGGCGGCGCTTCTCACTTGCTGGACGCCGGAATTGATTTCGGGAATATATCGCCTTCGGCCGTAAAAAGTTTCCACGTAACCGCGTTCGCGGGCTAATTCAATGGTTTCTTGGATGTATTTTCTCACTTCTTTGTAAGTCTCAAAGTAGCGAGCAATAAATCTCTGGGCTTCGGCGCTGGTGATGCCGGTGCGCTCGGAAAGCCCCCAAGCGCCCATGCCGTACAGGACGCCGAAATTCACTTCTTTGGCTTGCCGGCGCATCAGCGGGGTGACTTTTTCCGGCGGGACATCATTAATGACCGCGGCGGTTTGGGTGTGGATGTCCACTTTTTTTTCAAAAGCTTTAAGCATTTTTTGGTCATTGGCTAAGGAGGCGACGATCCGAAGCTCGATTTGTGAATAATCGGCTTTGACGATTTCATATCCCTTTTCGGCGATAAACGCTTTTCTGATTTTTTGTCCGGTCTCGGTGCGGATGGGGATGTTTTGCAGGTTTGGCTCGGAAGAAGAAAGCCGGCCAGTGGCGGTGACGGTTTGATTGAAGCTGGTGTGAACCCGGCCGTCTTTCGGATTGACCAACTTGGGCAAAGCGTCCAAATAAGTATTTTTTAATTTGGAAAGTTCCCTGAATTCCAGAATTAAGTCAATAATTTTATGCTCGCCGCGGAGTTTTTCCAATTCGCCGGCGGAGGTGGAAATGCCGGTTTTGGTTTTACCCAGTCCGACCGATGAAATATCCATCTTACCGAACAAGATTTGCTTGAGCTGTAAGGGTGAGGCGACATTGAATTTCTTGCCAGCTAAGCGGTGAATTTTTTGTTCAATCAGTTTAATTCTTTTGGTAATCTGGATTGATGAATTTTTTAAAACCTTGCTGTCTATTTTGACGCCATTTTTTTCAATTGCCGACAAGACCTCAACTAGGGGCATCTCCAAATCTTCAAACAAACCGAACATCCCTTGTTTTTCCAGTTCTTTTTTCAGTTTTTGGTAAAGTTGATAGCTTAAGTCGGCGTCCTCGCAAGAGTACCAGGAGACTTTTTCTAAAGGGACATCGGCCAGGGAGATTTGATTCTTGCCTTTGCCGATAAGCTCTTCAATCGGTTGCATTTCGTAGCCCAATTCCACAAAGGCCAAGGTATTCAAACTGTGTTGGCGGTGGCCGGGATTTAAAATATAGGAAGCAACCATTGTGTCAAAGTATACGCCGTCAACCTTAAAACCGGATTGCTCTAAAATTTCTAAATCATATTTCAAATTATGACCGATTTTTTTGATTTTTTTATCTCCGAAGATTTCAGCCAGCTCTTTTCGGGCCGATTCAACCATTAATTTCGGCAGATAAAAAGCCTCGTTTTTCTCCCAAGAAAAGCTGACGCCCAAGAGCTCGGCTCGAAACGGATCAACACTGGTGGATTCGGTGTCAAAGCAGAACTCTTCTTGTTTTTTAAGAAGAGTGATAAATTTTTTCAATTCCTCCTTGTCGTTGATCAGCTTATAATCTCCTTTGCTTCTACGGGCGGATTTTTTTTTCTCGCGGTCATCTTGGCCGCTACCGAATAGATCTCCTTGCCCGCCGGAGATTTTTATTTTTTCCGTATCCAGGGTGGATAGCTGGTTAAGTAGCCGTTTAAAATTCAATTTTTGGAAAAGCTCCACCACGGCCGACTTGTCAAAGCCGTGAAGCTCGCAATCTTTCAAACTGAATTTTATCGGTACGTCCAGAATTAAGGTCGCTAATCTTTGCGACATTAAAGCGTCTTTCTGGTGTTTTTCTAAAAGTTCGCGAACGCGGTCTTTGATTTTTGGCGAGTCAAGATGCTTATAAATGTTTTCAAGCGAGCCGAATTCATTAAGAAGGTTGATGGCGCTCACTCGGCCGATGCCTTTGACACCGGGGATGTTGTCGGACGGGTCGCCTGCGAGCGCTTTGTAATCGATTAATTGTTTGGGCGACAAGCCGTCAAATTTTTCTTTGACTTCTTTTTCGCCGTAAAGAATAGTCTCTGATAATCCTTTATGAGGCGAGAGCACCTTAGTGTTGTCGTCTACCAACTGAAGCGTGTCTTGGTCGCCGGTAACGATGATAGTTTCAATGTCTGGCCGGTCGACCGACTTCAAGTGGGCGATGGTGCCGATGATGTCATCGGCTTCATAGCCCTCTTTTTCAAAAATCGGGATGTTAAAAGCGGTTAAAACTTCCTTGATGATGGGGATCTGCTCGTAAAGCTCGTCCGGCGCTTTGACTCGGGTCGCTTTGTAAGCGTCATATTCCTGGTGGCGGAAAGTTTTGGCCTTGAGGTCAAAGGTCGCGGCCACATAATCCGGTTTCAGGTCTTTGAGCGACTTGATGAGGATCATGGCAAAACCATAGACCGCGTTGGTCATCTTCCCTTCCTTATTGGTTAAAGGAGGCAGAGCGTGAAACGCCCGATGGATCAGGGCGTTTGAATCAATAATCAACAATTTTTGTTTTTTATTTGTCATATTGGCATTATAGCATTTTTTTGTTAGTATTATACTAGAAAATAGACAAAAGCATATGAAAGAAAGAATAAATTTTGAAAATCGAGAAGCCGCCGAGTTTATTGAAGATACGCCGGAAATGAGGGCGAGTTTTAAGGTTTCAATATTCGGCACGGGGAGTGAAAAAAGCGTTCATGATTCAGTGGCAGTAAGTATTGCCAGCGAATTAGCTAAGAAGGTTATTAGGGATGGCCAACATAAAATTGTTACTGGTGGCTATGAAGATGGCGTGATGGGGGCGGCATCAAGATCTGCCCGAGAGGAGGCGGAATCTCTTGGCCGTAATGATTTATTACCAGAAGGAGTAACTCTTGGCGACAAATTAGGAAACCAATCTCAAGAGTCGGTTATTACAGAAAAAGAAACTTTACCGGAAAGGCTAAAAGATTTAATAGATGAAGCAAGCGCTGTAGTTGTTTTACATGGTAAAATCGGAACCGTTGTTGAATTATTAACAACGTTGTGGTCTTCCGCTATAGAAAAGATTAAAAAACAAGAGGACAAGAAATTTATACCAAAACCCTTAATTATTGCGGACTCTTCTTTGGAACACACTGATTTAGTTGCTTTTTTAAGAAGAAGAGATTCAAAAATTGAGAACGCCATAAAGGACGTATATTTTGTTAGCTTAAGTAATCACGAAGGGAATCGTGATATAGCTGATGCTGTTAATACAATAAACCGTATAATTGAAAATTATTATAAAATGAAATTAGGTCGTGACATATCTAACGATGATAAACAGCTGTTGGATAAATTAAGTTTGGGTAAATTTTTAGAATCACAACAAAATTTTGAATCAGGATCCGGCATCTAAAAAATTTAATTTATTACAAATAAATCAGCGTATTATGAAAAATGAAAAATTAGATTATGAGATCGGCAGAGAAGATATCCCATTATTAGAGCTCAACAATATATTCGTAGGCAATTTGGTTTGGATCAATAAGGGGATACATAACGACATTGCAACTTTTGATTTAGTTGTTAGAGAGATGCCGAAGAAATGGAATTTTTATGTTTTTTATGGGCTTAAAAGATTCATTAATATTATATTAAACTATAATTTCAGTGAAGATGATGTGAAAATTTTGAAAGAAATGAATCTTATTAATAGCACGGCAACAGAATCTTTCTATAAAAAATTCAAATTTACCGGAGATGTGTGGGCGATGAAAGATGGCACTATTTTTTTCCCCAGCGAGCCAATTGTGAGAATTACCGCTCCTGTCTGTGAAGCGAATATTTTTACTTCTTTGGTTTTAAATGCTTTTGGTTATCCGACGAGATTGCTGACCAAGTCACTAAGGGTTAAATTAGCCATAAGAGACACTGTTTTTATTGGTGGTTCAATTGTGCGGCTGCCCGGATTTGAACAGGGAGTCATTAGCCAAGAAATTGGTTATATATTAAATAGTCCAAATGTTTCACCGTTTTTTTATAAAAGATTTTCAAAATATCAAAAACCAACCGGAAAATATTCTATAAATATAAACCATGCATTTATAAAGTCTTTTAAAACGGAGAGAAGCGCCTATAGATATGCTCTCGATGTTTTAGTGTCAAATGCCTCTCTTATGACTGTGATGACGGACACTTATAATTTTGAAAAAGGATTAGATATTTTTATAGAAGAAATAAAAAAAACCAAAAACAAGAGTAGCGTTGATCCAAAGAAGTTTTTCATTTGTATTGATAGTGGAGACTTGCTTAAACGTTCATTTTATGCAAGAAAAGTACTTGATAAAAATAACTTAGTTAAGGTGGGTATACAAGTTATGAGTAGTCTTGATGAATATAAAATTGATCAGATGATAAAAGAAAAGGCGCCAATTAATATATATACGGCAGCTACTGAAGTAATAAATATAAGCGATAATCCTTCTTTTGAGGCTGTGTATAAAATGGCTGAACTTAGAAAGAAGGATGGCACTATTGAACAAAAGGCTAAATTAACGAAAGGAAAAGAGAGCTATCCAGGCAGAAAACAAATCTTTAGAAGATATAAGGATGGAAAAATGATAGCCGATACTATTGGGTTGGATGATGAAAAATTAGGTGAACCGCTTCTCCATAAATTTATAAAAAAAGGCAAGCTTAATTTAGAAATTAGTGATCTTAATGAAATCAAAATTTATATAGATAAGGAATTACAAAGTTTGCCCGAAAAATATAAAAGAATTGACCAGTCGGTTAAATATCCGGTATTAATAAGTGGGAAGTTAGGTAAACTTTTAGATAATGTAAAAAAGAAACACATTATTTAGGTAATGATGTAATTAATAATTACAACAAAAACCAGAGTCAATATTCTGGTTTTTGTTTTATTGTTTAAAACCTTAATTTGATTGTCAATAAGTATTATTTTTGATAAAATTAATTTGTTAAATATTGTCTTTTTATTCTCAAATCTTAATTTCCACTTTACATGTACTTGCAAAGAATAGAACTTCAAGGATTTAAATCATTCGCCCAGAAGACAGTTTTGGAATTTCCCGAACCGGGCAAGGGTTGCGCCGTTTCTCCCAATTTGCCTCATCGCGCCGGCCAGCTTCCCAAAGGAATTTGCGGCACCACCGCCATTGTCGGTCCGAATGGCTCGGGCAAATCAAACGTGGTGGATGCGGTCAGGTGGGTTTTGGGCGAGCAGAGTTTAAAACTACTTCGCGGCAAAAAATCAACCGATGTGATTTTTTCCGGCTCAATAGGCAAACCTCGGGGCGGTATGGCCGAGGTCTCTTTGTTTTTAAATAATGAAGACGGCTCCGCGCCGATTGATTATTCCGAAGTGGTTATTACCAGAAAGATTTATCAGGATGGCAACAGTGAGTATTTGCTAAATAAAAGCGAGGTGCGACTTTTTGATATCGTGATGCTCTTGGCTCGGGCCAACTTCGGTCAGAATACTTACAGTATTATCGGCCAAGGCATGGTGGACAGAATCGTCAATTATTCACCTCAAGAAAGGAAGGAATTTTTTGACGAGGCGACTGGCGTCAAACAATTCCAAATCAAGCGCGACCGCTCCGTCGCCAAACTTAAAAAATCGCGAGAAAATCTGGTTCAAGCGGAGAGCTTGCTCGTCGAGCTTAAACCCCACCTCAATTCTCTGACTCGGCAAGTCAACCGCTTGCGCCGTCGCCAAGAGGTGGAAAGCGAGTTAAAAGAGGTCTTGGAGAGATATTATGGTCGATTGTGGCTGGACTTGGACGCCGGTTATCAGAAATTTGCCGCTTCTTTCGCCCAAAAGGAAAAAACCAAAATAAAATTGGAAGTAGAAATCAGTCAGCTGGAAAAAGATTTGGAAGAATTAAGTCAAGAAAGCAGTCGGGGCGAAGAATTTAATCGTTTACAGGAAGAATATGAGCGTAAAACCGGATCCGTCAATCTGCTTTCTCGTCGGCTGGCCGAAGTCAAAGGCAAACTGGACGTTGAATATTTAAAAATCGGCAAACAGGACTTGACTTGGTTGGAAAATCGTCGCTCTGAATTGGAACTTAAAATAAAAGAAATAAAGACCGAAGCGGAAAATGCCGAGCGTCACGCCGAGCGCCAAAAAGAAATCCTGTCGGACAAAGAAAAAGAACGGGAAAAGATTGAAAGTGAGTTTAAGGAGATTGAAAGCCGGCTGCTTCGGCTCCAAGAAGAATTCAAAAGCGGCTTGGGCGTCTCGGACAAGGAAGTCAGAGCCGCGATCAACCGGATTTATTCCTTGCAAAAAGATTTTATCCAGAAGCTTAAAGTCACTCATGATTTGGAATCTTTGGCTAAGTTAAAAGTAGAAGCCGAGGTGATTTTTTCCGAAGTGGAATCGTTTTATAGCACCGTGGCGAGTGAAGAGGCGAGAGCCGAGACCGGAGAGATGGCGGAACTGCAAAAGAAATTATCGGATTTTATAAAAATCAAAGACGAGATCGTCGGTGAAATCAATAATTTAAAAATCAAGCTGGAAGTCGCGCTCTCTAACCAGCGGTCGTCTCTGGCAAAAATTGACGAGCTTCAAAAAGAGCTTATTGTCGCTAATTCTGATTTGAAAAAAAATCAGCTTCTGCCCAAGGATCAAAGCGAGGCCAATAAGAGCTTAACCAAAGAGAAAGAGGAATTGGAAAAAGAAATCAAAGCGGTTGAAAGCGAGGTTTTAGAAACCAAAAAGGTAATTGACGAGTTTAATGAAACCGAGGAAAAGAAGAAAAAACAGATTTTTTCCACTCAAAACCAGATTCATCGCCGGCAGATGGAATTCAACCAATCCGTTTCCGAGCTTAATGAAATCAAAGTGGAGCTCGCCAGGATTGAGACGAAAAAGGAAGATTTATTTTCTTCTATGCGGCAAGATTTGGGAGCTGATTTCCGGCCGAAGGTGGACCATGGTTTGAAAAATGTTGATTTGGCGGAATCGGAAGCAAAAATTATCAAACTAAAAAAACAGTTGGAACTCATCGGTGGCACCGACCCGGAAGTGGAGAAAGAGTATGGCGAAGTGAAAGAGCGCTACGATTTTTTGGAGCGGGAAAGCGATGATTTGTCCAAAGCGATTCATGATCTGGAAAAAATCGTGGTGGAATTGGATAAAATGATTAAAAATCAATTTGAGCGGGAATTCAAGAAAATCAATGCTGATTTTTCGCGTTATTTTAAAAAGCTATTTGAGGGTGGCAGCGCCAAATTGATTTTATCGCAAAAAGAGCTGACCGAAGCCGAGGTGGCGAGGGAGGAATTGGCGGAGAAAGATGGAGCGGTTACGGCCGTTAGTTTTCCTCCCCCTTACGAAGGGGGAGGCCAGGAGGGGGTTAAAGGCGAGGACATTCAAGAAAAGAAAACCCTCCACATCGAGGACAAATCCTATCTCGCCAATATGGGCATTGACATTGAGGCCTGTCCGCCGGGCAAAAAGATTAAAAATATTTCCATGCTTTCCGGCGGCGAAAAGACCATGACTTCTTTGGCGCTCGTCTGCGCCATCATCGCCAATAATCCATCGCCCTTTATCCTCTTTGACGAAGTGGATGCGGCGCTTGATGAGAGTAACTCGGCGAAATTCAGCGACATCATCAGCGAGCTGGCGCACAAAACCCAATTCATTGTCATCACCCACAATCGCGCCATCATGGCGCGAGCGGATGTGCTTTACGGCGTGACGATGCAAGGCGATGGCGTCTCGCGCCTAATCGGTCTCAAGCTGGACGAGGCGGAGAAGATTTACCCCGTTAAGTAGGCGGCTTCGCTGCCAAAAAATCCTGAAAGGATTTTTTACTTAATGGGGTGAAGAAATATAAAATATAAAAATAATAGGGTATTGTAGAGGCGCATTGCCATGCGCCTTTTTTCTTCGCGTCTCTATATTGTCTGTAGATAAAAAATAATTCAGCTTGACAATTGAAATCGCAACCGTTATTATGAAGTTAATCTTAAGATTAACTTAAAAATATGCTTAAAAACAATTATCAGATAGTCGGCCTCAAAAAATTGCGGGAAAATATTGATGAATATATCTCGGCCGTCGGCCGTGGCCATCGGTTTATCGTGGTCAGGAAATCCAAGCCGGTGTTTATGATTGATTCTTGGCAAGACGCCGATGAATTATGGGAAACAGCGATAGATTTTACTAAAATTAAAAACGGCGGAGTTGGAATTAATGACCTCTTAAAACGTCTCTAAATATGGACAAGATTGCCAAGGCGTTGGAAAAATTGTCCCCTCGCGAGAGAGAACAGGTCAGGGACCTGCTTATGAAAATTAAAAAGAATGATTTTATTGGTTTGGATTTGAAAAAATTAAAGGGTTATGATGATATTTTTCGCGTTAGAAAAGGCAAATTGAGGATTATTTATCGCCGTGATGGTAAAGCCGGAATTTTTGTTTTAAAGATTGAGCGGCGGAATGACACGACTTATAATTTTTAACCACCATTAACCGTCATTCCGGCGAAAGCCAGGATCCAGGGTGCTGGAGAGGATTGAATTCAAATTAGCCTGGATTCCCGCCTCCGCGGGAATGACAAAAATAGGTAATGTAGAGATGAGGCGGCGCCTCGTCTCCTTTCGCCTGTGGATAACAAAATTGACTAAAATACAATGGGGGGGGTAGAATTAAGGTATAAGATAAAATTTAATTCATAATCTCAAATCTATGAAGGGGACAAAAATCGGGGAAAGGTTAAAAGTCGAGGTCTCGCCAAAAGTAGCGGTTGGCGTGATTTTAGTGGTGATCGGCGCGGCCTTGGGCGCGGTGGCGTTTAACGGTCTGGTGCCGGCTATCTTTGCACCTTCGGGAAGCAGTAGCGCCACGGCTGCGCCGACAGGCAGTACCACTGGCTGGACATATGCTTATGGGCCTAATAAAAACACCCCAACCGATCTGGCTAATTTATATAGGACTGTTATTAACGGCAGTGATGTCAAAATAATTAATATCCAGGCAGGATTATTCGGAGGGGATCCACTCTTAGGTGTTGCCTGTGAACATGTAAGCGTAAATACAGTGTTTTCGAATACAGTTATAAGTTGCTTTAGTCAAAAGATACCACACTATCTTAATGATTTTTTAGATGAAGAAACATCTTTTCAGATTTCAGCTAGCGCTAACGGAGCAGAAACCAGCTGTAATACAATAACAACCAATTGGGGCAGTGAAGGTACAGTACGAGGAGTTTGTGATGCATCAAGATTGAAGTGGTATATAAAAAATTAATAAGTGTATTAATTTGTAGATTTTCCAAAAACCGTCCGCCTCTCTGGCGGCGGTTTTTTTAGTCTAATATTTTTAATCCTTGACTTTTTATGCCAATCATGATAACATAATCACATCGTCAAAAAGTGCTCAAAATTATTTTTTTAATTTCTTAATTTTTTAATCGTTTATGTTATCCATCAGATTTTCCCGCATCGGCAAAAAGAAACAGCCGATTTATCGGATTATTGTCACCGAAAAAACCCGTGACCCGTGGGGCAAGTATTTGGAGATCTTGGGTTCTTATAATCCGAGGAGCAAAGTCGCCGAGCTTAAAGCGGACCGGATAAAATATTGGATTTCAAAAGGCGCGCAACCGTCTGCCACCATTAACAATCTTTTAGTCACTCACGGCGTTATTAATAGCGAAAAAGTGAGAGCTTCTAAATCCCAGCCCGGCAAAAAGAAATCGGCGAAAATCGCGTCAGACAAAGCGGAAGCCGAGAGCAAAGCCAAAGCGGACTTGTCCGCCGAAGCTTCAGCGAAGGCGGAAGCGCAAGCGACGGAAGCGGCAAAAGCAGACTCGCCTGCCAAGGAGGCAGGAGTGGAAAAGCCGGCGGAAGCCCCGGTAGAAAATATAGCAGAACCTGCTCCAATAGAAGAAGTCAAACCTGAATAAATAATAAAACGGCTTTAGGGCCGTTTTATTTATTTGACATTCAAATCTTAATTTGCTACTATAATTGCAGTCCTTCAAAATCCAAAATGGACTAATGAAGTTGCCAAAAAACAAGGTCAGCAACTCCAAGAAAAGAAAAAGGTTTAATTATTAAAGAAAAAGCTAATATGGCTGAACCAGACAAACAGTTAGTGGAGTACATCGTCAAAGAGATTGTCGCCAATCCGGGCGATGTGAGGGTGGACAGAACCGTCGACGAAAGAGGCGTTCTTCTCTCCCTCAATGTCAATCCGGCCGACTTGGGCTATGTGATTGGCAAACAAGGTCAGACCGCGAGAGCGATCCGCACCTTGGCGAAAGTAATTGGCGCTAAAAACAACGCGCGCGTCAATTTGAAAATTATTGAACCGGAAGGTTCACGCGGCCCTCGGCCGAGAATGGATCAGCCAAGGGAAGAGATCAACACTGACATGGTTGATGATTTGAAAATATAATTTTTTCAAAATAAAATACCCCGCCTTGCGCGGGGTGTTTTTATAAAAATTCGTATGAAACAGTTTGATATTATCACAATTTTTCCGAATATTTTAGATTCATATTTTAACGAATCTCTTTTTAAGCGCGCGCAAAAAAATAAATTATTAAAAATCAAGACGCATAATCTGCGCCAGTGGACGACCGACCGGCATCAGACGATTGACGACCGTCCATATGGCGGTGGCGTTGGGTTGGTATTTAAGGCGGAACCGATTATGAAGGCGCTGACGCAAGTCGAAAGTCGAAAGTCGAAAGTCTATAAAGTCCGAAAAATATTGTTGGCGGCCAACGGCAAAAGATTTGTCCAAAAAGACGCTAAGCGACTATCAACTTACGACCGTCTAATTTTTATCTGTCCCCGTTATGAAGGCGTGGACGCGCGGGTGGAAAAAATGGTGGATGAAAAAATCTCCATTGGTGATTATGTTCTCTCCGGCGGCGAACTGGCGGCGGCGGTCATCATTGAATCCGTCTCTCGCCACATCCCCGGCTTTGTCGGCAAGCAGGAATCGGTCGCCTTTGATTCTCACAGCGAAGAAGGATATTTGGAACACCCGCAATACACCCGTCCGGAGGTGATAAAGTATAAAGGAAAAAAATTGAGAGTGCCAAAAGTCCTCTTGTCCGGCCATCATGGGGAAATAGGGAAATGGCGAAAAGATAAAGCTAAAATTAGAAAAAGCAAATACATTAAATCTATTAATTAAGATAAAAAATTTACATTTTTATTTTTTTGTGATATAATTATATCAATTAATTAATATCCTTGAATTACGAAACTCCCTCTTTCTCCCCCTCCCCTTACGAAGGGGAGGGTTGGGGTGGGGTTAAAACAATAAAAAAAGCCCCTTAACCTCCCCCTAACCCCCTCCTTCGTAAGGAGGGGGGACATAGTTTCGTAATTCAAAGTAATATGAAACGAGCGGCATTAAATCAATTGAGTCGAGATATCAGCCCGATTTTAAAAGAATATCGAGTGTCTTTTGCCGCGCTTTTCGGTTCCCGAGCTAAGAGCGCTAATAGTCGCCACAGCGATTACGATATTTTAATTGATTATTATCCTCGTTCCGGATTTTCATTATTGGACTTAGTCGGCTTGCGGCAGGATTTGAAAAAGAAACTCAAAACCAAAGTTGATGTAGTGACTAAAAACGGCCTTAGTCCTTATATGAAGAAGGATATTTTAAATTCCTTACAAATTTTATATGATAAGCGAAAGAGATAGGATTTTATTGCTTCATATCAGGGATGCCATTAAGGCGATTGAAGTTTTTGCCAAAAAGGCGACGGCTCGAAATTTTGAAACTAATTTAATGTTGTCCAGCGCCGTGGAAAGGCAGTTGGAGATTATCGGCGAGGCCACCAAAAATTTATCAGCCGAGTTTAGACGAAAAAATAAGGAGATTGAATGGCGTAAAGTCGCTGGTTTAAGGGATGTCTTAATTCACGATTATATCAAAGTTGA
>ERZ1292632.1019-Hain-H43-01um-R2-1019-length-29374-cov-11_pt1 | contig 29374 bp, 40 predicted proteins | sample MGYA00564407_ERZ1292632 | MGnify/ENA primary metagenome ERZ1292632 (study PRJEB36523, sample SAMEA6512637) | groundwater metagenome | collected 2019-01-08 | study: AquaDiva: Metagenomics assemblies of 32 groundwater samples | reverse complement strand
AGTTATTTTATTGTATATTTCTTGGTTCATTTTTCAGTGCTTCGCGATGCGTATGTGTAGTTCTGTTTTTTTCTTCCCGATGCGTATGGGAATCGCTTTTCCATCAAATTTTTAAGTTTCCGCATTTTAAAATAATATGGCTTCCACGAATCAGTCCCCGCAATATCAAAAAGCCGAAGTTAATTTTCTTAACGCAAAGAACGACACAGACAGACTCGTCTTTTTGGAAGAAATGATTAGAGAGTGTCCAAAACATAAATCTTCGGAGAAAATGCTTGCAAATTTGAAGACCAGGTTGATTAAATTAAAAGAAAAAATTGCAAGACAAGAAAAGACAAGAAAATCCGGCAAATCATCAAGACAAGGAATAAGAAAAGAAGACATGCAGGCAGTGATTGTTGGTTTCGCCAATTCCGGAAAATCTTCCTTGATTTCTTCTCTGACAAAAGCGACCCCCGAAATAAGCCAATATCCCGTAACTACAAGAAAACCTGAAGTTGGAATGATGCCCTATTCGGGAATGAACATACAACTTGTTGAAATTCCGGCGATAAAATCAGAATATTATGATAAAGGGGTTGTTCATACTGCGGACACAATCTTGATTTTGGTAAACAAGATTGAAGAAATAGATGAAATAAAAAAAGAGATTGGAAGATTTATGGGAAAACAGATAATTATTTTTAACAAATCGGATTTGTTAAGCGAAGAGCAAAAAAGAAAAATCTCTTCAAACATGCAAAGCAAAAAATATGATTTTATTTTAATTTCCACAAAAACAAAAGAGAATATTGAAAAGTTGAAGGAAAAAATTTTCAAGAGTTTTGACAAGTTGAGGGTTTATACAAAAGAGCCCGGAAAAAAACAGACGGAGAGGCCGACGATTTTAGAAAAAGGAAGCACCGCAAAAACTCTTGCCGAAAAAATTCTTCATGGCTTCTCAAAAAAAGTCAAGGAAACAAAAGTCTGGGGTCCCAGTTCAAAATTCCCGGGACAAAAAGTCGGATTAAATCATGAATTGAAAGACATGGACATCGTCGAATTCAAGACGAATTAATTCAAGGGAATCAAATTTTTTGTGGGAACATTGGCGTCAAATCTCTTAAAGAATTTTCCCGCGATCTGGACAAGTTTTGGAATTTTGGCCAAAAGTTCTTCCTTGTCAAGAATATTTTTTTCAAGAAATATTCTCCCGTCGCCTGCAAAAATGGCCTGCGGAAGATTCAAAATCGAATGTTCAACGAGTCTTTCGTCGGAATCATATATATCACCCCTTAAGTTGCCGATAAAACTCATGTAAATTGAATTGACTCGCTCAATCTTGGTTCTTTCATAAGATTGAAAATTTTTTGTTCTTCCGAAAAGGACGTAAATAAAAGATTTATCATCTATCGCAGTTATTTTTGTCAAATCCTCTGGAATCAGATTTAAATCAATTAATTTATAATAGCAATTAAAATCGCCCTCGTATCCTCCGGCAACAACAGAATCAAAAATTGTCGATTCCCTCATGAATCATATTCACAATGACAAGAACTACTTAAACTTTTTTCTAATTGGGGAAATTATTTTTTCAAGCTCCAGTGCAATGCTTTTCTTTAAATCAACAGGATGAAGTTTTCCTTGCACATAAATTCTTTCAAGTTCATGGTAATTTAGGATTGAAATATTTCCGCCGAATTTTTCCGGGCGTTTTATTTCAAGTGTTTTTATTCTTGGAAAAATTATCAATCTAGCGATTTGCAAAATCGGATTGTCATCAATTTTCTTTTCAGGGCAATATGCGCCCATAATGTTTTTTTCAATTTCTTCTTTCGAATCCGTCACGGAAATTCCGCTTCCGACAATGCTCTTTGACATTTTGCTTCCGGGTCCTTTAAGCGAGGTTATCAAAGGTGTATGAATTGCAACAAAGTTGTGTTTCAAAATACTCGACATGTCTTTTCCCATCATATGAACTTTTCTCTGCTCAAGTCCGCCAAGAGCGACATCAACATTTAGAAATTTTATATCGGCAATCTGCATTAAAGGGTACCAAAGTTGTGAAATCGTCGCATTTTCAATATCTCTGGCAATTTCAGACATGCTCCTTAAACCTCGATTTATTGTAGAATGCTGGGCCAAATCCATTATGTGCATTTGATAATTTTTCTCGAACTGATATTTGCTCCCGAGAATAATTTCTGCTTTCAATCCGATTGCCTTTATCGTTTTTTTCCATGATTCCACTTCTTTCTTTATTTTTTCTGAATCGCCTTTTCTATTAAGCAAAGCATGAACATCTGCAAGCAAAATCTTGACTTTGAATCCGGCTTTCTGCAAATCCATCAATTTTGTTATTGTCACAAAATGTCCGAGATGCAGGTCTCCCGACGGTTCATAACCGCAGTAAACAACGGGATTTTTCTTTTTCCTAAGCAATGAAATCAAATCTTCTTCGGAAACTATCTCGGCGACATTTTTTTTAATCAGTTCAAGTTTCTCTTCCGAATTCATGATTCTAGAGAACAAAAATAATTATTAAATGTTTCCAACACAAATCTTAATGTTGATGGAAATTTTTTTATTTTTATTGCTTGGAGTTTTTGCAGGAGTGTTTACAGGATTGGCTCCGGGAATTCACATAAATCTCGTCGGAGCGATTTTAGTTTCACTTTCGCTGTCAATTTTTTCAAACATTAATCCTGTTTATCTCGTCGTTTTTATAGTTGCAATGTCAATAACACATTCGTTCGTCGATTTCATCCCGTCAATTTTTCTTGGATGTCCCGACGCTGAAACAAGCCTTTCAGTTCTTCCCGGACATGAAATGTTAAGGGAAGGCAGAGGATATGAGGCAGTCATGCTTGCAAATACAGGTTCTCTGGCTGCAATTTTAATTTTGATTCCATTATCAGTTCCTCTTGTAATTTTAATTCCAAAAATTTATTACATCATAGAAAAAGCCATTCCATATCTTTTGATTTCAGTGACTGCATTCATGGTTTTTTCAGAAAAAGAAAAATTCTCGGCATTTTTTGTTTTGGCGATTTCCGGAATTCTTGGTTTGATTGTTTTAAATTTCAACGGATTAAATGAGCCGCTTCTCCCTTTGCTAAGCGGACTTTTTGGAGCTTCAACCTTATTAATAAGTTTGAAAGAAAAAACTAAAATGCCAAAGCAGGAAATAACAAAACCTAATGAAAAGATTATGAAACTGGTTTTCGGTTCTATTGTTGCCTCGTTGTTTTGTGGTTTTCTTCCAGGACTTGGCGGGGGACAAGCGGCGGTAATGGGGAATTTAATTTCAAAGTCAGACAAGAGGGGTTTTTTGGTTTTGCTTGGGGCAACAAATGTCTTAGTAATGAGTTTTTCTTTTATTGCGTTGTATGCGATTTCAAAAACAAGAACTGGAGTCGCCGTATCAATTCAGGAATTAATCGGAACTCCAAACATCAAAATTTTCATTTTGATAATTTTTACAATTATAATTTCAGGAATTTTATCTTTCTTCATTACGGAAAAACTCGCAAAATTTTTCTCTTCAAAAATGGAAAAAATAAATTATTCTATTCTTTCCATAGTTGCTCTGATTTTCATCTCAATAATTGTTTTAATATTTTCAGGAATCTTGGGATTTTTAGTTTTTCTAATTTCAACGGCAACGGGAATTTATTGCATTTCGTTTAATGTCAGAAGAACGAACATGATTGGATGCCTGCTTTTGCCGACGATAATTTTGTATCTTTTTGGATAGTTTTTTAAACCCATGGAATGAATAATTTTTATGAGAAAAAGCCTTAAGGCGATAATATTGGCGACCTCATTAGCCTTGGCTGGTTGTGGTGGTTCCAGCGGCGGGGGAAATGACAGTCCGGAAAATGTTCAACCTCCAACATTGCTCGGAGCAATATCTGGAAGAGTTTTCTCATCGGATGTTGTAAACAACAAAATTATTTACGAACCTTATGTGAGACCGGAATATGATTTTAATAATTCGGCATATGTTCATGTGATTGGAAAAAATATTGAGACGACAACGGCTTCTGACGGAACTTTCCGTTTGAACAATGTTCCTGCAGGAGTATGGGAAATTGAAGCAAAAACGGAAAAAACTTCCCCTTTCTCAGTCCCAAAAGATTCTGCGACGGTGTTGGTGGCGGGAAATGCTTTGACTATTATGGGAGGATTAGATTTAATCACGGAGCCGATTATTGAGGGATATGCAAAAAATTCTCCACAAAATACTCCCTATGTTGGACAATTGGATTTTTATCCTTCAAATGGTTCAAATTGTTTTGGTTCGCCAGCTTATTCAACAATAACTGATTCTAATGGATATTATGCTTTTTTAAGGTCAAAACCGAATTCTGGAGACTGGGATTATTTTTGTATGGGTAGTCCCACAAAAGCAATCAAATTTAATACTGGAAATTATTGGAAATATATCCCATTCGCATATGATATAGCGCAAGAAGATTTAATTGCGCAATAATTTTCCCAAAAAGTAATATCCTTATTTTTCAAAACCATTTCTTCAGCGCTTCCTGTTTTTCAAGTTCTTTTCCAAAGACGCTGTCGATGTATCTTTTTATTAATTCAAGATTCTGTTTTATATAAGGAGAGACATTGTATTTTTGTGCAAGTTCGATAGCAGGTTCAAGATATTTTTTTATTCCGCCTTCGTTGACCGTGAAGATAATTTTTCCATCGCAGACAGTGCATTTGCCGGAAAGCGGCGGTCTCCTCAAAATTTCATTGCATTCAACGCATCTAAATGATTGAGTTGAAAATCCCCTTAGATTTCCCTTCATGTCTTTAATGAAATGTCTGTCGATTACGAGTCTTGCAGTGTCGGAGGTATCCACCGCCCTGATTTTTTCAACGAGCCCCATTTGATGGGCAAGTTTGTCTTTCATTGTTGCCAGCGATTTGTAAGAAGAACAAACAACGCCGTCATTTATGTTAAAGGTGTCGTGAGTAAATCCAATTTCGGTAAAATAATCTTTTCCTTCTTTTAATGCGCTTTTGACATTTGGAATTTTTATTTCGGAAGAGTGTTTCCTTTGTTCCGCAAGTTTGTAAAGGTTCAGCGGATATTTTGAAGTAAGTTCAAAATCAAGAATTTGGTCGTCAACTTCGCCGGCGTCGATTTTTCCATTCAATACCAATGGAGCGTCTTGAGTTCCACCTCGGTGGCTTGGCAAAAAAGCCAGAGAAAAATTCAAAAGCACGTCGAGCAAAAGCATGACTGCCGCTTCATCACCGTCGCAATCCCTCCTAACGGCGGCATGCATATACGGACTTGCCAAAACTCCTTGAGTGTTTGAAAAACCGATTATTCTGCAAATCACTCCGGCGCAATTGTGCGGGGCCATGAAAACACCAAGCTGCCCAACCAAATCTTCCTTTTTTTTGATATTATAAAATGGTTTAAGTTTGTAAAATTTTTCCAGCAAATCATCTACGAAATTGCTTATTTTTATAAAAACATCATCTCCCCTTTCGTCGGGAGAATCTATTGACGATGGAAGAATTATGTCGTGTGGTTTAAGCTCCAGAATTTGCTCGCTGTTAACAAGCTCTTTTCCATAAACATCGTGAGTATAACCTATGGTTTTCAGTTTTTCAACGCTGACAGAAATCTCCTTTGCCTTGAAAGCAACAAGGGGAAGTTCCGTCGCATCATATCTGATTGTTCCGTCTTTGTTGACGTGAAGGTCGTGCATCGCTCTTAAAATTCCCTTTGAAATCGGTTCAACATTATGTTCTGAATTTGAAGTTCCTCTCACGCCTTTTATCAAGACGGGAATTTCAGAAGGAGAAAGCCCGAGTTTCTCAATGGATTTTTTAAAATAATGTTTTACATCTATGGAAACGCTTGAAAATGGTTGACCTTTTTTGTGAATTTGGCAAATTTCTTCGCTTGAACTTCTGCAATCATAACAGAAAAATATTTTTTTAGTTTTGGAGTTGCAATTTTCGCATGTGGGGTAAATCGTATCTTTGACGCATATTAGACATTTGAATAATGGGAAAACGCCTTGAATTTTTCCATTTTCAACTGCGGCATTCAAGCTCCTTAATCTTCCGCCGTCGGCGCCGACGGGAAAAAGAAGATTAGGACTTCCGATAAGTTTCCTTAATTTTGCCTTCTCCGGTCTTCCCATTCTTGCTCCGATAAAATCTCCAGCCTTGTCTTTTATTTCAAATTCTGAAAAATTATTTATTATTTCCAAAACACTTTTTTCAGAATTGAACTTTTCAGAATTTAATGCGTCCTTTAAGGAAAAGCTTTCGGAGTTTAATACTGATGCGTCAATTCCGAGATTGGTCAAAAGCGCCTTGCTATTTTCCTCTGAAAGAATAATATTTTCTATGATAAGTTCATGTTCAACCCCGAGAAGTTCCAAGGCCCTCTTGCCGCATGAAAATTTTATCTGCTCTTCTTTTGAATATGGTAAAATTATTTTTCCAGAAATTTTCGCGTGTCTCATCCAATCAATCAAATCGACCAATTCTTTTTTAGAAATTTCAGTCCAATAAAAAATAAACTTCGGATGAAGGGGAATCTTGAAGTTTTTGCTTATTTCAATTGCTTTGTTAAAAGGAACGTCATACATGTTGACATATTTCGCAAATTCGGCGTCTTTTTCTTCAAGTTCCAAATGCCACCATTCCTCAACATATCCCGGTTTCAAAAGAAGAGAATTTCTGTTGGCAACGTCGCTGAATGGAAAAAGTATGTCTCCAAGATAGATTATTTCTTGAACATCATTGTAGATTTTTTTTGCTTCATGCTGGTCCTTTAATTTTCTAACGCTTCCGTTGAATAATTTTACAATTGGTCCGTCAATCATGTCGCAAGATGTAACGGCGCAGCCCTTGGTTGGTTTTTCCAATTTCATTTGGGTTCCTATTGCAATAAAATCGTCGGTTATTGCCATTGTTGCGGGATGGACGGAAGCCGCGCTGAATCCGCTCGTTCTTCCTCTCCCGTATCTGAATCTAAATGCTCCGCTTTTTGAGGGATGTCCGAAAACAGGTCTGCCTGCGACTAAATCGTTTATGTAAGTCGGAGAATTGTCTTTTTTTCCCTTGTCTCTTTTTTCATGAAGCTCGATATATTCTTTTAAAAAATCAAAACCTGTCGTCTTGAATCCTTTGTTTTTAACGCCGTTAAGAAGCCTGAATCCTTTTGCGGCTTTTTGCGCTAATCCTTCGGAAAAAATAAGGCACATTCCGCCGCGGATGTAATTCGTCTCAATTCTTTCCAAATTTTTATAATTGGAAACTTCCATTTTTCCCGTCGGGTCTCCTGAAATTTGAATCGGAATATTTTTTGCGAGAAAAGTCATTTCCTCCTCGGTTGGAAAATACTGAAGATTGGTTACTCTTTCATGATAATCAACATTTTCCGTTATGCATCTTTTTATTTCATCTTCAGTAGGGTCATATTTGTCAAATCCAAAAAGTTCGCGGAGATAATCAATAAGCATCAAAACGACGCAGCTCGCAGTGGTTCCCGCGCTTCTTATCGGACCGGAGAAATAAGCAATCAAATATTCTTTTCCTTGTTTCGTCTTTCCAATTTTTAATTCTGTAAATCCCTCAATAGGACTCGAGACGACGCCAAGGGTGGTGTATGCAAAACCGATTCTTATTCCGGCATCCATGGCTTGCAATTTTGATTCAAAGGTGCAAAATTTTTGCTGGGCAACCTCTTCGGCAATTTTGAAAACAACTGCGGTATCCAGCTTCCCGTATTCCTTTTCCAGCTGAAGTATTCTTTCGGCAATTCCAGACCCGTTCATTTGAGGATAAATGGTTGCAATCAATCCTGTAACTTTTTCTGCCATTGACATTGCAAGGGGAATTTCAACTTTGTCCGCAGGGTCAAGGCCTTTTTTTCTGGCTTCTTCAGCGACGGAATATGCAATTCTTATATTTTTTTCAAAATCCTTGAAATATTCTGAAGTATTCATCTCTCTTTCAAAATTAAAATTTCTTTATTTTCAGAGTTTAGTTTTTCAATTCCTAAAAAATTTCTATAATCATCGTTAATTTCCGATAATGGCGAAACAACCTCGTTGAAAAAAACTTCAGGGTCAATATGTTTGAATTTTCTGTTAAAAGAAAAATCAGAATCAAAAGAAAAATCAGCAATCTTAAAATTTTTGAGTAAATTTAAATCGTTTAAAATTTTTGGATCGTTGCTGGATTCCAAAATGTTCAAAACGTGATAATCTGTTTTGTTTAAATCTTCCATGGAAATTATTTTATTGTTAAGGGCTTTTTTCAAAATCTTCGAAAGAAGATAGTATCTCCCGTTGGATTCCATGCCGCTCCAATGATCTTCTTGAAGTCGCATATATTCTCTTCCAAAAATTTCCGCGTTCGTTTTATCGGCAAAAACAATTTGCCCGTTTACATTTCTCAATTCTCCAAGCATGATTTTGACGATCTCTTTTTTTCCTTCAAGATTTAATTCCCTCAAAGTATAATCAACCCTGTCCGCGCACAAAGAGGGTTTATGTTTCTCCAAAAGTGAAAAATCTTCAAGAACGGAATATTTAGGATATTCTTTTCCATGTTTCTTCAGTATTTCAGGTATGTCGGTTTTTGTTACAAATTCCAGATGAGTCTTGTCTTGATAATTTTCATCGCTGCTTTCCATCACCCAATCAATGACATGTGAAAACGCCGTATGCGAAACATCATGAAGAAGTCCGGCAATTTGTTCATCCAGATTTGCTCCAAGCCTCCTCAATAAAATCATGACGCCGATGGAATGGTCGTATCTTGAAAAACCCTTTCGATGATGATATTCGTCGGGCAATCCAAATTGCGAAATTTCTTTCAATCTTTGAACAGCCAGGGAATTTATCAAGTCGGAAAGAACAAGTTCGCCGATTTCTTCTTCGCCATAAACAGAATCAATTATTTTCATGTCTGCCCTCGTTGCTTTCATGAAAATCAAGGATTTTCACCGCTCTTGTTTTTAGATTGAACATTGGAACCTTGCAAAAATCAGGTTTGGCTCCGACTTTCTCTTGGAATGAAGTAAGATTTTCCCAGCAAGTGCTCGACAAGGTTAGAATATTATTGTAATGTGAAGCCGCGCCCTTGTGCAAATGCCCCGAAACAAAAATATCTGGAGCTTTCCTTATCAATAAAGGGTCTTTATCGTATGGTGAATACTGCACAGAAGCGTGCGTTGGCGCAAGGTGCCTGTTTTGGAGAAGAAAATGCATTATTCTGTCCGGAGAATTTATTGCATCAGTGGTGGCAAGTTTTGGAATATTGTTGGCATAGTAAAAATAAGAAAATCCATGATACATCAAAACATCAAAACCTGGAAAATTTTTTGTCGCTCCGATATTTATTATTGAAGGATTTGAAGCAAAAATAATATTCTTCAAAGCATAAAGAGGCCATGTGTATTTTTCATCCAATATTGGCTGCGGCTCGGCAAGCCTTACACAATCATGATTTCCCGGAATCATTATTATCTGAATGTCCTTTCTGATTTTCCCGAATAATTCGGCGGCGTAAGCGTATTGCCCCTCAATGTCTTTTATTTCCAAATCTTTTTCTTGATTTGGATAAACTCCAACGCCGGCAACGATGTCTCCGACGGCAAAAAGATATTTTATTTTTTCAGCCTCAGGCGTGTTTGGAATTTTGCAATTAAGATAATCTATGAATTTCAAGAAGCTTTTTTCAAGAAAAAGTTCGCTGCCGACGTGTATGTCGCTTATGAAAACCGCGTTTTCATCCAAAGGAGAATATTTTTTCTCGCCCAAAAAAGCCTCTGGAAGATAAAGCTCATTTGCAAAGAAAACTTCCTTGCTTCCCGAACCTTTGAAGCCAATCACGGCATCCAGGCAAATATTGTCTGCCTTTTCATAAATTTCTTTTTTGTTTTGATTGACGATTACTTTTATTCTTCCGGTTGAATCTTCAACGTCAAAAATGATATTTTTATTTTTAGTAATCCTTTTGTCGAGAATCATTCCTATAATTGAGATTCCCTGTTTTCCGCCGGAAATTTTATTTATTGAAACCAAATTCGTGAGTTCGGGGCGCTCCTGCAAAAAACCCCTTAATTCTGCAAAGCGATTTCTAAAATAAGTTGTGAAATGATTCACTTCCATTTTTTTCCCGAGAGGCAAATGCGTGGTGATGATTTTTGTTGCTCCTTCGGGTTTATTTTCCAAAGATACTGACGAAGAAATTTCTATGTTTAGTCCGAGTTTTATTTTCAGATTTTGTATCCCTGTTTTTTGATTCTCGGAAACCTGTTCCATGACATCTTTATGTTGAATAAAAATGCTCTTCGTTATCATCCTCGCGTTCGTATGCTCTTTTATTCTCTCAATTATTAATTTTACAGATTCCAAATCGGAAGTTCCGCTGAAAAGATTCAAAGTCTCTTTATCAATAAGCAAGCCCTTCTGCATGCAAAAGCCAAGTATTTCTTTTTCCATGGGGAAACCTGAAAATCCCGAATTTTCTTTTTCCTGATTTGCAATTCTTACATCCATATTTTTCTCCGAAGGAAACATGAAAATTTCCTATTTTCTTTTGAGTCCATTTTAATTGTAATTTAGCGAGTTTTCGATAATTTCTTTTACTTTCTCGACGATATTGCTTGAAATCGCAAGTCGAATTTCCCTCATTCTTCCGCCCCTTCCCTTTGAGATTACTCTTACATTAATTATTCCTAACATATCAAACTCTTGGATTATGTCTGAAACTCTTCTTTGAGTCAAAACTTCCATCTTATATTTAAGGCACAAATCTTGGTAATGGTTGTATATATCTCCTGTAAAAATAACATCGTTCTTCTTCAAATCACCTTGCTGTCCTAAGACGGTTTGGGAATTGCTATTTTTCTGAGCAAGCTTTATTATTGAATATAAAACCATTTGGAATTGTTTCGGCTCCGATTTAACCACATCTAGAATTTTATCTCTCTCTATTTTATTATTGGATTCGTCTATATGTTTTAGAAGAACCCTTTTGCTTCCGTCTCTTTCTGCAAGCTCTCCTGCAATTCTTAGCAAATCGAGAGCCCTCCTTGCATCGCCATGCTCTCTCGCCGCGAATGCCGCGCATTTTTCAATAACTCCGTCTCCAAGAACATTTTCCTTGAAAACCTCCTTCGCCCTTATTTTCAATATCTCCCTCAACTGCATCGCGTTATAAGGAGGGAAAATAATTTCTTCTTCAGACAAGGAGCTTCTGACTCGAGGGTCCAATCCTTCTAAAAAAGTCAAATCATTGCTTATTCCCACGACGCAAATCTGGCTTTTCGACAGTTCCGAATTTAATCTGGTTAAATTATAAAGAAATCCGTCGGAAATTTTTTTGACGGTTTGATCTATTTCATCTAAAATTAAAATCACGAGTTGTTTTTCAGAATCAATTAAATCAATGAACCTGTTGTAAACCGCTTCTGTCGGTAAACCTGTGTCAGGAACCTCTCCGCCAAGTTTCCTTATTAATTCCGCAAGAATCCTGTATTCAGTGTCGGAAATTTTTTTCATCTTGCAATTAAGATATTCTATCCTCAAGACAAAATCATTCTGTTTTGTGTCTGCTCTTTTAAGAAGCCCTTCTTTTACATATTGAACAGAAAGTGTTTTTCCGGTTCCAGTTTTTCCATAAAGAAAAAGGTTGCTTGGTCTTTCTCCTCTAAGAATTGGCGCAAGAATTGAAGCTATTTGTTTTATTTGTTCTTCCCTGTAAAGAATTTCTTTAGGTTGATAATTATTTTGAAGCACAGACTTGTCTTTGAAGATAAGCTTCTTGTCAAAAGACTCAAAAATTCCGTCAAGTTCGTTGCTCATTTTATCTCTTTTTTTATCAAAACCATTTTTTATTTTAGTGTTAATACACACCTTAGTTTCTATTGGAAAAAATAATTTTGAGTTATTTTACTTCGGGGAAAATTTGTTTGAGTATATAAAAGATTATGACTACTGAAAAAGAAAGACGCCATTTCTTCCTATGGAAAAGCGATTACGCATACGCATCGCGGAGAACCTAAGAAAAAGACCACTCATACGCATCGCAAAAGAATAGAGGAGATAAGGACCACCCAGACGTATCGCGAAGAAATTAAAAGTATTGCCCCCAATGAGAAAAAGCGTCGCCCTGAAAATAAAAATGATTTTTTATGGAAATTAAAAAATTATTTTTTGGCATAAGAGAATTGTAAATTATTATCTAAAAAAAGATTATAAGTGATATGATAATTATATACATTTCAGAATAACTATTTTCTATAATATATACTTCTTAATAATTATTTTCTATAATATATAATAAATATAATAATATATATAATATATAATATAAAATTTTTTAAATAAATATAATAAATAAAAAACCTATTTTTTCTTTTTAAACATTTCCAATCGAAACGAAGGGGACAGGGAGTTAGGCTGATTTTGATAATAATTTTCTCTTTTTCTTATTTTTAAGAAATTTTTAGGTTTATAGGATAAAAAAGAAGAATTCTTAAAAAAAGGCGAATTTTTAACATTTTGATGAAAACTTTAGAAAATCTTAAAACAAACACAAACAATAACTAAACTATATTTCAATTCATAGCAATATTTATAAATTATTCTTAGCTAAAACAAACATGCAGAGTAAAAACCCGTTCAGCGCAGTTCTGGGAAAGATGATTGTTACGAAAGAAGGGAAAAGGTTGGGTTTTGTAAAAGACGTTACTTTTGAGACAACTTCGGGCGAAATAATACATTTGGTTGTAAAAGATGCGACGCCTTATACAAGAAATCTTAATCTTGAGAAAGTAGGTTCAACCGATGTTTTAATTCCTTATAACTCAATAATTGCAATCGGCGATTTCGTTATTGTTTCCGAAGAGGATTTGGTTTAAATGGCAGAATTTGAAGATGGTGGAGAGGGATTCCGCTCTCAGATAGGGCAACTTGCTGATTATAGGGATTCTTTTTATGAAAAACATAAATCTGAAATAACTGCAAGAATTAATCCTGAATATAGGGAATATAGAGAACTCGTTAAAAGAATTAAGAAATTATCTGCTCCAATAAGAGGACCTGGTTTTATTGAAAAATTATTGGGTTAGCTTTTCTGCTTATTCATCACATAAAAATTTAAAAATACTTTTTGCTTAATGTCAAAATGACTTTGGAGAATCAAGATTCTTTGAATGAAAATCCTTTGCAAGTGGTTTTATTTGGCACCCACCCTCATAAAGGGGATTTTAAAGAAAGGCTTGAAAAAAGAGGATATAATGTATCTTCCTATGAATTATCTCCTTTTTGCGATGCCAAGTTTGTTCTAACGCATGGAAACAACTCCTATATCGACCAAGGTGCCGAAAAATGGCTTGCAAGAACCACTCCAAGAGATTGAAAAAATTTCAATCAAATATTCACACAAATCTTTAAATATCCTTTTTCAAATTTATTAACATGAAATATGCTGGAATAAGATTCCAAAAAATTGAGGCGGAAAAGTTTGAAGAGGCAAAGAGCGGTAACATAAATGTGAACTCCAATTTCAACCTTGGAAAAGTAAAGAAAGAAGAAGACTTGACAAAAGATTCGGACAAGCCTGTTTTCAGTTTTGAGTTTACTTATTCCATCAAATATGAAGAATTTGCTGAAATTTCTTTCAAAGGAACTGTTTATATTGAGATTCACGATAAGAAGATGATAAAGGCTTTTGAGGAAGAAGATTCCAGAGTTGCGGACAACGATTTAAGGAAATTAATTCTTGATGTCGTTCTTGCCAGAACCCATGTTGAATCTTTGCATCTTGAAGAAAAACTCGGGCTGCCTTTCCATATACAGTCCCCAAAAGTCAAATTTGGAAATAATTGATAGTCTGGTTTAATTTTTCTATTTTGCCTCAAAAATCTTTGTTTATACTTTTTATCGTCTCATAATCTTATTCTCAGGTTCAAAAATTATTTGTTTGTATTCTCTGTTGCCCGTCCATTGTCTTATGTAGAAGGCATTCAGGTTCATTTCTTTACCGTATATTCTTGCCCTTTCACAAGCCAATCTTCTAAGTTCTTTTTTTGCATCGCCATAAATAATTAAGTTGAACGAGAGGAAAGAAACAAATTCTGATAATATCTTGTAGCTTTTGTTTTCTCTTCCGGAATTTATGCAAATGCCTCTGAATCTTTCCGGAAAAAATCTTTCCACATTTTCTCCTCGGTCATATAATACTGAATGTTTGTCTGAAATATTTTCATATTCAAAAAATCTATGAATGTGCTTCATGAAGGCAATTTCCCAAGGTGTCTGCCCGTCATCAGATTCGTGCGTGCGACGCGCTGAAAGTTCATAACTCTTAAAATCATTGCCGCTTGAAATTTCTTTAACCGCTAATTCCAGGTTCTTTTCCGAACCGTTTTTCATAGGCTTTAAGGTAATCTCTTTTTATTTAAATTTATTTGATTTTGAACCCTATTTTTTAGTAATTTATTTAAACAGTTATTCGGTATTTGTTCTATGAGAATTTCTGAAGCAAAAAGAGAGAAGATTTCAGAGCAGATCCTGGCTTTCTTATACTCATCATTCCCAAAACTCTTCTTTACATCGACAATTGCAAGAGAGATTGCAAGGGACGAGGAGTTTGTCAAGAATCTTTTAAATTCTTTAAAGAAAAAAAAATTGATAGTTGAGATAAGGAAAAATCAAGACGGAAAGGATTATCTCCGAAGATCAAGATGGAAGCTCGGCGATGAGGTTTACAGCGCATACAAAGGATATCAAAAAATCTAGATAACTTTTTATATTTCTGAATATCAAAAATGAAATGGATTCGGTGAAGGAAGCTTTTCAAAAAGTCAAACAAGACATGGATTTCTTGAATTTAAACATCCAAGAAATAAATCGAGAGATCCTTTCTTTGCATGAGGAAATCAGGGAAATTAACAAAAATTTTGAGAAAATTGTTAATAATTCAACACCTTCTTATCCAACAGATAATCATTTTTATCCAACAAACCAACAGATAAATCTTACAAATCCAACACAAATCCAACACATAAATGAGCCTTTTAACCAGTTTAAAGCAGAAAAAGAGGTGTTTTCCACTGGAAATGGTGGGGTTCCAACAGACAAACAGACAAACCAACAAACAGACCAACACACACAAAAAAGTCCTTTTTTAGAGGGAAATAAAGGAAATTCCATTGAAAACGCTCTCCAGATACTGAATTCATTAGACTCTTTAAAGAAAGAAATCCGGCTTAAGTTCAAACAACTTACAGAGCAGGAATTGATTGTTTTCACGACGATGTATGAGCTTGACGAGCAAATCGGCTTTTCGGATTACAAGTCAATTTCTTCCAAACTTAATCTTACAGAAAGCTCAATAAGGGATTATGTTGGCCGGCTTATAAAAAAAGGGATCCCTGTCGAGAAAAAGAAAATCAACAATAAAAATATCCAACTGAATATCTCGCAAAATCTAAAGAATCTAGCCTCACTTCAAACAATTCTCTCTTTGAGGGATATATAGACTTTCGTCTAGCCGAATAACTATTATTATCTCTAACTATTTCTGAACCTAACTTCTTACCCACTACACTTTCCTTATATTTTTTAAAATATTTCCCTCACTTTTTATACTTTTTAACACCTTATTTATCCTCTCTTTTAACCTGGATTCTAAAATTCTCTTAATTTCCTCACTTTTATTCATTTTTTTCACCTTTTTTATCTTTTCTAACTCTCACTTTTGCCTTTTTGAGCAGTTTTTCACGTATTTCGGTAGGTATGAAGACCCTCTTTTTACCATTTTTCTCAGTTACCTCTTCAATTATACCCTCACTTTTGGACTTTATGGCATTTATTTGACCCCTTATTGTAGATCTCTCTTTCCCTAGAACAGCTGCAACATCATCATAGCTGAGTTTCATGTCTGTATTAAGCAGCACCCATAGGATCGCTCTCTCTGATACTGAAAAATCATCTAAATTTGGTGTTTGAACAGCTGTTTGAACAGCTGTTTGAACAGGGTAAACAGCTGTCTGTTTATTAAACAGCTGTTTGGATTTTTTGAAAATCCATTTTGAATTTGCGCCCTCCACCAAAGAAACGATATTCTTCAACTCTTCAACATCTTCTTTCAGCGTCGATAAAATATCTTTTATCTCAAAAATCTCTTTTTTGTGCAATTCTTTTTCAGAATCAAGGTGTTTAATCCACCCACCAACACTTTGGATGTCTTTTTTTACAGATTCAAAACCACGCAAAGTCTCTTCTTTAATTTTTTTTGTTTCTCCTTTACCAAAAAACCAGTCAAACATGTTATTAATCGGAAAAAGTTGTTTAAAAATGTTTTGTTTTCCGACGAGAAAAATGTTTTTTATCGTCAAAACCTAAGGTGTTTTCCTGTTAAAAAACTTCTGAAAAAACAGCTGTTTAAACAGCCAACACATAAAAAACACTAGACAAACAACTGTTTAAACAGCATCAAACAGCTGTTTAAGTATAATAACTAAGTTAACCTAAGTGCACAAAAGTGCGGAAGCACTAAGATAATTGAAAAAAATTTGTACGCAAATTTTATAAATGAATTTTCATTTAAACACTAATGGAGGTGCTACATAGACTTTTTGGGACGGGAAGAAGTTTCCGTCGAGAATTTAAACGTCAAATCAGATTATTGATAATCATAACTCTTGGCTTTACAATTGCATTTACCTGGAGACAAACTGTTTTTGATTTGTCTCTTGCATTTGTAAAATCCATGACAAACATCCGGAATGACTCCGAACTAAGCATTTTGGCATCCCTTTTCATAACGGTTTTGAGCGTAGTCTTAATTTATCTTGTAGCCCATCTTCTAAAGGATTCTGATTATTAATCCAAACAAAGCTAACCTAAGTGCACATAGCAAACTTTAAAATATCCTTTTTACTATACAGATAAAAGATGAAAGGAGGTTGAAAAAGAGATGGCAAAATTAACTGCGTGGATAATGACTGCAATCGGAGTGCTATTATTACTTCAGGCATCAAACTTACTTCCTGCGCTTACACAATATAATGTATGGTTGTTAGGGCTGGGATGGCTTGTTGCAGGCATCGGAAAATTATACCGGGCTTACAACTACAAAAAGAGAAGATAATTTATTTTAATTTTTATTACAATAATTTTTAAAAAGGGTCGCCCCTCTTTTGATAAATGAATGAATTTAGGGAGAGACTAAGAAAAGCACTTTGTCCGGATGATACATTAGACGACGCGGTAGGTGTTCTTGGAAAACTGGTTCGTTTAGAGAATGAAAGATCACGTTGGCCCATACATCCCGCCATGATAAATGGTTATCCAGAACATCAACTTGTAGATAGAATGTCTGAGGGAGGATTAGTTAAGAGGGAGGTAGATTCAGGTTCTTATTATCGAGATTGTTTTTTATATTCTATTCTTCCTAAAGGCAGAGAACTATATGAGCAACTTATGAGAGAAGCTAACCTAAATGCACAACATAAATTAGTAGAAGAGGACAGGAATCGTTTAAGAAGCCTTGTCTAGAAGGTGATATTCCCTTCTAATTTTTGCCTAAACATCTCCACACACAAATCCTTCGCACAATGTATATTATACGAACCCCACGTTTAGAGCCTTTATTTGACATTAATACGGGTTGAGGACGGAAAACTCAGCCAAAGGCGAGTTTGGAGTGGATTGCTTATTGTTGATGGGATTAAGGTTTCTCTCTTTTTTCAAGTCTATCAAATAAATAAGAAATTGTGCTCAAAATATCTAAACAGTTTCTATCTGAAAATTCTTTACCCCTCGACCCTCTTGTTATGCTTGTATGACTTACTGCGGGATTCTTAAATCCCTTCATTATTCCTTGGGATAAAAGTTTTTGCCCCTCTTCAATGTTTTCTTCGTTAGGTGTGGATTTTTTAGTTAACCATATTACTTTATGATTTTCTTTTCCATAGGATTTTTCCATCAAGTCGTAACCATCCTCAACATAACTGGAAACTGTTTGAACTTCTTCATTATAAATTTGAACTGCTTCTCGTGCAGCCTCCAGATATTTTTTTTCAAAAAATTTATCTCTAATATGTGGATTTTCTGTTATTTTTTCGTGAAGTCCAGACCAAAGAACAAAATCTGCGTGTTCTGGTGCCAAACTGTATGCTATTCCTAAAATATCCGTTGCTTCATCTTCAGAAACTCTTTCGGGGTCATCTAATATCTCAGTTATTCTGTCAATATTTTTAGTTATTGTTGAATTATTCTTATTGGTCTCTCTCCATTTTACTGTGTCTATTTCATACTTTTCTTTAATTTTTTCATTAGTCCTTTCTTTCTTTCTCTCCCTCCAGTCTTTATGGATAAAGCTTATTACCTCACCAAGAAAATCTTTTAATTCCTGCAAATTTTCATCATTCCATGCCAAACTGCTTCTGTTAGTTGAAATTACATCTGGTTTAAAGTTATCTATAAAATCTATCTCTAACCAACCTGTTAAATATTGAAAAAAGAAACTAGAACCCTGTTCTGGAAAAAATTCTGGTAGATTAACCAACTTCTTTCGTGAAAAAAGAGTAACTCCCCTTAGATTATTTCGAACTGGTTTGTCAAATAAAATAATTTTCCCTTTTATTGTATCTACAAAAGAGTATTTTTCCTTTAATTTAAGACTTACTGCGGTTTCAGGGAAAGACCAAGAAAAATCTTCCTTTCTTCCCTTTTGTTCATACCTAAGAGCATTCGTTATTTCCTCAAATTTTGAATCGTCCTTTTTTATATAAACTTTAAAATCTTCATCAAAAATAAAATAATTTGATATGCTATTTTTTAAACCTTCAACATCAAAATCGGTTTTTCTATACATTTTTGTCAGAGTAATTTTTGTACCATTTTTATCGGAAACATTCTTTCTTGTAGTGAACTCTGGTTTGTAAAAACTATCTGATGTATGAATTTTATCTAAATCCATTTCAAAAATTACCTTAGTATTATTTGTTACCGTTTCAATAACAGCCTTTTTAGCGATTCCGAAGAATGCCAATTTTCCAAGACCTTTTTTACCGATAGGGAGCCTTTTACATTCTCCGGTTCTTGTTTCTTGAAGTTCTTCACGCCTTTTTCTTCCAACAATTAAATATTTTTTATTTATATCTTCAAAAGACATACCGAACCCATTGTCGCTAATGATTACAGATTTGTTTTCGCCAGTTCCCAATAATTCTATTTTCACTTCTTCTGCGCAAGCGTCATATCCGTTTGCGATGAGTTCCGAAATTATTGGAGGCAAGGTGGAGTATAATTTTGCACCTAAATCGTCTATAACAAGTGGGTCAAACTTCATGACAAGTTCATTCTCTTCTTCAGGCGGCATCTTGTAAAAAAATTCTCCCTTGTGATTCTGCGAACTTTACCGGAACTGCATTCCCTACCATTTTTGTGGTTTGCGTTATAGGTCCGTAGAAAATATAATCGTCGTCAAACGTTTGCAAAGCCGCCGCCTCTCTGACTGAAATTCCTCTGTTCTGTGAAGGATGTCCGAATCTTCCGTTGGATATGCTTGTGCATTTGCAAGTTAATGTTGGAGCCGCATCATCCCATTTCATTCTCCCGTAAACATCTCCGTGTCCTTTATAGTTTTTATGACACTTTAATATCAGGTTTTCCGGCAAATCTTTTCTTGAACCGCCGTTTTTCGGAATATTTCTTAATCTCTCAATATTTAATTCGCTCAATTTTCTCACATCATGATTTGGAATAATATTTTTTCCGACGGGAATTCTGCGATATTTTGCTATCTTTTCCCTCACCGTTATTTTTCTGGAGTTTTCCGATTTTTCCGGTATTTTAACCGGGAAATGCAATGAAGCGGAGAAAACCAATCTCTTTCTTCTTTGAGGAACTTCAAAATTTCTCGCATCCAATATCTTTGAATCATAAAAATAACCCTTTTTATCAACTCTTGATTCAAATTCTCTGAAAATTTCTTTTCCTTTACCATTCTTCAATCCCGGGACATTTTCCATAAGAACAAAATCGGGTTTTGTTTCTTCAATCAATCTTGCAAATGCGAGAACCAAGTTTTTTCTTTTATCTTTTTTGTCGATTTTATTATTGATTAGAGAGAATGGCTGACAAGGAGCGCAACCAGCTAAAAGAAAATAATAATTTTCTCTGTCTATTCCTTCCAAAACTTCTTTCCCGCTTAACTTTGAAATGTTTCTGTGAAAGAATTTTGTTCCTTCATTATTTTTTTCGTAGGTATCCTTGACTTTTTCATCGAAATCGTAACCTTTTTTTACGATAATTCCAGCGTCGAGAAGTCCACGAGTTAATCCGCCTGCTCCGCAAAAAAGGTCAACCGCCATAATGCCTTTTTTCATATATTATATAAATTTTCCGGCTTTAAATATTTTTTAAATCATGCTCCCAAATTCGTCGCACTTTCCATCCCGACGACAAATAATTTTTAGAAACTTCCAAATCTCTTAAAGCATTTTTATTCAATTTATTTTTCCAGAATTTGCGATTCGTCTTCGGCATCGTTTGGTGTTTTGGACATTTGTGCCAGAAACAGCTGTCGACGAAAACCGCGATTTTATTTTTTGAATTTGCAAAATCCGGACGCCCGTATAATTTAGGCTGATGAACAAAATCCTTTCCGAGAATCTTTTTTACTTTCTTTTCTATGGCGGAATTTTTTGAACGAATTTTGGACATTATTTCACTTCGTTTGCTTTTTGAAAAAACATCCGTCATTTTTATTCAAATAACAAACGGGGATTAATCTTGAACTGAAGCATTTTTGCGGATTCTCTTCCAGCATCGCCGCCTTTTCTTTGCATTGTAATTTCTCCAATTTTCAAACTTCCCTTATTAGTTATTTTTACTTCACCCTGCCCAAAAATATTCATTGCGGAATTTATGTCCTTTAAAACCCACTCATAACCTTTCTTGTTCTCTTTCAAAATTACCAGCATCCAGTTCGCAGATAATTTGCCCCGCCCTTTCAATATGTCAGAAATGACTAATATTTTATTTTTGCTGAAAAAATTAACAATTTTATTTTGACTTTCTGTCGGCATTTCAGTCAAGAACATTCTTCTTGAATCTTTTACTTGCTTTTTTGATGGCTTTTTCTCGCCAGTAAATGATTTTAGAATTTCTTCAATATCTTTTGGAATGCCCCACATCTCAACATATTTTTCAATTTTTCTTTTGTCAACTTGATTAAATCCTTGCTTATTGCTGACCAATTTGACAGAAAGATTTTGAGAATCAATTGCTTGTTTAAGTTTTATTGTAACTTGAACCTGAACATCTGTTTTGTAGCCATGAATTTTGACGGCAAAAACAGATTCTATTTCACCAATTTTATAATGCATTGATTTCAACCATTCTTGAGCGGTTTCGTCATTTCGCCAATTGTTGAATTTTCTCACGACATCATCTTCATTTCTAAATCCGCCTTTTGCAGTTTTTGAACCTAAGTCTCTCCCGTTCATTTTAACGTCGTCTGCAAAGCATAATCATGATGAATTTTGCTATTTTCAATTATGATTTCATTTTCTTTTATTTTTTCCGACCTTAAAACTTTCAATATTTGCTGATAAATAAAATCAACTACTGGAACAGAAACGCTGTTTCCAAATTGCTTATATGCTTGAGATTTGCTTACAGGTATTTCAAACCATTCTGGAAAGCCCTGAACTCTTGCACATTCTCTAGGGGAAAGCCGCCTTATTTTTCCGTTAACAAGATAAGCCCCTGTTTTTCCAGCAGCACCTCCGCCATATGCGGACAATGTTATCGCATGCCCATTTACGCTGTATATTCTTTCTCCCTGACCGCCATTATTTATTTGCCCAATCTGAATCGGCTTTAAACTTGGAGTTTCATCCCTTTTCCAAAATTTCAAATCTTTTCTATTTATTATGCAATCTGCGGTTTTTTCATCATTCTCTAAAATATTTCTCAAAAATATTTTACGATAAGTTTTTTTTGGAAAGTAAAAATATTTCACACCCAAATCTTTTCTGAATGCGACGATGTAAATTCTCTCTCTGGATTGCGGAACTCCATAATCGCTTGCAGTCAAAATGTTATAATATGCATCATACCCTATGTCATCCAATATTCTTAAAATCGTTTTCAAAGTATTCCCATAATTATGCTTTGTAAGATTTTTCACATTTTCCAAAAATAAAACTTTTGGCTGATGATATTTTGCTATTCTTGCAATCTCAAAAAAAAGAGTCCCCCTTGCGTCATTAAATCCTCTTTGCTTCCCGGATATGCTGAATGCCTGACATGGAAAGCCCGCACATAAAATATCATGTTCTGGAATTTCCGATTCTTTTATTTTAGTTATGTCTCCATTTGGAACCTCGCCAAAATTTGTCTCGTAAGTATTTTGAGCACCTTTGTCCCATTCTGAAGAGAAAACGCATTCAGCCCCGTGATTTTCCAATGCTATTCTAAATCCCCCGATTCCCGCAAATAAATCAATAAACTTCAGTTGTTCATCATCCATAAGAAATCTATATGTTCGGATTTATTAAATATTTTGATTCCTGCTTTCTTTCCCCCACCCCCCTCCTCCACCGCAAAAAATATCCAAAACGAAAAGTTTAAATTAATCCGTTTAATCCGTTGAATATGGAAACGGATATGATAAAAATACCAAGAAAAGTGTATGAAGAACTCCTGGAAGAAGTTGGAATATCAAGAAATCAGGAGATGATGAGTTCCGTTAAAGAACACAAAGATGCTGAAAAAAAAGGCGTCAAGTCATGGGAACTTAAATTTTAATATATTTTATGAGAACCGACCGCTACGACAATAATCTCTTTGCTTTTGTCGTCAATTTTATACATCATTCTTAAATTGCTGCCGAACCAGCAACTCCAAAAGTCTTTTAATTCCCCTTTTAATTTATGGGCTCCGAGATTTGTTCTTGGATTTTGTTTTAACAATTCCAACTTCTTGGCTATTTTATCATCAAGAAATTCATAAAATTGCTTCTCCGCTTTTTTACTTTTTGTGGTTATCTTATACATAAGCTTTTTATCGGGATTTTTCTTTAAATGTTTTTGTCACAAAAGTATCTACTTCTACTTAGAAAAAACCTTTCCCCTCCCCTATTTGCTTCTCAAAACCTCTCTATACTTTCCCCACTGAGAATAAGCAACAAAAATATTCAAAGCCATCAAAATCAATCCTGGAACAATCGTTTTCAAATCCAAAATCAGATGGAACCAAAGAAGCGGAGCGTTAATTGTAAATCTAAAGTAGAGAAATTAATTATTAAGAAAAATCAGTCCAAATATCCCGGAGCTTCGCCTTGTTTAAAATAATCGTGTCTTGCTCTGAGATTCAATGGAACTAAAACATTCACGAGCATTTTTTGGTCCGGCAAATGTTTTATCAGTCCGCCTTCACTTTGAAATTTCCTTGTCGCCGTTTGGATTTCATCGCGAGTGTAATTGATTTCTTTCTTAGGAGCAATTGTTCTTCCCATTATTTTTCCAGAAATAAACAACTTAAAAACTTTTCTTAATCGCAATAGTCGCTCGTCTTTCCCGAAATGCCGTCGCCGCCCTGAAGGCTTTTTGCGATATTTTTTTCTTCGCCTTCAAGATAATCAAGCCAGCAAAGAGCATGAGTTCCAAACTGGTCTATATTATAGAATTTTGCGCGAAATTCTTCGTCATAAACGACGCCGTTTGTTTTTCTCAAATCATAAACTCCGAAGTCAAAGAAAATATTTTTGTTGGCTTCAATTCCAATCTTGGTTGCGACATGTTCCCCTTTTCCGACAAAAATTGATGGAAAAATTTGGGTTGTTCTTGAATCCCCCTCTCCGCCCATCGGAATTTTTTCCATGATGCTATTAAATTTGCTTGTCAATTCTCTTAAATGGTCGAGTTTGTACAACATCCCGCAATCGTTGGTAAAGTAAAGAGAGTATTGAACTTCTCCGGATTCCAAATGTCTTGCCGCCATGAAAAGATTTCCATCCATCGGCGCGTAAACATCAACGCCGTTGTTTTCAAGGCCGTCAAATCTGATTCCTCCGTGGGGTTTGTAATCTCCGCCCCTTATTTGTCCGGGATAGAGTATACTGCTTGCCAATTTTATATCCGCCGGCGACGGGAAAATCAAAGGTTCATCGCATTCGGGCGGTGCGCCTGAAACTTTCCAATTTTTGCTTTCCATGTCAAAATACCAATCAATCTTCGCATCTTGAGCAAAAAAGTCTTCAATTTTATTGCTTGAAATATTCTCCTGATTTTCCTCAATATCTTCCGGGACAAAGTTTTTTTGGATAAAAAAAGCGGAAACTCCGAGAATTAAAATGGCGATGAATGCGAATAAAATTTTATTTTTCATTTTATTTAAATTTTATTTTCAAGCCCGTTTTTCTTTTTGAAATCCATGATTGCCGATTTTATTGCATCCTCGGCGAGAACCGAACAGTGAATTTTTACCGGAGGCAAATTTAACTCTTCCACAATTTGCGTGTTTTTTATTGTTAAGGCTTCTTCCAAAGATTTTCCTTTGACCCATTCCGTCGCCAAGCTTGAAGATGCAATCGCGCTTCCACAGCCGAATGTTTTGAATTTTGCGTCGGTGATATAATATTTTCCATCGTCTCTTCTTTCCGTTTTAATTTGAAGCTTCATCACGTCGCCGCATTCCGGCGCCCCAACCAAACCCGTTCCGACGTTTGCATCATCCTTATCTAAAGAGCCGACGTTCCTCGGATTATTGTAATGTTCAATCACCTTTTCAGAATAAGCCATTTCACATCATATAATCGCAAGAATAAAAATGTTTCTAGCACCTGTATTCTTTTCCCGTGAAATTATGATAAATTTTTTCCGAATATTTCGCCAAATCTCGAACATGTTTTTCATGTTTTGAAGTAAAATCAATTATCATAAAAACCTCGTCTCCGCCGGGCCTGACTTTTGTGATGAAATATCCCCCTTCCTCAACCATTTTTGCAAGCTCCTGGTCTTCTTTGGACAGTTCTGAAAGAATATTTTTCCTTATCTCAAATACTCTTCCATGCAAATCAATCATTTCTTTTTGATAATTTTGGACTCTAAAAATCTTTTCCTAAAGGTTATTAAACATAAAAAACATAGTCTAAATATGAAAAAGAGTGATTCAAGCCTTTATCTTTGGACGACAATTTATGCAATAGTTGGAACTTTGCTTTACTCCGGAATCGCATATTACCTCTACCCAAACCTGATGAACTATTATTACATCGGCGGAGTTTTTGTGCTGGTTTGGCTTGTTTATTACTTGATTGCTAAAAAGAAATCTTCCTACTAATTTCTCCGGTTAAACAATAATTTTCCGAAGGGTTCATTTTCGCCCGCATATATTCAAAGTCGTCGAGCATTTCAGGATTTGGATAAATGATTGTCATTTTGGCGGATTTCTGCGAATTATCTGTCTTTTCTTCTAAACTCATTTTGAAATGAGTAAGAACCTCTTAATAAGGATTATCAAGAAAGTTAAAAATGATTTCAGCATCACAGTATTTTTAAAAGAATTTGTCCGTTTCCAACCATGCCCGATTATATTCTTTTTATCAATGGAACGAAGGGGGATTATATTTCTGATGCAAAACATCCGGTGTCCAGGATAGAATTAATCTCCAATGCCAAAGATTTAACCGACGCGCTTTTAAAAGCGGAAAAAATCAAAAGCAATATTGAGAAAGAATTGTTTCTCCCTCATTTGGAAATTGAAAGATTGATTTTGGTCGGAGAAACCGTTTACTTGAGAAATAATTCTTCTTGAAAATAAAGTTAAAATAAAAAATAAAAATTTTTGGTTTCAAACCGAGAATCTTAATTAAAAATTAAAATCTTCTTTGTGGTCTGTCGCCGAAGCTTCTTCTCTGTCCGCCAAATCCACCACCGCTTCCGCCTCGGTCTCCACCGAAACTTCTTCTTGGTCTGTCAGAGTCGCTTCTTTCTTCCATAGGCTTTGCTTCGTTAACCTTTACTGATCTGCCCTCGACTTCTTTGCCGTTCAGTTCTTCAACTGCTTTGTCGGCGTCTGCGTCGTTGACAAAAGTTACGAATCCAAATCCTTTGGATCTTCTTGAGAACTTGTCTATGATTATTGTTGCTTCTTCAACTTCACCGAAGGCAGAGAATATCTCCTTCAATTTGTCGTTGTCAACAGTAAAAGGCAAGTTTCCTACATAAAGTTTTTTGCTCATCTTTCGTGTTCTTTCCGTTTAATTCACTAGAACAAGTTAACTGTCACTTAACACTTACCTTACCTAGCAAAAATAACTGCTAAAGATTGTTTATAAATCTAGTGTTTTTCTTATAATATTTCTGATGATATTCTTCAGCTTGTCGCAAAAGTTGCAATCTCCATATCTGAATATAATAATTCTTTTAAATAAACTTTTCGTGCCTTTGTTATGCCTGAATATGTTGCAAAGATAATTGGAACCGCTATTGAGTATAGTTTCGGCGGTAGTTTGTCTTATGATGTTAATGAAGAAAGAAGATTTTCCGCTGAAGATAAACCGGCCGCAGATAAAAAAGCGCAGGATGAACTCATAAAAATCGGAAGCAAATTACTCTGTGCAAAATTGAATCTTGAATCTTTAACCACCATCTAAAATTTCTTATCTTATCTTAAACACCGCATTGACAGAAGCTGTGATTTCTTGTTCGCTTGGTGTTATGCTTGTCACGGCTTCCTTGACTGCCGTGCTTCCATAAGAATCTGAAGTGTAAACATTCCACGGAGAATAATAAAAGTCGCTGCTTGAAACAGAAACCAAGCTTCCCAATTTCTTTCCAACTCCGTCGGCAAGCGCTTCAGCTTTCAATTTCGCGTCTTCCGCGGCGAGCTTTATTGCTTCCGCCTTTGCCTCATTTTGTTTTGCCATGCTCAGTTCAAAATTAACGGAACCTATGCTTGCTCCCGCCGTTAAACTTGAATCAACAATCTCCGCGATTTTTTCAGTTTCTTCAGTTGTAATTTCAACTTTTAAAGAATGCGATGCGGTATAACTTGTTATTCTCGGATTTCCCGACGAATAATCATAGTTTGGATATATGTTGAAGCTTTGGGTTTGTATTTCTTCTTCAGCAAATCCTAAATCCATCAACGAAGTTTTCAATTTGGAATAAATTTCCGTTGCCTTGTCATTCGCTTCGGAACTTGTTCCCGCCTTCGATTCAATTCCAAGATAGATTGTGACTAAATCAGGTGTGACTTTTATTGAAGAAATTCCATTCGCCGTGATTGTGTTCTGCGGATTGTATCCTCCGAAATATTTTCCTCCGATGAATATAGCCAAAATAATTCCAACTACAATTATTCCCGTTATCAAAACTTTATTGTCAATTTTTTGTTTCACTGTTCAAACACCCCGTAATTTAACATGATTTTCAACATTATGAACAGCACGAAGCTGAAAAAAGTTCCAGTCAAAAACCACAACCAATAATATTCGCTGGCGCTTATAAAGTTAATTCCCGCTTCCGCAGTTTTTTCCATCGCATAAAGAGCGACGCTGGAATCTTCAACGGCGAAGGATTGTTTGCCGTCAAAATAAAATTTTATTCCCGCGGCTGCGATTCCCGAAAGCAATGCAATCGGCAGAATTTGTTTGACTTCTGAAGAAATTTTCTTGGATTTTGGCGAAATTAAAATTGATTTGTTTGCGAACTTGTACATCTTTATTTTCTTTCCTCTGCTGCTCCAGAAAAAATTTCTTGTTTCTTCAACGATTCCCGCCTGAATCATTTTCTTCAAATTGTACCCGACGGTGTTTAAAGGAATTTTCAATCCGTCTGCAATGCCTTTCTCGCTTGCTTCTTTTACTTCTGAAAGAAAATCTATCATCTTATTTGACGTCTTATTTCCCAATATCTCCGCGATGTTTTTCATTCTGCTGTCGTCGAGGGACAGGAGCAAATATTTTTTGTTCATATCCAACATAGATAAAAATTATTTATAAATAAAGCGATGACTTCAATTTCGTTTGAAGCTATGTCTGATAAAAATATTTAAAGAAGTTCGCATAACCTCTTTCAAAAGAAGATGAATCGCGAACAGTTTCTTGAAAAATTAAGGGTTGAATTGAAAATTTCAAAAAATTCCGAGCATACGTTGAGAAACTACATTCACGCAAACACTATTCTATTGGATTTTTCAAAAAAAAGTCCGGAAGAAGTAAATGAAGACGACGTCAAGCTTTTCATATCGGAAAATCTCAGCGACAACGCATCTTCATCAATAATTCTTTTTTTGTCGGCGATAAAATATGCTTACTTGGGTTTGCTTGGAAGAGATATCACGATAAAAATAAAACGCCCTAAAAGGGAGAAAAAAATCCCGACGGTTCTTACAAAAGAGGAAATCAAAAAACTATTGGATTCTTTGGAATCAAGAAAATCAAAATTGATGGTGTCTTTGATTTATGCTTCCGGAATGAGAGTTTCCGAAATTCTGGGGTTGAAAATTGACGATTTGGATTTGGAAGAAAAAACGGGACAAATAAGGCAGGCGAAAGGAAAGAAAGACAGAATCTTCAACATACCTTCATTCTTGATTGCGGATTTGAGAAAACAAATCAAGAAACAAAAAGAATCTCAACAAATATTTTTGTTCACGGGTCCGAAAGGAAAAATGACTTCCAGAAATATTCAAAAAATCGTGAGCGAGGCGGCGAAAAGACTGGGCATAAAAAAAGACGTGCATGTTCATACGCTAAGACATTCTTTTGCAACGCATCTTCTTGAAAACAATGTCGATATAAGAAAAATCCAGGAACTTCTTGGACACGCCGATTTGTCAACGACGCAAATTTATACTCATGTTTCTCAGCAAGAACTTAAAAAAATTAAATCCCCATTGGATTCTTTGATGGAATAATGGCAAAAATAAAATTTGACAAGCAAATTTCATAATGGAAGAACTCGAAAAACTTAAAAGAGAAAATGAAGAACTGAAAAAAAAGATTGTGGAACTTTCAAATCGCGGTGAGAAACAAAAAAAAGGAATGATTGCAAAAGCTTCAAGGGGGCATGTCGTTTCAAGAATTCCTTTCGGATATAAAATCTTGGAAGGAAAATTAATTCCTGCCGAAAATTTCCGCGAGGTTGAAGAAATTTTTGAAGAATTTCTAAACACGGAAAAAAGTCTGCGACAGATTGCCGAGAAGCATAAATTTTCCGTGAATGGTTTGAAAAAAATTCTGAAGAATTTTACATACATTGGAAAAGTAAGATTCAACAATCAAGTTTTCAACGGAAATCATGAGCCTATAATTTCTTCAACACTTTTCAATCATGTTCAGAACAAACTGGAAAAATTGGGAATAAAGTAGA
>ERZ1292632.826-Hain-H43-01um-R2-826-length-33333-cov-18_pt2 | contig 29436 bp, 29 predicted proteins | sample MGYA00564407_ERZ1292632 | MGnify/ENA primary metagenome ERZ1292632 (study PRJEB36523, sample SAMEA6512637) | groundwater metagenome | collected 2019-01-08 | study: AquaDiva: Metagenomics assemblies of 32 groundwater samples | reverse complement strand
CGGCGATGGCAAAGCTCAAAAACTTAACTGTTAAAAAAACGTGGGTTAGATACATAAACGCTTCGCTAGTATAACCCTAATCTACAAATTTATCCGAATGCCTCGAATCTTACGAATAGATTATTTGTGAGATTTGTAGATTCGGATGCTATTTGTAGTTTTGGATTGCTTTACTTTTCAATAAATATCCGTCTCCAGAATTTCTTCCTGATTCTCGGAATTTTGAACGCATTCCAAAAGTTTTTTGGTGTCGCCAAACCGGTCCTGACTGCCCAAAATTATAATAACAATCGGTTCTTTTTTAACGCTGAAAATCGACACCAGATTGCCTTGGGCCTCGTCTGTAAAACCGGATTTTCCCCCGTCAAAATCAGTTTGACCGGCAAATTGGTTTATGTTTGAAAGAAATAATTTTGTTTTGGAATTAAGCTCCAAAATATAATCATTTTTTTTGGCCGTTATTTTCAGAATTTCCGGATGGCTTTGATAAAGATAATTGATTATTTTGAAAATATCGTTGGGCGTTGACTGGTTTTTGGCGGACAATCCTGTTGAGTCAAAAAATCTGGTCTCGCTCAAATTAAGCTCTTTAGCTTTTTCGTTCATTAAATTGATAAAATCTTCCAGCGAAAAACTCTGAGCCAGCGCTTCGGCGGCGTTATTGGAAGATAACATAAGCATCGCTTTGACCAAATCTATTGATTTGAACGTTTCGCCCGCCTTGAAATTGGCCATATCGTTTTCGTCCGTAAACATTTGGTCAGTAAAAGTTATTTTTTGTTCGGCGTCTATTTTTTCTCCGGCCACAACGGCGGTAATCAATTTAGTGATTGAAGCAACGGACCAATGGCTGTCAACGTTAAGTTCGTAAATTTTATTGTTGTTATTCAGAAATCGCACCAAAGCCAATCGCGCGGTTAAAGCAACTTCTTCTCCGCAAAAAATATTCGTCAAATAACCGGTTGAAGTGGAAATAAAATTCTGCGCTTTTAATTCGGAATTGCCATCGGCCGGATTAAATCGATTTTTTTGAATTGATTGAAAAATCTCCTGGCCGACGTCCGCTTTTTGATCCAAAATTTTCTGCTGGCCAACCGCCTTAACTACAAAAAAAGAAATCGGGACAATAGCCAAAACAAAAATTATTTTTAGTTTTTTCATCCCTCACCCTTTGTCATTAATGAATATTTCAGCCGGCCTTTTAAAGACGCATATCCCTTAGCGAATTTTTTCAAGCGTTTTTCCCTGATTAACGCGTCTTTTTTTGATTTATATACTTCACAATATATCAATTTCATAGGTAAAATGTTTTTTTGTGGAACTTACTAATCCCATTTCATGTTTTTTGATACGCGCTTTTAAATCTTCCGCAAAGCCAATATAGAAACTTTTATCCTTTTCAGATCTTAGCAGATATACAAAAAACATAGAATGACAAAGGGTGAGGGATTATTGCGTATTTTTATCTATTTCCTTGTTATTTACTATTTCCCTGAACTTTCCATAATCGGGCAATTCCTCAATTTTAGAAATTCCAAAATGTTTTAGCAAGTCAAAAGCGGGCTGGTAAAAAACAACATGAGGATTTTTTTTGTCTGAAACCTTTTCAACCAGGCCGCGCATCATTAAATTTCTTAAAATATAAGAAGAATTAACCCCGCGAAAATAATCAATTTGCGACCGCGGGATGGGCCCAAGATACGCCACAAGCGACAGCGTCTCCAAAGCGGCTTGGGTTAAATTTTCTTCATATTCCTCCTTGACCATCTTTTCAACGGTCTTGGCGAATTCCGGTTTGGTGACAAGCTGAACCTTACTTCCTTGAGAAATCAACGTCAATCCCCTGCTGTTTATTTTTAAATTTTCTTCCAAATCTTTCAATGCGGTTTCGGATTGTTCTTTTTCAATTTCCAAAAGCTCGGCCAGTTTTTTTATTTCAATCGGCTCGCCATAAATAAAAAGCAGGGCCTCTATAGCTCCTGAAATTTTTTTAATATCGTCCATAATAACAGATATTTTTATTATACAAATAATTGGATATAAATAAACCCAGTAACACTACTTTAACAATATAATCGAAAATTTTGTTACTTAAAGTAGTGTTACTGGGTAAACCCCGCAGTAGGTTTTGGCTATCCGCCAAAGGCGGGACGAAGTCATATAGTTAAATTCCAACTTATAAATTTCCCAAGAAAAATTTATTTTGAGTGATATACTTAAGTATATCACTCTGCCATATCTAAATATTGAAAGTGTTATGCTATAAAATAAACAAATGCATAAAGTAATTTCTCAAAAATTTTTTAACAGGCCGAGCACTGCCGTTGCTAAAGAATTATTAGGTAAATTTTTAGTTCGCAAAATTGGCAATAAAAAAATCGCCATAATAATAACCGAGGTTGAGGCCTATGACGGTTTCAATGACAAGGCCTCCCACGCGTCCCGCGGAAAAACAGAAAGAAACAAAATTATGTTTGAAGAAGGCGGCTGTTTTTATATTTATTTCACTTACGGTATGCACTATATGTTAAACATCGTCACTGGCCCCAAACACTCTCCCGCTGCAATTCTCATACGCAGCGGAATAATAAATCAAAATAACATTAAAGCATTAAAACAATCAAACGATAAAACCGCGATATTAAACGGACCCGCTCGCCTGACGAAATTTCTGAAAATTAACAAAAAATTCAACGGCTTAAAAGCGATTTCTAAAAATAATCTTTGGTTTGAAAACCGAGGCGTAAAAATAAAACCAAAACAAATTATCGCCAAAAAACGCGTCGGCGTGGAATACGCCGGTAAAGCTTGGGCAGATAAAAAATATAATTTCAGCATTAAAATATAATTTTTTAAAGCCTAACGCCTATTATCCTCCCCTTTTCCCTTTTAACTTTCTACTTTATACTTAATCTATGCTGGAACTCGCAATAGTGGTTTTAATGGCGACTGTTTTGGGAATTATCGCCCGATTTTTGAAACAGCCGCTTATTTTGGCTTTTATTCTGGCCGGCGCTCTCATTAGTTACTTCGGTTTTTTTAATCTCAATAATCAAAATGTTTTGAGCGCCCTTTCCGACCTGGGAATAATGTTTTTGCTCTTTCTGATTGGACTAGAAATTGATTTTAAATCATTGAAATTTATCGGCGGCGTTTCATCCGTGATAGGACTATTTCAAGTAATTTTGACCGCAGGATTGGGATTTTTGCTGGCCCAAATTCTGCATTTCAGCTATCTTGAATCAATATACATCGGAGCCGCGTTGACGTTCTCAAGCACTATTATCATTATAAAACTTCTTTCCGAAAAAAAAGACGTAAACAGCTTGTACGGCAAAATAAGCATCGGAATTCTGCTGTTCCAGGACTTAATCGCGATTTTGATTTTGGTTTTCTTGTCAGGATTAAAAACCGGCCAAGAAATAACCGTTTGGCCCGTCGTTTTCGCCGTAGTCAAAGCCGCGGTTTTGTTCACTCTTGTCCTTTTTATCGGAAGAAAATTTTTGCCTCGTGTTTTTGACAAAGTAAACTATTCCCAAGAACTTGTTTTCCTGACGACTTTAGCGTGGTGTTTCCTTGTAGCCGCGATAGTAAGCCATCCAAAAATAAACTTTCCGATAGAAATTAGCGGCCTTTTGGCGGGTCTGGCATTGTCCAATTCTTCAATTCATTTCCAAATATCTTCAAAAATAAAATATTTAAGGGATTTTTTCGTGGTGATTTTCTTTGTTATTTTAGGGTCGTCGCTCGCCGTTTCCGATTTTCACAAAATAATTCTGCCGATTCTCTTTCTTTCCGCTTTCGCAATAATAATCAAACCGCTGATTGTAATGCTGGTTATGGGAATAAAAGGTTATCGGAAAAAAACGGGTTTTTTAACTGGAACTTCTTTGTCTCAAATCTCCGAATTTAGTTTGATTCTTGCGGCTATAGGCCTTAAATTGGGTCATTTAAGCAAGGAGATTGTTACAATTATTACCGGAGTCGGAGTAATTACCATTGCGGTTTCAGTTTATTTAATCATGTTCGCCGACGGAATTTTTAGAAAAATTAATTGGTTAATTCCTATTCCGGAACGTAAAAAACTCAAAGAAGAAATTCAAAGCGCGAACGATTATTCAAAACCGATAATTATAATAGGTCATCATCGTCTCGGCCAAAGCATCGCATTCAATCTAAATAAAGACGACTTATTGATTATTGATTTTGACCCGGAGGTTATACATGCCGCAAAATCAAACGGTCATAATTATCTTTTTGGAGACGTCAGCGACGACGAAATATTCAAAAAAGCCCATTTTGAAACCGCGCAACTTGTCATTTCCACGGTTCCTGATTTAAACGACAATATTTATCTGCTTCAAAAACTTAATGTTCTCAAAAAGAAAGGGATTGAATTGAAAATTATAACGCGCGGAGAAACCGACGATGAAGTTGAAACGCTGTACAAACTCGGCGCTGATTACGTTATTTTTTCTTATTTCACGTCGGGGCAATATCTTGGCAAAACAATAGCCGTTGACCCGGAAATGAAAATTCTCGCTCAGTTAAAAGCTTGGGATATAAAAATTCTTAGAACAGAACGCCGCATCCACTACTGACCCCAATTACTGCCAATTACTAATTACTAATTGCTAATTGCTATTTATAATAAGCTCTATTTTCCACTCTAAAATCAACATAATTGATTTTATTCCACTTGCCGGAATTTTTTAAAGAATTTATGGCTGCTATGGAAAATTCGGGATTGAACCGCAAACTGAAATAAATTTTGGGATTCAAATCGGATTTTTCCGTTGAAATTTCCGCGAGGGACAAGTCGCCGATGTTAAGCGTTTTTATTTTCAAATTTGACGCTTCTAAAACTTTAAAAATTGCCGTCAAATTTTCGAAAAAATTTTGAGGTAAAACCAAATCGCCGATTTTCAAATCCCGACCCGATAAATCATTGATCTTGATTAAAATCTCGGTTTCAACCAATGGCGCTCTTGAAAAAGCCATGCCGTCGTTGTCAAACCAAAAACAATCGTTATTCAAACACCAAATTCCCGTCCGCCCCCGTTCTTTAACTTCTATATTAATATTGCGGCTGAAATAATCGGTTTTAATTCCTAAATTTTTAAATAAAGAATGGTTATTTAAAAACGGGCTGACGTCGGTTTGCCAAACTAAAATATTGTCGGCTCCCAAAAATGAAGCAATTTTTGATTTCCGAACCAAAAAATTTTTCAAATCCGCCAATAATTCCGCTGAATTTACGCTTTGAACGCCGGATATCTCTATTTTTTTAACTTGCAGAAAATCGGAATAACGGATTAAATAAATTCCGCCTGTAAAAAAAGACGACAAAAAAACCAATCCGCCGAAAAAAAGCGCTTTAGCGTAAAACTTTCGGCGTTTCTTCCCTTTTTCCTTTTCCGCCCGGTAAAAATACATAACTAAAATAATATTAACATTTCACATGTTTCTTGTCTTATGCCGCAACTCACATTTTCTTTTTTGCGCAAAATAAAGTAAAATAAAACTATGACGCAAAAAAATCCCTTCATCGCAATAATTAAAAAAACGCTGCCCGCGACAGTCACCGTTGTCATCTCAAAACACTACAAAGAAGTCCAAAAAGAAGCGCTTAAAAATCTGCCGATGTTTTTATGGCCTAAAATCAAAGACTTCAGAATACCGAAGGAAGAAATAGACGAACACGGCATGGTTAAAATAGGCAACGGCTCCGGTTTTATTGTTGAACCATCAGGCGTTATCGTTTCCAACCGCCATGTTGTCGGCGAATCTTCAAATAGATATACGGTTGTTACAACCGATAACAACAAATTTGAAGCCAAAGTCATCGCCCGGGACCCGATTTCTGACATCGCAATTTTAAAAATCGAAGATGGCCGCAAATTCCCGACTTTAAAACTCGGCGACTCGTCAAAAGTAGAACTGGGCGAAACTGTTTTAGCCGCGGGAAACGCGCTGGGACTTTTTCAAAACACGGTTTCAAGCGGAATCATCTCCGGTCTTTCCCGTTCCATCGCCGCCCAAGTTGACGCCAAATCCCCGGCTCAAGAAATCCACGGTTTAATTCAAACCGACGCCGCCATCAACCCGGGAAATTCCGGAGGGCCATTAGTTAATATGGAAGGCGAGGTCATCGGCATCAACGTGGCGATAATTTTCGGCGCCCAAAACATCGGTTTCGCCTTGCCGATTAATACCGTCAAACGCGATTTGGAAGACATTAAAAAATACGGCCGCATCCGCCGCCCGTTTTTGGGAGTCCAATACGTAAATATTACGCCGGAAATCAAAAAACGGTTTAAACTTTCTGTTGACCGCGGCGCGCTTATTATGACGGAAAAACCGTACGCTTCGGCGGTCATTCCAAAAAGCCCGGCGCATGAAGCGGGTCTCAAAGAAAAAGACATTATTTTAGAATACAACAACCACCCGCTCACTGCTGAAAAAAACATCGGTGAAATTTTGGAGGATTCGTCAGTTGGCGATGTTATTAACTTAAAAGTATTGAGAAAAGAAAAAGAATTTTTCACAAAAGCCAAACTCCAGGAGAAAAAATAAAAGCGGCTTTATTTCATATTGCTTAAATTAGCGGCGGTTCTGTTTAAAAGTTCGTCAACTCCTGAATCAACAAATAATTCCGTAGCAATTGGAGGAAATTCCCTTAGAACATAAAGCGCGATTCCCGCCAAAACAATCAAAATCAACGTCATTTTTATTTGAACTCCCATATAAATTACAAAACTATATTAATCAGCCGGTCTTTGACATAAATAACTCTTTTTATTTTTCCGTTTCCAACCAGCGTTTTTATTTTCTCGGAATTCAAAGCTAATTTTTTAATCTCTTCTTCACTGACGCCTTTTCCGGCCTCAATAGAATCCCTGAATTTGCCGTTGATTTGAATTATCAGCTTAAATTTATTTTCAACAATTAGTTTTGTGTCGTACTTCGGCCACTTTTCCAAATGAATTGATTTCTTTTTCCCTAAAACCTTGCGCCAAATTTCTTCGGTCAAAAACGGCGCGAAAGGAGATAATAATTTTATTAGTAATTGATAATTAGTAATTGATAATTGAGGATATTTCTCCATTTCATTTGCCAAAATCATCAACGCGCTGATTGCCGTATTAAACCTAAATTCTTCTATATCTTCCGTGACTTTTTTTATAGTCTTGTTTATCAAACCATCTAATTTTTTGTTTTCTTCCCGCGACTTATTATCTAACTTTTGAGATAATTTCCAAACCCTGTCCAAAAATCTGCTTACGCCTTTGATTCCGTCAGTATTCCACGCAATACTCTGGCCGAAAGGCCCCATAAACATCTCATAAAGCCGTATCGCGTCGGCGCCGAAAACCTTTATTATGTCATCGGGATTCACCACATTTTTCCAGCGTTTGGACATTTTTCGTCCGTCCTCAGCCAATATGAGCCCCTGATTCATCAGTTTTTTAAACGGTTCGTTTGTTGAAACCTCACCGATATCATATAAAAATTTGTGCCAAAAACGAGCGTATAAAAGATGCCGCGTCGCGTGTTCAACTCCGCCGACGTACAAATCAACCGGCAGCCATTTTTTAATTTCCTTTTTATCCCATTCGTATTTTTTGCCTTTTTTAATCAAATAAGCGATGTAATACCAGTTTGAACCTGCCCATTGAGGCATTGTATTCGTTTCCCTTTTGCCCAGGCCTTTACACTTCGGACATCTCGCGTTTACCCACTCTTTAATATTTACAAGCGGCGATTCGCCTGTCCCCGACGGCTCGTATGATTTGACGTTCGGCAATTTCACCGGCAAATCCTTTTCCGAAATCTGAACCCAGCCCGGATTCATAAGTTCTCCTTTTGTAAATTCTCCTTTTTTATATTTGCCGCTTTTTATTTTTTCCGCGCATGCTTCGCAGTAAACCAATGGAAACGGTTCTCCCCAATATCTTTGGCGGGCGAAAACCCAATCCCGCATTTTGTAATTTATTTTTTTGTTTCCGATTTTATTTTTAATCAACCAAGCCGCCATTTTTTCTCGAGCCACTTCTGATTCCAACCCCGTAAAATCTTTTGAATTTATCAAAACTCCATCTTCCGTACACGCCTGTTCTTCTCCCTTAATTCTCTTGAGCCACACATCCATCTCTGCATGACACATTGTTTCGCAATTTACATCACTTTCATTAATCCACATAAGTTCATGCTCGTCTTCCCATTCTTTTTCAACCGGAGATTTTTCTTCGTTAATAAGATCAAACAAAACTCCTGTCGTGTACGCGACTCTGTTTTCATTCTTATGTTTGGCAAAATATTCTGCGCGCACTTCCCCGCCCAACACTCTGACCAATTTTAGATTTTTGTAGCCGGTTTCTTCTTCCACTTCTCTTCGCGCCGCATCAACCACATCTTCATCTCTCTCAATTCCTCCCATTGGAAAAGTGATCCAAAGAAATTTTTTAGATTTTAAACACAAAAATTTATTATTTTTCGGATTTCTGACAAGAGCGTGAACATTTTTTCTTTCTTCCGTTTTTTTACCGGAAACGGGCGGATTTCTTTTGTCAATTCTATTTGGGATAATTACTTCCTTAATCGGCAAATTATATTTTTTGGCGAATTCAAAATCGCGCTCGTCATGCGCCGGCACCGCCATCACGGCTCCTGTTCCGTATCCGCCCAAAACATAGTCGGCGACAAAAATCGGGACTTCTTCATTATTAAAGGGATTAATTGCTTTAATTCCTTTAATTTCAATGCCGGTTTTTTCTTTTGCCAAGTCCGTCCTCATCAAATCCGTTTTTTTGCCCGCCTGATTAATGTATTTTTTGACTTCCCCATAATTCTTAATTCTTAATTCATAATTCTTTATCAAAGGATGTTCCGGCGCCACCACTAAATATGTACACCCGAAAATAGTGTCCAAACGAGTGGTAAAAACCTCAATATATTCAGTCGTTGGTCGTTGGTTGTTAGTTGTTAGTTTGAATTTTATCGTCGTTCCCTCTGATTTCCCTATCCAGTTTTTCTGTTGTTCTTTAATTGGTTCCGGCCAATCAAGCGATTTCAAGCCGTCCAAAAGTTTTTCGGCGTAAGCGGTCATTTTTAGAACCCACTGCCTTAACGGTTTTTTCTCAACTGCGCTCCCGCACCGTTCGCATCCCCCGTTTTCCAAGTCCTCCAACGCCAGAGAAGTTCTGCAACTGGGGCACCAAATAATCGGTTCGCGCGACTCGTATACCAGGCCGTTTTCAAACATTTTCAAAAATATCCACTGGGTCCATTTATAATATTCCGGGTCAGTAGTGTTTATTTCCTTGTCCCAATCGTAAGTAAACCCGAATTTACTCAATTGTTCCTTAAATCTTTTGATATTTTTTGAAACAGCAATTTTGGGATGAATTTTGTGTTTTAAAGCGTAATTTTCCGCGGGCAATCCAAAAGCGTCCCATCCCATAGGATGGAGAACGCCATAGCCATTCATCGTTTTATAGCGCGCCGAAACATCGGTCGCGATATAACCCCGCGGATGGCCGACATGGAGTCCCTCGCCCGACGGGTAAGGAAACATATCCAAAACGTAAAACTTTTTCGGTTTCCCGTTCCGCCAACCGGCGGATTTATAAATCCCCTCCTTATACCATATTTTCTGCCACTTTTTTTCAATTTTTCCGAAGTCCATTTTTATATTTTTACATTTTATAAAAAAATCCGCAAACTTTTTGCGGCAATTAAAACCATGCGGACCGCCTCTTAAAACCTTGGTCTGCCAGGTCTTCTTGGCCAACCAGGCGCTACCCCACCACCAGGCGTTGCCCCACCAGTCGTTGAAGGCGTTGATGTGGTAAATAAAAACGCCCGTTTTGATTTGATTGATGAGCCGATTGATTGTATTGATATAAGTTGTCCCGAAGGCGTGGTTAAAACCGTGGTTGAAACGCCCACTTGCGAATCGTCAAATTTCAAGGTGGCGGCGCCTGAAGCCGTATTGCAATCCACGGTGGATGTGGCCAATTTGTTATATCTGTAAAGCTCGCATTCAATTCCGCTGTCTGCGGCAAAAATGGCTTTTGTCGTACCCACAATATTTGACGCTTCTCTTAGACGCTGCAGCATCAAATAACCGCCAATGGTGGAAAAGACCAAAATACTTGTGCCGATTATAAGCACCGAGAGCATCATTATTTGTCCTTTATTCTTAATATTTTTTGTCATGTTAGGTATCTATAATTCTCGCGCTAATCGTTGTTTGAGCGTCAATTGAAATGTTTAATTTTTTAACGTCGGGAGAGTTGGAAGAAAAAGACACACCGACCGTAATTCGCGGCGGATACTTGTCGTTGGCATTGTTTCCCGACAATCTAAAATTCAAATTTTTAACGTCAACGTTGTCAGCGGTAATTTTATTATATATAAACCCGCCGCCAATCTCCTCTCCTATTCCTTTTTCAATGCCGCTATTGCTTAATCTGTATCTCACTACTTGATTATTCGCGTTTACAAACTGGATTTCGCTATTATTCAAAGAATTGCATTCCGAAAGCGTGGTTATTGGATAATTTTTCGTACAAAAATTATAACCCGTTCTGATTTCCCTTGCCATTTGTTCCATCGTCAAACTCATGCCGTCGTTTATCGCCATAAGGGAAATAATCATTCTCTGATTTCTCATCGCCTGAATGAACCCCCCAACCGCTATGCTCATTAAAATAGTGAATAAGCCCACTGAAATCACCAGTTCGGCCAGAGTAAACCCCTGTCGCTTATTCAAATCTTTAAATGATTTTGGATTTTTATTTATCATTTTAACGCCAATTGAAAAAATGGTCTTCTAAATTAATTTCGTTTTTTATCCCGCCGCGGCTTTTCCATTTTACAATTGAATTAACTTTGATTTCATCGCTGCCCTTCGGAGTAATACTAACAATTCTAAAAAACGGAGTTTCAGCTCCAGCGATATAACTATAAAAATTATTTGTATCGTAATTGAGCGGCGGATTAACCAACGGATTACAGTCGCCCTCCTCGTTCGGAGAAACTTCAGTGGTTAAATAATCAAACTTGTAGCACTTATTAGGAGTGGTAAAACTTTGATTCCAGGGACTTCCTTGTATAATATTTGAATCAATTAAATTTTTAGTTATTTCAATCCCTTCCATTGCCAAATAATTGGCGATGAATTGGTCGGCAACTACCCTGTTCAAACTTAAAGACCGCGACAGTAATCCCAAAAATCCCAAAAATCCGACAACCAATAAACTAATGGACACCATCAATTCAACTAACATATAGCCCCGCTTAGGTTTTAGGTTATAGGTTATAGGTTTTAGTTTCATTTTTCGCTGATTTGTCCCGAATTATTGACAACAATTTCCCGTTCCAAAACTCCGCCGCTTACCCTTATTTTAACCCATGCTTTTGTTTTTGAAACATTATTATCTATGATTACCGTCAAGTCCGGCGGAATAAAAACAATATCATTAAAATTCAAATCACTAAATTGTATTGACTTATCCAAACTTGTTTGACTTATACATTCTGGTATTTGGCCGCAATCTTTTTCTTGTTGTTCTTGTTGATTTTGTTGATTGCGTTGCGAGGGGAATCCACCGCCGGTTGGAAGTCTACTGGGTTCATTATAAATATTATTTGCATCAAGACAATCTGGGTTTGATGAAGGAGAAAGGTCTTTAAAAATAATTATTTCCCCGGATTGTTCAAAATGAACTCCGTAACCGCATACTCCGCCCGCGACGCTCAAAGCCATTGATTTCGCCTGATGTAATGCCCCGATTATTTTTGCCTCATCTCTTAAAAGAATCAGCTGGCGCTCCGAACCGCGGCTGTAAATCAAAAGCCCGCCTGTCAAAATTATAGTCAAAGACATCACCACCAACAGTTCTATCAGAGTAAATCCGTGCTTATATTTACGAATAAATATAAACAAATTTCTAATTTCTAATTTCCAATTTCTAAACAATTTTCGATACCCAATTCTCAATTAAATATAAATTAAAACATTAAATCATTGTTTTAAAATTAAAAATTGAAAATTGAAAATTAATTTCTCCCCGCTACTCTATTATTAGAAGTATAACCCAAAAAACTTAAAATATAAATTTACTATTTGAAATCCGAAGAAAAAAACCAAAGCCGAACCGATAACCAGAAACGGCCCAAATGGAACGATATCCTTCATTGTTTTAGTTTTATTCAGCATTAAAATGATGCCTATTGCGGCGCCGACGATAAAAGACAAAGCCAAAACAAACAAAATGTTCGGCCAGCCGAAAATAAGGCCCAAAGCGCCGCCAAGTTTCAAATCCCCAACACCCATCCCTCTGCCGCGGCTTATACCGATAATCAAACCAAAAAATGCCATAGCCAAAACCGCGGCGGAAATATGGTTAACCCAGATATTGCCCAAGGAGCCGAAAAGTAAAGAATAGTGGCCGATAAAGAAAGTTGTAAATTGTAAGTTGTTAGTTGTTAGTTGGATTAGAATAATTCCTAAAACAGCAAGTAAAATGTTTATTTCATCGGGGATAATATAATGATGAAAATCAATTATCGCCAACAAAAGAAATAATAAAAAGACCAACAACCAACAACCAACAACCAACAACATTTTAGAGTCGTAAGTTGTAAACTGTAAACCGTAAGTCGCGAAGCGAAGCGGCACAAATACAAAAATCAACGCCGACAAAATTTCCACAATCGGATATTGCCATGATAATTTATGCTCGCAGTGGCGGCATTCCCCTTTCTGAAACAAAAAACTCAAAATCGGAATCAGTTCATACCATCTTAATTGTTTTTTGCAATGCGGACATCGCGAACGTCCTCCGATGATTTTCAAATCAAAAAGTTTTTGTTCGGGTTTATACCTAAACGAAACAACGTTTAAAAAACTCCCAAATCCCAAACCCAATAAAAAAAGAATTACATAAAACATTGGTGTAATTATAAGCCGTAAGGCCTCGTTTGACAAACCGCTAATATACCAATATTCTAATTATAAATTTCCCGCATGGGGCGGAGATAGCTCGTTAAAAACCAAATAAGGAGGAATAAGAAATGAAAAGATTGATAACGATAGGATTGGCAGTTGCAGTGTTGTTTGCAATTGTATTATAATTAAGTTATGAAAAAATCATTAGTAATAATCGGTTTTTTGATTTTGGTTGCCGGGCTTATAGGAGGTATTTGGTATTGGCAGAAAAATAAAGTTGTTAATAACCAGCCTATAGTAGTTAACCAGCAAACCGCCTCGACAACTTCGCAAGAAGTAAGTCAAAATTCCACTTCAACTTGGCTAACTTATAAAAATGATAAATATGGTTTTGAGTTTCAATATCCCAGCGAATTTCATTTGATTGAAAAAAAATCAAATTATATTCTTAATAAAGACACTATCAATGAAAAAGTTTATCAAGCTATAGAAATTGGGTTATCTTCTAAGGACACATCTAATATTCGGATGGGAATAAGAATTGTATTAAATAATAACCAAAATTTAAATCAAGCTGCTTTAAATGACATAGATATGATTTCTCAAAACGCCGAGTTGGGAATGGATACTAATTTTGATCCAAAAACTATTGTAACAAGTACCGAAATTATAGGCGGTCTTAATGCGGAAAGAATTTTATTTAATACATATATAAAAGAGGGGGTTATTATAAAGGATAATTCAAATTTGTATATAATAAATCAATCTGGAATGAATAATTTTAACCAAATCCTTTCTACATTTAAATTTACAAAATAATTTGACAATCAATTAGAATTTTAGTAATTTATAATTATAAATTTTCTCAATAAGGGGAAAGTTTAAGCTCATTCACAACTAAAAAGGGAGGAAGTAGAAATGAAAAAGCTTATTGGAGTGGTGGTATTAGCTATTGCGTTGTTCGCAGTTGTAATGGGTTGTAGTAAAGGAGGAGGAAGCAATGTCGTTTCTAATGTCGTTTCTAACGACAATGACCTTGTTACCGGAGTTATCGGCGCAAATGGCGGAACTTTAACAACACCCAGTGGAAATACTTCATTAGATGTTCCGGTAGGAGCGCTCTCTGGCAATATTGTTATAAGTGTATCGCAAAACGAATCTTCTGACACAATCGGACCACCGCAGATAGTATACAGTTTTTATCCTGATGGACTGACTTTCAATACTCCTGCGACAGTTACTTTTAAGTACAACCCCGATTATTTGCCCAGCGGTGCAGACGAAACGAATTTAAAAGTAGCTTATGAATCCAACGGCCAATGGATACCAGTTCTCGAATCAACGGTTAATACAGTAAACCATAGTGTTAGTGCTCCGATAACTCATTTTTCGGGTAACGGCGTTGTTTATTACGACCCTTTAGGTGCCATAGAAGGCGACTTTAACGGCGTTGTTGTTTATTCAAACAACCACTCTGCGCCTACGCCAATCACCAATCTCTATTACAGCGTTGATGATCCTCACTATCTTTATCACGAGGGTCCAGCTCATTATGAGAACGGGTATGTAACAGGAGAAGAATGGCAATGCGTTGAATACGTGAGCCGTTATTATTGGCTTGTATACAACTACAACGTATTGTTAACACCGGGTTTAAACGACGCCACTAATTTCTGGGATACTGCAATCCAAAGAGGGCTTAAAACATATCTAAATGAAGATACAACTCTGGGCGGAAGCAAACCAAATCAAGGCGACATTGTCGTTTTTGAAAAAAAAGATAATGCCGGTAATGTTATTGCTGGTCATATAGCGATTGTAAGACAGATAACGGCTGATAATGTTTATGTTGCCCACCAAAATTGGTCGCTAAATTCCAAAGACGCCAATACACAACTAAACTATCACAACAGCACAAATTATTTAGAGACATTCAATAATGATAAAAGCGCGTATAAAGTGATAGGCTGGCTGCGACTTGGCGGTATTGACCCCGGCGGTATCGGCGACATCTCGTTTAGCTTGATATGGTCGTGGAGTAACTCAAGTAGAGTATCTGGCCCCGATATTGATCTTTGGGTAGAAGATCCTCTCGGGCAAACGCTTAGTTCATCAAGAGATGGCTATGGTCTTGGCCCAACTCCAGAAGGAGGGATTATTGATTATGATGACCAAGGCGGGAACGATCCTTGTATGGGTAATCCGTGGTGCGATGGCGGCGGACCCGAACGAGCATATTGGCCAAATGGGCAATCACTTTCGGGAACATACATCTACGGTGTGAGGTATTTTGCCGGAGACGGAACTGTGGACTACACAATAAACGTCTACAAAAACAGTTCGCTTATCAGCACAAGAACCGGCGCACTCATCTCGCCAGGAGAAAAAATCACCGTCGACACTATCACGAAATAAGGTTTGGTATTAAAAATTTCAAGCGCCTCCTTAAGGGGCGCTTTTTTATTGGTTAATAAATTACCACAGAAATTGAAAAATCAAATTTAAATCTTTTAAAACCTTATATATGCTGGTATTATACCAATAGTTCCCCAATCTCCATCGTTCTTTATATAAGAAATTGTTGAGGTAAGAATGTTATTAACAGTATCAATGGTTGTTGTCGCAAATAATTCCCAGGAATCATACGCGCCAAGAATTAATACCTTAGACTCGGTTTCAATAGCACCAATTGGCAATATTTGTGGATTATAATGAATTTTTATTACAGCGGGCTTTAAAAAAGATACCAAATCTACACCGTTAATCGGAGTAATTTTATATAGTGGACCAAATTGCCCCCAATTATATTGCCCATGATCATTATTAATAGTGCCGATAGTAACTTTTATAGTAGACATAACCGCGCCATCAGGAATTTCCGCCTGCATTTGCCCGTCTGTAGAAAAAACAATGCCCCCTTTTTCAGTCACCGTAAAAATAGAAGTGGTTGCATTAAGTTGGTCAGGAATAAGCCTTACAAGTTGATCATTTTTATAAATATTTATTGAAGTTGAGGTTGAAGTTGTAACTTCTTGTTGAGTGGTTAAAGTAATGTCATAAGATATGCTCTGCGGCTGATTATTTTCCTTTTTCCAATAATAAACACCTCCTCCTATAAGCCCGGCAATCAAAATTAAAAACCCAATTATTAATAAATATTTTTTCATAATTTTAATTATAACATATTTAAAATAAAACAAAATAATTTTTCCCTTTCCATATTAATAATCAAAGAGCGTAGAAATTTCTACGCTCTTTTTTTACTCAAAATTTTCAGTTTTATTAAAACTTAACGCAAAGCCAACCGCTTCCTTCAGTACAATCCAAATTACATCCCGAAAAAACACTGCCGTGATAGGACTCGCTTAAGGCCGAATGGCCGGGACTGGAAAGTTTAGCGCCTAAAATATAACTCTGTTTATCGGTATTATCAACACAATAAATATATGTATTCCCCGCTATTGGATCGTTGGGAATATCAACATCTAATAATGTTTTAATTGATTGTTTTAAAGCGCTCCAGGTATCAACAACAGGATAAGCGCGTTTATTTATGTTATATACGGTTTCTAAATAACTTTGCACTTTCTGTAAATCGGAAATTCTTCGGGAATCATAAGCGCTTGAACGAAAACCTTTTAACCCCACCAAAAATACGGACGACAAAATCGCGATAATCGCAATAACAATAAGCATTTCAATAAGCGTGAACCCCGCGCTTTTTCTAAAAATTTTATTTTTCATAATTATATAATAACATATTTCGACTTTTTTATATCTTAAACCCTTGAATTAAATTATAAATCGGAACGAGAATTGAAGCAAATAACACTCCGATAAAAATTCCAACAAAAGCGATGACAATGGGCTGTATCAGCTCGCTTAAACGCCCTGTTATATCCTCAACCTCTCTTGTGTAATAAACGGAAACCCTGGTCAAAAGCTCGTCTAATCTGCCGGTTGTTTCCCCAATGCCCACCATTTGGCCGACCAGATCCGGAAAATAAGCGTTCCCTGCTAAGGAGCCCGACAATAATTCCCCGCCTCTCACCCTCTCGCTAACACCATGAAGAATATCCCTGTAAATATAGCTCCCGATGGAATGGGATGTGATTTCAATCGCCTGCGCTATCGGAATTCCGCCTTTGATTAAAATACTAAGCGATTCCGAAAACCGCGCGAGATACATGCCTTTAAACAAACCGCCCAAAATCGGCGTTCGCAAAATAATTTCGTCCAAAACAATTCTTCCTTCGTCGCCTCTAAAATACTCAACCAGAATAACTATAAGAGGAATTAAAACCAGCAAAACCGCCCACCACCAAGTAACCAAAAACGTTCCCAAATCAAAAATAATTTTTGAATACCAAGGCAAGACAACGCCCGATTCCTCAAAAACCGGTCTGATATTCGGCAAAACCACGGTGACCAAAAGAATAACAACCGCCACAAAACCCACAATCAAAAAAGCGGGATAAATTAAAGAATTGATTATTTTGCCGCGCCACATTATCTGTTTTTCCAGATAATTTGCCAAATAATTTATCGCTTCCTCCAGACGTCCGGTGATTTCAGCGGAGCGAATCATGCTGATGTAAAATTCGGAGAAAAAATGTCCCTGTCTCTCCAACGCTTTTGAAAGCGGCAAGCCGCTGTCAATGTCGGAGGCGACTTCAAAAATAACTTCCTGAACAATCGGATTTCTGGTCTGCTTGTAAAGATTTTTTAAAGCGTCGTTCAACGGGACTTTTGATTCCAAAAGAGTCGCGAACTGACGGCTGAAAATCATCAAATCCTTCAAACCGGCCCGTTTAAACACGCTCGTTATTTTACTATACCAAAGTTTTTCTTCGGCGTTTTCCAAACTCAAAATAAAAATCCCGTGCGATGTCAAAATATTGACGGCTGCTTCTTTTGAAAACGCCTCAACGTTTCCGACTTGCAACTCGCCTTCTTTGGTTCTGGCTTGGTATTTAAATTTTGCCATAATTGTTGAAATTTTTGAGCTCATATTGCAGCGAAGAAAATTTCACTACAATTATGAGCACCCGCCGTAGCTTTAGGCGAAGGCGGGCGTTTATGACCTTTCCAATAGTATCCTTAATTCACTCGGGTTAAGTGAATGAATTTCGGCTTGTTCCAGAGAAATTTCTTTAGTTTTAACGAGAGTCGCAAGCGAGCGATTAAGGTTAATCATGCCCTCCTGCATAGACGTCTCAATAACCAAATCAATCTGGTATGTCTTCTTTTCGCGGATAAGATTTCTTATTGCCGGATTGGTAATCATAATTTCGCATGCCGGAACCCGGCCGCCTTCCACTCTTGGAATCAAACGTTCGGAAACGATGGCGACCAAAGTCGCGGCCAATTGGGAAGAAATTTGCCCCTGTTGTTCCGGAGGAAAGCTGTCAATAATTCTGTCAATCGTCTGCGAAGCCGAATTGGTGTGAAGCGTTGAAAAAACCAAATGGCCGGTTTCGGCAGCGGTCATGGCCGTGGCGATTGATTCTCTGTCGCGCATTTCTCCTATCATAATGACATCCGGGTCCTGACGGAGCAAAGACCGAAGCGCGGAATGAAAATCAATGGCGTCGGCTTTAACTTCCCTTTGGGAAATAATTGACTTATCCTGCGTGAAAATATATTCAATCGGGTCCTCAATGGTAATAATATGATCCATTTTATTATGATTGATTTCGTCTACCAACGCCGCCAAAGTGGTTGACTTTCCATGACCTGCCGGACCGACCACTAAAATGAATCCCTGGGAAACTTTTGTGAAATCGTGGAGAATCGGCGGCAAGCTCAATTCCTCAATGGTCTTGACGTTTGCCGGAATCAACCTTAAAGCCGCGGCTACATATCCTCTTTGATGATAAACGTTAACCCTGAACCGCGCTTTGTCTTCATAACCGTAAGAAAAGTCAATTTCTTTTTCTTTGATTAAAGTTTCTTTTTGCTCCGGAGTTAAAAGTTCCATTATCAACTCTTCCGCCGCCTGCGGCGTCAAAATCGGCTCTTTCTGAATTGGGATAAGAATGCCGTCAATTCTTAAAGTCGGATAACGTCCCACGGCCAAATGCAAATCCGAGGCGTTTTGCTTCGCCGCGGTTAATAATAAATCGTTAAGTTTTTGTTTGTTGTCCGCCATGTGCCAATTTTAAAAGTAAAATTTAAAAATTAAAAAGTGATATTAGATGTCATTCTGAGCACATTCATTTCACTCAGTGTAAACTCCGCGAAGAATCTTATGAATTAACATTAAGATCCTTCATCCGCCGCAGCGGATTCAGGATGACACTGTTGCGTCAACTTTTAACTTTCATTTTTACTTTTTCATTTTCTATTTTAATTTATTGTATCACATTTCCGTCGTTTCTCTCAACACTTCTTCAATTGACACTAATCCTTCCAACGCCTTTAAAATTCCGTCCTGCCTCAAGCTGATGATTCCCTGACGTTTGGCTTCTTCCAAAATTTTCCCTTCAGTCGGCCCGCTGTTGATAATTTTTTCCAATTCAGGAGTCATTTTCAAAATTTCAAACAAAGCCAATCGGCCGATTGAACCCTTCCCCTTACAGACGTCGCAGCCGGCAGCGCGATAAATCTGGTATGGCTCGCCGTATGTTTTTGCTTTCGCGTCAGGCGGGAGTTTTGACAATTCTTTTTTAATGATTTGCTGAATTTCCGCGGATGCCGGTTCAGGTTTCTTGCAATTAGAACACATTTTAGAAACCAACCTTTGGGCGAGCATCAAATTCAAAGCCGCCGGCAATAAAAATCCCTGGACTTTCATGTCAATTAATCTCGGAATAACGCCTATTGAATTATTAGTGTGTAAAGTTGAAAGAACCACATGTCCGGTTAAAGCCGCGTGAACCGCCAATTCCGCGGTTTCAGTGTCTCTAATTTCTCCTATCATAATTACGTCCGGGTCCTGACGTAAAATCTGCCTTAAACCCGAAGCAAAATCATATCCGATTTCAGGCCTAACCTGCGACTGATTCAAACCGTCCATAAAATATTCAACCGGGTCTTCCAAAGAAACAACGTTGACGTCCTCGGTGTTTAAAATCTGCATGATGGCGTACAAAGTCGTGGTTTTGCCCGAACCGGTCGGACCGGTTATTAAAACCATTCCGTACGGCTTATGGATTCCCTCCTTAACTAAATCGGAGTTTTTCCCGACAAGCCCCAATTCCTCCAAACCTTTTAATCCGACGGTAGGGTCAAGAACTCTGATAACCACTTTTTCCCCGACCGGAGTCGGAAAAGTCGCCACGCGGTAATCAATGTCTTTGCCGAATAACACGGTTCTAAACCGGCCGTCTTGGGGAATGCGCGTTTCATCTATTTTAAGGCCGGACAAAATCTTGACGCGGGAAGTTACAAGAGAATGAAGTTCAATAGGCAATGACGCGACTTCCTGAAGTTCGCCGTCAACCCGAAATCTTATTCTGCTCCGATTCCTTTGCGGCTCAATATGAATATCGGAGGCCTTTTCCCAAACCGCTTCCTTTAAAGTCGTGGCCACTATTTTAATTATCGGCGTTTCGTCGCCCGCTCCCTTTTTTTCCTCTAATTGAACGTAACTCGCGGGGTTCACGCCCGGCTGAATATTTAATGATTTAACCGCTTCATCCATCAAGTTTCGATAAGGAGAATATCTTCTTAAAATCGCTTCCCAAAAAGAAGGAGTAATCAGATAAACTCCAAGATTCATCCGTTTTTGCTTGGCGATGAATTTAATAGCTTCTTGCGCCTGATAATTGTCGGGGTTTATCATTCCGGCAATAAGTAAATCGCCTTTTACGCCAAGCGGCACGACTTTATAATTTCTGACTGTTTCTTCCGGAAATGACTTCAAGACCTCGTCGGAAATGTCTTTCGGGTCAAATTTTTTATAGGGAATGCCAAGAAGACGGCTTTTTAAAGCCGCCAATTTTTCTTCGTCAACCATTCGTCTTTCGGCTACAAGCTCTTCAACCGGTCTCCGGCTCAACGCCGCTTCCTGTAAAACCTTTCTGCCGTTTTCCTCTTCAATGAATCCTTCTTTGATTAAAGCGTCAACTAAAGCTTTGTTTTCCATGCCAATGTTGTAATAATTTTATAAAGCCCAATGCTGAAATAAAATTATTCTACAACATTGAGCACCCAGCACCTTTTGCGGTAATGATTATGCTTTCGCATAACTTTAAGACGAAGTCGCCTTACGGCTCTGATTATATTATAGCTTAATTATTTCAACAAAAGGTGCTGGGTAAAGGTTTGGCATCCAATCGCGCTTCGTCCTAAGCGGACTCGCTCTCTTGGGCCAAGCCCTTTAAGGCAAAAACGGATTTATTTTACCCCTTAATTCCGGCGCGGGAATTAAAAATTCTTGAGAAGAAGGTTGGAGCGCTTTAAATGCCGGATTATTTAAAAGATCGTCGGGGCTAAACTGAATGGTTTTAAAATCGGAAAGTATCTTAAGTTTCGGAGAAATAAAAACATCAACCTGCGCCGGATTGACAAAAAATAAATAGTAAACTGCGGCGCCGACAAAAACCACGACCAAAATCAGCCCTAAAATCACTCCCCAATTTGTTTGCTTTTTTTCCTCTTCAAGTATTATTGCCATATTATTGCGATTGATAATATGCGTCCGCTTCCAGATTATAATTAAACAAATTGGACGCGGCGCCGACTTTTTCAATTTTCAAATTATTCACGCTCATCAGCCGAATGTTGGATTCCAAGCTTTGAAGATATGATTTAAGCGATTCATAACTGCCGGTCAGCCGAATGCTGAATCTCAAAGTACCCAAACTTTTAATAACCGAGGATTTTGAAGGAATCAAAGCTAATTTTTTGACGTCAAGCGATTGAACCGATAAATTATTCACCGAAGCCAATCTTGTAATCTGGAAGACGCTTTCCGCCACCGCCGGGTCGGAGGGCAAAGCCAGAGAAACGTTTTTCTGCAAATCGCCGTAATTCTGGTAATTGGAAAATAATTGCTGGATCTGGTCAAAAATTCCCTGATACTCGTCGGATATTTTATTTTTTTCGGCCAGTTCTCCCTGAATCAATTTGACTTCGTCATAAGCCGGATTGATTAAATTTTGATAAACCAAAACCGCTCCGACAAAAAAGACGACGGCGATAATGATGCTTAAAAATCTTTTTGAAGAATAATTCATAATTTTTTATTTGAAAGTCAAAGTAACTGTAAAATTAACCAAGCTTCCGGTCTTCCCCGATTCGATTATCCGGGAGCTGCCCAAAATCACGTCGGCGATTTCAGGCGCCTCCTTGAAAACTTCAATTTGCTGCGCCAGAGAATCATAATTGAGCGTCTGGCCGTCGGCGCTGATTGTCGCGGCCCCTTCCTTAAAACTTAAACTAACCGAATTAAAATATACGCTTTTCAAAACGTTCTTTTCCAAAAAATCCACGTATTTGGTCGCCTGATTTCTTGAATTCAAAACGCCGCCGATATTGCTAAGTTGAGAATAAAAATTAAGAATGCTTTTTTGCTGTTCATCGCTGACTGAAGCGACCAATTGATTAAGTTTGGCGTCAACGGCGCTAAGTTGCGATTTCAAATAGGGCTGAAATCCAAAAATTATACCCAAAAAAATCGCCACTATTAAACCGAAAACCAAAAATGCGACGAACATTAAACGCCAAGGCCAGCCGGTCCTTAATTTTTCTTGCTTGCCCAACTCTGTTTCAATAGCTGATTGTTTGTAAGCCATACCTTAAAAAGTTATTTAATAAATTCCTTTATGCCGAGACCCACCGCTACCGCGAAACTCGGTCCCAAATTTCTGACGAGCGGCTCCAAAGAGGAAGGATAATTCACTCTGTCAAACGGATTTCCTGTCACAACCGGAGTTTTAAGCCGCGATTCAAAATATCTGTCTATTCCCAAAAGTTTAGAGCCGCCGCCTGAAAGAACTATTTTTTCAATTTTGGCGCCGAAACTTTGCTCGTATTTATTCTTCGCTCTGTTTACTTCATTAAGTATAGCATCAAGGAAAGGCGTCATCAATGTGGATAGCTCGAAGCCCTCGGAATCCAAAAGGCCTTTTTCTTTTTTAAGTTTTTCGGCTCTTCTAATATTTATTCCCAAGCCGCTGGCAAGAACCTGGGTCAAATTGGCTCCTGCAAAATCCGTCTGGTAATTATATTTCAAAGTCCCGTTATCAATGGCGACGATATTGCTTGACCTTGCGCCGATGTCAACCAAAAGAGCCGGAACATCCTCTACCGGCTGAATTGAGCGAATTAATCCCACACTTTCTATTTCAAGAGCTCGCAGTTTAAGTCCCGCGAGCTGAAAAATTTTTTTGTATTTATTGATAACTTCGTTCGGAATGGAAATTAAAAGAATTTGTTCTTTGACAAATCCTTGTTCATCCTGATGCTGCCCCACCTTTACCCAATCAATGGTCACTTCGGAAGCGGCCATCGGAATATACTGGCCAATCTGATATGCCATGGTGTTTGCAATTTCCGCTTCGGGCATCTGCGGCATTTCAATTAAAGTTATAAACGCGGAAAAAGAAGGAATGGAAGCGACTACCTGGTCCGCTTTAAATTTTGAATGGTTTAAAAGAATTTTTAAAAGTTCTGCCGCGTCTTTTTCAACGATTTTTAAAGAACTTGTCTGAAGCGCGTTGTTCAGCCGCTCCAAATGGCCGTAACTTTCAAGAATGCCGTAATTTCTGAGTTCCGGTTTTGTCTTGCCTTTGGAAATTTCCACCACTTTAATGGAGGTCGTGCCGATATCTACGCCAAGATACGACTGCGACGCCAATGACTTAAAAAAATTTAACATAAGGTATAATTAAAGTGTAGCGTTATGTTTTTAACAAAACTAAAAAATAATTTACTGGACATTCTTTTCCCGCCGATTTGTTTGGGTTGCCAAAAACATCTTGAAGACCGCGATAAATTCGTTTGCGACTGCTGTTTGTCCTTGATTAAACTTAATAATACTTTATTTTGCCCCGTGTGCCAAGCGCGGCTTCCCGAAAACAAGCGTATCTGCGGCCACGGCTCGAAAAAATCCAAAAAATTCCCGTTTCTTTTGGCTGCCGCCTCATCTTATGACAACAAAATTATCCAGGAAATAGTTCACAACTATAAATACAAGGGATTCAACAGATTATCTCTGGTTTTAGGGAATATTCTTATTGATTATTTGCAAATTGCCCGATTACCCATTACTGGTTACTTAATTACGTATATACCCTTGTATTATTCCCGTGAGAAAAAACGCGGATTTAACCAATCAAAATTGCTTGCCGAACTTATTTCTAAAAATTTTAATCTTGAAATGGCGGGCGTTTTAAAAAGAATCAAAAACAACCCGCCTCAAGCCAAAACGAAAAATTACAATGAGCGCGCGCAAAATATTTCGGGCGCTTTCCAAATTATCAATTCGGAAAAAATCAAAAACAGAAACGTGCTATTAATAGACGACGTTTACACCTCCGGCGCCACGATGTCCGAAGCCGCCAGAATTTTAAAACAAAACGGGGCGAATAAAATCATCGCCTTGGCAGTGGCGAAAACTTAAAAATAACCCACAACCAACAACTTACAACCCACGACTTTAGATTTAATTTAAAACATTTTTCCATCCGTTGTCAGTCGTTTGTCGTTTGTCGTCAGTCAATTCATAGATTCACCGAATTTATCGTAATAATTGCCGCCAAAAATAAAATACTCAACACTAAGCTCGCGAAAGAAAACAAATAAGATAGAAATCTCTCCCTCTCATAAATAAAATTTGCCAGAAAAACATTTATCAAAAACATCGCCAAAGCCGAAATAAAAATGCCGAAAACATCCGTTCGGCTGCCGACCCAGTCAATGCCTTTAAACGCGTCAAAATGTATAATCAAAGGTCCGACAGCGTTCCAAAATTTTGCGGCCGCAAAAACCGATGCTATTAAAAAAACAAAAGAACTGATTCCGAAAATGACTCTAAGATATTTATCCTTTAAAATTTTATTTAGCATTTAATTTCTTAACCTTTTTAAAATTTCCTCTTCCACCTCCTGTCTGTCTCGGCTGTATTTGGCGCGCGAAAGTTCCTTTATTTTATCAACAAGCGCCTTATCTCCCGATTCGGATGAAATGGTTCTGATATTAAACGGAGTTGATGTCTGCCCGTTTATCAAAATTTTCGCGTAAGCGTTAAAATTATCTATATTTATCAAATCGTTTTTTGTAAAATCCGGCGCGAATTCTTTTTCCAAAAATTCCGCGTCCTGAACTCCGACTCTGAAAACGATTTTTGAACCAACATTGCCGAAAACCGCGTCCCTGATTTTTTCCGTAAGCTGGGCTATGAACTGATGAGCCATTGTCAAATTTAAAGCGTACTTGCGCGCCTCGGATAAAATCATGGAAATGGAATCCGTGGTGAAATTCTGAAACTCATCTATGTATAAATTGAAATCTCGTCGCTGTTCCTGCGGCAAATCAACCCGGGAAAATGCCGCCATTAAAATTTTTCCGATAATAACCATACCCAGAAGATTGGCGTTAATGTCCCCTATCTTGCCCTTGGACAAACTTATCAATAAAATTTTCCCCTCGTCCATCACTTTTCTGAAATTAAACGCCGATTTTGCCTGGCCGATAATCGGCCTCATGTAATCGTTAGCCGTGAAGTTGCTGAACTTGGAAGTAATGTACGAGGACATATTTGCCAAAGAATGTTCACCGGTTGCCGCAGCCGCCTCTTTAGTCCAAAAATCAACCACCACAGGATTGGAAATTCTGGACAATTTTTTCTGACGAAAAGCGTCGTCGGTAAAAACTCTGGCGATTTCCATTAAAGTTGCCGGCTCGTTTTTCATGTCTTCCATTAAAAGCAAAATGGCGTTCTTAGTATACTGTTCAAACATCGGCCCTCCTGCTGTTTTCATATCGTATAATTTATCCAAAATACTAAACATTTCATTAACAATGAACGTTTTCTGTTCCGGTTTGTCTAAATCATATTCCAACATATTCATTCCAAGCGGTTTCCATAAATCCGCCGGGTCAAAAACAATCACGTCGTCAATCCTGTTTTGAGGCATTAAACTCAAAATCTTTTCAATCAAATCTCCATGCGGATCCACAATCGCCACGCCTTTGCCTTTTTTAATGTCGTCTATGGCCATATTAACCAGCATCGTTGATTTTCCGGTTCCGGTCTGGCCGATTGTATAAACATGCCGCCGTCTATCCTCATCAGCGATAAAAACGGGTTTTTCCTCTCCTCTAAAAATACTGACTCCCGTCATTGTCCCGGTTTTTAAAAGATTTACCGGCGGAGCGGCTTCCCGGGACTTGAGCCATTTAACCCGAGGCGCTTCGGTTGTTGAAATCGGAAAATGAAACAAGCTGGCCAATTCTTCGCTGTTTAAATACATATTCTGCTCGTCGTCGTACTCGCGAAAAGAAAATTGGTAAAAAAATCTGGCCGGATTTTTCGGTTTGTTTGGTTTTATTTCCTGGCGCAAAGGAGCGGAAAATTGCGAAAATCCCTGGGTGATTCCGTTCAAAACGCTTTCCGCCTGAAAAGAATTCGTCGCCGAAGCCGCGATTCTGAAATTGACCGCGAAAATCGGCTTGGAAATTTTTCCTTCCAGCGCTTTTATTGATTCCTCTTCAACTACTTTTTCTTCTTTTTCTTTTTGCGGGCCGGCCAATGCCTTTTGAAAATCACTTAATCCGATTTTCATGCCGCCCAAAAGATTTTCAAGTTTCGCTCCCTTTTTAAGGTTGGCAATCATCTTAACGGCCGATTTTTTAATGCTTGACGGCGCGGGCTTGACTAAAATCTGAATCGCGGCGCCTTCGCCGACCTCGCTTATTTTTGACAAGCTGTTTAAAATCGGCGCAAAGGTGTCCACATTGGCTTCCGCGTAAGTCCGAAGCGGCAAAGCGGAATGAAATTTTTGTTTCAGATAAACTCCAATATTTTCCCCTCCCGCGATAAAAATGTTGTAATCATCAATTTGAGTTACTTGCGCGTCTTTAAACAATCCTTCTATTTGGCGGCTGATTGATTGGACGTGAAGCGCGGGCACGCCGATATAAAAAGAGATTTCCGCGCCCGCGTGATGAACCGCGGCTTCCAAAGTAAACGGATTTTTCAATCCCGCCAAAATTGAAAACAATTGCGCCGAAAGATTTATTTCATCCTTAAAATCCTTTTTTTCTCCTTCCGCGGCTCCGCGCGGCAGTTTCACTAAAAGTAATTTTAAATCCAAGGCCTGGGATAAACGATTTTTTCTTAAACTTCTTGAAACAAAAAACAAAGCCAACGCGACAACAATAACAATAATTATTAAAAGTAGATACAACATTAAAAATTCAATGGAAATTAAAAATTTTTTATCTATATCAAACCTCTTTTGACCAATTCTTCGTGTAATTTATCTGTCAACGCGTCGTGGTACGCGTCCAAAATAAAAGGCGGCGCCTTCCGCGCTTCCGCGATTCCTTTTTCCAGCCCGATTTTAAAAGTGTTTTCAAGAAGTTTTTCTACCTGAACTTTCACTTCATTCGGCGCGTTTTTCAAATAATCAGGCAAAAATCGGTCTTCGGCTTGAGGAACCGCGGCTGTTGGCGTTTGTGGCTGCGGATAAATCATCGGCTTGGTGCTTTGCTTTATTAAATCTTTTTCGGAATAATTTTGCGTTTTTATTTCCGGTTGCTCTCTTTTTTCCTGAATTTCTTTGCCGAGTTTTTCAACATCTTGACTTATAACGTTCTGCTCAATTTTTTGGTTACTAAATTGATCCATTTTTTATGCTACAATTAAATTATGTTCAATAAAAAGTTGTCAGTTATCAGTTATTTGTTATTTGTTATCTTGATTATAGCCGCTTTCTTTCGGCTCTACAACATCAATCAAACTCCTCCCGGACTTTACCCCGATGAAGCAATGAACGGCAACAACGCTTTGGAAGCAATCGCCGCCGGAAACTGGAAAAATTTTTATCCGGAAAACAACGGCCGCGAAGGATTATTTATAAACATTCAGGCGCTTTCAATAATAATTTTCGGAAATCAGCCGTGGGCTTTGCGCGGCGTAAGCGCGATCTTTGGAATTTTCACAGTGCTGGGAATTTATTTTTTAACCAAAAAATTATTTGAAAATTATAAAATTGAAAATTCCGAACTGATTGCCCTTCTTTCCGCGTTCTTAATTGCCGTCAGCTTTTGGCACATTAATTTTTCCCGTATCGGCTTCCGCGCAATCATGGCTCCTTTCTTTTTAACGTGGGCGGTTTATTTCATATTAAAATCCTTTGACCCCGTTAGAAATAACAGCGAAGCACTTCCGGCGAAAAACTCCAGCGATTCAGCATCCTCATTGGAAATTTCTAACGGGGTTGGCGAAGAAAAATATAAAAATACGATTATCGCCGGAATTTTTTATGGCCTCGGTTTTTATTCCTACATCGCTTATCGCGCGACTCCTCTTTTGATTTTAATTATTTTTATTTACTGGTTTCTTAAGTTCCGCGACCTAAGAAAAGAAATCGTTAAAAAATTCATTGTTTTCACCCTGACATCAATAATTGTTTTTGCCCCTTTGGGATACTATTTTTTGACTCATCCGCAGGACTTTTTCGGCAGAACCGCGCAAATTTCCGTTTTTAGCTCCCCAGCCCCGCTGAAAACCCTAGCGCTGAATGTCGTCAAAACCGCGGGTATGTTTAATTTCTCCGGCGATTTAAATTGGCGGCACAATTATGCCGGAACTCCGGAATTATTCTGGCCAATAGGAATAATGTTTTTAGTCGGAATATTTTTTGGATTTATATCCTTTTTAAAAAATTTTAAATTAAAAATTGAAAATTATTTCCCTTTCCTAATTTTATTTTCATGGCTCGTTATCGCGGCTTTGCCCGTTGTCGTTTCCGGCGAAGGCATTCCCCACGCGCTTCGCGCGATAATAATGATTCCTCCGATTTTCATACTAGCCGGCTTCGGCGAAATTCTAATTTATAATTTAATGAAAAAATATATTTCATATCCTATAAGATTTATGATTTGCGCTTTGTTATTGGTTATTATTACCTTTAATTCTTATCAAACTTATTTCATTAAATGGGCTAATAATCAAAACACCAAAGACGCGTTTGATGAAACATCTGTCTTAATCGGCCGCGAACTTAATTCCCTTCCCAAGGAATTGCCAAAATACGTCGTTGTTTCAAGAAACGGCGTTGATGTCCGAGGCATCCCTATGCCGTCGCAGACAATAATGTTTATTACCGATACTTTCACTCCTGATAAACAAAAAGAAAAAAATATCTTTTACGTTTTACCTGACCAAAAAAATAAAATACCAAATGGAGCATACACAATAGAATTAAACTAATCCGCTTGACATTATTTCTCGCCTGCCTTATCCTATAAAAATCCTTTTTAGCACCTTAATAACACATGCGGAGAGAGTGGATATTCATTGG
>ERZ1292632.1012-Hain-H43-01um-R2-1012-length-29515-cov-15_pt1 | contig 29515 bp, 49 predicted proteins | sample MGYA00564407_ERZ1292632 | MGnify/ENA primary metagenome ERZ1292632 (study PRJEB36523, sample SAMEA6512637) | groundwater metagenome | collected 2019-01-08 | study: AquaDiva: Metagenomics assemblies of 32 groundwater samples | reverse complement strand
TATCTTGATTTGATGCTGCGTTCACCCGCGTCGTATTGACATCAATCGCCCCGCCTAGCTTGAACGTCTCCGTCCCCGCCGTTGCCAGCGATTGGCTGTAGCCGCCCGCCGCATCCAGCACTGGCGTCCATGCCGCAGACCTCCGCCCCTTCATCACCAGATTCGTGCTGTCCCACCAGAACGTCCCGTCCCGCTTCTCCAAGGGTTCACTGGCACTGGCGTAGTGGTTCTGCAAGTCAATCGCGCCCAGCCGCAAATTGTTCGTCCGCTCCCAGTACTTCCGGCGATGGGCGTTGTGTTCCTCCGCGTCCAGCAACGCGCCATCGGCCAACGTGGAATCGCTGGCGAGACTGGGGAGGGAGAGCAGCGCGGTAGCCATGACTAAAAATTACCAAACTCAACAAGCATGAACTCTTGAGTTACGGTCCCGGCTGCAATGGCAGACAGGTTGAAGTCAATCGCCAAGTCTCCGGACAACGTTTTTGCGCCCGTGGCAAAATCGCAAAGGGTCGTTGCGGTCGTATCGTCCCGGTTCAGGACCATGTAGCTTCCGCAGTCCTGCGTTGCCGCCGCCGTGCGGACAATCCACAGTTCAATCGCCCAGTCCGTGGTATCGGCAACGGCGTTGACCGTGGTGTGTGTGGTGATAGCCGTCGTGCCGAATCGCGGCTGAATGCTGTACACCCCAGCCGCGCCGCTCTTTGTTCCGAATGCCGTCACATGCACGTACTGCCCATCCCGCGCCAGCGTGCCGCCCGGCAGGGTAAAGGTCATCAGGACGCCCGTGGTGGTGCGGCTGACCTGAGTTGTGTCAACCTGAAGCGCCCCGCCTACCCGGAACGTTTCTGTCCCCGCCGTGGACAAATCAGCCGTGTAGGCCGTAGCCGCCGTGAGGATGGCCGTCCATGCGCTGGAACGCCGGGCCTTGAACAAGAGGTTGGTGCTGTCGTACCAGATTGCCCCGTCCGGCGTGTCCGCCGGTTCCGATGCGCTGGAGCGGTGATTCTGCTGTTCCTGGGCCACCGTCAACAGGTTGTTGATGAGGGCGCGGTAATTCGTGCGATGCGTGTTGTGCTCGCTCGCCAGGATCACCGATGCAGCGGTGAGGTTGGAATCGCTCGATAGCGCGCTCAGTCCAGTGACCGACAACGACATGGCTTCCTATCCTTTGCCCTTCTTGGGCTTTGCCGCTTCCAGTTTTCCTTGCAGGGCCGTCCGTTCCTTGTCGATGGTATCCGCCGTCAGCCGCAGGGATTCGTTCTCCTTCCGCAGCCGTTCGATTTCCTTGTCGCGCTTGGTGACTTCTTCGGAAAGCGCGTCCATGTCCAGCAGGGCGTCTCCCAGGCAATGGGCTACCATGCCCAAGGCCGCGATCTTGGTTGCACTCACCGGTTCATCGCTCCATAGAGAAAGGGTTGTTCCAAGGACAGGATGATAAAGTCCTCGTTCGCATTGCCGTTGTAGCTGTCGATCTGGATCACTTCCCGGTAGCGGGAGGTATCCTTCCCCGCCCGCGCCTGCCGACCGTCCGTGTACGTATCCACATCGTAGACCGCCGTGCCGTAGACCGCCGCTCCTGCCGGAATCTGCCGGAACGTCCAGGACTGTCCCACGCTTTGGGAGCGGTCGAAGTAATGGTCCACCGTCACGTCCCAATCTCCCTTGGGTTCGCTCCGGATCAGTGCGTGCAGAAATTCCTTGCCGGATGTGGGCTGCCCAGCATGGAACTGCGCCGTGAAGTAGTGCGTTTCGATGGCTATAGAGTCCAGGTCGTTCTTCCCAGTGCTCATGTCGTAGAAGTACCCGGCCTGCGTCCAGCCGATCATGCCGCGCCCGGCCAGGATCATCCCGCCAAACCAGTCATTGGTGTCCGGATTGGTGATACGCCACGGCACCAGCCGAATCCGGCCCTCGGCCTGCGGCTCCGCTTCCTGATAGCCCGGTTCCCCCAGCCGCATGTCCACCACGATCCACAGATCGTTAACCCGCCCGGAGGCCGTGGATGCGCAGCAGTAGACCCGTTGCAGACGCGGATCGTACTTAGTGAATGCTGTGGTGCTGCTGTCGCTGTAGCTCCATTCCTGGGACGGCCCGGTTCCGGAAATGTTGCGCATCCGCTCGCCCAAGTCGAACACCCTGAAACCGTTGTAAGCCAGAATGCGGAAGTCGCGGGTCAGCACTACCAGCCAATTGCGGGTCGCGGCAACGCAGCGGTGGTTCATGGGCGTGCAGTCCAACCTCCGTTGCTGGGGCTGATCCTGCTGGGAGAACCCTGTAGTCAGCGTCGGCCCGTTGGCCGTGAACACGGCAAGCTGCTGCAAGGTCTCGTCCCCGCCGATGGGCACTAGGGACTTGAGCGCGATGACCCGGCCTTCCGCCTCATAGGCGATGCTATTCACGGCATCCCACACGCCGCTCGCCCCGATGCTGCTGCCGCCGCTCGCCCTGGGACTGCCCAGCACCAGCGTATTCCCATTGCACCAGAACAACCGGTCGTTGCAGGCGGCCACCATGTAAGTGCCGGTTTCCGTCCAGGCCCCGGTAACAACATGGGTGGTATTGGATCGGTAGGTGTCCGTCCAGCGGTTAGCGACCTCCACCACGTCAGCCTGTACCGCCGTGTGGGTGTAGGTAAGATTGGCTTGCAGGGTGATGGATACACCCGCACTGATGCTGGCGATGTAACCGGATTCGTCCCGCGCTCCACCGGAGTTGATCCGCACTCGGTCATTCACCATGAACATTGTAGTGGCTGCCACGCTCAGGACGGTTTGGGCGCTGTTGCTGTCCGTGTCCACGGTGGTTGTCGTGATATCGTTCCGGAGCAGGTCGTCCAGGGTAGACGTACCCCGCGCCACCAGCTTTGCATTGGCGCCGTCGATCCCGATCACGATATGCCCGCCCACCATGTCCGCGCTGGCAAGCGTCACCGTCTGATCGGAATGGGTGTAGGCAGAGGACCATGGGCCGGTGCATTGCACCCAGGTCGATCCGGAATCGCTGGAGAAGTAGACGGTTTTCTTAGAGACTACATAGATCACCACAGCGCCGGTCGTGGCAATATCGAATTCCCACCCGTCAACCACCACGTCGCCGGACAGGAACACGCTACTGGTGGTCAGGTTGGAGAACGTGGCGCTGCCCAGGCGCTTGCCCCTGCCGGAGCCGCCAAAGAATTCCTCGTTCTGCAATTCAGGGCTTTCCGCCAGGAAGCCGGGACGCGGCACCCAATTCCCCGCGCCGTCCACGGCATGGCTACGCGCAACAAGCTCGTCAGCCTGATCCCGGTAGTTTCCCCCGCCCCATTGGGTGATGACCCACTTGCGGACAGGTTCATCCTGGACTTGCTGCTGTTCGGTCACGATGCACCAATCCCGAACTCGGAAGGGATAACGTCCTTCCCGCTCAATTGCCTGATTTGATCCGCCGCCAAGTCCCAGGTGAATTTGCCCTGCACGGCTTGCCCGTTTTTGAACAGGTAGTAGGCCGCGCAAAGCTGGCAGAACACGTCGTCCCAGCTTTCCAGCCGGAATGCGGTCCGGCTATTGGTGTCCTGCAACGCCTCCGGCTCCCAAATACCTGTGACCCGGATCGTCTTGCTGCCCCAGCGGTAGGCGGGCGCGAATTGCAGGATGGAATCGTGCTGCGCGTCCTTCAAGATGCGATAGTAGCGGGGGAAGTCCGATGACTCCTGTTCCGCCATCCGCCACAGCAGCAGGGATTGCACGGGCGGAACGGCCCAATATTTGTCGCCGCGCTCCCGGTTTGGCAATTCAACCGACAGGATGTCCAAGAAAGTGATGGCGGGCTTCCACTTGTAATCCGTGGAATCTGCCGTGGTGCTCAGGCTGACGTCAATGAACGTATAGTCCTGCGGCGCGATGACAAGGGCCATGCGGCGCAGCATGAAATTCGCCAGCGTCAGCCCGTTGTCGTTCGCGCCGGTGTCCGCCGTCAGGACAAATTCGCTGTTCCTGGCGTGGAGCCGGGCATTGGTCTCATTGTCGCCCAGGCTGCGCATGGATCACCGTCCCACATGGAACAATACCTTGACCGATGAGGAAGCCGCATTCTTGACCTTGACCGTGGTGTAATCCGTCGCGGCCCCGGACAGTCCGCCGTCGTAACTGGCATCTGTGGGGATGCGGATGAATTCTCCGGCTCCCAGCGTAAACACGGGGAGCGTCGCTCCGCACGTTAGTTCCACCAGCACTGAATTCGATGAATCCAGGTTCTTCACATAGAAAAACTCGAACGCCTGGATGGTGTCCGATGTCGTCCAGATCGTGACCGTGGTGGTTGCGGCAATGTCGATGATCTTATCGCCGGACGCCTCGTTGAGACTGGTGTTCGTGTACACATCCGTACGCGGCAGGCGCTTGGTACCCGTGGAGTCCCAATCGTCCCGGATCAACGTCCATTTGTTCTGCGGGTATCCCATGGCGCTACCTCATCAGCCCGATCTTGGGCAGGTTCATGTCAGCCGTGCGGCCAGGGTTGGAATCCCGAATGCAGGCCCGGATGTCGTCCTGCGCTTCCGCCTTCAACTGCGCCGCCTTCCTTTGCTTTCGCTCGAATTCAGGATCGGCGGTCTTAGTGTTCTCCAGGTGATACGCGGCAGCGCACTTGTAAACGATATCGTGGTACTCCTCCGGCCCCGGCAATTCCGTTAGTCTGCCCACCATGGGGCTGTTCACGATCCCGTCAATGCGCCCGCCGTAATCGGCATCCGGCGTGGGTGTGATCCGGATGGCGGCAATCCCATTGAATTGCGAGAAGCAGAACACCCGTGGCGTGTCCGTCGTCTCGTTGCCGCTTTGGTCAAGCTGCTTGTTGCGCTCGGACTCGAACAACTGCGGCTGGACTTCTGTGATTTCGTTCCAGGTGTTGTCGTCCGAGTCCTGATACCAGATGCGCCGGATGGAGCGCAGGCCAAACTCTCCCAGGTGATAGGCGTTTACGTTCGTCTTGAACGTGATGGCGATATCGTCCACGGATCGCAGCCACGGAAACGACGTGGCCCGGACGTACCAGCGCAAGGCCCGGTTGATCTCGATGTAATGCGAGATTTGCGGGTCTTCCGCGAAGTACCGCACCTGTTCCAGCACATCCTCGCCGTTCATGCCGCGCCCTTATCCTCATCCGGAACTTTCTCGGGCTGCCAGATTTTCCCGTCGTACAACCCCTGAAAGAACGCCACAATGGCGGACTTCAGGAGAGAACGGGTACTGATCGGCCCTTCCGCCTGCCGGGGCGGAGCCTGTACCCCGACAGTCTGGAATTCCGTCAGCACGCCCGCGAATTCCATCCGGATGTTCTCCATGGCGACCGGGTTGGGCGGCAGGTTTTTTTCCGTGAACTCGGCGAGCTTTTCCAGCCGTTCGCCCAATTCCGGCCCGATCCCGCCGGACGGAACCTTGAACACGATCTTGCCTTGTGCCAGGGCCACCGCCTGCGTAGTTTCTTCCGCCTCCTCAAAGAACATCCCCGCTGCCCCGGTATTCGCGGTGTTGCCGGGATGTCCGCGCAAGAGTTTCAGCAGGGCGGGATCGTTTACTTCCACGAACCCATCCTTGCTGATGATGTTCGGCCACGGCTCACGCCGCATAATCGGGGTCTTGTCAGGCCCCATCAGAACCGTGCCGTCCACAGCCCGTTCCGGGTGTTGTGACTCCCGGAAACCAAATTCCTTGGGTGGGAGCCCGATACGCAGGTTCCCGCCCTTGGAGCTACGGAAAATCGCCATGATCCAACCGCCTTTCCCTGTCTAGGAGATGCCGGGAGCGCCCTTCGCGCCGCCGGTCACACCCGACAGATAGCCGTGATGCACCTCCGCACCGTATTGGAGACCCATGTCGCAATACAGCGTGTCCACCCGCCCCATGTCGTCGTCGTCTTCCGTGTTGGCGATCAGGTGCAGGTCGTCGTCGATGCCGTTGTTGCTGAACACGCGCCGTTCCAGCATGGAGCCGTCCAGCGTGAAGCCCTCGCCGGAGAACACTTCCGACAAGTAGCGATCCTCGAACATCATCAGGCGCACGCCGTTGGGGGCCACGTATTCCGTGACCTGCACACCGATAGCGCCCTTCTTCCCGCCCAAGTCCACCTGGTACGACAGGCGATCCTTGCCCATCTGAGTGAACGCGAGCATGACGGCCCGGCTGACCGGGAACAACACGTTGCCAGTGACATGCACCAGCGCCTCGTTAATCAGCCAGTCGTCGAAATCGTACTCGAACAGCGTACCGCCCACCGGAAACGTGTTGGTGGCAATGACGCTGCGGAAGCCGTCCGTCATGGTGGTATCGCCCATGGAAGGATGGTCGAACCGCCCGCGCTCCCCGGCAATGAACATCGCATTCAGTTCGCGCCGGGCTTCCACCATCTGCTTCTTCTCCAGATATGAGAATTCGTCGTCGTTCTCGAATTCCCGTTTCATCTGGCGGCGGGAGACCGAAATATCCCACCGTTTGGCTTCCGTGAAATTGAACACCTCGGCGGGCAGCGTGTGCTTGTACGCCTGACGCCGGTTGTCCTCACCCACCAGAGCGCCGATCCGAACCAGCGTGTCGCCGGAGTTCATGGCAGCCTTCGCCGTGCCGCCGCCGCTGGACAGCGCGGAGATTTCGCGGATGACATCAATGTTGCCTTGGGCCGTGGAAACAGACGAGATGTAGAAGTGCTCGCCGGTCCGCTTGTTCATCCACTGTTCGCCAGCGTTATAGTACGTGGCGGTCGTGACGGAGATCGTCGTGGCCGTGCTGGTGGCCGATGCTGACGTGGTATCCGTCCGGGCACGGTATTCGTCCACGTCCCAAGTCACCTTTTCCTGCTTCGTTGCGCGGCCCGGCCCCAGCGCCTTGACCATGATAGCCAGGAAGGCATCGCCAGCCGGGTTATCGTCGATCAAGATGATCCGAGGCAACACGTTCGGGATGATCCGCCCGGAACGGTTGTTGTAGGCCCGCCGTCCTACGGTGTGCGTGACAGTCATGGTCGTACTCCCTACTCAATGGGCGGCGGGTCTTTCTGCCCCGGCTTCCTTGCCGTGACGTACCGGACTGCCGTTACGCCCCCTTGGATTGAATGCGGATGGGGGGCAATCCGTATTTCTGGCCGGTTTGCGCCATCATGCGCACCAACCGGTTTGGGTCTTTGCTTGCGTCCTGATCCTGCTGCTTTGAGCGCGTCTGCACGGATGACCGCTGTTCCGCCGTGGGCGGGAGCCGTCCCAACTTCTCTGCATCCCTCCGCAACTTGCGTTCACCATCCTTCAGACCGCGCTTGTATTCCGCGTCCTTCACGGAAGTCAAATCCTTTTCGTGCTTCTTCTGCATCACGTACAGAACCTTGGCCGCGCTGAACTGGAGCTTGCCCAGCTTTCCATCCGACTCCAGTTCCTTGCCCGCGAAATCCAAATAGTCCTTGGCTCCAGGCAACGACTGCAATTCCTGGGCTTCGGCGTCCAGCCACCGTTTCGCCATCGTCCGGCGGTTCTCCACGTCCTGCTTCTGGCGCTTGGCCTTGTCCTGCAATTTCTTGGCCTGACCAACTGTAAGGAAATCGTCGTCACCGCCCTCAAGTTCCGGGAAATCCTCATCTGCCGTCACGGCGGTTGAGGTATCGCGGTTTCCGCCTTGCATGAACGCCTGAACTTGGGCATGGAGCTTGTCCATATCCGCCTTCATTTCGTTCCGCAGTGTTTGTTCCCGCTTCCCGGCTTCCGACATTGCCTTGCGACGGGCCATGTCCATGCGCTTGATGCGGGCAGCCAGTTTCTTGGCCTCCGATCTGAGCGCGCCCGCATCCGTGGTCTGATCCAGATCGACTTCCCCGGACTCGTCCGGTTCGCCGTCCTCGCCCTCGTCTCCGCCGCTGAGATTTTCGCCGCCTTCTTCCTCGGATTCCGGTTCGGGTGCGTCCGCGTCCAGCGTCTCACTTCCCGTATCGTCTTCCTCCGGTTCCGGTTCGGCTTCCTCCCGGCGTGGTTCCTGGCGTCTCTTGACCATCACCACTTTCGGTTCATCGCCACCGCCGCTGCGGTCGCGTCCGCCGAAAAAGCTGCTGATCGGCGTTTTTTCCATATCGACTGCCATAGCTTCCTTTCTCCGCGATGACGCGGGAATGTTTCACATGAAACTTCTTCTTGCGCACGGATGCGCAACCTTGCTGCTACTGCGCTGGTGAGGAAGCTGGCTTGTTCACGCGATTGCCGCCGTGGGCAATCGACACGTTGGTTCCCGCTTCCTTCGCCGCCTTGATCTCCAGGCCAGCTTCCAGAACCATCCTCTGCATTTCCTGCATGTGCTCCTGGGACTGCTGCCGGAGTTCGTTCACGGCGCGCTGGTTTTCCATGCGCATTTCGTTGATAAATTCCTGCATCATCTGCTGCGATTTGGCCGCGTGCTTGCCGGACTCCATGGCCGTGATGGACTCTAGTTCTTCCTGTTGATCCTGGCTGGATAGCTTGGAATCCAACATTGCTTTGTTTTGGTCGATAGTTACCTGCCCGCCCGCCTTGCCTTGAGCTTTCGCCTGTTCGGCCTGTATCTCGGCTTGGGTCTGCGCCTGTAGTGCGGCCTGCGCCTGCTTCGCCCGTTCTTCCTTGTGCTGCTTTTCCTCCGCAGGGGAGCGCATGTACATCTCCGGATTCTTCCAGCCGGAGAATGCGATTTCGTTGATGATGTCGCCCCATTTGAACCGGTCTTGGATTTCCGCGAAGAATCCTGGAATCTGGCCGATGCTTGCGAGCAATTGCTGCAAGCTGGTGATAAGCAGTGTCCGTTGCAGAACGGCGTCCGCGCCGTTCTGCGCGCTTATCATCACGTCCACGTCCATCTGATCCGGGGTGACGCGCTTGACCTTGGTCTGCCCTTGCTCAAAATCGTAACCGCCCAACATGCCATCGTAGGGAGTCGGCCCGGTCAGCATCATCAGGCGTTCTTCACCAAAGAATTTTGGGTCTTCAAAGTACGCCCCGGCGATTTCCGAAATTTCCTCAACCAGTGCCATCAACTGCATGAAGATGGGACGGAACACGCCCATGTTACGGGTCAGGACTTCCTGCACTTCGCCCCACGTCGCTTGCTTCTGCGGCATCTGCCCACGGAACACGTCGCCCTGATGGGCCTGTTCCTTGCCCTGCCCGAGCCAGAACTGCATGTCCTGGAACAACCCCTGGGTGGACAGGTTGGTTTCCAGTTTCATCAGATAGCGCCGCATATCGAACTGCGGGTCCTTCATCGCGGCTTCCATCATCTCCGCCGCGAACCGGATGAACTTGTTGCGCTTCTGGTAGTCGTCTTGCGTAGTGGCGTTGACGAATTGCTCCGGCAGGACATAGGGCGCTTGCAGATTTTGCCGCACATCGTCTAGCCGCAGGTTGACCAGGGTATTGGTCACTTCCTGGATGGCCCGGTAGATTTCCACCAGGGGCGTGCCGTCCAATTGCCATTCATGCTGATCGTAGGACTTGCCTCGCAGGGGAATGCCCTTGTAGGCAAACGGGTTAGGCCCGTAGCGCACCAGATACCCGCCCACGCCGCCAACGATCACGCCGTAGACGTGCTCCAGGCCATCCTTCGGCGCTTGCCAGTAGTGCAGGATTTCGACCAGTTCATCTTCCTCGACACTAACCGCGCTGCGGTTGCGCCGCCCGAAGTAGCGTTCCAGCAACCCGGCGTCGATCTGCGAGCGGTTCAGCGTGGGGACGAAATCCGGCATGTCGGCTGGACGCTCCCAGTGGCTCTGATCGAACCGTTGTTCCACCTTGGCCCGCGTCATGTACTCTTTCCGGATGCGCCATTTCAGTTCCCGGCAGTCGCGGGCGTCCGGGTCAAGATACTCCAGGGCGCGATCAACAACCTCAAAACGCAAGTCGGGCTGGTAGTTATCCTCATGGTACTGGACTTCGATCAGCCCAACCGTGTGCTTCAGGAAGGTCTTCAAAAAGCGGGGCAGCACGTCCGTTCTGAACTTGCCGACATCATCCAGATAGAAGTTCGTCCAACACTCCTTGAGCTTGGCCTTGTTCCAGTCCTCTTTCAGGCCGGCCAGGGTCTTGGCCTTGGGCTTGAACGTCACCAGTTGCGGGAGTTGCGTGACAAGCTGAATCAGGAACGCGGCGTCAATCTGCACCATCTCCCGTGTCTTGGTCAGGAAGACGTGCTCCGCGTCGTCATGTTCCTTGTCTTGCCACTCGCCTAGGTATTGTTTCTCCCAGGCGTTCATCTTGGCCGCGATTTCCGTGGTGATGGGTTCCGCCACGGCGTAGCGATCCTCGATAATGCCCTGCGCCTCCCGGATTTGATCCGGGTCCATGAACGGCACGCGGTTGCCCTCCGCGTTCTCTCGCCGTTCGACCGGCAAGCGAACGACGTTGGTATCCGACACCAGCGGCAGGCTACTCCGGTAGCGCGGTGTGGACGCGCTTGAAGCAGCCTGCCTGCGGACACTACGGGGTACCCTCGCGTGCGCTCTCATGTGCTACTAGCTCTCCGTTCGGACGTGGCCCCATTCCTCGTACCAGAACTCGAACTGGAACTTGGGATCGGCGGATTGGGATGCGGAAACCTCATGGATGACCATGGTGCAGCCCGGCCCGATCCACATGGGGGGGACACAGGTCACGATGTTGGAGCGGTCGGTCGCGTCGATGGACGCGGGGCCGTTTGCGCCCCACCAGAGTTCAATCGTCTCGTCGATAGCAAAGATGACTTCCTTCATCATCGTCGGGACGTGGATTTTCTCTGCTGAAGACGCGGCTGCCGTCACCAGCAATCCGGCGTTGATCGTCGCCTTGGACGTGTAGGCGGTGTACCCGGTGCGGGCGTCGATCTCGGTAGCGAAGCCTGTCAACGCGGTGCCGCCGGACGTGTAGCGGTTGGTGGAATCCAAGGCAATGGCAAGCCGGAAATCCACACCAGCAGTATTGACCGCTTTCGCAGTCAGTCGCAGACGCCTGGGGATGATCGTGATGCGGTTGTTCGTGGTATCCGAATTGTAACACGTCATCAGACCCACGGCAGCCGAATACGCCGTCGCGGCATCGGTGGATGCCAAGCCCGCCTCGGCGGAGTTGGCGCAAAAGGTAATGCGGGCGGGCAAACGGTTCAAATCGCCGCCGGGGATATGGAATTGTCCACTCATGTTCAAGCCCTCCTTGGGCTATCCAGGACTGGGGTCGCCAGCCTGGGTTCAGGTGGCCTGGGAACGTCCGGTCCCCCGGCAATGCTCGCACCGGATCAACTTTATGCTGCCGGTGCCCTTTCCCCTGTCCCGCCAGCCGATGCCCTTGCCTTTGCATTCGGGGCAATCGCCCGGCTCCATCGGCCAGGGTTTCAATTCTTCAAGGTTCTCCCGGTATCTCGCGCTGGTGCGCGTTGCCGGGGTGAACCGCCTGGACTTCCATTTACTGCGGGGCAGCTTTGTGTTTTGCTTCTCTAAAAAGTTGCGCCTTACATACTCTGGGCTGACAATCCGCTCACTCACTGAGCACTCCGTCCCAGGTTGACTTGGCGATCACTTCCAGCACGTCGCAAGCTGGAGAGCGCCTGTCGATTTCAGCAACCACGCGGGCATACTCGGCATCGGTCAGGAGTTCCACGGGAATACCCGCCTTACGAGCCGTCATGTACCGCCCCGGTTTCTTGAACCGCGCCGCGATCTGCACCGCGTTCTCGAACTGGTGCGAAGTCAGCGCACCGGCAAAGGTGGATACAACCATGGTGAGCGCATTCGGATCGACAGAATGGACCACAATCGGGTCTTCTTTCGATGGTTTTTTTGAAGCAAGCATCTCCGCCGTTTCTTCCGGCGTGTATTCCGTTTTCACTTTTGCCTTCGCCATGGCATGGCCCCTTTCAACCCTGTGGGCGTCTAGCTGGCAGCGCCAGACCGCCAGTTCAATTCCTGGATATCGCCGTTGAAGCAATCACCTTTCCAGACGATCCCTTCCGGCAGATAGTCTTTCAGCCGCGCAATCGGATAGTTCGGTTCCACGGGAACCGCGCGCCCTGGCACAGGAGACTTCCGCACCATGACAGTGATGTTGTAGCCGTACTGCTTGACGCTGGCATGGCGACAGTCGAATCCGGCGCGGACAAGGTGATAGAGCACTTGGCCTGCATTCCACAGAGAGAAGTGTCCGCCCACAATGGCGTGCTGGACGGGGGGCACTGTCACGATCAGCAACCCGCCGTCTTTCAAATCCCCGTGCATCTTGGAAAGCAGGGCGTGCGGGTCATCCACATGTTCCAAGACGTGACAGGACCACACGCAATCGAATTGCTCAGACATCGGCAATTCAGGGTCCATGTAGTCTTGTTGTAGAAAGAACACGCTTCCGCCGTTGTGCTGGGTGTTGAATCCCTCGCGCCCGTTCGGGTCTATGCCGATGACACGCTTCCCGGCTGCGGCCATCTCGCGGGCGTGGTCTCCAGTTCCATAACCCACGTCCAGCACGGATGAGATGCCTGGTTCCTGGAGCAATGCGACCAAAGCTTCCGTCCCGAGACCTGCACCCGGATCGTCTTTCAGATCGCAGCCTTCCATCACGCCGCCCAACTCGTACCCGGCGCGATCATCCAGCGGCCAGTCGTTGTAGCCGTACAGACCCGGCACATGGCGGTGTTTGCCGTCCAGTTGCCCAGTATTCATCAGTTGCGAACCGGGGAACACATGCACCGAGATACCGGCTTCCTCCGCCCGACCGATCCAATACTCCAGCCCTGCGCGTTCGGCGGGCCGGATCGTGCCGTAGTCACAACCGCCGAAGCCGATAGACTTGACGCCGATGTGAATTGCCCAAGCCGTGGCGAAACAGATGGTTTCCGCGAAGTAGACCCGTGAACCCTTCTCCGGGATGCCCCTGGGAAATCGGGCGAGGATTTCCGCCAGTGGATACGCCACGGTCTGCGGAAACTTCTCCGGATACGCAACAGACGTGATGATCGGGACCGGGCAGGCTTGCGTGATAGGCTCCCAAACCGACCGGGGTTGGGCAGGAACCCCAGTCAAATCCCAGGCCGGGCCTTCCAGGTCATCCATCATCCAGCAGAGATCGGCCCCGGAATGCCCACGCCAGCCGCCGTTGATCGTCCACAGCGGCAAACCCAGGCTCGAATAGTCTCGATATCCTGTCGGGCCATTGCCGACGATCAGGATATCCTTCCCCCGGTAACGCTCCGCCAACTCCTCAATGCTGGGCGGAGCAGCCAACGGGGGCCGGTTGGGGACGCCTTCGCCGAAGATGGGTGTTTGCATCTACACCACGTCCTTGATGCGCAAGAGGTGGAAGTCGCCAGCCGGTGCCGCAATGGCGTAGAACGGGCTGGTGGTATCGTTGGGAGAGAACGTCACCGGGCTTTGCAGCACTTGTTGCGCCACGTTGGAAGCGGTGGCCTCCGAGATGTCCAACTCCGCGTCCCAAATGGTGGAGGCAGTGTGGGAGCCAATGAAGATTTGCCCGTCCGCGCCGGTTTCCAGCGTTCCGCCGATCTCCAGGCCGTACTTCGCCAGCTTGGGAATCGCCAACCCCGGAGCCGTCGGGCCAGTCCAGGCGTCTGTGATGATGACATACGACACCGGGGCGAATTTCCACCAGAAGCCCGACTTTACTTGCGCCTGGAACGCCGGAGTGGCGGCGGTCGTACAGCGCATGAATCCGACATAGCGCCAGAACTGAGTCGCAGCGGTGCCAGGGTGGCCCAACACGCCTGCCGGATAGTTGCCGGTGTTGGAGGGCGCGGTCTGAGAGGGCCGCAGCACCAAGCTAGCGGGGGTCGTCGAATCGTCGAATCCGAGATACATGTACCAGATGCCCAACACGGAATCAGTATCGGTCGCAGCCGCGCCGGTCGAATCCAGGATCGCGTTGCTGACGGCACCCCAGGTGTAGGCGAGCGATTCTTTCAGCAGTACAAAGTCGTTACCGATCCAAACCGGAACGGGACTTGCCTCTGTGGCGGCAATCGTGAAGGTGACGTTGTTGGAACCGGAAACGGTGGCGGGGATGGGGCGTTGTTGGACACTCTTGATAAGGTCCAACGGAACTTCCGTCGAAGGGTACGATCCATCCTTTCCTGTGATGGGCTTGAAATGCCCGAACTGCTTGACGTTGGAACTCATGGCGCTTGGCCTCCTGGCCCGGCGAGGAGAGCGTGCGGTAGCCACCACACGTCTTTCACGTCTCAATGTGAGACAGTTGCTTCATGCAACTGGATCAAAATGAGACAGTCTTGTGTAGCAGATACGCCACAGAGAACCGCCGTGTCAAGCAAAATTGTATCAGGATCGTACAGAAGCCGAGGAAATATACAATATTACATACTATATCAGCAACTTACCGCCTGGGGAGGCTGAATCTGTGCTGACCTGCGGTGGGGAAGTTGAAGTTTGGGATAGGTTGCGACTGCACACGTCTGCGAAAAGCGCGTTGGCGACCCAATCGCTCGTACAAATGATCCGCCTGATACACCATCGCCTTGCAGGGGTGTGAGAACTGGTCATGCTTGGTGGGATCGTTGCGGGAGTCTCCGTCCACCGGCTTGCGGGTTTGGGGGTCGATCTTGAAGCCCCAGTTCTGCATGGCTTGGATTGACAGGGGAGCGCCCAGCCGGTTCCACGCCACAGCACCAGGAATCCCCAGCAAGTTTCTCATGCACTCCACCGGCTCGAACCAATCGTTGCGCCCGTAGTCCGAGCAGATGACCGGCGGTCCTGGATCGATATCGCACTTGAACACGTCGCTGCGGAGCGGCTTCACATCGCGCTCGGCCAGGCGTTGTATCCAGGTCTTCCCGCCGCCGTCGCGTGCGCCGCCCGTGCGGGGATCGACCACATGATCCGCGTAGCGGTAGCCCTGGCTGTTCAGGTAGTACCGCAGATCGTAAGCGGTCATATCGCGGCTCTGGAACTCCGCGAAGAACAACAGCATGGCCTTCGTGTACATGTGGAATTCAGGCGGCGCAGGCTTCACCTGGGCAAAGCAGATGTGCGTCGGATCGGATATCCCCAAGTCAGAGGCGGTGAATACTTCATAGGCGGGATCGTACTCGTAATACAACCCCTCCTGGATGTGGCACCACTTCCAATCCGATTCCATGGAGGATTTGAACTGCGGGAACACGCGCCCGATTGTGGATTTCTCGTAGGCAATCTCATGTTCCTGTGCCATGACTTCATCGGTATTGCCCGGCTCGTTTTTTTCCTTCAGGTACCAGTCCGCGTTCTTGAGCGGATGCAGCGACCAATGCAGGCGCTTCTTCTTGACGTTGGGCAGATGCGCCATGCGGGCGAATTCGTTGCCCATGCCATTCGGCGTGGAACCAAAGAATTTGGATGCCGCTAGGGAGGCGAAAGACTCCTGCACCGCCAAGTCTTCTTCAATGTGCGAGAACTCGTCCGCGAACAACAGCGTGTAGCGGCCCTGCCGACCGGCGGTGCCTCGCGGCATCGCGCCCTCAAGGGTAGAGTGAGTGTCCGGAAAATTAATCAGCATTTGGGTGTCGATGCCAGGCACCCGTTCCTGCCAACCCGCCCGAAGCCATGGCGGCAGGTTTTGCAGGATGATCCGCACCTTGCCGAACAAGCTCTTGGGCGTGCGGTTATCCACGTCGTCCTCGACCTGCGATGTCAGCAACGCAGACGTGTACTCATAGAAAATCGCCAGCCAGACCAGCACGGCGATGAACACCCAGGTCATCCCCTGGTCGCGGGATTTCTCGATCAGCCCAGTATCCTTGTTGCGGATCAGCCAAATGATCCACGTAATCAGGTCGTCTTGAAACTCGTATGTCACGAATGGGCAGATGCGCCGTGTGTCGTCGTCAATGCGCGGATCGAATGTCCAGCAGAACACGTTGATGAAGTACAGCACGTCCGATTTGCAGAGCACGCGCTGCATCTCCCGGTATTCCGGGTCCTGCCCGCACTTGAAGGCCACCATGCCCCGGAAGGCAAGATTTTCCGAGTCGTCCGCAAGGTAGCGCATCCGGGCGTCCCGCAGCAATTCGCCGCGTTCCGCCGGGCGCTCCAAAACCTGGACTCCAGCATCGTACCGGGAGTCCCAGCCATAGGTGGGTTCCCCGCCTTCCGCGATCCTGTGTCGGGCGCGGGGGTATACGGGAATGGCCTCAGATTGAAGCGCATCCCGCCAGAGCGTGCGGAGGTTGCCGGTGGGTATCACTTGCCGTGCTTGACCTTGTAGGCCCCGTGCTTCTTATCCGCCTTCACCGGCTCCCTCTGCGGGTTCCGGGGCGTGTTCGGCTTCTGCGCCATCTTGGAATCGTGCATCCCCATCGGCTTGCTGGGCATCTTCATTGGCTTGTCCTGCATGGTGTACCTCCGCCGTGATGTGTTCCGCCGTCAATTCGGACGGCTTGTTTCCCGTCGCCATCCACTCCCTGATCTTGGACGGGTCATGCCGCGCCAGTTCCGCGATCCGTTCCGGCGTCGTGATGAGAGTGTTGCTCTGGATGGCGTTGATCGTGGTATGCACTGGCCGCCGGTTCACCACTGGGTCGGCCCCCATCTCCATCCTGAGCTTCATCGCCTGCACTTGCGCGTTGGCGATCTTCGGCTCCACCACCAGCCCCGTCAAGATGTTGTCGTAGGCGTTCACCAGCTTGTCGTCACGGGCGACTATAGCCCCCTGCAAATCCTCGTTCGCCCTGGTGAACCACAAAGCCGCCCACGCCTTCCACCACTCTTGCATCTTCCAAAACTTGACGGTGTTGATCTCCACCCCATTCTTGTCCGCCAATTGCTGATCCGTGTAGGAACCGGAACGCCAATCGTTGAAAGCCCGAATCTGCTTGGGCTTGACCAACCTCCCACCCACCAAGAGCGGATAGGCCCCCAACTTGACCGGCACGCCTTTGTGGTCGTACTGCACGTCCCCCAGGTCGGACGTATCCGCCTCCGCCTTCCACTCCTTCAAGGCAAGGCTCCGCGACTTCTCTACGTTGGTGAATTGCTCCTTGCCGTTGATACGAGGGACGGGGGGCATCAGTCTTTTCTCGCAAGACACTTCTTACAGGTCACATTCCGCCAAGATGCGGTCATCTTCTTCATTGCGGGAGCATTTGCGCCGATCTCGATGCTCTGATATTTCCCGCAGGCCGAACCCCAATGCGGCTCGCATTCTCTGAGATTCGGGGAGCTTGGCCATATCGGCCGCCGATAAACTCTCTTGTGAAGAACCTTGGTAGCCATCAGCACTCCGCGTAGTCGAATTCGCTTTACCATGGCTGGAATTTCTTTCCCGTCGCAACCTCGTACATCTTCTCCAGGTGTCTCAGTGCATATTTGGCATTTCTCCGCTCGGATTTGTCTGTAATGTGTCCACCCAGCAGCATCGAACTGATATAGACTGCCTGATTGAAAATTTCCTTAGCGTCCACAGCTAGCACTCCGCGTATTGGTGCTTGTCTTTCAGACCAGCTTCCATCTCGGCTGCGAGCCGATCAGCAGCGGCGGCGGCTAGAATGGCATCCTTGATCCTCTCAACCTCCGGGTTGGGCGGCGAAGGAAACAGCCGCCAATGGGTTATCCCGGGAAACCAATCGCGGCCAGGGTCGAAATCCCCCCCATCAAAAACAGCCACGCCGCTGAATCCTTCCGCGCCCACAATCACCCTGTCCCCAATTCCAATCTCAGGCAACCGATCCTTCACGCTGATCCACCCGGAAGTCTGGCGAGTAAGCAATTCCCGGATAGTCCGGAGCGCGATGTACTCCGCATAGGTATGCGCAACCCTGGCCCCGTCATCCGCGTAGTGCCAAAGATTGTCCTCCACTTCCCCCAGCGTCAGAAACCTCATGTCCCGCCAGTTGCCAGGATAGCCAAACTCATGCGCCTTGCGCCCAGCGCAGACAGAACAAGCATCACGGTGCCTTGCTTCAATCCAGGTCATTCACCCCTCCAACACAGACGCAAACGCCGCTTCGGCTTCCTGATTGGACAATCCGGAATCCATCAGGTCGCACAGAAATACGGCATCGTTGGCTTGTGCGATTGCCTCCGGATCGTCCATCGAAACCCAGCCGTCAAGGTCCCAAGCGAATTTAGGCTTGTTGGGCTCCATCAGCATCTCTGCAAGAGACTCAATGAACCCGTTCCGGACATCGGGCGACGTGATGAAAATGCGCGGTTGCTTCGTTCCCCCATGCTCCATTTCACCACCCTACACAAGATTCACAGCCAGAAGCCCGTCTAGGCCCAGCCAATGCAAGATTCTTAGCACACCTGAGATGCAAACCGCCACATGCGAATACCAAAAGTTTTGTGAGGGTATGGGTGAACGTAAGAGCGAGTGCGCTAAAAGGGGGTGGGGGGGGGGTGTCAGGAAAACGGTCCGTCCTGACAATCTGTGTCTGATCCGCCACACTCTGAAGCTTCCAAGCCTGGTCCATTGGACTAGATCGCGGCTGATTGGGATGGGTGGACTACGGTCTATGATGTTGAATCGCTTACGGTAATGCAAATTATCAACACCATTTGCACCGATGTAGATATATTGCGCGAATGTCTATAGTGCGGATTTGATCAAATATCAGAGAGTGCGTGAGGCTGGATCGAACCGCCATTTAACCAACTCGTTAAGTATCAGTCTGTCAGGTTGTCAGTCTGTCAGGTTGATTGAAAGCTTAACGTGCTGGTTAAGTGTCGGGTCTGTTGGGTATCTAGCGTTGCTTGGCTGGGAATGGAATCACGGATGCTGCTGGATCAAGCCAGAATTCACGGCGAAGCGCGGATAGGACACCACCGGGCGGGATTAGGTTCCAGGTCATTGGGCAGAGTATCCCCTCTGGTGGAAGGGCTTGGGGCGATGCTTTGCGGGCCGGGTGTTCACGGTTTGCCGCTGGCCGGTGCATCGTCTGAGGCGTGATCCATGGGAACCCTTGGAGTTCGCATGACCTGCATGGTCGCTGTTGAGGGCGGCCATATCCCGGTGACTCAGGCATCTACCGTGCGTGCTGTGCCAGACCGCTGTTGCACGCTGTACGCTTTGACATAACCCAGCCGGGGCGCGGTATCCGTGGTCCGCGGGACGTACAAGCTATGCCGTGTGTTGCTTGCCAGCATTGCACAGGTCTTGGGATTTCCGCAAGTGGGAAGTTATTGTCATTCTACTCTCTCATTCTGACAGGATTGTGGAGAAATTGTGGAGGGGAGGAATTCGCTTGCATCCATCTTACCGCTTAGATATGTTGGTATCAGGTTGAGGGTGAGAAGGGAACCTTGAACGAGACCGGCCATGACCACCAAGCACGCTCCCAATTGCACAATGGCATTCGGCAAGCCCAGCAAGCATCAGGATTGCCCGCGTTGCGAGGAATTGAAGGCAGGGGCGAAGCCGGTTAAGTGGCATCACAATCCAGACCACCGCTTTGTCAGGGACGGGATTCGGCGTGACTGGCGAGGTAATCCGGTCAAATCGAAGGCATAAGAAGGGAACAGAGCACAAGGAGAAGGGGATGAACACGATCACGTTGCGGCGGGAATCGAATTGCTGGACGGCGACTTGGGCCGGCCCCAGGGCTGAAGAAATCAAATCGCTTTTCGGCACCGCCACGATCCCGACGGCGTTCACGGCCAGCGCGGCCCCGGATGTTGTGCTGGCAGCGGTCAAGAAATTGAACCCGGAGCATCTAGTCCTGCTGGCCTAGCCGCTTGACCCTGCCCCTGGCGACGGGGGCAGACGTGAGGTGGGCAGGACTGACCCGGCGCGGATCGCCGGGAACCTGCGATGGGAGAACAAGACGATGAGCACGCTCAAGCTGAACTTTGCGATCTGCCCGGTTTGCAACGGCAATGGAAATGAAGAAGGTTTCCAGTCTGGCGATCCTGACACGGATGGTCGCTGTTGCGAATGCGGCGGCGAAGGACAAATCCCGATGCAAAGCCGGAAGCATGGAGTTTCATCGGCTATCCGTCCAAGCTGTCTTGATGCTTCCATTTAATCCGCCAACCCGTAGGCCGAATATCCGGATCAGCAGGCAATGTTTGCGGAGTTCTTGAAGGAATCGGATCAGGCGCATTGTTCCCGCTGGCAAGGGATTGGCGCCCAGTGTGCTAGCACTGGGCGCCAGGGCGACGGCCAGGCCGTCCATCTCCACGGTCTGGCGGCGAATACGTGGATTGCAGGCATTCTACCTCATGGTGCCGGGGTTGTCCACGGCCTGTTGTGTCAGCAGGTTGGCAGGAGTCTTGGCGGTATGAAAGAATTTGCTTGCAATCATCTAAGCGGTTAGATATGCTGGATTCAGGTTGAGGGTGAGCAGGTCACGGACACAAGGGGAAGACAATGAACACGCAAGCGGATTTCCAAGAGTTGAACAACGGTCACTTTCGTCCGCTCACTGATGCCGCGAAGAAATGGGCGGATGAATACCCACACTATGAACGCGGGTTCATCGGAAGCGAAGTTGTCCTCCGGCCTTACGATGTGAAGAAATTTCGCCAATGGCTCAAGTTGGATAATCTGACGGCGTGCAAATTCGCCTAACCGCTTGACCCTGCCCCTGGCGACGGGGGCAGACGTGAGGTGGGCAGGACTGACCCGGCAGAATCCGGGAACATGAGAAAGGGGAAACCATGAGGATCAAGCTTCCTGCGCCAAGGAAAACCAGATGGGCGGCGGATCACGCCGCATGTTTTCTCTGCGGGAAAAAGGTGAATCTTGAAAAAGACGGGGAACACGCCGGACAGTTTCTCTACCAGATCGAAATTTCCACCAAGGCGGAGTGGATTCTCGGGGAGGACGGTGCCACCGACTCCCAGGGTATGTTCCCGGTCGGGGAGCGTTGTTACCGACGAGTCTTGGTACCACTTGCGCAAAAGACGGCGCGGCGCCAGGAGAACCTGAAGATCGCTGGGGAGCTGAATCAGCGGATGTCCGGCGCATTCTTCAAATCCTGACCCGGCAGAATCCGGGATAGCAAGGTGGAGACAATGATATTCCCGAGAATTGATGGGGTGGTTTTTCACGGTACACCATGCGGATGCTGTTCCCGCCGGTTCATGCTGGACAGCGTGCCACGGCAACGCCTGGAAGACTACCGCTCTGACCTGCTCGAACAATTGCAGGTAGTCGAGATGGAATTGAACCGAGAACGGGCCGAACCGGCTTGCGAGGATGCACGCTTTGTTGAGGTGGCGACATGAGCGAGCGAACACGGCACGCGGCGGAACTGGTAGCCCAGGACGTGGACAAGCTGCTTCGGCTGTCGGCGAGCTTGCGAGGGATCAAGAATCCGGTCTGTCCCCAATGCCACGGAGACTGGCGATATCCGGAACAATTCGGAGAGGGGCAATCTTGCACGGATTGCAACGGCTCCGGCGACGACACGCGCCGTGAGAAGCGGCTGATCCAGGCCGTGACGGACACGCTCAAGCCCTATGGGCTGACGTGGCAGTTTGAAAGCTCTAGGGATGGTCGGCGGGTTGGAATCCTGTTCTCGGACGGCCCACACGACCTGCTAAGCGGGGCGTTACACGGGTGGATGGTCTGACCTCCCCAGCACCGTGCCCTGCTGCCAGCGGGCCGGATGGTGGGATGGTCCACCGTACAATCAACCCTGTAGTGGGAGAGCCAGCACACCGGACATGAGGCAGAGTGCCAAGCAGGCGGAGAGAGCAATAGGCTGAAACCGACGCTGAAGCTGCTTTCCGAGATATAGAAGCGAGAGGATCAACGCAAGATGGGCAATGGTGGCCCAAGGTCTGCGCCTACGCTTCAAACTTGGACTGGATAAGACCCAATGCCTCTCTGGCGCTACGATCCGGAACGGGGTTGACCACCAAGATTTGGAAACCGATTCAATAACCCTAGGATAAGAGGGAGAAGCCATGAGTACCAGATGCAAAATCGTGATGATTGAAAAGGGCAAGCTGTACCGGGTGCAAATCTACAAGCACTGTGATGGATATCCGTCCGGCGTCTTGCCGATCCTGCTTCCGTTCCTGGACAGATTCAGCAAGGAGCGCGGGAACGATTCGGAATACTGCTTGGCGCAGATCGTCCGGGAGTTTGCGGTCAAAGAGCCGCCCAAAGACATGCTCGGGTGGGGCCTGGACACGGCGTTCCACGGCGATGAGGAATTTGTCTATGTGGTGGAGTGGAAATACCCATCCTACAAAGTGCGGGTCTTGTGCCCACGGTGGGCGTCTGATGCCAAGACTCCGCTCACGCTCAAAGGGGCGCGGGAGGAATTTCCCTCGACCGGTGAGCAAACGGTCCTGTACTTTCACCCGGCTCAATCAGCCTAGCCGAGGAGGGTGCCACGAAACTCAGCAAAACCACGTTCCAATGCGGATACATGCAGTGGGATGGGCCGGGGAACCTTGCGGCAAAGGCAAGGAAGGACTGGCCGTGCATGATGGTGAAGGGTTCGCAATTCTGCATCCACAAGATGATGCATAGCGTGGACGACACACTGCCCGCCCAAGGTTGCGAGTCCTGGTCTGTCGCGCACGTCCCGTCCGGATTGAAGGTGCGCGGGAATCTCAGCTATACGGAAGCGCGGCGGTTGCTGGAAAAGATCGAATCCGCCGAACTGCCCTTGTTGACCGTGGACGGGAACAGTGTGAAGCCGGAGAAATCGGCGGATCAATTGAAGGCCCTGGCGCGCGGAGGTTTCTGAATGCGACCCTTCAAATGCGGCTCCAACTGGTACAGAATCCGCCGCGTGCCAAATCCTGCGCGGCGGGGACAATTCGGCTACCGGATCGATTGGAGAACCTATTGGCCGCTGACCGGCTGGCGCTGGTCACAGCGGGACGATATTGGGTTTGTCTCCACGCTGAAAGAGGCGCGGCAACTGATCTGGTCGTATGAGTTGGATGAGGGTGTGAAGCTGGCTCACGATAACCATGTGGAAGGGGTGACGATATGACTTGCGAAATGTGCGGGATAGACCCGGCCATGCCGAATCATCGCATTTGCGAACTGTGCGAGAAGAATCTACCTGGATTGTGTGCCGACTACGGCCTGCTCCTGGAGTCCCCCAAGCTGGCCGATGGTGGGGTGCTGGTGCGCCAGGTCTGCATCGCCGGGTGTGAGGACAAGCCACCGGCCCAGGTTCACATGCTGGAAACGGAATAACCCTGAATGCCGAGTAGACCATTTTGCCGGCGTCGGCAAGATGGTCCGTCAACGGAACGGCGCTGCAATGCAATAACGGGAGGTCTGGAATGCCGAAGATGAAAAAGCCTATCAAGCTAGGCACGATCACACGAAAGCAGATTGCGGCCTACATGGGCAGGCGCGGAGGGAAGGCATCGGCCAAGGCTCTGACTGCTGAAGCCAGGAAGGAGCGGGCGAAGCACGCCGTGAAGGCTCGGGAACTGAAGCGCAAGCAAGCCCTCAAAGTTTGGCTTGGCGGCGGTGGTGGCGTCTGTGAAGAATGCAAGCAAGCGGCAGAAACGATGGATCAGGAGAAAGGAGAGTGACATGGAAGCGAAATGGACGCCGGGGCCGTGGGAACTCAGAAAAGGCGTGAAGGATGAAGACGCGGCCCTGTTGAAGATCCCTGAGCATGAACGCTACTCCCGCGACAATGAGGGAGGTTGGCGCATTCTGACCAAGCCCGACAACAAGAAAGGAGATTTCAAGCCCGTCGGCGTGGCCACATTCCAAGGCAAAGCGAAGCGCGGAGAAGCCTACAGGGCGATTGATCCTGAAGGTATGGCAAACGCTCGCCTGCTCGCCGCCGCTCCGGAGATGGCGGAATCCTTGGCGCGAGTTACCAACCGGCTTGAACGTGTCTTGAGGGGTGTGGTGGTCAGAGATGCCGATGAAGTAATCAGTGAGGCCCGCATCCTCCTCGCCAAGATCAACAGGGGAGAATGACCATGAACCTCAAGGACGCTGTGGAAATGGCAAAGGTTTGCCGGGATTGGAAAGCCCAAGGCATGAATGACGGAATGGGCGAAGCCTTGATAGCCCTGCTGGAATTCGCGGAAAAGCTGAGCAAAGAATGGATTGAGGAATCTCAATATGAGCACTATTCCCTCACCGCATTGCAACTGGAGGCCCGCGCCGCTGGGCTTGGGAGGGAGCCTCAATGATCGGCTACCATGTGACGACGCCAAAGAAGCTCGCTCGTTACGAGGCGACTGGAGCCATCTTCCCTCCGGTGCGGTTCTGGATTTACAAGGCAAGCGCTGAAGCCTGGGCGAGAAAAACAGGCCGCAGCCTGATTCTGAAAATTGAGTCCGAGAAAGTCTTTCCACTGCCCGACCACAAACCCAGCGGTCATGCCTATTGGACCCCAACCCCCATGAGAGCTTGGGAGGTTTTATGATCTGGACTTTGTACGTGGACGGAACGGCGCTTGCCTCGTTCCTCAAACTCACGGAGGCCGTGGAATGCCTGCACCTATTCGGCAAAGAGGGGCGGCGGGTGGCATTGGTGCGGAGAAGGGGCTAATCATGCGCGTGTTAGTAGCTTGCGAATTCAGCGGGATCGTGCGGGATGCTTTCGCGGCGCGTGGGCATGATACTTGGTCATGCGACTTGCTGCCCACGGAACGTCCAGGCAACCACATTCAAGGCGATGTGCTGCAAGTCCTTGACGATGGGTGGGATTTGATGATCGCGCACCCACCCTGTACCTACCTGGCAAACAGTGGAGTGCAGCATTTGCACAAACAAGTCGGGCGCTGGGACAAGATGCTGGCAGGTAAGGATTTCTTCCTGGCGCTGCTGAATGCTGAGATTCCGATGGTATGCGTAGAGAACCCTATCCCCTGTCGCTATGCAGAATTGCCGAGATATGACCAAATCGTTGAACCCTGGATGTTTGGGGAGTCGACTATGAAGAAGACCTGCCTTTGGCTTAAGGGGCTTCCCAGGCTCAACCCGACTCAGATAGTTGAAAAGGGCAGGCACTATATTGGGACGGATGGCAAGCCTAATGGGAGTGAATGGTATCAGCTTGCCCCAAGCAAAGACCGCTGGAAAACCCGGTCCCGCACGTTTTCAGGGATAGCCTCTGCCATGGCAGCCCAATGGGGCTAAGTAGCGCCAGAATGCCGATTCTGGGCGTTCTAGACCATATTGCCGATGCTGGCAATATGGTCGGCTTGGATGAACGCGCCCGCGCACCAACGGTCGATGAAGCCCATGCCTTCCGTGCCATTGGAGGGGCGATACTTCCTTGGCGCTTCAATCTTGGTTTTGCCGCTCATGTGTAGTTGCTCGCGCCTTCCAAACGTGAACTGCAAACCCAGTATTCCTTCTCACTGACCAAGCCCCGCACTTTCACGCGGTCGCCGCCATAGGATGCGTGGCCCACCACGACACACGGAATCCAATTTTCGCCATGCCGGTATTGGGTGCGCGTCCCCACCGGGTAATCCGAGGCGACGGCTTCTTCCAGAGCCTTCTCGGCTTGTTCGAGCGCCGCCCGCGCCTGCTGTGTCCGAGTCTTTCCGCTCACGGTTTGATCTCCAGGTTGATCCCAGTCGCCAGATCGGTGAACAGCAACTTCCCGAAGCCCATCAGTTTGCTGAGGCGATCAAGCCCGTTGCAGTGCATCAGGCATTGCATCGTGTCTTTCCCCTGCCAGTGTGCGATGGCGACAGCATCCTCTTTGCAGCCGTGCTGCTGGCACTTTTGCGCTTGCTGGGCGGTTTCGGTCACGGCTTCTCCGTTTCGGCGAGGGCTTCGGCAAGCGCTGCGATTTGACATCCCTTTTGATGCTTGCCTTTGCCGCAGACCGCACAGTGCTTTTCTCCCGCGACATAGACCATAGGGGCGTTCTCGTTGGTCAATGCACCGGCAATGTCTTTCAGCACGCGCACCTGCTCGCGGAGGGCATCGCGCTCCTGCAAAGCCTGGGCAGCGACTACTTCAGCGGCGTCCAGTTTCGCCAGGAGAGCGTCATACTTAGCCACCCTGGGCCAAGTCTTTTGCCACTTTACAAAGGCTCTCGCCGTTGCCTTGTCCGCGAAGTCTTGGATCAGGCGGGCGAGGCTTTGCACATTATGTTCTTGTGAGAGATGCTGCATGACCTTTGTGCCAAGCCTATCCAGATATTCCTCTGCCAATTCCGTCGCCCCGTCACTGACCGGCCGCGCTGCGGGCTTCGCTTGCGGCTTGGTATGGCAGGGATCGGTGCAAGGGAAATAGCCGCGCGTGTCCAAAGTAGCTGCCGTGTGGTTGATTCTCCGATCACCCCTTTCTCCCCCGCAAGTAGGGCACGTCGCGGGCTTGTCATCCCTACAGCCGCTGCCGTCCTGGTGTGCCAGCAAATCTTGCGGCCCTTGGAGTATTGCGCCGCAGCGCATCGGGCAAGGTTGGGGCCATGTCGCGGGCCGGTAGCACTCCTGGTGCCACGGGTATTCGACGCCATCCGCTTCTCGGATCAGCAGGTTCGTGCTGACGTCGATTGGATTGCCGCAGCCACGGCATTTGGGCTGATGGCAGGGATCGGAGCAGGGAGTGCAAAATGGTCTGACGCCACACGCAAAATCCTGTTTGTGCCACCGGTCTGATTTAGGCCCAAAATTGGCATCTGTCGCCTGCCACAGTGCCGTCCCGTCCAGGGAGCCGCAGGTCTTGCAGGGTTCGGTTGTCACGGCTGTTCCTCCTTGACGCCTGCGGCCTCCAGCCGGGCGATCTCGTGCTTGAGGGCGTCCACCTTTTCCTCGTCCTGTGGGGTGAGCCCGAACATCTCCGCGTCTTTCTCGTAGGAGCGGAGCAGGATTTTGAGGCGGCGCAGGCGGCGCTCGGGGGTCATGGTCGGGTCAGTCATCGTTTTCATTCGGGTTGCTCCAAGAGGGCCTTTACAGGGCAGATTGCAAGATGTTCCCCGATCATTGGACATTGCTGCATGTGGAAGCTAAAAGCGTCCACCATGTCGAGCAGGTAGGCGCGGTCTCGCTCCGCTGCGACCATGCATAGATCGCTGGATGCCCGCGTGCTTTCATGCAGCGCGACCATGTTTGCATGTCTCTCCCGCACTGCCGCCAGCATCGTTTTCGCGGCCCCTTGTGGCGCAATGTATGGGTGCAGCTTGCAAGAAGGGCCGGTAGAATCCTCATTCAGGCATGTGCATCCGTCTATTCCAGTTCTCATGTTACCTCTGTGCGATGAGTGCCTTGTTGTAGAGCGCGATGACTTCCTGCACGTCCTCATCAGCCAATAGCACCCGACCGCATTTAACCTGCTTTCCCCATCGGTACTTGATGTATAGACAGCCGACCGATATGCCCGGAAAATCAGATGCTCGCTGCGCCAGGATTTCCAGGGCGATGGTCTTGCTCCCTTCTACCGTGAAGATCATTTGAGCGTTCCGATACGCAGCCTTGCCTAGCGGTGCCAGGAACCCCATGTCCTCAAGCATCCGCACGCTGATCTGGCAAAATCCCAGGTCGGTGCTTGCCGCGACGATTGTTCCTTGCGCATTGCGCCGGAGCCGGTGTCGGACAGCACGTTCAGGCGTCTTGACGGTCCGACTCTCCTTGCCGCAAATCACGTCGCGCACCTTGAGCAGATCAACCGGTTGTGCCGAATGGGCCATCGTCGTCACTATCATCAGTGAGAAGCCAATCAAGCCAAGTGAGCATCCAACGGCGGATCGCGGAAAGCATCTCATCACCCTACTCAGTTGGTTTGACTGCTTCGGATTGCGGCTGGTGCGCCTCCGGTTCTTTCCCGCAGAACAAGCAAGGATTGGGCTTGCGCCGGATAGATCGACTTGGTGTGCGCTTCAGTTCTCGGAGAGACCGCATTTCTGTGCGTTCATCAACCGTGTGTTGTCGTGGATACCACGTCAATCTGACTTTGCAAAAAGTCCAGACGAGCGTTGATCCACTTATCGCTGATCGGCTTCATTTCTTCCTCCCCAAGACCTCTTTAGTAACCGAGTCTCGGATAAGCCCGGCTTTCAGGTACGGGTTCCCTGGCCAGTTTTCAGCGTGAAACCCGTTTGCCGCTCCAGCCTCCCTGAGCATTTTGTCCATTCCTGATCTCCCTGCAACGTTGTTGGGATGGGAGCTTGCCCAGCCCACAGTTCTTGAATCTGCCCCATCAAAGTACAGGCAGATCGGCGTGCTCCGATAGTAGCCGATGAACGCCAAGTCCCATTCGCCATCGTCAGGCACCCATTTCCCATCGGCGTAGCGGCGTACTTCGACTGTAAAAGTGTCGGGAAGCGGGCGAATTTCAAAGACTCGCTTGGATGGCTTCATGTCTCCTCAATCCCCGCATCGCGGGCTTCTTCCAGGAGTTCGATCGTCGGCTCCCCCATTTTTCGGGCCGCTTGTGCAAATTGAACAGCCTGCTTGAGTATCATGTCTCATCCCTTCGGATCATCACCACGTTTTCAACCGGCAGCGGGTCTAGATATTTCAGCATCAGCGGCTCAACTTCTTTCCAGTCAAGCCCCCCCAGCCCGCAGCCCAATTGAGGCCAGGCGATCTTCCCTAACACGTCCAAATAGGGTATGCGCTCGAAATCCTGAAGCCCCTCCTCGATGTATTCCAGGCTGGACGGTTTACGCCAATCCGCTTTTGTCGGGAAGCAGATCACTCTGAATCCAGCGTTAGCGTAACGGTAGAGCCGCCCAATTCTGCAATTCCCGTGTTCGCACGCCTGCTTGTAGGCGTCCTCCAACCCTGGAACACGGCGAGCGAATTCCGGCGCCAGCCCAGCGCCCATCACGCCAACCGTGTTCACCGGGCAGACTAGGACGGTGCCCATCGGTTGATCGAAAATATCACCGCGTTTAACCCGGAAACTCATGTCTCGATCTCCACTTCCTGGTATCCGTTGGGCAGAAACTTGCTGTAGTGCTTGCCGCTTCCGAACACGCGTTGACTTGGGGCCTGGTTTCTGACCTCAACGCGGCGGATTCTGCCGCCAGCTTGCAGGAATCGCTTGATCTCGACGGCGTTGAAGGCGCGATCCGCTTCTTTGCGGGGATTGGGGTGGATCATCGCTTCCCTTTCCTTCGCAGGCAGTTCTTGCAGGTCACACCGCGCCATCTCTCCGAACAGCAAGTCCCGTTCTTAGCGAACCTGACCGCTCCGCAAAGATGCGCGTTCCCGGTGTCGATGTTCTTATGCAACTTGCGCTTGGTCATCACTCTTTCTCCTTCGCGGTCCACAACGGGCAGTCGGTATGAGGCTTGCGGCGGTTGATCCAGCCTCCAGACGGCCAAGGAAAGTAGTCTTGTGATGACGAAAGCCAATAGAACGCCCTGGGAATCGCAATCTTATCCATCACCCATAGGCAGCGCCCATTGCCGCTCGGATGCAGGCGCCCTGTTGCCGTGCGATCCCATTTCGCCAGGGCGCAGTTGAGGCAGGTCTTCTCGGCCATCACTCTTTCTCCGGGTGTGACTTCTCTGCAAAGCTCACGACAGGCGAGTTCGCGGGCTTCACCAGCTTTGCCTTGGCGCGGGCCATGATCTCCTGCCAGGTGGCCTTCTTGTCGATCAGTTCTACCGCAATCAGGTCAGGCAGCTTCGGGTCCCGGCGGTTGTGGCGTGACATCTGGACATCCT
>ERZ1292632.1011-Hain-H43-01um-R2-1011-length-29528-cov-5_pt1 | contig 29528 bp, 43 predicted proteins | sample MGYA00564407_ERZ1292632 | MGnify/ENA primary metagenome ERZ1292632 (study PRJEB36523, sample SAMEA6512637) | groundwater metagenome | collected 2019-01-08 | study: AquaDiva: Metagenomics assemblies of 32 groundwater samples | reverse complement strand
GCCTGGGGGGCTACGAGGACGACCCCCGCGCGCCGCTTCACGATAGCACCTCGGGGTCCGCGGGCGGAGAGGCCGGCGCGGCCGGCGTGCTCTTCTTCGTGGCCGGCGACAGCGCCACCGCCACGCCCGTGGCCGTCTTGCCGCCGATGTAGATCCCGAGGGCGTAGAGGGACTGCTCGTTCCACGCCGTGGGCGTCACCCGGTCGGTAAACATCATCACGGTGAGGATCGCGAGGTAGACCACGAAGGCCACCCCGCGCTCGCTCTTCGCCATGTCAACGATCGCTCCCATGCTCCGCTCCTTCCCCGGCTCGCGGCCGGTCCCAAGTCAGGTCAGATCCCGCTGCCGTCGTCCGGCACCAGCCGCGGCACGCGCACGGGGCCCGTGCGATCGAGGTGGCGCTCGTTGCATCGCGTGGACAGGCGCGCAAATTCTTGGAGTAGCTCGCGCATCTCGCCGCGGTAGCCTTCGACCTCGCCGCGGAAGCCCGTGAGGTGCCCCATGCCGTCGTCGAAGTGCGACCGCGAGAGGCGAAGCTCGGTCATGTAGCTCGACATGCGCCAGAGGGTCGCCAGCAACGTGATCGTGAGGAGCACACTCGATGAGAGGATCGGGATCCAGACGACGGGGGACATGTCGAGGCTCCTATTCCCGGTCGTAGGTGACTTCGACGCGGTACACGGCCGGCGTTCCCGCGGCCGGCGAGGTGAACGCCACCGCATAGGCCGTGTTCTCTTGCACCAGCTCGGTCAGGCTCGCGAGCGTGAGCGTCTGCGCCGTCGCCGCCGCGGAACTCTGCTGCGTTGACCCAATCTGCGAGAACGCACCCGCTCCGCTCTTGCCGAGGATCATCGACACCAGGCCAGCGACGTCGCCGTAGACGAAGCCCTTGACGGTCTTGATCCGGTCGCCCTTTTTCAGCGGGACCGCGAACACCAGATCAGCCGCCGAGCCCGGCGCCACCCACCGCGACTGGGTCGCGTCGCTGAGCCCGCCGCCGGTAAGCGCCCACCCGCTGATGGGGTTCGCCGCCGCGGCCGGGATCACCAGCTCGGCGTCCCCGTGCTCGATGTCGCCCTCGGTGGTCTCCACTGACGTAGCAACCACCCCGCTCGCGTTCACGGTCGTGAAGTCCTGCGCCGCCGTCCACGTGTGCGCCGTGGCCTCGTACTCGTCGAGCCACTTGCACCAGAGGTAGATCCAGCGAAACAGCCAGTTGGTGAGCTGCGCCGGCAGCTTCCCGAGCGGCACCCACCCGGCCGTTTTCTTGCCCTCGGTCGGCTCCACGATGATCGTGGCGTCGGCCGCCGTCGTGTCGTCCAGCCATCGGGGCAGGGTTGCAGGCTTCGCCATTGGTCACGCTCCCAACGCGCCGGCCAGCTCGCCGCCCGCGTCCACGTCGTCATCATCTCCGGCGCCCTCGCCGCGCTCGTCCACCCACGTCGCCGGCCCGGTCTGCACTGCAGTGAGCTCCAGCACCGCGCGGGTGCCGTGCGCGTTCACCACCGCGACCGAGCCCGTCATCTCGCTCGCCGTCCGCGACTGGTAATCCCACGTCTCTGCGACCGCGGTGCCACCGTCGATGAGCAGGCGCCCCGCCGCCGGGAAGCCCAGCGCGTCGAGGTCGTCGCCCGCCACCAACGTCTCGCCGCCCGCCAACGATCCGTGCAGGAATGCGCAACGCGGGAAGACGAAGCTCGTCGCCTCGGTCCCCTCGAACCACTGGAACACGCCGTACACCGCTGCGGCCTTCGCGTCGTGCAGGAACCCGGCGAACAGCGGCGCGTTGACGGCGCTGACCGCGACCTCTTGGATCTCGAGGTCGAAGCCCGCCGGCGGCGCATCGGTCGCCACGATCACAGCCGTGGCCCCGACCAGCGCGACGAAGACGGCCAGCACTTCCTCGACCGCGCCCGACGACAGGCGCGCACGCACGCGGGCCTTGATCCGCGTGCGGTACTCGGCGTCGTTGACGCTGGAGCCGCGCACCTGGCCGACGATGGCGCCGAGCAGGTCGAGCTGCACACCCTCGGCGTTGTCGACCCCGAAGGTGACGTGGGGAAACAGCTCGTAGACCGCGTCCTCGAAGAGTTGCACCTCGGTCGCGAACGCCTCGACCAGCGCCGCGATCCTGGCCTTCGTCCGGAACTGCCGCGCGAGCCGCGCCACTGCCTGTGCCGCGTGGTCGAGCGTGTGCGAGATGATCCCCATCTACGGCGTGCCCGCCCCGCTGGTGACGGTGATCCGCGAGGTGTCGTAGGTGGCGATCTGCCGGGTCGAGATCGCGATCGTGTCGGGCAGGGTGGGGCTCGCCGACTCGCTGATCAGACACGACGTCACGTCAAGCACGCCCGGGATGGTGAACGCCGCCGCCGCGATGGCGCTCGACACTGCGTCATAGCCGGTCCGCCGCGCGTCGCCCCAGGCCACGATCGCCGCCTCGACCTGCGCGTCCCCGTCGTCGGGGTAGAGGTCGGCGTCGTAGGTGATGGCGATGTCCACGTAGATCGGGACCGCCACCGGCTCCGAGTAGTAGAGGCTGTGCGTCGTCCCCTGCGAATCGACGACGTCGACCCAGGTCGTCCCGTAGGTCTCGATCCCGAGCGGCTTGTGCGTGAAGATCGCCGTTGCGATGTCGGCGAGCAGGCCGCCTCTGACCAGCGCCTCGAAGCTCTTGGGCGGCAGGCCGTCGCCGTCCGTCTCCATGGTGCGATTCTCGAAGATCCGCACCTCGGTCACGTCGTCGACGCGAAGGAGCGCCGTCCGCAGCCCCTCGAGGCTGTTGTTGCCTCCGCCGGCCAGCTCGTCGATCCGCCTCACCCGCAGCTCGGCATCCGTCTCACCGACGCTCCCCTCGGTCGCGTCGGTGAGGTTCACGACGCCATTCCACCCGGCAACCGGCGTCTCGATCGTGATGATCTGCCCGCTGGTCGCGACGATCGGACCGGTGTCCTCGGCCGCGGCCGCCACGGCGCACGCGCCGGTGCCTTCGCCCATCCACCGCCACGTCGCGGTGTTGTCGACGATCGCCGAGCCCTCGCCGGTCGGCCCGCCCGAGCCCGCCGAGGTGCCTGCCACCGTGCAGACGTAGGCGTGCCCGCCGTTGGTGCGCTGCGCGCCGGCAGCGTATGCCGTGCCGGATGCCCACGCGGTGAGCGCCGTGATCATGGCGTCGGCCGTCGTGGCTAAGCGCGAGAGCGTCGAGGTCACCGACACCACCCGGCCCGCGGCCAGCGCGGTCAGCGGCGCGCCGGTGCATGTCAGGGTCGCGGTCGAGTAGGTCGCTCCCTCGCGCACGGTGCCGGTGAGCGCGCAGACCGCGTCAAGCGCGGCGTCTTCGGCCGTGTCGGGGTCGTGCGCCGAGTAGAGCGCCTGGAGCACTTCCCACAGCTCGGCGAAGCGGTCGGCCATGATGCCACGGAGCTGGCCGTACAGGCTCTTGCCGTGCAGCGGGAGCGAAGCGCCGAACGCCGAGCGAAGCGCGGTCCCGAGCGCGTCGACGATCTCGGTCAGCGTCCGCGTCACGAAGCCGGTCGAGGTCATGCCCGACATCTGCTAGGCCCCCACATTCGCGGCGCCGGAGATCTCGCCGGTGTCAGTCGATGCGCGGAAGGTCACCGATAGGGTGCGCGTCGTCGTGTCCTGCGCCAGGTCGAGCGCGAGCACGTCCACGATCCCGGTGACCGCGAGAAGCTCACGGCGAAGGAGGTCGCGCACCGCCACCATGTGCGGGTTCTTGACGAGTACCTGGCCCTCGTAGTCCACGCCGATCTCCTCGTCGAGCCACCACTCCCCGAGCCACAGCTCGAGCGATGTCCTCGCGAGCTGCGCGATCCCGTCGAGCCCCGTGGCAAGCGCGAGGTCTCCATCGTCGGCTTGCGCGAGGTCGCCGCTCGCGTCGAGCAGCAGGTCGAGCGCCAGCCCGTCCGATGCCGCCGCCGTCGCCACGCTGGCCGCCGCCGAGGCTGCCACCGCGGCTGCCTCGAAGGTGTACGCCTGGCTGGCTTCGGTGAGGTCCCCGTCATCGAACGCGGTGCCGGTCAGCGTCGTGGCGCCGGCCAGCCAGCCGCCAGTGCGGATGACGCTCACCGTCCAGAGAGTGGGCGTGAGCGGGTCGTCCGGGGTCGCGCTCGACCCGGCCGAGTAGCGCGAGGTCCACGCCGTTCCGTCCCACGCCAGCTCGACGCCGCCCCCGGGGAGCTCGACGGCGAGGAACCACTTCAGGACGCCGCCCGGGTCGGTGACCGTGAGCACGATCGGCGTCGTCGAGAGCAGGGTCCCGCCGGCCGGCGTGACGAACGCGACCAGCGGCGGGCCCGAGCCCCCAAGCGGGAATGGAAAGCCGAGGCCCATCCGCTACGCCTTCGGGGCCTCGGGCGGCTGAGGAACGGGCGGAGCGACGGGCGCTCCCTTGGCGCGCTCGCGACGGATGGTGCCGGTTCGCCAGTTCACCTCATCTTTTTCGCCGAGGTGACTCTTCGACTTCATGCGCTGCCACGCGGCGGAGACTTCCTCGCTGAGCGTCTCGCGCCGCTTCTGCGCCGCCTTGCGCGCCTCGGCGATCTGATGCTGCTCCAGCGCGTTCACCTCGCCGATTTCCGCGCGGCCGGCGTTGAAGATCGTGAGGTCTTCGAGGTCCACCCGCTCCGCCCCCGGCAGCGCCTTCGGTGCTTGTGGTTTCTTTGCGCTCATACGATTCCCTCTCCTCACTGCTACGGCTTCCAGCGGTTGTAGTGCCCCACGAGCGCGAGGATTCCCGCGCCCATCGCGTTCTTCTGCGCGGCGGTCAGCGCGCCGTCCGTCACCGCCTGCGCCAGCGACTTCGACACGCTGGCCGTCTCCTGCGTCACCACCCCGTTGTCGTCCTTGACCAGCCGATAGATCAGCCGCACCCACGGCGTCCCGTCGTCGGCGCGAAAGAACTCGGCGCGCGTGATTGCCGCGTCGGGAGCGGTGCGGGTGTAGGTCAGTACCTCGGCCATGGTCTACCTCACTGCGCGAGGCCGTAGCCCTGCGCGTCGTCGATCAGGCTGTTGATCAGCTTCGTGTTTTCCTCGCAGCGGGCCCTCAGGTTCTCCACCGCGATGCGCAGGAAATTCAGATCGGCCAGCTTCGCCTCTCCGTCTCCCGCGCCCGTGTAGGCGCCGCTTTCGTCGTCCGCGGTGTACGCGCTGACCGTGCGGCCGGCGGTCGAATAGGTCTGCGTGAACGCAGCGGCGCGGGCGGCAGGCCCCACGCCGAACAGGCCAAATTTCGTCCCCGAGACATACAGGCAATCGGCGAGGGATGCGCCAGCCGTGACCGCCTGCACCGTGAATGCGCTATCAGCAGTGGCCGCGCCCGGGTCGTCCCACTTCACGGCGATCGTCCCCATGTCTCGGGGGTCGCCCTCCTCGTCCAGCCCCGCGAACAACACGGAGACACCGAAATTCGCGGCGGCGGAGCCAGACGCCAGCAAGTGCTTGAGCGTTGCGACTGCCGGCGCCGTCGCTGTTCCCGTGTCGGTCACGGTGGTCTTGATGGCCGCGCCGAACCGAGCAGCATACGACGCCGTGAACGTCATGTTCGCGCCCGCCACGGGCGCAGCGAAGTCGTTCTCGACGACCTCGGTAAGCACCATCGCGGTCGTGCCGACGTAGGTGTTCCCGCCGAAAACGCGATTGCGGTGGAGCGCCAGCGGCGAGGCGGCGCCCGTGACGTAGGTCTTGGTTGCGCCCGAGAGCTGGAATCCGATGTGCTCGGCCGCGGTCCACGCGGTGTCAGCGCCGGGGGTCAGCGTCCAATCGGGGGCGGCGGGGGAGGTGGTCGCCTCGACGCTGTGGGTCTGGTATCCGGTCGCCGACCCGTTCCACGTCGAACGAACCTTGTTGTGCGTGCAGATGTTGACCGAATAGCCGCTGTTCGTTGCCGTGACAGCGCCGGTTCCGATGTACATCGGCGATCCGGTCAGCGCCGAGATCACCACGAAATTGCCGTTCGCCAGGCCAAACGAAGTCGCGCCAAGCACGCCGCCGTCCACCGACCCGCAGAGGCCGGCGAAGTAGTTCGCCGAGGCCGAGTAGAACCCCAGGCCGGTGGCGCTCGAGGTCGAGGAGTTGGTGAACATGCAACGACCGTCACTGCGGTTCATGCTCGCCGAGAACGGGTAGGCGACCGCCGTCGCTCCATCGAATGCCAAATTGAAACCGCCGGTCGCGTTCAGGGTCGCAACGTCCGCCAGCGGGCCGGATGCTCGGCGGAGCTGCACCGCGAACGTCGTATCCTCGCTGCCGCTCGTCGCGTCGCTCCAGCGCATGACAAGCCGGCCCATGTCGTCGGCACCGTCGGACGCGTCCTGCCCGGAGAACAGCAGCCCCACGCCGAAATTGGTAGTCGCGTGATTCGGCGCCGTGAGTAGGTGCTTGACGGTGAGCCCGTCCACGACCGTTGCTGTGCCCGCGTCGGTCGTCAAGCACGTCAAGCTGGTCAGCGTCGGCGTTGCCGTCCAGCCGGGCGCTCCGCCGGCCGCGGCGAGGACGCCGGTCCCGGTCGCGAGGGCGCCGAGCACGTCGGCCGCCGTCGCGTAGGGGATCGAGTACTGCGCGATCGTCGCGAGCCCGGTGCCGCCATGGCCGACGGCGAGCGTGCCCGGGAGGTCGGTCAGGTCGATGATGTCGGCGAAGTTGTCGCTCGCGAGCACGGTGGCGAGCGCGTTGATCCGGAGCTGCGAGGTGGAATCCATCCACACCTCGGAGATCCCCGCGCCGAACGACAGCGCGGGGTCGCCCGCCTGCTCAGCGAAGCCGTACGCGTGCTTCCCGTCCGCGTCCACGGTGCCGCGGAGGTGGTCCCGCGTCGCGAACTGGACGTTGATCAGCGGGTTGTAGTCGATGTCCGCGTCGATCTCGTTGATGAGCGAATCGGTGACGTGGGCGTTGACCTTGTCGGCCGCGCCGAGCAGGGCCGAAACGTCCGCTGCCGTGATCCAGTTGCCGGCCATGGTCTTGGATCGACCCTGGCAACAAAGCCCGTGCGCTGGCTACAAGGCGGCCTTGACCTTGGTGGACGCGATCGTGCTCTGACTGAGGGCGATCGGGGTGCCGGTGAGCGTCTCGGGCTCCGGGTCGCCGTGGACGTGCCCCGGCTCGAGGTGCCCCGGGTTGGCCGGGGCCGTGAACCCGCCCCCCGATTGCACCCCCACGGCGGTCGACGTCTCGCCGCCCGAGGTCGGGGCGATGTGACTGTGGCCCGTGCGGATGGCGGCCCAGATGGCGTTGAGCTCGGTACGTAGCGCGGTCGCGAGCACCACCCAGTCGAGGTCCCCGGCGGTGGACGTGCCGCCGACGAAGGCCCACGCGTCGGCCAGGTGGTGGCGCCGATCGTCGCCCGGGTCGGCCACATCGGGGCGGGCCTTGGACGCGTCGAGCGACGACTCGGCGAAGATCAGCCAGCATCGATCGCCGGCCGTGATCGTCCAGGTGATCTGCGTGGCGGCGCCGCCGGGGAACCAGACCGGCACACCGGGGATGATGGGCAGCGCCGCGGGGACGCGGTTGCCCTCTTCGTCGGTGTACGCCTGCTTTGCGAGCGGCTGGACATCGACCGTGAGGGCGGCGGCGTCGAAGCTCACCACCCGTCCCGGCATCGCCGTGTGGACCTCGGCCAGGCGCGACTCGACCAGCTCGCGGATCACATCGGAGAGGTCGGGCGACCATGCCGTCATGCGGGCACCCCGTCGATCGTCGTGTACCAGTCGGTCCCCGCGGTGTCCCCGTCGTGCTGGATCTTGATCGCGCGGTAGACGCCCACGTACTGCTCCGAGAGAACGGAGATCATCTGCCCTGGGCGAAGGTCGGGGCGGAGCAGCGACTTGAAGGTGAGGACGCTCGGCTTGCCCTTCTTTTCGCCGGTCGTCAGGGTCGGGCTTCCGACGAGCCCCGACTCGGGGGAGATCTCGACCACGCCCTCGAGCGTCTGCCCGGCGCGGAGGACTTGCAGCGCGCCATCCTGGATTGACCACTCGTAGCCGGCCGCGGCGAGGACGCGATCTAGCTCGCGCGTCGCCAGCCCGTGCGCCACGTAGCCATGCTGGTAGCCGAGCTTGGAGTCGAGCGCCGCGGCGTGGTCGTCGAGGTTGCCGGTGCCGATCCCGGCCGACTCGACCACCTTGCGGACGACGCGCCCCGCGCCGGTCGCGCCCCGCCACGACTCCGAGACGCGCCCGTACTTCTGCGCCCGCTCGCCGTCGCCCGCCTCGATGGTGACGATCCACTCGGGGCCGTCGTGCTCGGGCGCTGCGTAGCGCACGTCGCCGCGAAAGACCGTGGCGAACGGCGCCCCGTCGTAGCTCGCCTGGAGCACGATGGACGCGGCCCGCGCCTGGAGCGCCGCCCGGGTCTTGGGCGCCATCCCGAACACCTTGATGGTCGCGTCGTTCGGGTTCTTCTTCAGGTCCTTGGTGACGCTGAAAGACATGTCGAGCCCGCTCACGTCGAGGACGTCGACCGCCTGGCCGCCCGTCTCGGCCGCCACGAGGGCAGCGCCGAGGCCTGCCAGCGAGGCGAGGTCCACCGGCTGGGCGATGAGGAGGCGCGTCGCTCGGGCAAACAGGCGCATCAGCCGCCCAGGATCACGTGCTCGGTCGCCGAGGTGACTTCGGTCGTGATCTCGGTGTCGGTCGCCAGGAGGTCGACCACCTCGACGGCGGTGAGGTAGTAGAGCTGCACCCGGCCGCCGAGGTCGGTCTCGCCTGGGTCGAGGTGGGCGCCCGAGGTGTCCACGGCGATGAGGACGCCGGGCGGCTTGCGCTCATCAGTGATGCGGCGCCCGAGCGGCAGGTCGACGAGCACCTTGAGGCCGTGGGCCATGACCTCGCCGGCTGCCGTCTTTAGGTCGAGGTACCAGGCTTCCTCGCGCGCGGACCAGCGCAGCTCGAGGACGTAGCGCACGCCGTCAAGCTCCACTCGAAGCTCGTACCAGAGCAGGTCCGTGCGAAGCGGGATGGTCACCATGTCAGCCGCCCACTGGGGATAGGAAGCTCTTGATCACGCTCGAGCCCCCGAGCTTGGAAAGGATGGACTCGCGCTCCTCGGCGGCGGCGCCCACCGTCGGCTGGTTGCCGAGGTCGGTCTTCCGCTTGCCCTTCGCCTCGCGCCTCGCCACCACCGTCGTGGTCTGCGTCTCGACCACCGCGACGTGCTTCAGGGTCATCGTGAACCTGAGCGCGTCCCCGCCCTGCACCGTCTCGGGCACGGAGATCGACTCGATCGCCATGTCGTCGTAGGCGCGCAGCGGCGTCACCACGGCGATCAGCGTGGCGGCCGCCTTGAGCGCGAGCAGCCGCTGATAGGCGTCCTGAGCGTAGCCGACGCGCACCGCACCATCGGGAAAGCCCGCCGCGGCCGCGCGCCTGGACTGCAGCTCGCCGATCGGGCTGTTCGAGATCACCCCCTCGATCGTCAGGGTGTCGGGCTTGGCGCGGATGTGGTCGCCGATCACGCCGCCCGACTCGACGGGATGCTCGGTGACCTCGTTGGTCCCGACGTGGGTGGCGGACACGAGCACGTCGAGCTCGATCGCGTCCACCCGCGAGACGGTCGGGCGCCAGGTGATGGCGGACATCTACGGCGCCCTTTCGGCGGCGCGGCGGTTGCTCCTCGCCTCGCGCTCGCCGATGCGCTTGTCGACCGCCTTGCCGATGTCAGCCGGCGACTGCCCCGGCGCCGCGTTGACGACGATCGACCCGGGCGCCACGTTGGTCGTGTTGTTCACGACGCTCGTGTTGATGTTCGCGCCGCCGGCCGGGAGTCGCGGCGGGCCGCTCATGGGTCCGCCGGTCGTGAAGATCGGCGCGGTCGGCGCGCCCCCTGGCAAGCCCGCTCCCGGCGCCCCGGGCTTCTTCTGCGCCTGCCTCATCGCCCATCCGACGACGCTCCCGCCAAGCATGTCCTCGCTGTCGTTCTTCTCGCGGACCGCTTTGATCTTGTCGGCGCCAGCCGTGTCGCCGCGCGCCCGCGCCTGGTCCTCGAGCGCCTTCATCGACGCCTGGACGGTGGTGCCGCCGACGAAGTTCACCGCCTTGGCGATCTCGTTGGCGATCCACTCCAGCTTGTCGGTAACCCACTTCATCTTCGCTTCGAGCCACCCGAAGAACGCCTCGAACACCTTCGTCAGGCCGTCGACCATGCCGCGCCACGGGATGAGCGACTTCCCGCCCGAGAGCCCTACGACGGCATCCTCGATGATGAGCGCGATCCCGGCGATGACGGCAGCCAGCGCGAGCCACGGCGCCGCCGCCCGCGCGCCCGCGAACATCATCTTCCAGCCCGCCGCGACCGACGCGTAGGCGACCCGCGCGAAGTGGCCGACCAGCATGAGGAGTGACGGCCCGACCGTCACCGCAACGATGGTCCCGATCAGCGCCAGATGCTCGCCGACGAACGCGAGCGCTCGCGCGAGCCCGTTGGCTGCCGCGATGACACCGGGCATGACCTTCTTGGCGAAATCGCGCTTGAACGCGCCCCACTTCGCCTTCAGCTTGTCGATCGCGGCGCTCGCGCCGACGCCCTGCTTGACCTCGAGCGCCGACATGACGCCGGGCGCCTCCGCCTTGAGCTTCGCGAGCCCCTCGCGGCCGGCATTGAGGAACGGGATCATCGACGCGCCAGAGCGGCCGAACACCTTCATGGCGAGCGCGGTCTTCTGCGCCCCATCGGGCATCGCCGCGAACTTCTCGGCGAGGTCCCCGAGCACGGCGTCCGTCGCGCGCAGCTTGCCGCCCTGGCCGACGACCTTGACGCCGAGCTGGGAGAACGCCCCCGCCGCCTCCTTCGAGCCCGCCTTCGCTGCCGCCATCGTGCGCGACATGAGGCCCATGGAGTGGGCCATCCCCTCCATGCTGAGGCCGGAGAACGAGCCCGCGTAGGCCAGCCGCTGAAGCTCCTCGGCCCCGACCCCGGACGACTGCGACAGCTCGTCGACGCGCTCGGCGTAGGCCGCCGTCTCGCTGACCGCGGAGGCGAACACGCGCACCATGGATCGGGTCGCGCTCACCAGCTTGCTCTGGAGGTCGCCGAGCGACGACTTCAGCGCCTTGACCTTCGAGAAGCCGGTATCGAAGGAAGCGAAGTCGGTGGCGAGGCCGAGCTTGACGAAGAACTCGCGTAGCAAAATGGGGCTAACCCTCCTTCCGCTTCGCCGCGGCCGTCTCGGCCTCAGCGCACGCGTCGAGGACGTCGTTCGCGTCGGCGACGTCGTCGATCGACCAGGTCGTCTCCAGTGCCTCGCGCGTCGCCTTGCCCCTTTCCCACAGCCGCCAGGCCGGCCACACGTCCGCGAGGTGGTCGATCCCGGCTAGTGGCTCACCACCGGCGCCGCGGCTCGTCCGCGGAACGCGTCGAAAAAATCGGCGTAGTTCACCTCGATCGCGAACCCGCACAGCTTGATCACGGTGAGAATCCGCCCCTGCATCGTGAGGTCGAATTCCCTGAGGAGCTCGCGCCCGTCCACGCTCGCGGTGGCGAGGAGCTCCTTCGCGAGGCTCTCGATCTCGTCCTCGGTCAGCCGCTCGAACAGCGCCACCGCCACCGGTGCCAGCGCGTCCACGCCGGCGCCATCCTCGCCCATGGCCCCCAGCGTCGCGACCGCCGGCAGCGCCGGCCCGAGGATGCGCCCGAGGCGCGCCACGAGGCGCAGGCCGCGGAAGCCGGGAAGCTGGGTGACCTCGAACTTCTGCCCGTCGATGGTCTTGCTCTGCGTCTTCAGGCCCACGTCACCCCTCCAATGACCACGTCACCACCGCCGAGCCCGTCTCGGTCATGTCCGTGGTCGAGAGCTTGAGACGCTCACCCGGCAGCATCTCGAAGCGGCTCGCCAGCGGGAGCACGTAGCTCGTTTCGTTGGTGCCGCTGGCGACGGTGGCGCGCGTGGCTCCGGCCGCGTCCACGAGGAGCAGCGACCACGCCGACTGCCCGCCGATCGCCAGCACGACGCGCTCGAGCGTGAGCACCTTGACGGCGGCCGGACGCCCGAGCCCGGCGAGGTATGGATCGAAGAGGCCGCCCGCCGCGTCCGCGGCGTAGTCGTGCAGGACGTGGATCCCCGCTGACTGGTCGCCGGCCGGCTGCGTGACATCGCCCCCCGCAGCCGCCCCCGTGTAGTCCTCCGTCGCGGTGATGCGGTGGAGGACGCTCCAGAAGACCTTGCCCACGGGTCACAGCCCCGCGTGCGTGATGCGGACGTGGTCGACCTCGAGCTCCCACTCGACCTCCGCGAGCTCCTTGCCGCGCTTGAAGTCGGCGGGCTTGGTGACCCAGGCGTTCGGCGCCTCGCAGAGGCTGGCGCCGTCGAGGTCCTTCACGAGGAACGCGGCCTTGGTCTTGGCCGCCTCGGCGGCCGACAGGATCGCGTTCGACACGCTCGACTGGAGCAGGGTGACCTTGACGGTGGCGCGGTCGTCGCGCGACTCGACCACGCACACCTCGCCGTCCGCGCCCGCCACGCTCGAGCGCGCGGCCGTGGTGCGGCTGACCTCGATCATGCTGCCGTCCGCGAAGCCGGACATGCGCTGGCCGAACAGGATCAGCGAGACGCGCCCGGGGTCGTAGCTCTTGACCGACATGCTCGATCTCCTCTCTTACTGCGTGAGCGAGCCCGTCACGTCCACGGAGTGGATCGCGCCGGCCAGCCGGAACGAGAACTCGGTGCCCGAGAACAGGCGCGCCGCGCGGTCTGCGGTCGGCACGTCGGCCAGGCTCGGCACGGTCACCGCCCACGCGGTGTCACCGTCGATCCCGCCGGCTGCGATCCCGTCGCGGATCTGCGCCCGAATCTCCGCCTCGACTGCGGCGAACCCGTCCTCGGTGAACGGGAGCTTGGCCGCGTTCGAGATCAGCGTCTGGAGCCGGCTCGACAGCCGCGCCGTGAACCAGTCGAGGAAGCGGGTCTCGTCGAGGTAGGTCCCGTCCGACGCCCACCCGTTCTCTGTCACGTCGACGTACACGTTCGCGTGCTTCGCGAGCGCGTTGACCACGTGGGTCGCGGTGAGCGCGCTCGTGGCGACCGACGCGAGAACCTTGTTGGCCCACGTCTCCGAGCCCGGCGCCAGCGCGAAGCACTTGCCCATCAGCGCCGCGTCGATAAACCCGCCGTTCGACGGGTGGTACCAGATCGAGGTGTACTTCTGAGAGGCCGTCTCGGTCACCTTCGCGATGTCGGTGGCGCCCGAGTCGACCGTCGTGATGACGGCGCTGTCCTGGGTGGACGCGAGGTAGAGGCGGCTGTTCGCCTCGCACCAGGTCGAGATCTCGGTCACGACATCGGCCGAGTTGAAGGGGTCGATCACCCCGTAGAAGTCGGTGGTCTCGAGCAGGATCGCGTCCAGGTCGGCCGAGACGTCTGGGTCGGCGTGGTTCTGCACGCACGACAGGCGCCCCGTCACGATCTCGGCGATCGGCACCTCGACCTCATCCCAGCTCCCCGCCGAGTCGCCGGTCAGGCGGAGCACCTTCGAGAGCGCGGCGCCGTAGGCCGATGCCGTCGTGGTCAGGGTGAGCAGGTTGATCGCGGTCACGAAGGCGTCCACGATCTCGTCGTTGAGCGCGCTCGCGTCGCTGGTGACGGTGACGGTGTTCCCGCCGACCTTCACCGTGTAGTCGGTCGAGTTGCGGACGGTCACGATCCCGATGTCGAAACGCTGCGTCGGCTTGTTGGCGCGGCGCCCGATGGCGAGCCGCGGGATCTTCGGCGTCTGTCCGAACACCTTCGCTGCCGCCTTGTACTCGGGGGTCGTGGTCGCGAAGTCCACGCCCACGCCGGCGAGCGAGGTGTACCAGCGCACCCGCTCGGTCCACGTCGCGTTGGCGCTGAGGATGAGCGGCACGCCGAACGAGTTGGCCGACGCGTAGCCGACCGTCGAGACGCTGATGGCGATGGTGATCTTGTCTGCGAGGGGCATGGCTTCTCCTACGGAACCTCGACCACCCGTGAGTGCGTGGTGTCGGTTGCCTCGATGGCTGCGATGTAGCCGGCGCGCTCCTCGGCCTCGGTCGTCGTGTAGAACCGCGCCTCGAGCACGGCGCGCCCGTGGACGCCCGTCTTGAGGACGTCGGGGATCGCCCGAACCGGGCCCGCCTCGATGAGCGAGCAGTCGGCAGCGCGGAAGCCCGCCGCGATGGTCGGGAGGCGCGCCGCCGTGGCGATCTGGTCGGCGATCACGCGCGCCGCGCTCGCGCCGGCCCCGGCATCGGTGATGACCTCGACGGTGACCGCCGTCTCGCGCTGGCCGCAGACGGCGTGCACGATCTCGGAGCCCGCCGCGCCCCCGCTGTCGTAGCTGTGGCGGGCTTCGTCGGGCCCGCCGACGTGCGTGGGCCCGGCGATCCCGACCCGTGCGTAGGGCGCCGGCGGCCGCGGCCCGTCCTCGGCTGCGAGGACGACCTGCGCCTCGGGCCAGCCGGTGGCCGTGCGCACCCACGTGAGCAGCGCCGCCTCCATGGCCGCCACGTCGGTCATGGGGTGCCCTCGCCGGCGCCAGAGCCCTGGCCCATGATGGCGGCCCAGGTGACGGCGCCGACCATTCGCGCCGAGTCAATCAGCGTCCGCACCTTGCCCGTTGCGGCGGCCGCCTTGTCGCGGGCCCACTGCGCCGCTTCGGCCTTGGCCGTCTGCGGATAGACCGCCTTGCCGGCCTTGGCGCGGCTGGCTTCGCGGCGCTCCTTCCGCTTCCATGCGCCCTTGAGCAGCTTCTGCGCGACCGTGCTCGGCGCGTTGGGCGGCGGGATCTCGGCGCCCGCCGTGACGCGCTTCTTCACGTCGGCGGCCGCCTTCATCCCGACCAGGTCAATTGCCGCCGACAGGGTGAGCTTGCCGACCAGGAACAGGTCGAGCACGCGCCGAAAGAGGTTCGCGTACTCGGTTCGCTTCTCTCCGATCGCCGTCTGTAGGAACGGGCGGGCCGGAATGCGCCCGTCCGCCGTGCCGAACTCGTGCACCGCGGCCAGCTCGGCCGTGGTCAGGCTGCCGTGCTTCGCCGCCCCCTCGCCGCTGTCGAGGACGCCGACCTTGGCGTAGGCCCCCTTGGACGCGGCGCGCAGCCGCTCCTCGAGCGCCTTCATGCCGTGGTCGCGCTCGACGATCTTGATCTTCGCGCTCACGTGACCCCGATGCGGTCGAGCACGCAGGCCTGGCAGAGGCGCACGTACTCTCGCCCGTAGATCGTCTGCTCGAGCGCCCGCGGGCCCGCCTGGAAAGGGCCCCCTGATTCGGCCATGACGCTCCGCTGGGTGAGCGCGCCGAGGTGCGCCGCTAGGTGCTTCGCCGCGAGGTCGTCGCGCGCCGCTACCCCGAAGGCGCCGGTCGTGAGCTGCGCCGACACGTCAGCGAGGATCGCCGTCTGCGTCGCGGCCGGGACGGTCGCGAGCTCGGGGGCGATCTTCGTGACGTCGGACCACGCGATGCTCACGCCGACCTCCGGTGCTGCTCAGATCGCGTCCATGTAGCCGATCTGGAGCGGGTAGAACGCGACCACCCCGCCGCATCGCGCGGTGATCGCCTGCTCGGTCTCCATGAGGCCGACGACCGGGGCCCCGAGCCGCGGCTCCCGCGGCACGACCGCGCCGACCACGCCGGCATCGACCGGGAAGGCGCACATGCGGGTGGCCGAGTTGGTGCCCGCGGTGAGGCAGCGGGACCACGGGCGGATCGACTCGATCTGCTCGTGGGTCTCGAGGACGTGCTTGTACACGGTGTCGCCGCCCTGCCCGTCGCCCATGCGCACCTTGCGCATGCGCTGGAGCTTCGTTCGCGGCAGGACGATCCGGTACTTCGCCTGGTCGTCGTGGGTGTCGTCCGCGATCTTGTCGATCAGGTTGAACACGTCCAGCGCGATCTCGTCGGCGCTCGCGCCCGTCCACGAGGTGCCTCCGGCGGCCTTCGTCGACGCCGTCTCCGTGGTCGTCCCGGTCTGGTTGAGCAGCCCGAGGATCCCCACCGACGCGTCGCCCAGCGCCAAATCGGAGTCGATCATCTGCTCGACCGCCCGTAGCGCCGCCTGCATGTAGAGCGACGAAAGCGGGATGCTCTGCGCCCGCGCCGCGAGGATCTCCTCCTCGCTGTACGAGAACGAGGACCACCGCGTCACGATGCTCACGGGGGTCGACTCGCGCGCGATCACGTTCGCGCGCCGCGGGGCGTTCGCCTTGTCGGAGCCGAGGCCGGCCGAGCCCACCAGCTCGTGGCCGCGGAACTTGAAGGTCTCCGCCCACTCGGGGATCCCCTGGATCGTGGGGATGAGCTGCCGCGAGAGAAGCGGCTGGCGCTTCACGTCGAACGCCTGAGCGGCGACGTACTGGAGCGCCTGCGAGTAGAACGCGGAAAGGTCCGCGTCGAGGCGCATGCTTCGCTGGCCCCCGCCAGCGCCGAACACGTGGCCGTTGCCGTTCATCACAGGACCTCCAGGTCGACTTCGACGCGCCCGTAGGGCAGGGTCGCCGTGCCGCCCATGGTGGCGACCAGCGACAGCTCGTCACCGGCCGCCAGCGTGGTGTCGGGCGCCGCCTCGAGCGCGCCGTCCGCGGTGGTCGCCGCCGTGATGGCGGCGCCCGTGGTGTCGGTGTCGAAGATGCTCGAGATCACCGTCGAGCCGTTCTTCAGGACGCCGGTGAACCAGTTGTCCGCGTGCGTCGCGAGGCCCGCCAGGCTGAAGTAGCGGACCGCCTTGACCTTCGTCGGGAAACGCTGCTTCCCGAACTTCCACGTGGTCGTCGCGGTGATTTGCGGGTGATCGAAGCTGATTGTCTTTTCCATGTCAGACGGTCCTCCCCTTGACGATGAGCTTCGACGACGGGAACGCCGTGGCGCTCGCCGCCTTGGTGAGCACGACGTCGAGGACGTCGCCGGCCGCGCGCACGGCGTCGGAGTCGGTCGCCGAGAGCGCGCCCGTCTTGGGAACTCCCGCGGCGAGGGTCCCCTGGCCGGCCGTGTCGCTGTCGGTCGTGTAGCTGCCGATCGTCTCGGTGCTGCACTTGAGGGCGACGGTCCAGTGGTTCGACGCGTGGCCGGTGAACCCGGCCGCCGAGACGAGCTCGACCGAGTCGATCCGGCACGCGCGCCGCATCTTGGCGACGCCAGCGATCGTGGTCGTCGCGTCGACGGGGTCGAGCGGAATGGTAAACTCGAAATCCTCTTTCAGGAAGAGGTTGTCACGGCGTCCCATGTCACGCGCTCCTGTTCCGGGCGTCGAACTCGAGCAGGGCGCGCCCGGCGCCGGTCGTGCTCGTCAGCCACTTGGCCCATCCGGTGATCTCGATCGTGTCGGCGCCGTCCGCGGTTCCGCGGCAGGCCCCCGCCACTTCGTTGCCCGTCGACACCGCGCGCACATGCACGGCGGTCGAGGGCGTCACGGCGTCTTCGACCGGCACCCACGCCCGCCCTTGCGAGCGCACGTTCATCGCGACGTTGGGCTTGATCCCGGTCGTCCCGAGCTGGTCGGGCACGGCGTACTTGTGGGAGTGCATCACGACGCCGAGCACGGTGTCCGTGGTCGCGGCGAGCTTGAGCGCGGCGTCGACCGCAACGCCCTGCGCGACGAAGGTGCCGAACGGGATCTCCGCGGTCGCCTCCTCGTTCACGTAGGGGTCAGTCGCGTGCGGGCCGGCGCCGTCCATGCCGTCGAAGGCGACGGCCAGGGCGAGATCCACCGAGGTCTGCGGGTAGGCCATGGTCACTCCTTCTCCTTCCAGGCATCCCGCTGCCGCTCGGCGTACGCCTGCATGGCGTTCGTCGGGCGGGCGGGCGCGATCGGGGCGATGCCGGCTGCGAGCTGACGCACGCCGCCGAGCGCGGCGCGGGAGGCGTGCTTGATGGCGCTGTCGAAGCGCGCCGCGAGGTACTCGTCCGAGCGGTTGGGCACCGGCTCGCCCTCGAGCTTCTCGATCACGGCCGCGCGGATGGCGCGGTCGGCGAGCTCGTCGAGCCGCGTGTCGGCGCCGAGGTGCTTGCGCGCCTCGACCTCGAGCGCCACCCGGGCCGCCACGCGGACCGCGAGCGCCTTCGGGTCCTCGGCGTCCTTGCGCGCCTTGGTCTCCGCCTCGAGCTGCTTGGCGAGGCTGTCGGCGCGGCCGGTCGCCGCTGCGAGCTGCGAGGCCGAGGCCGCGCGCTCCTTCTCGATCGCGCTCGCGACTTCCGCGGCGAGATCCACCTCGAGCCCGTCCAGCTTGATTTTCATGGTGTCCTTTCGGCGTGCCTCCATGCTGTCGCCCGCCATCTGCTGCATTCCCTCAAGCTCGGCCATGCGCGCGCGCGCCTCGGCCTCGGTGTCGCACCCGGCGAGGACCTTGCCGCCCATCGACAGCACGACCCACTTGCCGCCCCGCTCCTCGACCGCATCACGGCGATCGACGGCCACCGCGTCGCCTGCGTCCATGCGCACGCTCACCGCGGGGCCCGCTCGACCAGCCGTGACGATCGCCGCGTGGTTCACGACGATCGACCGCTGGACGGCGTCGTAGTGCTGGCCGTCCGGCGCTACGCCGGGAGTCTCGTCGAGCTCCACCGCGTACCCGGCGGAGAGTTGCCGCTTGCCGGCCTGCATGCGCTCAATCAGCGCGCCGTCGTGGATCGCCAGCGTGGCGCGGACGAACTCGCCATCCCGCTTGACGTCGGACCTCACGTGGCCGCGCTGGTACTCGCGGGCGTTGGCGCCTGTGATCGCCACCGGTGGGTGGTCGTCGGTTACGATCGCGTCCGCGAAGCTGTCGAGCGTCGCGGGCGCGAAGACCTCGGAGTCGGGGCGGTACTCGCGGCGGGTCGTGCCGTCCGCGCGCCGGTACACCTGCACGCCGGTGCGCGCGAGGCGGGCGTCGACGATGAGCGTGCCATTGGCAGATCGCCGCGGTGGACCCAGGTCCCCGAGGTCGAATCGCTCGAATCGCTGCACCCTGACTGCCACGAGTCGAGGGTGCGCAACAAAGTATCGGGGATGTCTACAAGGGCTCAATCGTCTGGGGGCCGCCACCACCTTCGAGCGACTCGATCAATCCCTCGACGTCGGGGTCGGCGTTGCATCGGCAGTTGATCGCATGCCCCGGATGCCCATCCTCGGGAGGCGACGACCACTCGAACGCCTCGCCGTCGCGCTCCTCGTGCTCCTCGCGCACGCGGTTGTCACGGCTGGTGCGCCAAATGTACCGCGTGATGCCGGCGGCCTGCTGGCGCGCCCGGTTAAGTTCGCCGTGGAATTTGCCCACCTGGTCACGGGCGATGAGGCGCGCATGTGACTCGGCGACACTGTGGCGTTCGGTCAGGTCCTTGGCGATCTGCTCGTGGCGGCGGCCCTCGCGCACGCCCTCCAGCACGACGCGCTCGATGTCCGCGAAGTACTCGGCCGGCACCGACTTGATCAAGGCGACGTTCCGCGCCGTGAAGTCGGCGAGCTTGGTCTGTAGCCCGGCGTCGTTCGTGGGCAGGTCCACGCCGAGGCGCGCGCGGAGTTGCTTCGACAGCTCGCCTCGCTGCCAGTCGCTCGTGCGGTCGCCGATTCGCTCGGCCAGATCGGCCATGGCCCGTTCATGCAGGGCCCGTCGCGCCTCCCATGCTCGGACGGCGCGGTCGATCGCCCGGCGTGCCTTTTGGTTGGGTCGTGACACCTCGTCTGTACGCTGCGGCTCGGGGGGCGCCCACGCCTCGAGGTGCGGCGCGATCTCGCGCATGACGGCCGCCTTCGCCTCGCCGAGGATCTGGCGGATCCCCTGGTAGTACGCGAGGCGCACGGAGTCGGGCTGTCGCTGTGGTGGTAGCCGGCGTCGGCGCGTCGCGAGGCCCATCGACCGCCGCGCGCGGATGAGCTCCACCGTGGCTACGCGGCGATGCGGCATGCTACTCCGCGGCCGGCGAATTGACCTCGGGCGCCGTCGTTGCTACCGGCGCCATCGGCTGCCCCGTCATCGGGTCGACCGGCGCGCCGGTCTGCGGATCGAAGCGCGGCGGCGGGGTCGCCTCGCGCTCAGCCTTCATCTGCTCGCGCGCCTCGACGTCGATCGTCATCTCGGGCGAGTAGGCGTCCCCGCCGTAGCGTGAGATCGCGACCTCCTCGGGCGTGACGATCCCAGCCGTGATGTTGCCCCAGTCCACCTCAGCAACGAGCTTGCGATAGGCCGCGATCTCATTGGCGCTTTGCTGCCGGAGCGGCTTGAACTCGACTTCCCACTTTTCGGGCTCGCGCCCCTTCGTCGCGCCGTCCCGCTCGCTCAGCAGCACCTGGATCAGCCGATTGAGCCGCGGCCGAAGGTGCGTGCCCTGGCGCGCGCGAACGCGGTCGTAGAACCCGCGGATGTCGCTCTCGCCTGTCGCGTTGAGGCCGGCCGGCTCGCGACCCATGAGCAGGCTGACCGGCATGTCCGCCGCCGCGGCGAGGCGCAAACAGAAGCGGTCAAGCAGGTCGGGCACCCCGGCAAGCGGCGTGGCGACGCGCTCGAATTGCTCGGTCGCGTCGAGGAGCGCCAGCCTCGCCACCGACCGCGACAGCTCCAGCGCCCTCAGGCGCGCCCGCACCGCCTCGACGCCGTTCGTCGCGATGAGCTGCGCGAGGCCCTCGATCTTCAGCGTCGCTTGGCTCACGTCCTGGAGCAGGATCGCCACCCCGGCATACGCCTGGCTGAAGTCGCGTAGCGCCTCCTGCGTGCGCAGGAACACGCTGTCGCCCCAGCCTCCCAGACCCACCCGACGCGTCACCGACACGCACGGGCCGGGGAAGACGATGAGCCGCGATTCATGGACGTCGACCGCCGCTGCGCTGCCCCCCATCGGCGTTGCCGCCTGGAGCCGGTAGCGCTCGGGCTCGCCGTAGCGCGGCTCCCACGGGTCCGAGTACCACGACGACGCCCAGAGGTCGCGCGGGTCGAGGAGGTTGAGACCGCGCACAGACCGTACTCGCGCCAGGTCGAGCGGCTCGGCCGGCGAGGCCGCGCCGTCGTCGACGCTCATGAGCACCGCGCCGCCGCCGTAGGCGCGCTCGCGCTGGAGGCCGCCGATGAGCTTGTTATTCGCGTCGAGCTCGTCGAGGCGAGCCATGACCGCCTCGGAGATCTCTTTGCCGTGTGCGTCGTCCGCGATGTTGAGCGCGAAGCCCTCGCGGAGCATCTCGCTCGGGATCAGCTCGACGATCCGGGCCTCCATGTCGCCGCCGCGCCAGAGAGCCTCTGCCGTCTCGTAGGTGATCTCACCCGCGATCCACGACGCCCCAAGGCGCTTGTCGTAGGTCTCGTGACCGATCCCGGTGAGGACGTTCGCCCAGCCGTCGAAGCGGGAGAACGGCGCATCGAGGCGCATGACGGGCGATGGAGTTGGCGGAGTACTCGGCTTGCGCGACCACGGCCACATGCGGCGAGCGTCGCAACAAAGGCCGGGGAGAGGCTACCGGAGGCGGTCGCACAACTCGTGCGCGAAGGCCTCCCATGACTTTGGCACGGCGCGCCCCGACGCCGCAGCGTCCTCGATTGCATCCAGCGCCATCGAAATCGCGCCCTCGCCCTCGCCGTCATACGGTCGGACGTACCGCGCCCGAAGCTCTGCGAGCTGTTTCGCGTCATCGCTCATAACAACCGTACCTTACGTTCCAGCCGAAGAGCGGGCAGTCTTCCTTGTGCGCCAGCCGCTTGCCGATCTCAGCCTCGCACACCTCGCACCAAAAGCCCTCGCTGGCATCGCGATAGGCCATGCGCCATAGCGCCTCCGCCCGATCCTTGCCGATGATCGCGCGAACCAGCACGCGGAGCAGCGCGAGCTTATAGCGAGCCTTCATGACCGCACCTTACCCCTTCGCGGCTTCCACCGCCGCATCCGCGCCATAGACCGCTCTCGCACCGCGATCTTGGTCACCGCCCGCGGCGACAGCGGCCCATAGAGCGCCACCATCCGCGCCCGCTCCTCCTCGCTCATGTCGGCCAGCGTCCGGCAGTGCAGTGCAGCGCACGCCGCCTCAGTGGTCGAGTCAGGCACCTTGCCGCGGTAGCCTTCGCTCGAGTAGCGCTCACGCCACTTCTCCCATTGCTTCCACCACGGCCTCTCAGCCGGCGCCGCTGCTGCTCGCATCCGCTTCCCCCTTCGCTTCGGCTTCTCGCTCACATCGTGCTCAGCGCGATGAGCCGCTGCATCGCAGAATTCGACAAGTGCCGCAGCGCCTGAGTCATGCTGTCCACCTGGTCGTCGTGCGCCCCGCGCGGGAACGCATCGCACTCGCCAAGAAAGGCATCGAGCCAGGGAGCGCCGTCCGGCAGAAAAACGTTGCCACTCTCCACTTGCGGCTGCACCGCCCACGCGCGCGTTTCCTTCCCGCCCTCGGGGTCGACCGGGAGCAGCCCCGGGATCTCGCCGCGCAGCATGTCGATGATCGCCGGCCCGTTAGCCTTGTCCTCGATGAGCTTCCGGTGTGCCTTCGGCCAGTCGTGCGCGAGTTGGCGCAGGCGCGCCAGGGTCTGCGTGAACGAGAGCGTGTCGGTTAGGTTCGCCAGCAGGTAGCGATCGGCGCCCTGCCAGCCCCACACCGTGAAGCTCACGCGGTCGTTGTCCGCATTGCCCTTGAACGCGGCGTCAAGGCTGATCACGACCTCGGAGAGTTTCGGCAGCGCGCGCGCTGGCCCGTCCCAGCATCCCGTGGGACGCGGCATCACGTCGGCGCTGCGCACCCCGTCAGGCTTCCAGAAGCGCCACCACGCGCGGCGAAACAGGCCGCCGCCTGCGGGCGCTGGTTGCTGCTGCATCTGCCCGGCGTAGCCATAGCTCCCGAGGCGCACCCGCTCGGCGGCCAGCACCTCGGGCGGGAAGCGCTCCGGGTGGAGCACTTCGCCCAACGCCTGACGCGGGTCTCGCCAGCCGATCGCGGTCGTGCGCGCGCGGGCCGGGTCGAATTCCATCGGCAAGCACAGGTGCTCCCACCCTCCTTGCGCAAGAACGTGCCCCGACCAGTCCTCTTCGTGGAGGCGCTGCATGATCCCGATCCGTGTCGAGGAGCGGAGGTCGTTGACGCGGTTTCCGATCGCCGCGTCCCACCTGGTCGTAACCTCGCAGCGCTGCGCCTTGCTGTGCACTTCCTCGGCGTCGTGCGGGTCGTCGACCAAGATGCAGTCGGCGCGCTCCCCGGTGATGCGCGCGGTGATGCCCGCCGCCGAGCGGTAGCCGCTGGCCGAGTTGTAGTAGAGGCTCTTGGCATTCTGGTCCGGAGCCAACCGCCATTGCGGCTCGAACCAGGTCTGGTACCACTCCGACTCGAGGAGGTCACGGCAGTACATCGAATCTCGGAGTGCTACGCGCGGATTGGCAGACAGGCAAAGCACCCGCCACGCGGGCGATCGGAGCCACATCCAGGCCGGCGCGAACACCGACACCAGGCGGCTCTTGCCGGTGCCGGGCGGGATGTTGATCACGAGGTCGCGGATTCGCTGCGGTCGCTCGGGGTCGCGCTGGTGCTCCCGCCAGTCGTCGAGCGCGGCCTGCACGTGCGCCGCCACCGCGTCGAGGTGCCAGTTCCACGTCAACAACGTGGTGGGCTCGAGCACGTGCCAGCCGTAGCGAAAGAACGCGGCCAGACTGCGGCGCGAATGGTCGGCGCGGTACGCGACCAGGCGCGACGATCGCGATCGTCGCGGGCTCCGCGCTGGCGCGGGCCCCGCTGCGCTCACTCGTCCCCGTCCCCGTCGACCGCGGCCTTTTCCTCGAGCGCTATCGCGGTGACAAGCTCCTCGTCGGTGAGCTTCGAGGGGTCGAAGCGGCTCGGGCGAACGATGCTGATCTGGTCGGTCATGAGGCGCTGGATCTTGGCGATGGCTTCCTGCGCCCGGCACGCCGCGGAGAAGTCGCCAGCGGCAAACGCTTTCTCGTAGACGGCGCCGAGCGAGGCGAGCGCCTGCGCGCGAAGCTCAGGGGCCTTCGCCGCGAGGTCGGCAGTGATGACCTTGAGGGCGCGGCGCACGTACTCGCGCGCCTGGCGAACGCCGACCCCCCACTTCCGCCCGAGCTCGCGCTGGAGCTGCAGGCCGGTGCGGCCCGCGACGATCTCGCCCACCGCGAACACAAGCCGCGAGGCCGCGGCGTCCGGCGTCGCCCGACCGCTTTTCTTGGATCGCGCGCGCGCGCGCATGGGCTTCGGCGGCGGCGGCGGCGCGTCGTCTGCCACCTACCACCCCCACGCACTTCGCATCGCCGCCACGACCAGCATGGCCGCGTACCCGAGCAGGCCGAGGCGGAGGCTGGTCACGAGATGAGCCACGCGTCGAGCTGCGCAAACACGCGACTGACGACCTTTAGCACGCGCCACAGCAGGTAGCGCCGCAGTGGCAGCCGCACGTAAATCGTGGTTGTGGGAGCGCCACACGTCGGACATCGAATCGCCATCAGTTGAGCCTCGCGCGGCGGATGCGTCGGTGCATCGCCTCCTCGCGCCGACGCTGGATCAGAGGTCGCAGGTCGAGCACACCACTTGCGAGCCGTTCACACCGGCGCGCCCACATGAGCCACAGCCACGCCGCCGTCGCTCCCCACGCCGCGCCGGCGAGGAACACGAGCAGAGCCGTCATGACCGCCGCGCCCATGCCGCCATCTTCTCCGTCCCGCCGCACTCGCAGAGCCGCGGCCACCCATCGGGGCAAGCGCGGCATTCGGCGGTGCGCGTGTGGACCGCGCCGTTCACCCTCGCGGTCGTCTGCGTCTCGATCGCTGACATCACGCCCCGCTTTACTGGCCGTTCAAGCTGACTTGAGCGCAGGTTTCGCGGTCTGTCAACGGAATTGCTCACGTCCCCGCCTCCGCCCTCACCCTCGCCAGCGCCTCCGTTGCCGTCGCGATCGTCGCCTCGAGCGCTGCCGCCAGCTCCCCCCGCAGCCTCACCACCTCGCGGTCCGAATCCCGCGCCACATGCACCGCGAGCGCCTGCCACTTCGCCGCATCCGCCTCGGCTCGCTCGGCACGGCGCGTCTCGGAGGCGCAGCGGGGGCAGGGCTCCGAGGCGGAGTCGACGAGCTCCTCGGTCCGGATGACGGAGAGGCGGGTCATGCGGCCGAGCTCCATTCGCCCCATGCGTAGAGCACCTGTACGCCGCACGCGTGGGCGCCGTCGATCTCCCGCGCCATGCCCGCGCTGATTCGATTGCCCCACACCCACAACTCGTCGCACTTCGCGATCACGGCGAGGTCGCGTTGCATTCCCCGTTCGCGCGCCGCCGGGTCGTTGTCGTCGTCGCCCATCTCGACCCACGCGATCCACGGCGCGATGAAGGCGCGGTCAGGATACCGGGACTGGAGCGACGCGAGCGCCGCCTTCGCCCGCGCCAGGTTGCCGGGGATGTCACCGCTCAGCGGGGCGGCGAGGTAGCACACGCGCATCATGGCTCCCATCTCCACACCTCGATCCGCGCGCCGGGGTCCTCGGCGTACCGCTTCTCCGCCAGCAACCGCACCACCTGCCGGTCGTCGAGATAGGCAATCCCGCTGAGCGCATCAGCGGTGCTCCTCGCCAGCTTGTCGAGGTCGATCGGCGGATACGGATTCGCCGGCCGCTTCGGGCGCACGAACCAGAACGTGACCTCGAGCACCACGGGCCCGGCGATCGGCGGCGCTCCCTCCATGGCCCGCCGTGCGGCCCACGCAACGGCTTGCTCCCACGCGTCGGTGCGGTCGGAATCCTTGCGCACGATGGGGCGGTACTTGCCCGAGCGAGTACGGACTCGGCCGCCGAGGCGGAAGGAGCCTTTCGGCGCGGGGGTGCCGCAGACCTCGAATCCGATGCGGCGGATGGTCATCGCACACCGGCCGATCGGTTGAACAGCGGCGCATCTTCTTCGATGCGCCGCCTTGCGATGGCGACGTACTCAGCCTCGCGCTCGATCCCGATCACGCGGAAGCCTTCGCGCAGCGCCGCGATCAGGGTGGTCCCCGAGCCCGCGAAGGGGTCGAGCACGAGGCCGCCCGGCGGCGTGATCAGCCGACAGAGCCAGCGCATGAGGTCGATGGGCTTGACGGTCGGATGGATGTTTCGGCGCCCGCCGTTTCTTCCTGCGCCGGCGCGCGGCGACTTCAGCCCGTCCGAGCCGTCCTTGCGCGAGGTCGCCTCGCCTCCCGTGCGCGCCTGCAGACCTTCGAGCCCGGCGTCACGCTCCGAGGTCGACGGCTTGGCGGTGTAGAAGAACCGGGAGGCGCCGCCGGAGTCTGAGAACGCCTTCGACGGGTCCAGCGATCGGCGTTTGTCTCCGAGCGATACCGATGACTGCAGGATAGGGGCATAGATGCGCGTTACCTTACCGCTCGTGAGCACGCCGCTCTGCCGGTCCAACTCCGCGACCGGACACCCTGGGGCGCATCGCCAGACCGGCACCGTCTCGGCGCCGTACAGGGTGCCGCACGGGCGCGGGCCGCCGAGGGTACCCCAGCCCGCCCACCGCTTGGCGGCATCCGTTGTCGGGATCGTCTCGCCCGGCTCGACGTTGCCGGCCCGCGCGTCTCCGGGTACCTCGCGCTCGCCGACCTGCTCGCAGTCCGCGGAGTGCGAGAGCACGAGGTTGGCGGGCCAGCGGCCGATATTGGGATTGAACCCTGAGGCGTCCATGGTCCGCCCTCGCTCGTCGCCCTTGGCAACCTGGCCGACTCGATCACGCGGGGGGCTGCTCGGAACGTGCTTGCTGGTGCCGATCCGGCACGCGTCGACGTTGAGCGCCCCGGTCCCGTGCGCGGCCACGTTCTTCGCGACCGTCGAGACCAGCGGCTTGCGCACCAGGATCCAATGCTCAGAGGCCGGCTTAAGCGCGGTCCCGCGACCGGCCCCGGCATTCAGCGACTTCGGGAACCCCGTCCCGAAATGGTGCGTGATCACGTCGCGCACCTCCCACCCGGCATCCTCCAGCGCGGTCGCGGTCCAATGCGAGGTTCGCGGGATCGCCCACACGAGCGCGTGCGCCCCGGGCTTGCAGACCCGCAACGCCTCGCGCATGACGGACGCCAGCCAGGCCACCCACTGGACGCGACCGCCGCGGTTCCCGTCCCACGTGCGCCCCATGAACCCGATCCCGGCCGGGGGGTCGGTGACCATCGCGTCAACGCTCCCATCCGCGAGGCTCGCCAGCCCCGTCACCGGGTCGAGGCAGTCGCCGCAGATCAGCCGCCATGCGTCGTCGCTCACGTCGCCCTCCTCGCCGGCGTCGCCCCCGGCAGCACGTCGAGATCCGACCAGCCGCCGTTGTCGCCCCACGACGTCATCAGCGCCCACCGCACCGCCACCGCGCTCGAGTGCCGCGTCGGCAGCATCGCCACCCGGCACCGCAACCACCCGTCACGCCACGCGTACACCACCTCGCCGACCGCGCAGGCGGCGAGGGTCAGGGGAGGGGACATTGGACACCCTGCGCGAACAGGTCGAGTTGCGGCGCCTTCGCCTCGGCCAGGCACGCGGGCGAAAACCAGATCGCCTCCTCGGCCGTGGTCTGCGCTCCCCCGTAGGTCAGTCGCCCGCGCGACCACTCCATGACGCTCCATCCTGGCAGGTCGTAGTCTCCGCGATGGCCGCAAAGCGCCACCCGAAGATTGCTATTCTCGCGCGCCCACTCGCACACAGCATCAGCGACCGGAGCCGCCGATCCCGACGCGTACAGCCGCTCGAAGGCGCGGTACGGTGGGTCGAGGAACACGGCGGTTTCCGTGTCGCCATAGTGGTGATTCAGGCATCGCGTCCAGTCGCCGTGGATGATCCGCACCCGCGCCAGCCGGTCGGACAGCGCCGCGAACCACACGCCCATTCCCGCGTTGCCGATGTGCGGGATCTGCGACTGCACGCCCATTCCCGCGTCGGTGACGTGCTGGATCTTCGACTCGCGCTCACACCAGCCGGAGCCGATCCAGCAGCACTGACCCCACACCCACCACCCAGCGATCTGCGCGTCGCCGGGCCACTCGGGGTCGGCGAGCGCCTCCCGTAGCCGCGCCGTCCGCTCGGGCTGACACAACCACCCGTGGCGCGCGTCCAGGTCGACATGGCTGACCGGGTAGTCCGCCCACTCGGCCACCGCGTCCGGCTGGAGCTTGATCGCCCGCCAGAAGTTGGCGATGTAGAAATTCTGGTCGCCGATCACCTCCAGCGAAGCGCGCTCGGGAGCCGCAAGGAGCATGGCCGCCGACCCGCAGAACGGCTCCAGGTACTGCCTCGGGCGGCCGAGACGCGCCCACACCTCGGCCGCGATCCTGCTCTTGCCCCCGAAGTACGGGAACGGCGCGCGGCCGAACTTCTCGGGGACGCTCGCGCTCACGGTGCCCTCCGCACCCGCCGCGCCGGCCGTACCCGGAGCCCCACCAGCCCGTGGGACGCGAGCACGGCCAGCGCCGCCTGCGCCTCCGCCGTGGTCATGGGCCGGCAGCACACCTCGGGTGGGCGCCCGGGGTAGTGGCCCCACACGACTACCAGGGGCGGCATGTAGGCGGATGTACCCACTACCGCCGCTTGCGCTGAGGCGTCCAAATCGGCCCCTGGAAGGCGCGATGGGTCGGCCTCGGTGTCGCGGAGCGACGAGGGCCCCGGCGCGGCGGACGGGGCGGATGGCGAGGTCTGGTGCGCAGCCTGGGCGGTCACCGCGACACCGCCTGCGCCGCGCACCTCGTGTCCGAGGTCGGCGAAGTACACCGCCCCGCACCCGCACCGCACCACCTCCCGGCACCGGCCCCGGTCCGCCTCGCGGGTCGCCTTGTCGCGCGCACGGGCTGCTCGAGCAGCCTCGGCCTGATGGGCGGCGTGGCGCGCGCACAGCGTGCCCGTCCCCGCGGTCCGCGGCGCGCCGCACTGTCGGCACAGGCCGGCCGCCACGCGAGCATGGCGCCGCTCGCGCCAGGTCAGATCGTCGGCGTAGTTCACAGGCATCTCATCCCCCCTTTCAGCACTCATCGCGGCGGCTTGAGGCCGCGAAGTGGACGCACGTTGGGTCGAATTTCAGGCCCACCACCCCGGTTGGGCCGTTGCGCTGCTTGGCGATCCCCACCTCGACCACGCCGCGGTTTTCCGGCGTCGGCTGGTAGAGCTCCTCGCGGTAGAGCATCAGGACCACGTCGGCGTCCTGCTCCAGCGAGCCAGACTCGCGGAGGTCGGAGAGCCTTGGGCGACGGTCACCCTTCGGCCGCTCCTCGACGCCGCGGTTGAGCTGCGAAAGCGCCAGGACGCAGCACCCGGTCTCCTTCGCCAGCGCCTTGAGGCCGCGCGAGATCTCGCTGACCTCCTGCTCGCGACTCGCCCCCCTCGGCACCGGGGCGTGGGCGAGCTGCAGGTAGTCCACGACCACCAGCCCGACCTTGCCGCGGTTGCGCGCGCGCCATCGCCGGGCCCGAGCGCGGATCTCGACCACCGACAGCGCCGAGCCCTCGTCGATCGCGAGCGGCAACCCGGCCAGACGCCGCCCCGAAAGCTGCAGGCGCCCCCCCGTCGCCCGGTCGATCCGCCCGAGCCGCAGCGCCTGCGCATCCACCCGCGCGTCGGCAGCGAGCGCCCGCTCGGCCAGCGAGCCGCTGGACATCTCGAGCGAGTAGAACAG
>ERZ1292632.1005-Hain-H43-01um-R2-1005-length-29740-cov-7_pt1 | contig 29740 bp, 29 predicted proteins | sample MGYA00564407_ERZ1292632 | MGnify/ENA primary metagenome ERZ1292632 (study PRJEB36523, sample SAMEA6512637) | groundwater metagenome | collected 2019-01-08 | study: AquaDiva: Metagenomics assemblies of 32 groundwater samples | reverse complement strand
GCCTGCGCCGGGGAACGCACTTGATCCCTGCGGCAGCTCGTCATTGGCGCAGCTTCATGCGGATCGACAAAAAGGGGCGCTCCGATGGCTCGGAGCGCCCCTGTTTTCGCACCTATTATGGCTCAGCCCTCGAGTTTCACATATTTCGGCGCGGCTTCGTTCAGGATGCGCAGGATCTTCTTGAGCGCGCTCGGCTCGTCGGTCTCTTCCATCGCGGCCAGTTCGCGGGCGAGGCGGCTCGAAGCGGCCTCGAAAATCTGGCGCTCGGAATAGCTCTGCTCGGGCTGGTCGTCGGCGCGGAAGAGGTCGCGGGTCACTTCGGCGATCGATACCAGGTCGCCCGAATTGATCTTCGCTTCATATTCCTGCGCGCGGCGCGACCACATGGTGCGCTTGACCTTGGGCTTGCCCTTGAGCGTTTCCATGGCTTCCTCCAGCGTCTTGTTGCTGGAGAGCTTGCGCATCCCTACGCCTTCGGCCTTGTTGGTCGGCACGCGGAGCGTCATCCGCTCCTTCTCGAACCGGAGCACATATAGCTCCAGCTCCATGCCGGCGATCTGCTCCTTTTGCAGCTCTATGACCCGGCCAACGCCATGCTTGGGGTAAACGACATAATCACCAACGTCAAAGGACAGCGCCTTGGCAGCCATTTGATACCTTTCCAATTCCACCGGGGGAACGGGTCGTCGCGGGAGCGCAGGAGCCAGAAAGCCCAGAGCCGGATGATCCGCGGCGTCGCCCGTCAAGACATGAAGTATATTCTCCAGGGCCGGATAAGGGGGCATCCGGCCGTTGCGGACCTTTTTAGCAGATTCGTAACAAAATTACCACCCCTGGACATAATGTCCGGGGTGGCGCAGATTCCAACCCGAAACGGGACGGGTTTGCTTTAGCTGCCCTTGCCCGGTTCGGGGGAGAAAAACTGCTCCAGCTTGTTGGCGACGCCGTTCATCGCCTCTGCGTCATCGGGCGCGTCGCCCTTGACCGTGATATTGGGCCATTCCGCGCTGAACTTGGTGTTCAGCTCCAGCCATTTTTCGAGGCCATTCTCGGTATCGGGCAGGATCGCTTCGGCCGGGCATTCGGGCTCGCACACGCCGCAGTCGATGCACTCATTGGGGTTGATGACCAGCATATTCTCCCCTTCGTAGAAGCAATCGACGGGGCAGACCTCCACGCAATCCATATATTTGCACCGGATGCAGTTGTCGGTCACGACATAGGTCATTGGCTGGCACTCTTGGGGTTGTGAACGGCGGCCCTGCTATGCCCGCCTGCCGCCAAGGTCAATGAGGATATTGTTGGCGGGGATATGAGCCGGGCTTCACCCCCCGACCGTCAGTTCCTCATAGCAGGCCTGCGCCTCCGGGGCGGGGCCGCGCCGGGCCGGCAGCGCCACGACGCGGACCACGCGGACCTTGTCGACATGGGGGAAGGTGATGAGGTCACCGGCGCGCACGGGCGCATGGGCGCGATCGATGCGGCGGCCGTTCAAGCGGATGTGGCCGTCCTCCGCCAGCGCCTGCGCGACCGACCGGCTTTTCGACAGGCGCGCGAACCAGAGGAACTTGTCGATGCGAAGGCTGGGGCCGTGCCCCACCGCCGCCGCCTCAGCCATTGCGGCCAAGCAACTCGGCAAGGCCGGCAAAGGCGTTGTTGGCGGGCGCGGGCGTGCCGCCGGTCGAAGCGGGGCGCGGGCCGCGATCGCGTGGCGGTCGGCGGTCGCCTTCGGGCTTGCCCTCCGCCTTCGCCCCGCGCGGCTTGCCGCCATGGGGCTGGCGATCGGGGCGCGGCTTCTGCCGGCCCCGGAAGGCCCAGTTCGCGCCGGCGGGGGCGGCCGGGGCGGGTTCGGCGAGCTCTGTGCCCTCGACCGGTTCGGCTGCTTCCGCAACCGGAGCGGGCGCGGCCGGCTCGACCGGGCGGAAGCCGGCGAGGCGCATCAGCGCCAGGAACGCCGGCTCGTTGAGGCCGAGCGAGACGATCTGCGGGCTGGTGGCGGTGAAGCGCTCGTTCTTCGCGATCGCCTCATGCGCGGCGCGCGCCATGCGCTCGGCCATGTCGATGCGCAGCATCTGGTCGGCGAAACCCCGGAAGCCGGCGATCCGCGCGCCCATCTGCGCCGGCTTCTCGCCCAGCGGCAGCAGGGTGAGGCCAGGGCCGGGCAGCGGCAGGCAGGGTTTGGCGATGCGCGCGGCCAGCAGCGCCGAGCGCCAGCGCGCCGCGCCTGGCTTCAACAGACCCGGATGATAGATGTCGAGCACGCCGATATCGATGCCGGCCTTGCGCAGCAGGTGCCGCTGGTCCTTGTCGAGGTGGCCGAGCGCGGCGTCGAGATCGGTCCGCGCGATCACGCCGCCGGCATCGGCAAGCTGCGCGAAGACGGCGCGCACGACCGGCGGCACAGCTGGGTCGGCGGCGCTCTCGCTCATCTTGACGAGGGGCAGGAGATGCTTCTGCTTCTGCGCGTCGAACCAGGCGGCGAGGCGGGCGACGACCTGCTTCTGCACATCCTGCCCCAGCGCCAGCAGCGCGCGATCGAGCCGGATCTCGGGCGACAGCAGAGCGGGGCCAGCGAGCAGCGTCGCAACGGGCACGCCGCCCCAGCCGATGCCCGGCGCCAGTCCCGCCTCGTCCAGCAGCGCGAAATCCGCGTCCTGCGCCGCCACCAGTTCTTCAGCCTTCACGCGCAACACCTTTCCAAGCCGGCGTTCGGCCGCCGCCAGCAACAATTTGCGATCGGCAAGCCGCGTAGCGGGATCGACCGAGAATCGGAAGCCGTCAAGTCGCCCGATCGTTTCGCCGTCGACGCAGACGGTTCCGTCCGGCTCCACCGTGACGGGGAGGTTGCTCGCATTCTGGCCGATGTCGCGCAGAAGGACGGCGGTGCGGCGATCCACGAAACGCTGGGTCAGCGCGGCATGGAGCGCATCGGACAGCTTTTCTTCAAGGGCGCGGGTGCGCTCGGCCATTTCGGCGGGGTGGGCGAGCCAGTCGGCGCGGTGGGCGATATAGGCCCAGGTCCGCGCGGCGGCGATGCGGCCCGAAATCGTGTCGATATCGCCCTGCACCGAATCGAGTCGCGCGATTTGCTGCGCGAACCAGTCGCGCGGAATATGTCCGCTGCCTTCGGACAGGAAACGCCAGATGCGGCTCACCATCCGGGCATGATGGTCCGCGCCCAGCTTCTGGAAATCGGGCAGGCTGGATGCTGCCCAGAGCCGCTCCACCTGCCGCCTGCCGCGCGCCCGCTCGATCACCAGCGGATCGTCGGCCAGCCGCTTGAGCACGGCCAGGTCCACCGCCTCGGGCGCGGCGCGCAGTTCGGGCCGGTCTGGCTTCTCCTCCAGGTCGGCGATCAGGTGCGCCAGGCTGTCGGTGCGCGGCGTGCCGTCTCGCCAGTAAAGCTGGTCGATCGGCGGAAAGCGATGCGCCTCGATCGCCTCGATCTCCTCGGGGGTGAAAGCGGCGTCGCCATCCTCATGGCCGAGGCTCCCGAAGCTGCCGTCCTTGTGATGCCGCCCGGCGCGCCCGGCGATCTGCGCGATTTCGCTGACGGTCAGGCGGCGGGTGCGGCGGCCATCGAACTTGCGGAGCGAGGCGAAGGCGACATGCGCGACATCGAGATTGAGGCCCATGCCGATCGCGTCGGTCGCAACCAGATAATCGACCTCGCCGTTCAGGAACATCTGCACCTGCGCGTTGCGGGTGCGGGGCGAAAGCGCGCCCATCACCACCGCCGCGCCGCCGCGAAAGCGCCGCAACATTTCGGCCACGGCATAGACCTCCTCCGCCGAGAAGGCGACGATGGCCGAGCGTTTGGGCAGGCGGGAGAGCTTCTTCGCGCCGGCATAGGAGAGGGTGGAGAAGCGCGGACGGCCGATAATCTCTATGTCGGGCACCAGCGCCTTCACGACGCGCGCAATGCTGGCGGAACCCAGGATCATCGTTTCCTCGCGCCCCCGCGCGCGCAGGATACGGTCGGTGAAGATATGCCCGCGCTCCGGGTCCGCGCCCAGCTGCGCCTCGTCCAGCGCGACGAAGGCGAAGTCGCGCTCCAGGCTCATCGATTCGGCGGTGCAGAGGAAATAATGGGCGTGCGGCGGGACGATCTTTTCCTCGCCGGTGACGAGCGCGACCTTGTCCGCGCCCTTGATCGCCACCACCCGGTCATAGACCTCGCGCGCCAGCAGCCGCAGCGGAAAGCCCATCATGCCGCTCGAATGGCCGCACATGCGCTCGACCGCGAGATGGGTCTTGCCGGTGTTGGTCGGTCCCAGGACCGCAGTGACGGGAGAACGTGCGAACTGGGCCATGGTCGTCCCTATGTCGGGGAGCGGGCGGCGGGGCACAAGGGGAATCGACAGTTCCCTGTCGCGGGGCCACTCTGGCGGGCCGGTCGCACGGTTCGTCGCAGCCAACCCGGCCGCACGGCCATCTTTATTTGACTTTAACCCTGTCGCTTCACAACAGTCCGGCCCACGCGCGGCGCGGGGGACGTTGCCGGCGCGGCGATGATAAAAGCCTTTGGGGTCGCGGGGTTTGTTTCAGGAAAATTCGTTCGGGTCACAGCAGGGCGGCGCGTCCGTGTCGCTATGGCTGGCCGATTCGCTGGGCCGCACCCCGGCCGCGCCGCCGCCGCCGGATTGGCGCGCGCGGCTGCGCGCCTGGGCGGACGAGGTGGAGCTGGTGCCCGACCTTGGCCGCAACATCGGCAGCGCCACCTGGTTTCGTGGTCTCGCCACCTGCTTTGGCCTGTGCGCCACCGCGCTTTATCTTTCCCCCGGCTTCCAGCCTGTTCCCGGCGCGCCCGGCCCGACGCTGAGCGATGCGCATTATGACGAAGTGCGCAGCCAGATGATGACGCCGCTCGCGCTCGGCGCGGACAGCGGGCGGCATATGGGATCGACCGACGCGGTTCAGCCGCTGCGCGAGACGCCCGAACGGCCGCAGATCGAACTCAGCGCGCAGGTCGGCAGCAGCGACACGCTGCCCCGCGCTTTGTCGCGCGCCGGCGTCAGCAGCGGCGATGTCGCGACGATCATGGGGCTGGTCGGCGGGGATATCGACGCCGGGGTGAAGCCCGGAACCCGGCTCGACATCATCCTCGGCCGCCGCGCCAGCCGCGACCGGCCGCGCCCGCTCGACAAGCTCGCCTTCCGCGCGCGGCTCGACCTTGGCGTCGAAATGACACGTAATGGCGGCGCGCTGTCAGTGCGGCGCATTCCCATCCGCGTCGACGACACGCCGCTGCGTATCCAGGGCGTCGTCGGCGACAGCATCTACCGCTCGGCCCGCGCCGCCGGCGCGCCGCCCAAGGCGGTGCAGGCGTTCCTGCGGGTGATCGCGCAGCAGGTCGACCTGGGCGGCATCGGCGCGGGCGACCGCTACGACATCGTCACCGCCTATCGCCGCGCGGAGACGGGCGACGTGGAGGTGGGCGATCTCCTCTACGCCGGCCTCAAGCGCGCGCGCGGCCGGTCGATCGACATGCTCAAATGGACCAAGGACGGCCGGACCGAATGGTTCGAGGCGTCGGGCGTCGGCGAGCGGCGGGGCGTGCTGTCCTCGCCAGTGTCGGGCCGTATGTCGTCGGGCTTCGGGATGCGGCGGCACCCGATCCTGGGCTATACCCGGATGCACGCCGGCATCGATTTCGCCGCGCGCTACGGGTCGCCCATTTATGCCGTCACCGATGGCGTCGTCGCCTATGCCGGGCGGCACGGCGGACATGGCAATTATGTCCGCATCCAGCATGGCGGCGGCCTCGCCACCGGATATGCGCATATGAGCCGGATCGCGGCGGCGCCGGGACAGCGGGTGCGGCAGGGGCAGGTGATAGGCTATGTCGGATCGAGCGGCCTGTCCACGGGTCCGCATCTCCACTATGAACTCTATCGCAACGGCGCGACGGTCAATCCGCTGTCGGTGCGCTTCACCACCATGGCGCAGCTCGCCGGGGCGGAACTCGCCGCCTTCCGCGCGAAGCTGGCCCAATATCGCGGGCTGCGGGTCGGGACGCATGAGGGCTTCGCCGCGCCCGTTGCGAGCGGGAAATAAGCCGCTTCCCGTCGTCCCTTCGCTCGGCTAACCCACGGCGATGACAGCCCCGATCACCGCCATATTGCTGGCAGGCGCACGCCCCATTCCCGATCCGCTGGCGCAGGCGGCTGGCGTTCCGGTCAAGCCGCTCGCCCCGGTCGGCGGCGAGCCGATGATAAACCGGCCCGCGCGCGCGCTGCTCGGTCATCCGGCGATCGGCCGGGTCATCATCCTCACCCAGCGGCCCGACGCCTTTGCCGATCATCCCGCTGCCGCCTGGCTCGCCGCCGATCCGCGCGTCCGGTTCGAGACCGGCGGGCAGGGGATCGCCTCCTCGCTGCTGGCGCTGATGGAGGGGCACGCCTTGCCCTTCCCGATCCTGCTGACCACCGCCGATCATGTGCTGCTCGACCAGGCGATGCTCGACCAGTTTGTGGCCGAGGCGGAAGGGGCGGACATCGCGGTCGCCATGGTCGAGCGGGCAACGCTGATCGCCCGTTATCCGGGGTCGCGCCGCACCTGGCTCAAATTCCGCGACGGCTGGTGGTCGGGTGCGAACATTTTCTGGATCGGCAGCGCCCGCGCCCGCCCGGTGATCGCCCTGTGGCAGGAGGTCGAGCAGGACCGCAAGAAGGGCTGGAAGATATTGGCCGCCTTCGGCCTGTTCGCGCTGCTGGGCGCGCTGCTGCGACTGCTGACGCTGCGCGGCGGGATCGCGCGCATGGGGCGCAAGTTCGGGCTTGAAGCGCGGCTGGTGGCGATGGCGCAACCCGAAGCGTGCATCGATGCGGACAAGGCGGAGGATGTCATGCTGATCGAAGGGATTTTGCGGGATAGGCACTCAACGCATCCGCCTCTGTAGGGCGATCGTTGCAACAATAGCCTCTGAATTGATTCATTGAGTCGATCAGGAAGCGCAAGTGGTTGGCGAGTTGCCATAAGGTCAGCGCCCGACCATCCGTCATTGCTTTCGCAAAAACGCAATTCCGCAACGATCCGCAGAACGGAAAGGGGCTGTAGGGCGTCGGCGCGGCTTGATATGAGACCGAGTGCGGGAACAGATGCGCGATGACGCGGCTCCGGCTTGCGCTGGAGCCTGGCATGCGTCGGCCCTATAGCTCGCTGCCCATCAGCGCCGGGAAGAAGCCTTCATGCGCGGCGCGCAGGTCGGTGAGCGAGACGCCCGCTACGGTCTCGCCGCCGACCGTGCCGATCCGCACCGCGCCCGGAACCTCGACGGCCGGCGCCGTCGTCACGATATAGCGGCCCTGATCCTCGCCAAAGGCGCTTGCAGGCGTGAACATGGTCGTCACCTCCGCGCCCATGCCGCCCGCCAGCGCCATCTCCGCCAGCGCGACCAGCAGGCCGCCATCGGACAGGTCGTGCACCGCCGTCGCTTTGCCCTCGGCAATCAGCGAGCGGACGAGATCGGCGTTGGCGCGTTCCGCCGCCAGATCCACCTTCGGCGCTTCGCCTGCCTCGCGGCCGGCGATCTCGCGCAGCCAGATCGACTGGCCGAGATGCGTTCCCTCGCCCCCGATCAGCCAGATCGCGTCGCCTTCATTCTTGAACGCAACCGTGGCCATCACGTCCACATCGGCCAGCAACCCGATCCCCCCGATCGCCGGCGTCGGCAGGATCGCGCTGCCACCGCCGCTTGCCTTGCTCTCATTATAGAGCGAGACATTGCCCGACACGATCGGGAAGTCGAGCGCACGGCAGGCGTCGCCCATGCCGTCGAGGCAGCCGGTGAGCTGCGCCATGATCTCGGGCCGCTGCGGATTGGCGAAATTGAGGCAATTGGTGACGGCGAGAGGGGTCGATCCCACAGCACTCAGATTGCGATAGCATTCCGCGATCGCCTGCTTGCCGCCCTCATAGGGATCGGCATAGCAATAGCGCGGGGTGCAATCGGTGCTGATCGCGATGCCCTTGCGCGTGCCATGCACCCGCACCACCGCTGCGTCGCCGCCGGGGCGCTGCACCGTGTCGGCGCCGACCATATGGTCGTACTGCTCCCAGATCCACCGCCGGCTGGCGATGTCGGGCGATGCCATGAGCTTGAGTAAATCCGCGCCGATATCGGTCAAATCGGGAATATCGCCCAACGGCTCGACCTTAGCCCAGGCCTTATACGCCTCGCGCGACAGCGAAGGCCGGTCGTAAAGCGGCGCGTCGTCCGCCAGCGGGGCCAAGGGGATGTCGCAGACGATCTCGCTTTTATGCTCCAGCACCATGCGCCCGGTGTCAGTAACATGGCCGATGACCGCGAAGTCCAATTCCCATTTGCGGAAGATCGCTTCTGCAAAAGCCTCCTTGCCGGGCTGGAGCACCATCAGCATCCGCTCCTGGCTCTCCGAGAGCATCATCTCATAGGCGGTCATGCCGGTTTCGCGCTGCGGCACGTCATCCATCTTGAGGTGGATGCCGACGCCGCCCTTGGACGCCATCTCGACGCTGGAGGAGGTGAGACCCGCTGCGCCCATATCCTGAATGGCGACGATCGCGTCGGACGCCATCAGTTCGAGGCAGGCCTCGATCAGCAGCTTCTCGGTGAAGGGATCGCCCACCTGCACGGTTGGGCGCTTGGCGTCCGCGTCGTCGCCGAAATCGGCCGACGCCATGGTCGCGCCGTGGATGCCGTCGCGTCCGGTCTTGGACCCCACATAGACGATCGGATTGCCGACGCCAGAGGCCGCGCTGTAGAAGATCTTGTCGGTGTCGGCGACGCCCACGGTCATCGCGTTGACCAGGATGTTGCCGTCATAGGCCGGGTGGAAATTCACCTCGCCGCCGACGGTCGGCACGCCCACGCAATTGCCATAGCCGCCGATGCCATGCACCACGCCGCTGATGAGATGCTTCATCTTCGGGTGGTCGGGCCGTCCGAAGCGCAGCGCGTTCATGTTAGCGATCGGCCGCGCGCCCATGGTGAAGACGTCGCGCAAAATGCCGCCTACGCCGGTCGCCGCGCCCTGATAGGGTTCGATATAGGAGGGGTGGTTGTGGCTCTCCATCTTGAAGATGGCGGCCTGGCCGTCGCCGATATCGACCACGCCGGCATTCTCGCCGGGGCCGCAAATGACCTGCGGGCCGGTGGTGGGCAGCTTCTTGAGATGAATGCGGCTCGACTTATAGCTGCAATGTTCCGACCACATGACCGAGAAGATGCCGAGTTCGGTCAGGTTCGGCTCGCGTCCCAGCGCGTTCAATACACGGTCATATTCTTCCGGGGAAAGGCCATGTTCGGCGACGATTTCCGGGGTGATCTGGGGAGCGGTGCTGGACATGCCCGCGCCTTTAGCGGCGGCGGGCGGCAAGGGCAACCGCTGCCCGAGGCTGGGTCGCCCCCGTCAGAAAATGCCGACCGCAGCCTCAGCCCAGATGAGAAGCGCCGCGGCGACCACCGCCGAGCACGCCAACGCCCGCGCCGGCGCGCTCGCCATGACGCGCGTCGCCAGTTCGACCCCCAGCCCCACGCCACCCAGCAGCAGCCCCGCCGCTGCAAAATCGCCAAGCCCCCAGCGCACTTCGCTCGTGAAGGCCATGGCGACGGCCGGCAGCGCGAGAAGCAGAGCGAGCGCAGCCCACAGCGTTCGGTGCGGGTTTTGCAAGACGATCATGGGCATCATGCGGCTTTCTCCTTCGACTGCGCCTGTCTATCACGCGCGCCGGCCAAAGAAAAAGGCCGGACCTTCAGGGAAAGGTCCGGCCGGTGATGAATTTCGGCGAAACCGCGTCGATCAGACGTGGCAGCTCTGCGCGCTCTTGCCCGGCACGGTGATGGTGACATCATTGCCCTGGCCCGACACTTCGTAGCCGCCCTCGGCGACATAGGGCTTGCCCGCTTCGGGCGCGGCGAGCTTGGTCGCTGCGCCGGTCTTTTCGGTGCGCAGCAGCGCGGTCTTGTCGTCGCTCATGAAGTCGACGAAGATCAGGCTGTTATCCTTGCAGCGATACTGCTTGTTCGCTTTCACCGACGGCGGCAGTTCGACCGGCGCGGCGTTGGCGAGCTTTTCGGCCATCGGATCGGCAGGGCCGCCGACGACTTCGGGCTGGTCGTTGTTGTTGCAGGCCGACAGCAGCGTCAGGCCGGCGGCGGCGATCAGGGGGAGATAAGATTTCATAGCGATCCTTTTATGTGCATGTGCAACATCATGCGTCAACGCAAAATCGGCCATTTTCCGCCATGGCTGTGAAATGGCGTCATGACAGCATGATGACAGGCTTGCGACGGCGCGGCTCGGCCAGGTCCGTCCAGGTCGCAGGGCTTGACCGCAGGCGCGGGCGCGGCCAATGCAGGACGCGATGGCTGAGGATATGTCCACCCCCGATGTCGAGGCGCTGTCCTTCGAGGAAGCGCTGCGCGCGCTCGAACAGATCGTCCGCCGGCTGGAAAGCGGGGACGTGCCGCTGGACGAGTCGATCTCGCTCTATGCGCAGGGGGAGGCGCTGCGAAAGCGCTGCGCCGACCGGTTGCAGGCGGCCGAGGCACGCATCCAGAAGTTGACCGTCGATGCCGGGGGCGCAGTGACGGGCGCCCAGCCGTTCGGCGCGGACTGAGGCGGCCATGGCGGGGGCAGCCGCGCTGGTCATGCTGCGCGCCCGCGACGTGGCGCGCGAAATCGACGCTGCGTTCGACCATTTGCTCGCTATGCCGGGCGATCCGCGCGACCGCCTCTACGCGGCGATGCGCCATGCCGCGATCGGCGGCGGCAAGCGGCTCCGTCCGCTGCTGGTGCAGGCGGCGAGCGACCTGTTCAACATCTCGCGCGATTCGGCGCTGCGCGTCGGTCTCGCGATCGAGTGCATCCATGTCTATTCGCTTATTCATGACGATCTGCCAGCGATGGACGACGACGATATGCGCCGGGGCAAGCCCACCGTCCATAAGGCGTTTGACGAGGCGACGGCGATCCTGGCGGGCGACTGCCTCCACGACCTTGCCTTCCAAATCCTGTCGGACGAGGAGACCCATCCCGATCCCTTCGTCCGTATCGAACTGGTGCAGGCGCTTGCGCTTGCCAGCGGCCCGGCCGGCATGGCGGGCGGGCAGATGATGGACCTGGAGGCGGAAAAGACCCGCTTCGATCTCGCCACCGTCACCCGGCTCCAGAATCTCAAGACCGGCGCGCTGATCGCCGTCTGCGTCGAGGCCGCCGCGATCATGGCGCGCTTGCCGGCCGAAGCGCGGTTGCGGCTTCACGGCTATGCCCGCGACATCGGCCTTGCCTTCCAGATCGCTGACGATCTGCTCGACGTGGAGGGCGACGCGACGCTCGCCGGCAAGGCGCTGGGTAAGGATGCGGCGGCGGGCAAGGAAACCTTCGTCTCGCTGCTCGGCGTCGATCGCGCGCGCGAACAGGCGCATATGCTGGTCGATCAGGCCAAGGCGCATCTGCATGGGCATGGCGCGGAAGCCGACCTGCTGCGCGCTATCGCCGACTATATCGTGGAGAGGGACCGCTAAACCCATGACCAAGCCGCGCATCGGTGTCTATCCCGGCACCTTCGACCCCATCACCCTCGGGCATATGGACATCATCCGGCGCGGCGCGAAGCTGGTCGACAAGCTGGTAATCGGCGTCACTACCAACATCTCCAAGTCGCCCATGTTCACCGATGAGGAGCGGCTGGACATGGTGCGCCGCGAATGCGCCGACATCGACACGGAGATCGTCGTCACCGGCTTCAATTCGCTCCTGATGGACTTTGCCGAATCGCAAGGGGCGAGCGTCATCATCCGCGGCCTGCGCGCGGTCGCGGACTTCGAATATGAATATCAGATGGCGGGCATGAACCAGCAGATCAACGGCCGGGTCGAAACCGTCTTCCTGATGGCCGACGTGTCGTTGCAGCCGATCGCCTCGCGTCTGGTCAAGGAAATCGCACTCTATGGCGGGCCGATCCACAAGTTCGTCAGCCCGGCCGTGCGCGAAGAGGTGGAAGACCGGGTCGAGAAGATCGGGCGCAAGGGCACTGTCTAAGCCGCTTTTTAAGCCTTCGTTCAGTTGCCAATCGCGATCAGCGCGTTATCAGGGCCGCTTCGACCGAGAAGCCGGCAAGAGATTTGAGGAACATCACCCCCATGCGTTTCACTCGCGCGCTCAGGACCGTGGCGATCGGCGTCGCCCTCACCACGTCGGGGCTGGCCTATGCCCAAGGCGGCGGGGGCAATAATGCCGAGGAAATGAAGAAGGCCGAGGCCGCCGTGCGCGCGGCCGAAAACGCCAAGTCGCTTGGGCAGGAGACCGCGCCCAAGCTGCCGCCCGCGACAGTGCCGGCCGACCCGCAGAATATCTGGGATCTGGACCTGTCGAGCGGCGGCCGCGTGCGCATTCAGCTCCGCCCCGACATCGCGCCGGCCCATGTCGAGCGGATCAAGGAGCTGACGCGCCAGGGCTTCTACAACGGCCTCAAATTCCACCGTGTCATCCCCGGCTTCATGGCGCAGGGCGGCGATCCCAAGGGCGACGGCACCGGCGGATCGCAGCTGCCCGACCTCAAGGCCGAATTCAATCCGATGCCGCACCTGCGCGGCACCGTCTCGATGGCCCGCGCGCAAAGTGAGGACAGCGCCAACAGCCAGTTCTTCATCGTCCTGTTGCCGCGGATGCAGCTCGACAAGAAATATACGGTCTTTGGCCGGGTGATCGAAGGCATGACCTATGTCGACGCGATCGCCCAGGGTGAGCCGCCGGAGAACCCGACCCTTATTCTCCAGGCGTCGATCGAGGCGGACGGCAAGCCGCCGGTCGCTGCCCCGGTCCCTGGGCCGGTCGCGCCCGCCGCGCCGTCCATCACCGCGCCCGCCCCGGCGCAGTAAGCCGGCGCTTACCCTTTCCCGTTCGCTTCGAGCGAAGTCGAGAAGCCTGTAGCGCACCCGCGCTCGATCCGAACGGCTGTTTGACGAAGGTCCGTTTCACCATGCGCGTCGACCTGTTCGATTTCGACCTGCCGCCGGAGAATATCGCGCTACGGCCTGCCTCGCCGCGCGACAGCGCGAGGCTGCTGCATGTGCCGGGCGAAGGCGCGATGAGCGACCATATCGTGCGCGATTTGCCGTCGCTGCTGTACGCGGGCGATGTGCTGGTGTTCAACGACACGAAGGTCATCCCCGCCCAGCTCGAAGGGCGGCGGGGCGAGGCGCGGATCGGCGCGACGCTGCACAAGCGGCTCGGCCTGCGCCATTGGGAGGCCTTCCTGCGCAACGCCAAGCGGGTGCGCGCGGGCGACCGGATCGATTTCGGCGCGGGCGTGACCGCCATCGCCGGTCCGCGCGACGCCGACGGCGGCGTGACGCTCGATTTCGAGGGCGATGAGCCGGTCGAACTGCTGCTCGAACGGGCAGGGACGATGCCGCTGCCCCCCTATATCGCCAGCAAGCGTCCCACCGACGAGCGCGACCGCAGCGATTATCAGACGATGTTCGCACGCGAGGATGGCGCGGTCGCCGCCCCCACCGCCGCCCTCCATTTCACGCCCGAACTTGTGTCGGCCATCGCCGAAGCCGGCATCCGCACCGAGACGCTGACGCTCCATGTGGGCGCAGGCACCTTCCTGCCGGTCAAGGCGGAGGATACCGACGACCACCATATGCACGCCGAATGGGGCCGCATCGACGCCGCCACCGCCGATCGCCTCAACGCCGCGCGGTCGGCTGGCGGCCGGCTCATCGCGGTCGGCACCACCTCGCTCCGCCTGCTCGAAAGCGCGTGCGGCGAGGATGGCGCGATCCGCCCCTTCGCCGACGAAACCCGCATCTTTATCACGCCCGGCTACCACTTCCGCGCGATCGACGGGCTGATGACCAATTTCCATCTGCCCAAATCGACCCTGTTCATGCTGGTGTCGGCGCTGATGGGGCGGGAGCGGATGCAGGAAGCCTATGCCCTCGCGATCGCACGCGGCTATCGCTTCTATAGCTATGGGGACAGCAGCCTGCTCCTCCCCTAACGCCGTCAGCCCCGCCCCACGAACAGAAACGCCACCGCCGCCATGATGCAGCCGAACGCGGCGAAATGCCGCCAGTGGATCGGTTCGCCGAGCACCGTCACCATGAAGCCGCCGAAGATGATGAGCGCGATCGCTTCCTGCGCCACCTTGAGCTGGCCCGCGCTCCAGCCATGGGCGTAGCCGATGCGGTTGGCCGGCACCGCCAGGCAATATTCGAACAGGGCGATGCCCCAGCTGATGAGGATGACGAGCAGGATCGGCTTCTCCATCCCGCCCTTGAGGTGCCAATACCAGGCGACGGTCATGAACAGGTTGGAGAGGATCAGCAGCAATATGGTGGGCATGGCGCGCTCGGCAGCGTGAAAGGGAGCGCCGCTTTAGGGCCGCCCCCACGCCCCATGCAAGCGGCCACAGGAAAAGGCCCGGCGTCGCCACCCGGCCTTTCCGTTGCGTAGTCCGCGCGATTCAGCGGCTGCGGTCGGTGTAGCTGCTGCTGCTGCCGGCATAGCTCTGGCTGCTCCAGCCGCCGCGCTCCGCGTCCCGGTCGCCGAACATCGCGCCCTGTTCGCGCTCGGCGCGCCAGGCGTCCTGCGCCTGTTGTGCCGTCTTTTCCAGCGTCACCTTGGTCGCGTCGACAGACTTGATCCAACTTGACGGGATCGAATGATGCACGCCGCCGGAATCCTGGTCGTTCTTGGTCAGGATGATGCGGTCGCCGCGCAGCTTGTCGACAGTGCCGACATGCTCGCCGTCGCTGCCCACGACCTCCATATGCTCTCTCACCTGCTGCACCGCCTGGCGCTGTTCGCCGCGACGGGTGCGCCAGCTGTTGAACTCGCTGCTGAAGCGGTCGCGATTTTCGCGCTGATATTCGGCATAGTCGCGATCCAATTCATCGATCCGCTGCTGCCGCCAGCTATGATAGTTGCTGTCGTGATGCGAGCCATAATCCTGCTGCGGGCCGTAGGCGCGGGTGCGATAACCATGATCCTCGCTGCCAAAGCCGCTACGCTCGTTGGTGTAGGGGGCATAGCCGCGATTGGGGAGATAATCGCTGCGCGCGGCCGACGCAAAGCCCTGCCGGCTCGACGGATCGCGCGGGTCGCCATAGGGACGATCATAATATTCGTCATATTCGCGCCGGCGCTCAGCTTCCTCGTCGCCGAACCAGCTGCGCACTTCGTCGCCGGCGCGATCGAAGAAGCCGCGCTCGTCGGGGTCAAAGTCACGCGGCCGATCGCGATAGTCGCCGCCGCCGAACTGACCGCGCGTGCCATAGCGATAGCCGCCACGATCGTCGCGGCGATCATCGCTCGACCCGCGATAGCGGTCGGTGCCTCGATCCCAGCCGCTTCCTGAGCGATCCTGGCCGTACCGGCCTCCGCCTTGGTAACCCATAGTCCTTCTCCTTGTCGTCCTGGCGACGCAGCGCCTGCGCCGTCGATGCAACAATTGTTGGTAAGGGCCATCGTTCCGGCCGTTACGGCGGGGTAATGTCGCGTCGCGACGGCATTTCGACGCGCGGCGGCGGCGCGCATGTCTTGCGCAAAAAGATCGTTGCGCGGTCTCCCTTGCTCGCTTATACGCGGCCTTCCTTCGGGGGCCTTAGCTCAGCTGGGAGAGCGCGTCGTTCGCAATGACGAGGTCAGGGGTTCGATCCCCCTAGGCTCCACCAACCCCTCAAAGGGTTGTTTCCGAAGGTTTCCCTATGACAGATGATGCAGTGACCAGCCGACCCGCCGCGACCCTGATCGTGGCGCGAGACCGGCCGGCCCTGCCGCCCGAGATATTGATGGTCGAGCGATCGGCGAAAATGGCCTTCGCCGCCGGCGCGCTGGTCTTTCCCGGCGGCGCGGTGGATGCAAGCGATCATGATCTGGCGGCACGGCAGGGCGGGCCGCTGTCGATCGACGAAGCGGCGGCGCGCGTCGCTGCGATCCGCGAGACGATCGAGGAAGCGGGGATCGGCGTCGGCCTGACTGGCGCGATCGATTCGGCCGCGGTGCTGCGCCTGCGCGATGGCCTGCATGACGGGCAAGGTCTCGGCGACTTGCTCGGTCGGCTCGGCCTCGGCCTCGATCTCGATGCGCTGATACCCTTCGCCCGTTGGCACCCCGCACCTTTCGACAAGGCGGTGCGCGTATTCGACACGCGCTTCTACCTCGCCCGCGCGCCCGAGGGGCAGGTGGCAAGCGTCGACACGACCGAGAATGTCCGCCTCTTCTGGAGCAGCGCGGCCGACACGCTGGCGCTGTGCGCGGCTGGCGGGGTGAGCGTCATCTACCCCACGCGCCGCAATCTGGAGCGGCTGGCGCTCTGTCCCTCCTGGCAGGCGCTGGCGGATCATGCCGCCGCCTTTCCGGTGGAAAGGATCAGCCCCTGGCTGGAGGAGCGGGAAGGGGAGAAGCATCTGTGCATCCCCACGCATCTGGGCTATCCCGTGACCTCGCAGCCGATGCGGCAGGTGCGACGCGGCTGAACCGCTCCGATCCGTCGCGCGTTGAGCTAGGCACATGCGCCGCCTCCATCTGATCCTGCGCCGTCTCGTCCTGCTCGCGCTGCTCTCGCTGGCGCTGCTGCTGGCCTATGCCTGGCTGCGCCAGCGCCCGCAGGATATGCCCTGGACCCCGCTCGACCTGTCGCAGCCGATCGGGATGTTCACCGGCCGCAAACTGACGGCGCTGACCGGCGACGCTGCGGCATGCAAGGCGCTGCTAGACCGGGCCGGTGTGGCCTATACCGCATTGGGGCCAGGCGGCGGGGATCAATGCGCCTATGCCGATGCGGTGCGCCTGAAGCGGGATCCCGACGCGATCGCTCTGTCGCCCGCCTCGGTCGCGCCGTCCTGCCCGGTGGTCGCCGCGCTCAAGCTCTGGGAATGGCAAGTGGTCCAGCCCGCCGCCCAGCGCCTCTACGGCCAGCCGGTCCGCACAATCCGCCATTTCGGCAGCTATAGCTGTCGCCGAATGTATGGCCGCAGCGCCGGCGACTTCAGCGAACATGCGACCGCCGACGCGATCGACATCGCCGGTTTCGTGCTGAAGGACGGGCGGCCGGTGAGCGTGGTAGGCGACTGGACAGGGAAGGGCAAGGACGCAGCCTTTCTTCGCGCCGTGCGGGATGGCGCGTGCGACCTGTTTGCGACCGTCCTCTCGCCCGATTATAACGCTGCCCACCGCGACCATTTCCACCTCGATCAGGCGGAAAGGGGCGCGAAGGGCTGGCGGGCGTGCCGCTAAGGAAGGCATCCTCCCCTAGAAGGGGAGGTGGCTGGCCGCAGGCCAGACGGAGGGGTGTCACCCCCTTGATAGGGCGACACCCCTCCGTCACGCGCTTCGCGCGCGACACCTCGCCTTGCAGGGGAGGATGTCCTTACTGCCCGAATCCCGCCTCGCGCGCGACCTTCACCGCCTCGCGCGCGGCGGCCAGTAGCGCGCCGCTCTTCGCCTCGCATTCGCGCTGCTCATAGTCGGCGTTCGAGTCCGCCACGATGCCCGCGCCCGCCTGCACATGCATGATGCCGTCCTTCAGCACCGCGGTGCGCAGGACGATGCAACTGTCCATATTGCCGTCCGGTCCGAAATAGCCGACCCCGCCGGCATAGGCGCCGCGCGTTTCCGGCTCCAGCTCGGCGATGATCTCGCAGGCGCGGACCTTGGGCGCGCCCGATACGGTGCCGGCGGGGAAGCCCGCGAACAGCGCGTCGATCGCATCCTTGTCGTCCGCCAGACGGCCCACGACGTTCGAGACGATATGCATGACATGGCTGTAGAATTCGACGGTGTAGCTTTCCGTCACGGTGACGCTGCCAGCGCTTGCCACCCGGCCGACATCATTGCGGCCAAGGTCGAGCAGCATCAGATGTTCGGCCCGCTCCTTTGGGTCGGCGAGCAGGCTTGCCCGGTTGGCGGCGTCCTCGACCGCGCTTTTGCCGCGCGGCCGGGTGCCGGCGATTGGCCGGATCGTGACCTCGCCATTGCGGGCGCGCACCAGGATTTCCGGGCTGGAGCCGATCAGCGCGAAGCCCGGCAGATCGAGATAGTAGAGGAAGGGCGACGGGTTGATGCGCCGCAGCGCACGATAGAGCGCAATGGGCGGCAGGGTGAAGGGGCTGGTGAAGCGCTGCGCCAGCACCACCTGAAATATGTCGCCCGCGACGATATAGTCCTTGGCCTTCCCTACCATGTCCGCATAGCGGCCCGGTTCCAGCACCGGCGTCACCGCCACATCGGCGATCTCCGCCGGCGGCGACAGCGCGGGAAGGGGGGCGGCCAGCTTTGCAGCGGTGGCATCGATCCGCTCCAGCGCGGCCTCGATCGCCTTGTCGGGATCGGTGAAGCTGCCCTTCCACACCGGCGCGACCAGATAGAGCTGATCCGCCAGCCGGTCGAAGATCAGGATCACGGTCGGGCGAACGAACAGCATGTCGGGCACGCCGATCGGATTGGGGGCGGGGCGGGGGAGTTTCTCGACAAGCCCCACGGTTTCATAACCGAAATAGCCGACGAGACAGGCCAACGCGGCGGGCAGTTCCGGGTCCATCGCCGCCCGACATTCCGCCACCAGCGCCCGCAATGCGTCAAGCGCGCCGCCCGGCTCGGCGACGAAGGCGTCGCGGTCGGTCGCCCAGTGCCGGTTTATCTCGGCCCGGTCGCCATTCGCGCGAAAGACGAGATCGGGGGCAAGGCCGATCAGGCTGTGGCGACCTCGAACCGCGCCGCCCTCGACCGATTCCAGCAGATAGTCGCCGCGATCGGGCTCGAACAGCTTGAGCGCGGCGGAGATGGGCGTGTCGGTGTCGGCAATCTGCCGCCGCCACGCCAGCGCCGAATCGCCGCGCGCCAGCGCCGCCCGGGCGCTCGCGACGCCATTGTCCGCCCCCGTCATCGGCTTACTGGCCGCTGTTGGTGGCCGTCAGCGCCTGGCGCACCTGCGCCACCGCCTTGGGATTGCGGGTGACACCCAGCTCCTTCTCGACCGCGCGCTCGAACTGCTGCGCATATTCGACCCCGGTCGCCTGCCCCAGTTCGCGGCGCAGCGGCGTCAATATGTCGGTCCGTCCTTTTGCATCGCCGCGCTCGATCTTCGTCAACTGCACGATGAAATAGCCGCGCCCGCCGCCGATCGGCAGCGTCTTGACCGTATTCTGCGCCATCGAGAACAGGATCGCGACCTCGGCCGGCGGGCGCTGCTGCCCGCGCATCAGTTCGGCGCGGCTGCCGCCCAGAACCTGCGGCGGCGGCAGCCGGACGCCAGCCTGTGCGATGGCGTCGGCCAGGGCCATGCCCTTGGCGACCTTCGCGCGCACCTGCTCGGCCAGCGCCTTCGCCTTCTGGTTGGCGGCGTTGAGCTTGTACTGAAGGACCACCGCCGACTTGACCTCGGCCAGCGGCGGCGGCGCGGGGGCGATAATCTCGCTCGGCGCGGCCAGCGCATAGCGCTTGTCGGCGGTGATCGGGATCAGCTGCGCGTCGTCATCGGCGCTCATCGCGAAGACCGGCGCGAGCAGCGGCTTCACATCGTCCGCCGGCACATAGGCCTGATCCCTCACCTGCTTGCCGGTGGCGAGCAGCGGCGGCGTCACCTCCAGTTTCAGGCCGTTATCCTTCACCACCTGATCGAAACTGTCGCCATTGGCGACGGCATCTTCGATCCTGCCGGTGAACTCGGACAGAAGCTGCTTCTCCTTCTGCGCGCGCAGCGTCGTGACGATCTCGTCGCGCACCGCCGTCAGCGGCCGCGCCGGGGTCTCCTTGATCGCGGTCACGCGCAGCAGCAGCCAGCCGAGCGGCCCACGCAGCGGCCCGACGAGATCGCCCTGCTTCGCGCCATAAGCCGTATCCGCCACTTGCTTGCCGCTGCCGGCGGTCAGCGCCTCGCGGCTCTGATCGGTCGCGACCGACACCGCCAGCCCCGCGTCCTGCGCCGCGGCGGCGAGTGACGTGCCGGCCTTCACCTTGTCGGCGATCGCCTTCGCGCCCGCCTGGGTCGGCAGCACCAGCTGCTCGACGCTGCGGGTCTGCCTGGCGGCATAGGCTGCCTTGTTCTGGTTGTAATAGGCCGCGATCTCCGCATCAGTGGGCTGCGCCGCCCGGGCGAAGCGCTCGGCGGCGATCACGGCATAGCGGATGCGCCGCTGCTCGGGGATGGTGAAGCGCGCGCTGTTCTTCTTGTAGAAGTCCGCCAGTTGCGCATCGCTCGGGTCTTTCTGGTCGATCAGCGCCACCGCCGGGATCGCCGCGACGCTGCCCTGCCGCTTTTCGAGCAGCAGCGAGGCATAGGGCAGCACCATCTTGTCGGTCAGCGATGCGCCCAGCGCAACCGGCGCGGTCAGCTGGCGTTGCAGGATTTCGCGGCTGATGTCGTCACGCAGCGCCTGCTCGGTGATGCGCTGGCGCAGCAGCAGCTGGCGAAAGGCGTCCTGGCTGAAATTGCCGGCCGCGTCCTGGAAGGCGGGAATTTGCGCGATCTGCGCATCGACCAGCCGCTTGCTGATATGCACGCCCTGGTCGTCGGCGAAGGCGCGCAGGGCGAGCGCGTCGACCAGCTGGTCGTAGACCTGCTCGCCGCCGCCCTGCGCGAAGAAATCATTGATCTGGAGCGTCGGGTTGGATTGGCGCGCATTCTCGAACACGCGCTGCACCCGGTCCTGCACCTCCGCGACGCTGAGGCTATACCCCTTGGCTTTCGCTGCCGTCCCGCCGCTTCCGAACAGCGATCCAGTGCCGAACTGGCCGCTGGTAACATCGCCCATCACAAAGGCAGCGGCGATCACCCCCAGGAACAGGACAGCGAACAGCGCGCCGAATTTGGAACGGATGAAGCGACGAAAGACAGAAAGCATGGGATCGTCCGGCAAGGGGGCTTTGGCGGCACGCTTTAGGGCGGGACGGTCGCGGCGGCAAGGCTTGCACTGGACAAATGCGCGGGGGCCGTCCATCGGCTTTGCCAAGCTCTGAAGGCTTCCGGGGAGACGGACGCGGGCGCAGACCTGCGACGGCGGAAGCGCAAGGGCGACGTGCAGCAATAACGACAAGGGAACCAAGCGGATGAACAGGCGCAAGCTGGTTGTCGGCAACTGGAAGATGAACGGGATGCGCGCGCATCTCGACGAGGTGGAGGCGATCGGCCGGATCGCCGCGCAGCATCCGGCGGTGGAGGTGGGCCTGTGCCTGCCCGCGACGCTCATCATGGCGGGATCGGAACGGCGCGGCGCGGCCTTCATCGGCGCGCAGAACTGCCATATGGATATCAGCGGCGCCTATACCGGGTCGCTGTCGGCGGACATGCTGGCCGAAGCGGGCGCGACCTGGGTCATCACCGGCCACAGCGAGCGGCGCGAGGCGCGCGGCGAAACCAATGCCGACATCGCCGCCAAGTCCGAAGCGGCGCACCAGGCGGGCATCAACGTCATATTGTGCGTCGGCGAAACATTGGCCGTGCGCGACGCGGGGAAGGCCGAGCAGGTCGTCGCCGACCAGCTGCTCGCCTCGCTGCCCGATGGCGCGGCGGCCGACTGGCTGGCCATCGCTTACGAACCCATCTGGGCGATCGGCACCGGCCGCATCCCGACGATGGAGGCGGTCGCCGCCATGCACGCCGCGCTGCGCAAGGCACTCGCCAGCCGCATCGGCGCGGAGGCGGACAAGATGCGCATACTCTATGGCGGATCGATGAACGGCGACAATGCCGCCGACCTCATGGCCCTCCCCGACGTCGATGGCGGCCTGGTCGGCGGCGCAAGCCTCTCCGCCGCCAAATTCGCGCCGATCATCGAAGCCGCCGACCAGAGGATGAAGGCAGCGGCCTGAGGTCATGCAGCGCGGCAGGTGGGTTCTGAAGCAGCGCCATATCGGATCATAAGGGCGCCGCCACCAGGATCGTTGCAATTGCGTTCCGGCTGCACAGGGTTATCATGCCTCCATCGCCCATGGAGAATGCTGAGCCATGCAGCCGGACGACATGCGTGCCTATCTCGCCAAGCACTGCGCTGCGCCGGCGGACGGATCGACCGAGGCCGTGCCGGCCTTGCCCCCCTCCGCCGCTGCGTTAGCCCAGGATGATGCTGCGCCTGACGCGGATATCGGCAGCGACGCAAGCCATTTGGAAGAAAGTCTCTTCAAGACCATTTCGGAGAGCTATTTTCGTCAGCGTATCGGCCTTGCCATCCTCTCCTTTCTGATGCCGCTGTTCCTCGTCTTTTGGGGCTTTCCCGCCTTGCAGGGATCGATGAGCGCTTATTATCATTATGGCGACCCGGCCAACATCATCTATGGCGGCGGTGGCGCGAGGCGGGACGTGCTGGTCGGGGTGCTGTGCGCCGTCGGCTGCTTTCTGAACCTCTATAAAGGCTATTCGAAGCAGGAGGACATCGCCCTCAACATCGCGGGCGTCACGGCGATCGGCGTGGCGCTGTTTCCCATGGACTGGCCGTCTGCCTGCGCGCCGGACGACTCGTTTCTCGCCTGCGCTTCGCCGGTCTGGCAAGTCCATGCGGCTTCGGCTGTGATCTTCTTCCTCATGATCGCCTATGTCTGCGTGTTCCGATCGCGCGATACGCTGGAACTGACAAGGGACGACAATAGGCGGCGTCGGTATCAGACGATCTATAGCATCCTCGGCACATTGATGATCGCTGTCCCGGCCACTCTGCTGCTGATGAATTGGCTCGTTGGTTTGGGTCAGCGGGCCGCGCCCCCAGCCGTGCAGGCGCCGCAGGAACGACCGCTGTCCTATCTTGTGCTTGCGCTGGAATGGGCTGGGGTCTGGATATTCTCGTTTTTCTGGATCGTCAAAAGCAGAGAAATCTACCTTCTGGAACGGCGCTCGCCCTGACAGGTCGGGCGCAGGCACAGGTTGCCCCCGCGCGCCATCGTCGCTATGTGCGCGGCAACGCACCCATCACCGGACAGAAAATCGTCGCATGTTCACCTTCCTCCTCGTCGTGCAGGCCATCGTGGCGGCCATGCTGGTCACCGTCATCCTGATGCAGAAGTCGGAAGGCGGCGGGCTGGGCGTGGGCGGCAGCCCCTCGGGCTTCATGTCGGCGCGCGGCGCGGCGGATTTCCTGACCCGGTCGACCACGGTGCTGGCGACCATCTTCGTGTCGCTGTCGATCGTCATGGCAGTGATCGCCTCGGTCCGCCACGCGCCGACCGACATCGACACCTCGCTGGTGAAGCAGGCCCCCGCCACGCAGGGCGCGCCCGCGCCGGCGGGCAGCGCCGATCCGCTCGGCAGCGCGGCCGGCAATGCGGCGGCCCCCGCGTCCAACGGCGCGGTCCCGCTCGCCAACTAATCCGTCGATCTTCGATCTTTTTTTAGGCGCGCGTGGATTCGCGCGCTTGCCCTTTGTCGTTCCGAAAGGCTAAGCCTCTCCTCCCATGACGCGGTATATTTTCATCACCGGCGGCGTGGTCTCCTCGCTTGGAAAGGGCCTGATGGCCGCATCCCTTGCAGCCTTGCTGCAAGCGCGGGGTTTCCGTGTGCGAATCCGGAAGTTCGATCCCTATCTGAACGTCGATCCGGGCACGATGTCGCCCTATCAGCATGGCGAAGTCTATGTGACCGACGACGGGGCGGAGACCGATCTCGACCTTGGCCATTATGAGCGCTTCACCGGCGTGTCCGCGCGGCAGAGCGACAATGTGACCCAGGGCCGCGTCTATCAGACGATCATCACCAAGGAACGGCGCGGCGACTATCTGGGCGCCACGGTGCAGGTGATCCCGCACGTCACCGACGAGATCAAGGCGTTCGCCACCGCCGATACCGAGGATCTCGATTTCGTCCTCTGCGAAATCGGCGGCACGGTGGGCGATATCGAATCGCTGCCTTTCATGGAGGCGATCCGCCAACTCCATAACGACCTCGATCGCGGTCAGTCGATCTTCGTCCATGTGACTTTGGTGCCCTACATCGCGGCCGCCGGCGAGCTGAAGACCAAACCCACTCAGCACAGCGTGCGCGAACTCACCTCGCTCGGCATCCAGCCAGATATTTTGCTGTGCCGCTGCGAGCATCCGCTCCCCGAGAGCGAGCGGCGTAAGATCGCGCTCTTTTGCAATGTCCGCCCCGAAGCCGTCATTCCCGCGCTGGACGCCAGCAGCATCTATGCCGTGCCCCAGCAATATCATGCCGAGGGGCTGGACCGCGAAGTGCTGCGCGCTTTCGGCATCGCTGACGCGCCCATGCCCTCGCTCGACCGCTGGGCCGACATCATGGACCGGCAGCAGAATCCCGAAGGCGAAGTCACCATCGGCGTCGTCGGCAAATATGTCGGCCTGCCCGACGCCTACAAGTCGCTGCACGAGGCGCTGACCCATGGCGGCTTCGCCAACCGGGTGAAGGTCAACATCAAATGGCTCGACGCCGAGCTGTTCGAGGAAGAGGGCGCGGATATCGCCGCCCGCCTCGAACCGATGCACGGCATCCTCGTCCCCGGCGGCTTCGGCGTGCGCGGGTCGGAGGGCAAGATCGCGTCCGTCCGCTTCGCCCGCGAGCGCGGCGTGCCCTTCTTCGGCATATGCCTGGGGATGCAGATGGCCTGCATCGAGGGCGCGCGCAACACGGCGGGCATCGCCAGCGCCTCCACCACCGAATTTGGCGAAACATCCGAGCCGGTCGTCGGCCTCATCACCGAATGGATGAGCGCGGAAGGCTTGCAGAAGCGCACCGCGCAGACCGATCTGGGCGGGACGATGCGGCTGGGCGCTTACCCTGCGCGCCTCACCGGCAACAGCGTCGTCGCCGGCATATACGGCACGAGCGACATCAGCGAACGCCACCGCCACCGCTACGAAGTCAATGCCGGCTATCGCGAGCCGCTGGAGAAGGGCGGCCTCATCTTCTCTGGCATGTCGCCCGACGGCCAGTTGCCGGAGATCGTGGAGCGGCCCGACCATCCCTGGTTCGTTGGCGTTCAGTTCCACCCGGAACTGAAGTCCAAACCCTTCGATCCCCATCCGCTCTTCGCCAGCTTCATCGAGGCGGCGGTGAAGCAGAGCCGGCTCGTGTAAATAAAACGGGGCCGAATGGCCCCGTTTTATTTCATTTGACGGTCGGATCCAACATCGGTTTGCCCGGTTCGAAGCGCGGAGCGTCATGGGCGGACGGTCCGTCCTGCATGACGGGTGCGTCCATGGTGGCAGGCGCGCCGCCCACCCGTTCGTTTATCTGGAAGGGCGCGGCGTTCTTCGACCGTTGTGCCGGGTCGCAACCGGCTGCGCGCAGCTTGGTGTCGATCGCACCCAGGCGCATGATGTCGCGCGAGGTCGATCCGATGGCGGCACCCAGCGAACTGCGGTCGTCCGATCCGGGGGCGGGGCCGCCGTTCAGCAACTGCTCCACCAGTTCGTCGCAATGCGCCCCCCAGGCCATCGTCAGCTTGTTGACCTGGGTTTCCAGCGCGGCGGCGAACAGGCCGAGCGTGATCTTTTCCGAGCGGAAGGCGGGGGAAGTGATGTCGTCAGGCGCGTCGCCCCGTTCGACCGAGGCGGTGATGCGGGTGGCGGTGCCGTCCTTGATCGGCTCCAGCGTGGCAATCATGCGGGTCGCGACCTTGTCGCCGGCCATGACCAGCCAGGTCATCTTGCCCCGCTCGCGCTCCAGCTTGAAGTCGGGTAGCACGCCGCCCGACCGCGACGGGTCGGTGCCGGGCGATCCCGGTTCCTTGCGGACGTCCAGCCCTTCCAGACTGGCCATGACCTCCTGCACCGGCCGCTCGACATCGCGCGAATAACCAGAACTGAAGAAGCCGCCAAAGTAGAGGATGGCTGCTGCCAGCGGCCCGACCGGGATCAAGAATCGCAACATGGAATAGTTCACCCTGTTGCAGCTTGCGATAGACAACAGGGGTTAAAGGACTTTGAAGGGCGCGCCCCGCCTCACCCCGCCGGCGTCAGCTTCAGCAGCCGCCCCTGCGATCCATCGCCGCCATCCTCCAGCACCCATAGCGCGCCGTCCGGCCCCTGTTCCACGTCGCGGATCCGCGCGCCCATGTCCCACTGGTCGCCCTTGCTCGCGCTCTCGCCATTCAGTTTCACGCGCACCAGCGCCTGGCTCGACAGGCCACCGATAAAGAGCGAATCCTTCCATTGCGGGAACATATCTCCCGAATAATAAAGCAGCCCACCCGGCGAAATCACCGGGTTCCACCAGAGCTTGGGCGGCTCATAGCCGTCGCCGGGCTTATGGTCGGGAATGTCGCGCCCGTCATAATGGCTGCCGTTCGACACCTTGGGATAGCCATAGTTGAGGCCGGGCTTGATGAGGTTGACCTCGTCCCCGCCCTTCGGCCCCATTTCCTGCTCCCACAGCCGCCCCTCCTTGTCGAACGCGATGCCCAGCAGATTGCGATGGCCGTAGGACCAGACCGCTGGGTGAAAGCCCTTCGCGGCCAGCGGATTCTCAGCCGCCGGCGTGCCGTCGAGGTTCAGGCGCAGCACCTTGCCCAAAGTCGCTTTCGGGTCTTGCGCCGGATCGAACTTCTGCCGCTCGCCATTGGTGAAGAAGAGATATTTGCCGTCGGGCGAAAAGGCGATGCGCCCCGAATAATGGCCGTTGCCCTCGACATAGGGGGTCGCGCGGAAGATCACCTGCACCCCCTCCAGCTTCGTCGTCCCGTCGCTCGCCTGGTTGAACGCGCCCTTCGCCAGCGCCACGCCCTTGCCGCCGTCGCGCGCCTCGGAAAAGCTGAAATAAACGGTCCGGTCCTGCGCGAACTTGGGGGAAAGCACGACGTCCATCAGCGCGCCCTGGCCCGCGCTATCGACTGCGGGAATGCCGGCCACGGGAATCTTCGTGCCGTTCTTCGGATCGAACAGGATCATTTCGCCCGCCTTCTCCGTCACCAACGCGCGCCCGTCCGGCAGGAAAGCCATCGCCCAGGGCGCGTCGAAATCGGCGATGATGGAGGTCTTGAACGGCTTTTCGCCGGACGCGGGCGCGTTCTGGCCGGTGGCGTTGTCGGCCGAACAGGCGATGAGAATGAGGGGCAGGGTCGCAACAAAAGGCCGGTCCATCTTTTTCTCCGTTCGCCCTGAGCGAAGTCGAAGGGCTCTGCTGAGCGCAGCGAAGCACCTCCCTCCGGTCGGTGAAGGGCTTCGACTTCGCTCAGCCCGAACGGAGAGAATACAGGGACACGAATAATGTTGCAGAAATTCGACGCCCTGCCTATATCGGCAATGCTTCCTTACATCGTCACACATGTCGGGGTCGCGGGCGGATCGCTCGCGGCGCGGGAAGCTACGCATTTTTGAGCATCTGGAGACCGCATGGCGGACATCGCCGAACTGACCGCATTGATCGAGCCCGAGGTGAAGGCCCTGGGCTTCGACCTCGTGCGCGTCAGGCTGTTCGGGTCGGGCGACGATCACACGCTCCAGATCATGGCCGAAAACCCGAAGACGAAACAGCTCGTCATCGAGGATTGCGCCACCATCTCGCGCCGCCTGTCGGACGTGCTGGATGAGGCCGATCCGATCGAGGAAGCCTATCGTCTGGAAGTCAGCTCGCCCGGTATCGACCGGCCGCTCACTCGCCTGCATGATTTTCAGGAGTGGGCCGGGCATGAGGCGAAGATCGCCGCGACCGAACTGGTCGAGGGGCGCAAGAGCTTTCGCGGTGTGCTCAACGGCGTGGAGGGCGAGGATATCCTCTTCGCCGACGCCAAGGCCGGCGATGTCCGCATCCCCTTCGCCTTGGTCCATGACGCCAAGCTGCTGCTGACCGACAAGCTGATTTCTGCTACGATGCCGCTCTCTTCCGATGGGGCGGATGAATTTGAAACCGAGGAATAAGGGTTCATAAGCCATGGCCAACGCCATTTCCGCCAACAAGGCCGAACTGATCGCCATCGCCAATTCGGTGGCGAGCGAGAAGATGATCGATAAGGCCATCGTCATCGAGGCGATGGAGGATGCGATCCAGCGCGCCGCGCGCGCCCGCTATGGCGCCGAGAACGACATCCGCGCCAAGCTCGATCCCGACAGCGGCGACCTGCGCCTGTGGCGCGTGGTCGAGGTGGTGGACACGGTCGAGGATTATTTCAAGCAGGTTGACCTCAAGCAGGCGCAGAAGCTGAAGAAGGACGCCGTCGTCGGCGACTTCATCGTCGACCCGCTGCCCCCCATCGACCTCGGCCGCATCGACGCCCAGTCCGCCAAGCAGGTGATCTTCCAGAAGGTCCGCGACGCCGAGCGCGAGCGCCAGTTCGAAGAGTATAAGGACCGCGTGGGCGAGATCATCACCGGCGTCGTCAAGTCGGTAGAATTCGGCCATGTCGTCGTCAATCTCGGCCGCGCCGAAGGCGTCATCCGCCGCGACCAGCAGATCCCGCGCGAAGTCGTCCGCGTCGGCGACCGCATCCGTTCGGTCGTGCTGAACGTCCGCCGTGAAAATCGCGGGCCGCAGATTTTCTTGAGCCGCGCGCATCCCGAATTCATGAAGAAGCTGTTCGCGCAGGAAGTCCCCGAAATCTACGACGGCGTCATCACCATCATGGCCGCCGCCCGCGATCCGGGCAGCCGCGCCAAGATCGGCGTCATCAGCCGTGACAGCAGCATCGATCCCGTCGGCGCGTGCGTCGGCATGAAGGGCAGCCGCGTCCAGGCCGTCGTGCAGGAGATGCAGGGCGAAAAGATCGACATCATCCCCTGGAGCGAGGACACCGCGACCTTCGTCGTCAACGCGCTCCAGCCCGCGCAGGTCGCCCGCGTCGTCATCGACGAGGAGGAAGAGCGGATTGAAGTCGTCGTCCCCGACGATCAGCTCAGCCTCGCCATCGGTCGTCGCGGCCAGAATGTCCGTCTCGCCAGCCAGCTGACCGGCAAGGCGATCGACATCATGACCGAGGCCGACGCTAGCGAGAAGCGCCAGAAGGAATTCATACAGCGCTCCGAAATGTTCCAGAACGAGCTGGACGTGGATGAAACCCTCTCGCAGCTTCTGGTCGCCGAAGGCTTCGGCGAACTGGAAGAGGTCGCCTATGTCGAGATCGACGAACTGGCCTCGATCGAAGGTTTCGACGACGAACTCGCCGCCGAGCTTCAGAGCCGCGCGCAGGAAGCGCTGGAACGCCGCGAAGCCGCTGCCCGCGAGGAACGCCGGGCGCTCGGCGTCGAGGATGCGCTGGCCGACATGCCGCATCTGACCGAAGCCATGCTGGTGACGCTCGGCAAGGCGGGCATCAAGACGCTGGACGATCTCGCCGACCTTGCCACTGACGAGCTGGTGCAGAAGAAGCGCGTCGATCAGCGCCGCCGCAAGAATGACAGCGGCAATGAGGACAAGGGCGGCATCCTCGCCGCCTACGGTCTCAGCGACGAGCAGGGCAATGAAATCATCATGGCCGCCCGCGCCCACTGGTTCGACGAAGAGGAAGCGTAAGAGCCCATGCCCTTCGTCGACATCCGTCTGGCCGGCAGCGCCACCCGCGAGCAAAAAGCCGCGTTGGTCGCTGACGTAACCCGGTCGCTCGTGGAGCGGCTGGGCAAGCCGGCGGCTGCCGTCCAGATCGTCATCTCCGAAATCTCGACCGAAAATTACGCAGCCGGCGGGCAATTGCTCGCCGACCGCGCCGCGCCGCCTCAACCAAGGGAGGACGCCCATGCTGCGGACACTCCCCGATGAGAGGCTGACGAAACGACATTGTGATTCCGCTCATCCTCCCCTGGAAGGGGAGGTGGCATGGCGAAGCCATGACGGAGGGGTGTCACGCTATCGAGAGGGCGACACCCCTCCACCA